>ENA-OVHB01000003-OVHB01000003.1-human-gut-metagenome-genome-assembly--contig:-NODE-3-length-338101-cov-24.0154_pt1 | contig 338101 bp, 303 predicted proteins | sample MGYA00248677_ERZ507507 | MGnify/ENA primary metagenome ERZ507507 (study PRJEB26165, sample SAMN02676130) | human gut metagenome | isolation source: stool | host: Homo sapiens | place: USA | study: EMG...
GGTAGATAGGGCAGAGGTGGAAGTGTGGTAACACATGGAGCTGACTGTTACTAATAGGTCGAGGGCATAACCAAGTAAGGTGATAGGAAAAGGATGATTCTTTGTATGCAGTTTTGAAGGTACAGGATATATAGATGGAATGAGAGAGCAGCACCGATAGGTGTTGTTTTTTTATTTCTTTTTTCTTTTCCATAATTTTTTCCTATGACAAACCGTTGTTTTCTCATATTTTACATGGATTTATGAGAAATGTATAATAGATGTATCTTAAAAGACGGGAGAGAAATTAAGTATGTTAAATATAAAATACGATATTGTGGGTTCGTTTTTACGTCCGCAGGTGATAAAAGAGGCAAGAGAACGTTACAAAAAAGAGGAAATAAAGTTAGAGGAGCTTCGAGTGATTGAAGATCAGGAAATTGCAAAACTGGTAGATCAGGAAGTTGCACATGGATTGAAGGTTGTTACAGATGGAGAGTTTCGAAGAAGATGGTGGCACTTGGATTGGCTGAAAGAATTTGATGGTTTTACTACAAAACATTTGGAAAAAGAACACCATGGGGTAGTAAATCAAATCGAATTAGGAACAGTTATTGGAAAAATTTCTTATGATTCGAAAAAGCAGCATGCGGAAATAGAGGCATGGGATTATTTGTATGAATTAGTAAAAAAATATCCAGGTGTAACAGCCAAAAAATGTATTTCTGGTCCGAATATGATTCTGGTAGATCATTTTTTACAATTAGGAATCAAAGAGACCCCTTACTATGGAACGGACGTGGAAGCATTGATTGAAGATATTGCACTTGCATATCAGCAGGCAATTCAAGATCTCTATGCACATGGATGTCGCTATTTACAGATTGATGATACATCGTGGACATACATGATTGATGAAACTTTTGTTGCAAAGGTGAATCAACTTGGATATCAAAAGAATGAAATTTTACAATGGTTTTTGAAAGTTTCTTGTAAGGCATTGGAAAACAAGCCGAAAGATATGGTAGTTGCAACGCATTTCTGTAAGGGAAACTTTAAAGGACATCCGTTGTTTTCAGGACTGTATGATTCTGTAGCACCAATCATCAGCAAGATCCCATATGATGTATTTTTTGTAGAATATGATGATGAACGTTCGGGAGGTTTTGAACCGTGGAAAATTTTGAATGGAAGTAAAGCAACGTTTGTTGTAGGATTGATTTCCACGAAAAACGCTCGTTTAGAAACACAGGAAGAGATAAAACAAAGGTTCTTAGAGGCAAAAGAAGTAATAGGAGAAAATATAGCATTGTCGCCACAGTGTGGATTTGCTTCTGTAGAAGAAGGAAATTGCATTGATGAAAAGGTTCAATGGGATAAAATTGATTTATTAGTGTCTTGCAATGACTTTTTATAAAAAGGATAGAATCAAAAAGTAAGAGGGAGGGAATCCCTCTTATTTTTTTGATTCTATTGTGATACATGTTGTTTTAAAGCATTCAGATAGCTGGTTCCATATCTGCTTAGTGGTAATTGTTTCTGTTTAATTACGCCTATTTTCATATATTCATCTACGAGAAGTGGTCTGGCGATAATATTTTCCCCGTTGAGTTCTTTACTGATAATCCCTGAGCTGACAGTATATCCATTTAGTCCGACTGCGAGATTAAATAATGTTGCCCTGTCACGAACTTTAATGTTCTTTTTTCGATCTAAAGTACTTAAAATTTCTTCCGAAAAGTAAAAAGAATTATAATCACCCTGTTCAAATGAAAGATAAGGGTATTCCTCCAAATCTTCGAGGGAGAGTACGGATCTGTCGGCCAACGGGTGAGTGCTGCTAATAAAAACATGTGGAGTAGCAGTAAATAATTCTTCAAATGTTAACTGATGTTGTCGCAGTAATTTCATAAAGATTTCTTCGTTTTTGGAAGAGATATAGAGGATTCCTAATTCGCTTTTTAATCGGCTGACGTCTTCGATAATCTCGTATGTCTGAGTTTCCCTTAATGTAAAATCATAGTAATTTGCATCGAATTCCTTGATCACATCTACAAAAGCATTGACAGCAAAGGAATAATGTTGACAAGAAACCGAAAATTTAGGTTTTCGCTCCTGTACGTTTAAATATTTTTCTTCTAAAAGAGATACCTGTTCCAAAATTTGTCTTGCATAGGAAAGAAAGGTTTCTCCATCAGAGGAAAGGGTAACACCCTTGTTTGTTCGATTAAAAATAGTAAGTTGAAATTCTGTTTCTAAGTCGTGAACAGAATTTGTTAAGCTTGGCTGTGAAACAAAAAGTCGTCTTGCGGCTTCTGTAATGTTTCCAGTTTCTGCAATTGTGACAATGTATCTTAATTGTTGTAACGTCAATGTTTGATCACTCCTAAAAAGAAATATGTGTTATTTTTGATAAGCAACTGTAATCATCGTAATATAATCGGCCTCTTTGCGAATGGATAGTTCGTTTAAGCCTTCTTCATAAAAATACCCGTATAAAGTGTAATGATGTTTTTCTGTATAAGAGAGGATAGACTGATACACTTCTTGCAGTTTGTCCCAATCGCCGATACAAAATGTTTGAAGATAGTTTCCGGCGGGACGTATTTCATCGTAATCTTTTACATCCGCATGGCCATATGCAAAAAAAGCATCATATTGATGAAATTTCCCATCTAAAATAGACTGAGCAGATATACGGCTGCCAAAATTATCATAAAGTCCGAATGTTTTTTTCAGACGAAGCGAAAATTCAGCAGCAATTAAAAAATCATGATCATCATAATTGCCTGTAATAGGGGAAGAGTGTAGAATACGTTGAGCAGGGAGTTGGATTTCTTCTATTTTTCCATGCTCTGCCGTTAGGCTTAATTTCAGTTTATCTGATTTTTGCTGTAAAAATGATTTTGCTGCTAACAGTTGGTTGATCGAATGATCGATCAGCTTTTTTTTGTTATCCAGAATTTCGTGGAAGGGTACTTCAGAAGAGTGATTGACGTAGGATTTGATATCATCAATCGACAATCCAATTCGCCGTAAGGTAAGAATTAACTCCAGCTGTACGGTTTGAAAACAGGTGTAATAATGATATCCATTCTCTCCAATGACTTCCGGACAGAATAAGCCAATATCATTGTAATAATGGAGCGTACGTTTGTTAATCCCATTTAATCTGGCAAATTCTCCAGATGAAAACAAATATTTTTTATTTTTCATAGAATCACCTCTTGACTGTACAGTTACTGTACATATTATGATACTTCATGCAAAAGAAAAAAACAAGGAAAAGGAGTAAAAGCATGATAGCTTCAAGCGTAGAAAAAAATCAGTGGCAGGAAATCCGTAACATTTATATAGAGGCATTTCCTCAAAAAGAACGGAAACCATTTTGGGTTTTGCAACATTCTGTAAAATGTGGAAAAGTACAAATTTTTGTAGAAACCGTAAACAATGCAGTACAAGGATTTATTGTTGTGATTCCTTTTAAGAATATGATTATGGTAGATTATCTGGCAGTATCTGCAAAGACCAGGAGTCGGGGGACGGGAAGCCGGATGTTGCAGGATATCTGCCAAAGATTTAGCGGGGAAAAAGTTGTTTTACTAATTGAACGTCTGGAAGACGAGGCGGAGAATAAAGAGCAGAGAATTGCCAGAAGAAAATTTTATTTAAAAAATGGATTTACGTCTTCTGGAATTTTTATTCAGGGAGCGAGTGGTGCCATGGAAGTGCTAAATTATGGGGGAATGGTGACACCTGAAGAATATCTTAGTTTACAAAAATATGCATTGGGAGCATTATTCTTCCGTTTATCTAAGATTCAACTGGTCAATTAGAAGGAGACGGTTATGAAGACAATTTTTTCGAAAGTAACATTACAAAAAAAACAAATTGGAATACTGGCAGTCTTTATTTTCTTCTCTTCAGTAGGGGAAATGCTCCTTCCCTCTCTTTTGGCACAGATGATCAATAAAGGGGTAGCAAAACAGGAACACCGAAGTATTTTGATATTTATGGCACTGATGTGTGGAATTTGTGTATTTGCCTGTATTTTGAATTTTGTATCTGTGAAAATTGCTTCGCGGATTTCTACAGAATTTGCAGCAAAACTGAGGGCAGAGGTATTTACAAAAGTTCAGAGTTTTTCTTCTGCTGAATTGGATCAATTTGGAACAGCCAGTCTTGTGACACGAAGTACTTCAGATATTACTAATATACAAAATTTTTTGACGATGCTGCTTCGTATTGGGATTTTAGCGCCTATGATGGCAATTGCAGGGCTGGTGTTTTCTGCTGGAACGGGAGGAAAGGTAAGCATTATCCTGGTTGTAGCAATTCCAGTATTGTTGTTAGGTCTTGGAGTGATTGTTATATTTGCTTCAAAATATTCTGTAAAACTTCGAAAGAAATTAGATCAGATCAATCGTCTGTTTTTGGAATCTTTGGAGGGTGTGCGAGTAATTCGGGCATTTAACAAACAGCAAAAAGAGAGTGAGAGATTTCATGTGGCAAATCAGGACTATGCCAATACGGCAATGACTACAGGAAAGATCACAAGTTGGCTTTTGCCGACGATCAATGTAGTATTTGGGATGACAACAGTGGCTGTGCTTGGGATGGGAGCGGGCTATGTAGAAAGCGGAACAATGGAGGTTGGCTTTTTAGTAGCGAACAGCCAGTATATCAGCATGGTGTTGATGGCTGTGATGTTATTTGCAATGGTGGTGATGATGTTTCCTACCACATATGCATGTGCCGGAAGAGTCGCAGAGGTATTGCAAACGGAAAGCAGGATTGTTGATGGAAAAGCTTTGGTTGAAAATCGTCCATTACGTGCCACGGTAGAGTTTCGAAATGTAACATTTTCTTATCCAGATGCGGAGGAGGAAGTATTAAAAGGAATTAGTTTTGAATCAAAACCAGGAGAAGTAACTGCGATTATTGGTGGTACGGGACGAGGAAAGTCCAGTATTTTAAAATTGATTCCCAGATTGTACGATCCAACCGCAGGAGAAGTCTTAATTGATGGAATCGATGCGAGGGAATACCGACTGCAGGATTTAAGAGCACTAATTGGATATGTACCACAGAAAAATGTATTGTTTTCAGGCGATATTGGGTCAAATCTCAATTTTGGGAAGGAACATGGTACAGCAGAGGAGTGGAATCGGGCCGCTGAAATTGCATGTGCGGCAGAATTTATTCAGAAGAAACCGCAGCAATATTATGCACATGTTGCACAGGGAGGAACTAATTTTTCCGGAGGGCAAAGACAGCGAATGGCAATTGCAAGAGCGGTCATGAAGCAGCCGGAAATCTATGTGTTTGATGACAGCTTTTCTGCTTTGGATATGAAAACAGAAAGACAACTGCGGCAAAATTTGAGAGAGGCAATGGGAGAAGCAACGGTCATTGTCGTTGCACAACGCATTAGTACGATTATGGATGCAGATCGGATTCTGGTCATTGATGACGGGCGTATTGTGGGGCAGGGAACACACAAAGAGCTGCTGCAAACTTGTACGTTGTATCGGGAAATCGCGAGTATACAATTGGGAGAGGAGAACGGGAAGGATGAACAATCAGCATGTCTTTAGGCGCTTGCTTGGTTATTTGAAAAAATATCGTCTGCGGCTTTGTATGGTTTTGGTTTTTGCAGGAATCAGTACCATCTTTATGGTATTGGCGCCGTTTGTAATCGGAGAAATTACAACAACATTATTTGCAAGTATTCAGGATGGTAGATTTTATTGGAAAACGATAGGAACACTGCTATTGATATTGATCGGACTGTATTTTATTTCGCAAATTTTTTCACTGTTACAAGGATTTGGAATGGCTAAAATTACAGCAGGGGTTATGGAAACGCTGCGGCAGGATATTGACGATAAAATGCATCGATTGAAATTAGAGTATTATGACACACATACGCATGGAGATATTTTAAGTGTGATTACAAATGATGTGGATACCATTAATAATACAATGAGCCAAAATTTGACGGCAATTGTGACGCAGGCAGTGACTGCAGCGGGGATTTTCTTGATGATGGTGTCTATTAGTCCAAAATTGTCCGTGATTCCGATCATTTTAGTGCCGCTGTCATTGCTGAGTGCGGCTAAAATGATGAAATTAAGTGGAACTTATTATAACCGTCAACAACAGTTGCTGGGAACATTAAATGGATACATTGAGGAGATATATCATGGACACCAGGTTGTACAAACGTTTCATTATCAAAAGCGAGCGCAGGCGGCTTTTGAAGAGCTAAATGAGCAGCTTCGTCAAAGTGCATTCAAGGCAGAAACAACGGCAGGAGCGGTTACGCCAATTACCACGGTTGTCAATGACGTCGGGTATGTGCTTTGTGCGGGTCTGGGGTGTATCGGTGCAATTGCAGGGCGAATTGCAATTGGAAATGTGCAGGCCATGCTGGAATATACAAGAAAGTTTGCAGAACCGTTTTCTTCCATTGCAGGAATGGCTGGCAGTTTTGGAGCAGCAGCTGCAGCAGGAAAGCGAATTTTTGCATTATTGGATGCTGAAGAAGAAATTCCGGAATCAAACCATTGCGTGATACCACAAAACTGTAAAGGGAGTGTTTCCTTCCAAAATGTCGCATTCGGCTATACACCGGATTCTTTGTTAATGAAAGGAATTGATGTGACGATAAAACCAGGACAAAAGGTTGCGATTGTTGGGCCGACCGGAGCAGGAAAAACAACACTGATCAACTTGTTGATGCGATTTTATGAAATTAATAGCGGAAAAATTCTGGTAGATGGAGTGGATATTCGAGAAATGTCCAGAAAAGAATTGAGAAGTCGATTTGGAATGGTTCTGCAGGATACCTGGCTGTTTGAGGGAACAATTGCGGAAAATATTGGTTATGCAGAGGAGAACATGCAGCGGGAAACTGTGATATCCAGTGCAAAGTCGGCGTGTGCTCATAGCTTTATAAAAACGCTTCCCGGAGGATATGATATGATTTTGGAGCATGGAGCGGAAAATATTTCCCAGGGTGAACGTCAGCTTTTGACGATTGCAAGAGCCCTTGCATCGGATCCGGAAATTATGATCCTGGATGAAGCTACCAGCAATGTAGATACGCATACGGAAGTAAAAATACAAAAAGCAATGGAAGAGTTGATGAGAGGGCGAACCAGTTTTGTAATTGCACATCGGTTATCTACCATTCGAGATGCAGATGTCATTCTTTATATGGAAGATGGTGATATCAAAGAAATTGGAACCCATGAGGAATTGATGCAAAAGGGTGAAAAGTATCAAGCGCTTTATACAAGTCAATTTGCATAATCACGAGGAAATCAAAGCCTTTCCTTCAGAACCCCTTGACTATTCCCAAGTTTCTTCTTATAATAATTTTGTATTTTAATAAAAAAAAGCGATGACAAAGAGAGTAGGATTTTTCTGAACGTTTCAGCGAGCCGGCGGTGGTGTGAGTCCGGCATCAGTAAGAGTTTTCCGAAGATCACTTTCGAGCTGCAGTCCTTGAAACGTAAGAAGTAAAGGCTGACGGGGTTCCGCCGTTAAAGGAACGCATATAACGGATATTGTAAATGTATCTAAGTATGTTGTAACAGGTGGTTAACGTAAGATTTTCAAACTTTCGTCCTATTACAGGACGAAAGTTTTTTTACTATAGAAACAAAGGCAGCATCAGTTCCTGTACAGCATAAACAGTAACTCAGAAAAATAAAAGAAAAGTAGAAAGGAAAAGCGCTATGTACAAGAAAGTTTCCACGGATATGAATTTCGTAGGACGTGAAAAAGAAGTTGAAGCATTCTGGAAAGAGCATGATATCTTCCAGAAAAGTATGGAGGAAAAAGAAGGATGTCCGGAGTACACCTTTTACGACGGACCTCCGACAGCAAACGGAAAACCGCATATCGGTCACGTTCTGACACGTGTTATCAAAGATATGATCCCGAGATACCGCACAATGAAGGGATATAAGGTTCCTCGTAAAGCAGGATGGGATACCCATGGTCTGCCGGTAGAGCTGGAAGTAGAAAAGCTGCTTGGTCTGGACGGAAAAGATCAGATTGAAGGATACGGATTGGAGCCGTTTATCGACAAATGTAAAGAGAGCGTATGGAAATACAAAGGAATGTGGGAGGATTTCTCCAGCACGGTTGGATTCTGGGCAGATATGGAGCATCCTTATGTAACATACGACAATAATTTTATCGAATCCGAGTGGTGGGCATTGAAACAGATCTGGGACAAAAAGCTCCTCTACAAAGGATTTAAGATTGTACCTTACTGCCCTCGCTGCGGAACTCCGTTGTCTGCACAGGAAGTGGCACAGGGATACAAGGATGTGAAAGAGCGTTCCGCAATCGTAAGATTTAAGGTAAAAGACGAAGACGCATACATTCTGGCATGGACAACAACTCCTTGGACACTGCCGTCAAACCTGGCGCTTTGTGTAAATCCAAGTGAGACTTATGTAAAAGTAAAAGCAGCAGACGGTTATGTATATTACATGGCAGAGGCGCTTCTTGATACGGTTCTTGGAAAGCTTGCAGAAGAAGGAACACCGGCTTATGAGGTTCTGGAGACATATGTAGGAAAAGATCTGGAATACAAAGAGTATGAGCCATTGTACCAGTGTGCAGCTGACAGTGCAGAGAAACAGCACAAAAAAGCATTTTATGTGACATGTGATAATTACGTTACACTGACAGACGGTACCGGAGTGGTTCACATTGCGCCTGCATTTGGTGAAGACGATGCGAATGTCGGAAGAAATTACGAGCTCCCGTTTGTACAGCTTGTTGATGAAAAAGGTGATATGGCAGCAGAGACTCCGTTTGCAGGAGTATTTGTGAAAAAAGCAGATCCGATGGTACTCAAAGATTTGGATGAGAGAGGGCTTCTCTTTGACGCTCCGAAATTTGAGCACAGCTATCCGCACTGCTGGAGATGTGATACTCCGCTGATCTACTACGCACGTGAGTCCTGGTTCATCAAAATGACGGCTGTAAAAGATGACCTGATCGCAAATAACAACACGATCAACTGGATTCCGGAAAGTATTGGAAAAGGACGTTTCGGAGACTGGCTTGAGAATGTTCAGGACTGGGGAATCAGCCGTAACCGTTACTGGGGAACACCGCTGAATATTTGGGAGTGTGAATGCGGACACATGCACTCTATTGGAAGCATTGCAGAATTAAAAGAGATGTCTGATAACTGTCCGGATGATATCGAACTGCACCGCCCATATATCGACGATGTGACGATTACTTGTCCAGAGTGTGGAAAACAGATGCACCGTGTACCGGAAGTGATCGACTGCTGGTTTGACAGTGGTTCCATGCCGTTTGCACAGCACCACTATCCGTTTGAGAACGAAGATTTGTTCAAACAGCAGTTCCCGGCAGACTTTATTTCCGAGGCGGTAGACCAGACAAGAGGATGGTTCTACTCTCTGCTTGCGATTTCTACATTGCTGTTCAACAAAGCTCCATACAAGAATGTTATCGTTCTTGGACATGTGCAGGATGAGAACGGACAGAAGATGAGTAAGTCCAAAGGAAACGCGGTCGATCCATTTGACGCACTGGAGACATACGGAGCAGATGCGATCCGCTGGTACTTCTACAGCAACAGTGCACCATGGCTTCCAAACCGTTTCCACGGAAAAGCAGTTGTAGAAGGACAGCGTAAATTCATGGGAACTCTGTGGAACACATACGCATTCTTCGTACTGTATGCAAATATTGATGGATTTGACGCAACAAAATATACACTGGAATATGATAAATTAGGAGTCATGGATAAATGGCTTCTGTCCAAACTGAATACACTGACAAAAACAGTGGATGAGCATCTGGCAAACTACAGAATTCCGGAAAGTGCAAGAGCACTGCAGGATTTCGTGGATGACATGAGTAACTGGTATGTCAGAAGAAGCCGTGAGCGTTTCTGGGCAAAAGGAATGGAACAGGATAAGATCAATGCGTACATGACATTGTACACTGCGCTTGTGACAGTATCGAAAGTTGCTGCGCCGATGATCCCGTTCATGACAGAAGAAATCTACCAGAACCTGGTGAAGAGTGTTGATGCATCCGCTCCGGAAAGTATCCACCTTTGTGATTATCCGGAGGTTCAGAACGAACTGATCGATGAAAAACTGGAAGCAGATATGGACAATGTATTAAAACTGGTTGTCATGGGCCGTGCATGCCGTAACGCATCCAACATCAAAAACCGTCAGCCGATCGGACAGATGTTCGTGAAAGCAGGATTCGATCTGCCGGAATTTTATCAGGAGATCGTGGCAGATGAGCTGAATGTAAAAAATGTAAAATTTACAGATGATGTAAGAGACTTTACTTCTTATAGTTTTAAACCACAGTTAAAGACAGTCGGACCAAAATATGGTAAAATGTTGGGTGGAATCAAAGCTGCGTTAGACCAGCTCGATGGCAATGCAGCAATGGATGAGATTAACGAAACGGGTTCTCTGAAACTGGATATTAACGGACAGGAAGTAACACTGTTCAAGGAAGATTTGTTGATCGATACTGCACAGATTGAAGGATATGTTTCTGAAAATGACAATGGAATCACAGTTGTTCTGGATACAAATCTGACAGAAGAGCTTCTGGAGGAAGGATTTGTAAGAGAGATCATCAGTAAGATCCAGACAATGAGAAAAGAAGCCGGATTTGAAGTGATGGATAAGATCAAAGTGACCTACAAAGGAAGCGAAAAGGCAGAGGCAGTCTTCGCAGCGAACGGTACACAGATCTGTTCTGAGGTTCTGGCAGTTTCTGCAGAAAAAGCAGAGCCGGCCGGATTCGTAAAAGAATGGAAGATTAATGGAGAAGCTGTTTTCATGGGAGTCGAAAAAGAAGGGAGATAATCGACATGTACAGCAAACGTTTTGAAAAGGAAACATTTAAAGAGGCAGTCAGGGAAAATGTAAGGACTCTGTATCGGAAAAATATTGCTGAAGCATCTCCACAGCAGATATTTCAGGCAGTTTCCTATGCCGTAAAAGATATTATTATGGATGACTGGATCGCTACGCAGAAGGCTTATGATGAAGCAGATGCAAAGACCGTCTATTATATGTCCATGGAGTTTCTGATGGGACGTGCGCTTGGCAATAACCTGATCAATATGACAGCATACAAAGAGGTCAAAGAAGCACTGGAAGAGATGGACATCGATCTGAACGTTGTTGAGGATGAAGAGCCGGACGCAGCACTTGGAAACGGAGGACTCGGAAGACTTGCAGCATGTTTTCTGGATTCATTGTCCACTTTGAATTATCCGGCATACGGATGTGGAATCCGTTACCGCTATGGAATGTTTAAGCAGAAAATAGAAAATGGTTATCAGGTGGAGACACCTGATAACTGGCTCAAAGAAGGAAATCCGTTTGAGCTGCGCCGAGAGGAATATGCAAAAGAAGTGCGCTTCGGAGGAAATGTACATTTTGACAAAGATCCGGAGACAGGAAAAGATATCTTTGTACAGGAAAATTATGAATCCGTACTTGCAATCCCATATGATATGCCGATCGTGGGATACGGTAATCACGTAGTCAATACACTGCGTGTGTGGGATGCAAAGGCGATCACAGATTTCCAGCTGGACGCATTTGACAGAGGAGATTATCACAAATCCGTAGAGCAGGAGAATCTTGCAAAACTGATCGTAGATGTATTGTATCCGAATGACAATCACTATGCAGGAAAAGAGCTTCGTCTGAAACAGCAGTATTTCTTTATTTCCGCAAGCTTGCAGACAATGCTTGAAAAGTATAAAAAGAAACACAGTGATGTGCGTAAACTCTACGAAAAGGTAGCGATTCAGATGAATGATACCCACCCGACCGTGGCAGTGCCGGAGCTGATGCGTCTTCTCATCGATCAGGAAGGGCTCACATGGGAGGAAGCATGGGATGTGACAACAAAGACCTGTGCATATACGAACCATACGATTATGTCAGAAGCTTTGGAAAAATGGCCGATTGATCTGTTCTCCAGACTGCTTCCGCGTATTTATCAGATCGTACAGGAGATTGACAGAAGATTCCTGATTGAGGTGCGTGCAAAATATCCTGGGAATGAAGAGAAGGTACGCAAGATGGCAATTCTCTATGATGGTCAGGTAAGAATGGCACATATGGCGATCATTGCAGGATATTCTGTCAATGGTGTTGCAAAGCTCCATACGGAGATCCTCAAACACCAAGAGTTAAAAGACTTCTATGAGATGATGCCGGAGAAATTTAATAACAAGACGAATGGAATCACGCAGAGAAGATTTTTGCTTCACGGAAATCAGCTGCTTGCAGACTGGATCACGGATAAGATCGGAGACGGCTGGATCACTGACCTTGCCCAGATCGGAAAGCTGAAAGCCTATGTAGATGATGAGCAGGCGAGAAAAGAGTTCATGGAGATCAAATACCGCAACAAAGTCCGTTTGGCAGCGTATATCAAAAAACACAACGGAATTGAAGTAGATCCGAATTCCATTTTTGATGTACAGGTAAAACGTCTTCATGAGTACAAACGTCAGTTGTTAAATATCATGCATGTAATGTATCTGTACAATCAGATCAAAGAACATCCGGAGGTGAGCTTCTATCCGAGAACCTTTATTTTCGGAGCAAAAGCAGCGGCCGGATATAAACGTGCAAAAGAGACGATCAAACTGATCAACTCCGTAGCAGATGTAGTCAATAATGACAGAAGCATCAACGGCAAATTAAAAGTTGTATTTATCGAAGATTACCGTGTATCCAACGCAGAGCTTTTATTTGCGGCAGCAGATGTCAGTGAGCAGATTTCTACAGCTTCCAAAGAAGCTTCCGGTACCGGAAATATGAAATTCATGCTCAACGGTGCGCCGACATTGGGTACGATGGACGGAGCCAACGTAGAGATTGTGGATGAAGTCGGCATTGAAAATGCATTTATCTTCGGACTCAGTTCAGAAGAAGTTATCAACTATGAAAATCACGGTGGATACAATCCGACAGAGATTTATTTCAATGACTGGGAGATTAAGCGAGTTGTGGATCAGCTGATGGATGGTACCTACGCAAATGGGGATCATGAGATGTACAAGGATCTGTATAACTCACTTTTGAATACACAGTGTACAGACAGAGCAGATACGTACTTTATTTTGAAAGATTTCCGTTCCTATGCAGAAGCACAGAAGAAAGTAGAAGAAGCATACAAAGATAAGGACAGATGGTCTAAAATGGCGATGATGAATACTGCATGCAGTGGAAAATTTACTTCCGACAGAACGATCGAGGAGTATGTAACGGATATCTGGAAACTGGAGAAGGTTGTTGTAGAACCGGCAGAAGAATAGGAGGAAGCCTATGGGATTTTACAGTGAAATACCATATGAGGATTTTAGTTACTATAATACTCCGTTCACTCATGAGGTGGGAGGCAGTATTCTGACAGGAATTTTGATGTTTTACCTGATCATATTACTGGTTGGACTGACGGTTGCGGTCGTAAACTATATTTTCCGCGGAATCGGAATGTACAACATGGCAAAAAGAGAAGGAATGGATTATCCATGGTTGGCGTTTGTGCCATTTGCCAGAACGTACCTTCAGGGAGAGCTTGGCGGAACGGTACATCTGAAAAATAAACAGATCAAGAATCCGGGAATCTGGCTGATCGTACTGCCATTTATTTCTTCCATCGTTACCGGTATCCTGTATGTGGTCATATGGGTAGTGCTTGGATTTGGTGTGGTTTTCTCATCTTACGGCGGCTTTAGCTTTGGCGCAGTGACAGGAATCATTATCGTGACAGTTATCGTCATTGTATTTTTTACAGTGTACAATGCAGTCTACAGTGTGCTTCGAATTCTTGTAAACCGTCAGATTTATGAGAAATTTACAACACCGGGAATGGCAGTTGCACATGCGGTTCTGGGAGTATTACTTCCGCTGTATGAATCCATTTGTCTGTTTGTGATGCGGAATCGTCCGTATAATCCGGGAAAAGAACCGGATCTGGGAACACCGTTTATGACAACACCTCCGCCGATCGCGCCGGCACCTGAGATGCCGCGGCAGACATCGGAAGAGATACCGGCTGCTCCTGCGCCGAAGCAGGAGGAAACGCCTGCAGAAGATCAGAATACAGCGGATCCGGTAGACGGAGAGTTTAAGAAAGTAGACGAAGAGATCATCCCGGGAGAATACCGCAGGGTGGAAGAACCGCCAAGACCGGAGCATGAGCAGATGACTTCCAGCTATACGTATGGCGGGACAAAAGAAGAACCGAAAACAGATGACAAACCATCTGCAGAAGAATAGAAGGATATCAGACCTCCATGGTGCATATACTGCATCATGGAGGTTTTTTATGAAGATAAAACATCAAAAACTAAAATCAGCGGGAGCGTTTTTGACAATCCTGTTATTGCTTCCCTATGTAGTCACAGTTTTTGTAAACGGAATCGATGTACTGGGAATGTCGCAGGAAACGTGTGTTCAGACAGAAACAGAAGATCCGGATGGTGAGAAGACTGTAAGGACGGTTCCGTGGACAGAATACATGATGGGAATTTTAGGGAAAACAATGCCTGCATCCTATGAAAAAGAGGCGCTGAAGGCACAGGCAGTAGTAATTCGTACCATGCTGTATCAGCAGGCTGCACAGGATGTTGTGTTCAAAGAGGCATATCTGACACCGGAAGAATTGAAGAAAAAATGGGGAGCTGAAAATTTTGAAAAGTATTATAAGAAATTAAGTGATGTGCTGGATGAAACAGAGACACAAGTGCTTTTTTATCAGGGTTCTTATGCCTGGGTTCCGTATCATCAATCCAGTAACGGAAAGACAAGAAGCGGAAAAGAAGTGATCGGCGGGGATACATATCCGTATCTTGCGACAAGAGAATGTCCGGAGGATGTGAAGGCGGAAGATGAGATGCATGTGTATCAGTTTTCGTATGATGAGGTCAAGAAAAAGTGCCGGTCGTTCCTGGAAGCGGCAGAGGGAGAAGCAGAAGCCAAAAAAGCGCTGAAATTCGAAGATTTTGAAATCCAGGAAAAAGATTCTGCAGGATATGTTTCCAAATTTCGGATTGGAAACACGGTCTGCAGCGGAGATGAATTTCGAGATGCGTTATCTCTTGCATCCAGTGCATTTTCCATACAGGAAGAATCAGGAGGACTCAAAATCACCACAATGGGAAAAGGGCACGGACTTGGGATGAGCCAGTGGACGGCAAATGAACTGGCGAAAAACGGTCAAAATTATAAAGAGATTCTGGAATTCTTCTTTGAGGGAACAACGATCACAAACTCCGAAGAAATTTTGGAAAAACCAGAATAAACAGCAGTGCTTCTGGCAAAAATATAGCCAGAGGTGATGAATATGAATAACAATGAAAAGCCTTCCTTAAAAAGTAAAGGAATGTCAGTTGCGATTGTGATCTGTTTCGTCGTTGTAGTATCTGTCGTGGGAGCCGTTGTATACAACAGCTATCATCGAAGAGCAGCGGGAAGTCAGCTTGCAAAAAACAACACCGTTACAGAAGAGACCAGAACAACCAATACCAATGATATTGTTCTGCCGCAGGCCGAAGAAGATACATCCGCAGAAAATGAATCAGAGACAGGTACGAATGAGGGCGCAGAGACAGAGACACAGACAGCGGCACCGGCAAAACAAGTTTATTTTGATGAGAACAGTACACTTGCATGGCCGGCAAGTGGAAGTGTGATCCTTGGATACAGCATGGATAAGACGGTATTTTTTCAGACACTGGAACAGTACAAGTATAATCCTGCAATGATTATCGCAGGAGAAGCCGGAGAAATGATAGGAGCTTCTGCAGACGGAATCGTAACCAACATTGAAGAAACTGCACAGACAGGAGTGACAGTCACACTGGATATGGGAAACGGTTACAGTGCAGTTTACGGGCAGCTCAAAGATGTGCCGCTTGCAATTGGGGATTTTGTGGCACAGGGACAGACTGTAGGATATTTAAGTGAACCGACAAAATACTATAGCGTAGAAGGTCCAAATCTTTATTTCGGGGTGACAAAAGACGGAGAAGCGAAAGATCCGGCAGTATATATGGAATAACAGTCAGGGGGTGCGAAAAATAAAATGTTTCGTATCCCTTTTTATTTTCCATAACGATGCTTGATTTGGAGCACAAAAGAGGAGTAAAATAGAGGACATTGATAAGAGGTGACAAAATGAACTATACATATATCTTAAAATGCAAAGATGATTCTCTGTATACCGGATGGACCAATGATCTGAAAAAGCGGATTACAAGCCACAATGCCGGGAAGGGAGCCAAGTATACAAAAGCCAGAAGGCCGGTGGAACTGGTCTACTATGAAGAATTTCAGACAAGAGAAGAGGCAATGAAAAGAGAATATGCCATCAAACAGCTGTCCAGAAAAGAAAAAGAGGCACTGATCAAGACCAGGCCTCTTTAAAGGTTCTATATTAAGATAGGAAAATCTTAGCCAAAGTATCTCTTTAACAGACCTTCGAAAGCTTTTCCGTGACGAGCTTCGTCTCTTGCCATCTCGTGTACTGTATCGTGGATTGCATCCAGGTTAGCAGCTTTTGCACGTTTTGCAAGATCGAATTTACCAGCTGTAGCTCCGTTCTCAGCATCAACTCTCATCTCCAGGTTTTTCTTTGTGCTGTCTGTAACAACTTCACCTAACAATTCAGCGAATTTAGAAGCGTGCTCTGCTTCTTCCCAGGCAGCTTTTTCCCAGTATAATCCGATTTCCGGATATCCTTCTCTGTGAGCAACTCTTGCCATAGCAAGGTACATACCAACTTCTGTACATTCTCCTTCAAAGTTTGCTCTTAAGTCAGCAAGGATGTCTTCGCTTACGCCCTGAGCAACACCTACAACGTGCTCTGCAGCCCAAGATCTTTCTCCTGTCTGCTCTTTGAATTTATCAGCTGGTGCATGACAGACTGGACATTCAGCCGGTGCAGCGTCTCCCTCGTGAACATAACCACATACTGTACAAACAAATTTTTTCATAGTTCAAATCTCCTTTTCTTAATTGAATTTGACCGGAATGAGTCGGCCTTTGGTTAATATTATAATACGGAATCAGAAAACTTTCCATATTATGGACAAATTTAAGATTTTTTGATGCAGTTTCCGCATTTTCCATAAAAAGTCATCGTGCAGAAATCAATGATTCCATCAAAATCTTTAGCAGCAATTTCATTTAGCTCTGTGACATTTTGCATATCCATGTTGATATCCAGAACCCTTTTGCAGCAAGTGCAGAAAAAGTGGTTGTGAGGTCTCACATCACCGTCAAATCTGTCCCCGCCGTCAGGAGTTGTAATCTTGACTGCCTCACCGAGATCAGTCAGCAGATTTAAATTCCGGTAAACAGTTCCAAGACTGATATTCGGAAACTCCTCTTTGACATGCATATAGACCGTATCAGCAGTTGGATGCTCAGTGGTCGATGCCAGATAGTTCTTGATGGACTCTCGCTGTCTGCTGTATTTCAAAGTAGCCAAGTGAGTTCTCCTTTCAAAACGATAATAGTAATCGTTGCTATGTTTAGACTATAATACAGTTTTGAAAGTTTGTCAATAGGATTTTTGAAAAAAGAATATTTTATTTGATAAAATGTTACAAAAAAGTTAATAAATAAAAAATAAACAGACATAATATATCGTGATATGTCGAAATACAGGAGAAAAAACCCTTTTAAAACTGTTGACACATCGTATAACCACTGATATAATCACACTGTAACAAATTTAATAATTATGTAACATTTAAAACTTCCTACAAAAGATAAAGACAGAAAACAGAGGAGGTTTTATATGAAAGCAGCACACATGAAACAAAAAATAGTCATTCCTGCTCTGGTAGGAATGATGATGATTCCGGGGAGTGCAGTTTATGCGGCAGATCAGAAAGCAGAAGTATATCCGGTTTTGCCGGCTGCAGGAATCGAAACGGTAGTAACAGATTGTTATGAAACGAAAGTAAAGGAGAATCTGCAGTTATATCTGGTACCGACAGGTGAGGGTGAGTATTTGAATATGGCGTTTTCGAATACAGGTGAAGAATTTACTTATATAAGAAGTGCGCCGGATGAGAACAGTGACTGGATCGGAAAATTGTATCCGGATTCGGCAGTCAGAGTTCTCGAATATAAAGAAGACTGGGTGAAGATCCAGTCAGGCGATGCGCAGGGATTCGTTCCGGCAGATACATTGTACCTGGGAGAAGATGCAAAGTCACATGCAGGAGAATACGAAAAAGAGGTTGCAACGGTAACAGCTGATGTTCTGAATGTGAGGGCCGGTCAGGGAGTAGAGACACAGGTTCTGACACAGATTATGCAGAATCAGGAGTATGAAATTACTGGGGAACCAAAAGATGGATGGTATCCGGTGCAGGCAGGGGAGATCGCCGGCTGGGTATCCGGGGAGTATATCAGTATAGAGACAACGTATTCTTACGCAGAGACGAGAGAAGCAGAAGAGGCGAAGAAGCAAGAGCAGACTATAGTGCAGGAAACACAGAAGGTTCAGGAAGCTTCCGCCCAGAGTATTGTGCAAAATCAGGCTGCCTCGGGACAGGCTGTCATAGATTACGCCTGTCAGTTTATTGGAAATCCGTACGTATGGGGCGGTACCAGTCTGACAGAAGGAGCGGATTGCTCTGGATTTGTACAGTCTGTGTATGCACATTTCGGGATTAGCCTGCCAAGGACGACATGGGATATGGAAAATGTGGGAGTTGCTGTCAGCTATGAACAGGCACTTCCCGGAGATATCGTTTTGTATGACGGGCATGTCGGACTGTACATGGGAGACGGGACGATTGTAAATGCAATGAACGAAGCTGACGGGATTGGAATCTGCAGCGCAACTTATACAAATATCATAACGATCAGAAGAGTTCTGTAAATTCAGACCGCATTTTAAAGTTGACTGACTTTGAAATGCGGTATTTTTTCGAGTAAAATGAGATAGAAAGAAACAAAAAAGTCAACAGGAAAATAAATAAATGGCAAGATGCACAAAAATGTAAAAAAATGTCGAAATTTGAAAAACAGGAGTTTTCAACTTATCCACACTCAAAATATGAAAAAGCGTGGAAAACACGACATTTCCGAAAAGTTATTCACATTATCCACACTCAAACAGGTGTTTTTTGTGAATTACTTTTGTGAAAAAAAGAACGGATGTTTTGTAAGGTTGTTATGAAATTGCTTGTTTGTCGAAAAAGAAAGAAAAATATATTGACTTTTGAGTATTCGAAAAGCAGTAAAAACAGAGGGAACAATTCAGAAAATTCAAGCAAAATAAGGTTGATTTTAAAACGTATTTTCCGGTTTTGGTGGTTGATAATTTAAAAAATAGGGATTATAATAAAGAACACTGAATAATAGAAGGAGGAATCATAATGGAAACATTTACAAAGAATACAACAATCGGCGAATTATTATCAGTATATCCTGAATGTGCGCCGATCTTAATGGAAATTGGAATGCACTGCCTTGGATGCCCATCTGCACAGATGGAGACACTGGGTGAGGCAGCGATGGTTCACGGAATCGATGCAGATCTCCTGGTAGAGAAGATCAATGCGGCAAGAGCAGCAGCAAAATAAGACTTATAACATAAAAGAGTGTGGACTGGGCAGTGAAGCTTAAGTCCGCACTCTTTTTAGATGCGTTTATACCTGTGACAGCTTTTGAATCGCATCGGAAGAGATCACGACCTCGCAGTGTTCTTCCAGAAATGCAAGAACAGAGGCAGAGGCTTTCTCCAGACTGCCGTATTCAGAAAGCATATTGCAGATCTTGTTAAATTCATTGGCGGAATGATCCGATGGTGTCAGTGCCAGAATATACATATCTGCTTCATCGTCTCGATACAGTGTATTGGAACCGTGGTACGCAGGAGCCAGAAGATGGGCTGCCTGAATGACCAGGTCAATATGGTTGAACGAGAACAGACGTACATTGAGCGGTGCTGGTTCCTCCTGTGGTTTGGAGGCAGGCTTGATGTCGGCTGCCGCTTCTTTTACTTTATTGAGCAGGTTCAGGAAGTCTTCTGCGCCCTCCAGCTTTTCCAGCTGTTCTGTCGGGCTTGCTTCAGAATCCATGCTTTGTGTAAATTTCGAGAATCTTGTATCCAGTTCCTCGGGATCTTCTACTTTTGTGATGATCAGAACGATGGAATCACCAGATGAAGGAATCGCTTCAATCATCAGAGGTAAATCTTCCGCTTCAAATCCAAAATCAAAGGATGCCTGCTGCATCATATCCCGAAACAGAGATTTTGCTTTTTCCGTACCGTAAGCCAGTTCACTCAGTTTTAAGTGACGAGCTGCTAAATCAGCATGTGTCAATGTACAACGAATTTGATTTTCATTCAGTTTTTCGATTTTCATGTGCTCACATCCTTACGAATTGAAATGTTGAAAAATATAGTCATTAAGTAGGAAAATAATAACTTATATTTCTTCACTATTAGTATAAACAAAAAGAAAAAAGATGTAAAGGAAAATAGTGAGACTTCTGCATTCTTTCATGTTATCAACAAAAGGGAAGTAGTTATAAACAAAAAACACATTGAAATGACGGAACACAATCCCTATAATTGGCAGTACAGAAGATAGTGTTCCGGATAAATATCACTTATTTAAGAAGGAGGGATACAAAAGAGACGATCAGATCATCTGAAACGAGTTGCTGAATTTTTCATTTATCAAGACATCAAAGAGCATATCTATCATTAAAATATTCGAAATTCAATGTTCTCGAATCGGGGACGAAATCAATATCAGACAGAAAAGTAAATTCAATGTGAGTTCATGCTATCTTTTGTACCGTGATAATTCAAAGGTACGTCACATACCTTCTGCGGTCAGTTATTACCGGGGATATTTATCAGAGCTCACGGAGGGAAGGAGAAGAACATGAAATCTGATGAGACAGCTTATCAGGAATTATTTGAGGAACTGGAAAAATATGAAAATAAAGGAGTATACATCAGTATGGATGGATTCCCGGCCAGTCCGATGCAGATTGTAGCGGCACATATGACAAGGGAAGAAGGAAGTTATATGCGGGACTATATTCTGGATACAGAAGGATATATTGAATCACTTTCATTTGTAAATATCAAGACAAAAGAACAGGCGTAGATCCCCTTTTACGTCGGACAAAAAGATTTAAAATATTTCTGAAGAATGTTTAAAATACTTCTTAAAATGGCAAATTAGTAATGACTGGTAAAAAAAGTATGTTATAATGGTTCTGTATAGGAGGTACGCATGGACGAAAGAGAAGAGAGGGTTGTGAAAACCCGCAGCACGGCGGGAACACAGCAAAACAAAACAAGAAGGCGCCCACGCAGGATTGCCGGAGAACCAGAGGATACAAGGATGGATTCGAATCGCATACCGCCGTCTAAGAGACGGAAAAAGAGCCGCAGGGCAAGGCGAAGACGAAGAAATATGCTGATCAGGATGCTGCTGGTGATCATATTGATCATAGTAGCTGTTGGGGGCCTGATTTTCTGGAAGCGATATGGCTCATCGAATGAGAAGGCGAATCTGGAACAATATTATGGAATGACAGGTACGGACGATATCGCAGTGATCGTGAATAATCAGGTGATCGCAAAAGCGGACAACGGAGAATATGGGGCAGGAGGCCGTCTGATAGACGGACAGGCTTACATTGAATATTCTGTTCTGCATGATTTTGTGAATAAGCGCTTTTACTGGGATGCGAATGAGAATTTACTGTTGTATACATTGCCGCAGGGAAGTGTTGTTGCAAACATAGGAAGTAAGGAATATACAGAAGTCAGCGAACAAAAAAGTGAAGAGTATGTCATCTGGCAGACAGTCGATAATAAGGCATATGTTGCTTTGGACTTTGTGAAAAAGTACACGAATATGGAATGCAAAGAATATCAAGATCCGAATCGTGTGATGATCGTGAATGAGTTCGGAAAGACGACTGTGGCAGAGATGAAGCGGGATACACAAGTGCGGTTTCAGGGTGGAGTAAAGAGTCCGATCCTGACAGAGGTAAAAAAATCAGAAAAAGTGACTGTGATCGAGGATGAGGATGGCTGGAAGAAAGTTCGCACCAGCGATGGATTTATCGGATATGTACAGACGAATTCGCTGAAACATATCAAAGAGGAGACGATTTCCAGCAGCTTTGAAGAACCACAGTACACAGGTATATCGAAAGATTACAAGATTAATATGGCCTGGCACAATGTAGAGAATACGACTGCCAACGGGTATATTCAGGATATGCTTGCATCCACGAAAAGTCTGACGACGATCGCACCGACCTGGTTTCATATTGCAGATACGCAGGGGAATCTGAATTCAATCGCGGACGCAGATTATGTGAATTATGCGCATCAGTCCAATTTGGAAGTGTGGGCTGTTCTCAGGGATTTTCATGGGGGAATCAATTCGGCGGATGAGACTTATGAGGTGTTAAGTCATACTTCCAGGAGAACGAACCTGATCGATCAGGTTATAGCAGCAGCTCTGCAGGCTGGGATTGATGGAATCAATCTGGATTTTGAACTGATTTCTGCAGAGTGCGGAGAAGATTATGTACAGTTTGTGAGAGAACTTTCCATCAAGTGCCATCAGAATGGACTGGCATTTTCCGTAGACAATTATGTTCCGATGCCTTACAACACATTTTATGATCTGGAAGAACAGTCAGTATTTGCTGATTATGTGGTGATCATGGGGTATGATGAGCATGTGGAGGGTTCTTATGAAGCAGGTTCTGTGGCGTCTTACGGATATGTAAAAGACGGCATAGAGAATGCGTTAAAGTCTGTTCCTAAGGAAAAACTGATCAATGCGATCCCGCTGTATACAAGACTGTGGTTTGAGACACCGAAGACGCAGGAAGAGCTGGCAGCAGAAGCCGGTACAGAAGCGGCAGATTATCCAAATAAAGTGACCAGTACGGCACTGGGAATGGAGGATGCCGAAAAACGGGTGCAGGAAGCCGGTGTACAGGCGTCATGGGATGAAGATACAAGGCAGAATTATGCACAGTGGGATGCAGACGGAGGAACATACAAGATCTGGCTGGAAGACAGTCAGTCGCTGGAAGAGAAGTTAAAGCTGATCAAAAAGAATGATCTTGCTGGTGTTGCCGAATGGCGCCTTGGCTGGGAGAATTCGGGAGTATGGGATCTGATCTCGCAGTACATCAATTAAAAAGTGAATAGAAGAATATAAAAAGGACGCTGGAATTCCGCTTTGGAATTTCAGCGTCGTTGTTTTCTGTAAAGTTGAATTAGAGAATCGATTTGACAAAATTCAGGATTTCGCTTTCACAGGCCTCTCTGGCAGGGATACTTGCAAAGTTGTGATTTCCTTTCGGGATTTTTACAAAAGTTCCGTTTCCGTTGTATCCTTCAAGATATGTTTCACAGGTTTTATCATCTACCAGATTATCTTCTGTTCCGCGAAGAATCAGGACTTTGCCGTCATATCCTTTTGCATCCTCAAAAGGAGAGTAGGTTGCCAGGTCATAGTTGAAATCAAGACCGAATTTCAGTCCTTCCATATCAGCAAATGTCATTCCCTGATTTTTGAAGAAATCTGCTTTTTCTTTACATCCATTCCACATTCCGGCACCCGGGCACATCAAAATCAGTCCGTAAGGATTCAACTTTGGAGCAGCGGTAGCAGCGACAAATCCGCCCATGCTCTGTCCGGATAAGATGATCTTATCTGTATCTACAAAATCTTGTCCCTTCAGCCATTCATAGACATCCTGAGTATCTTCCAGAAGTCCGGTGAAGGTCATTTCTTCGAATTCTCCGTCACTTTCTCCGCAGCCGTAGAAGTCAAAGCGAAGACAGGCGATTCCGTTTGCTTCCAGAACGCGGGCAAGATGTGTATGTGCGTATTTATAACCGGATAAGCTGCCGCCGAATCCGTGAAGATTGAGTACGACCGGAGGATGGCTGACTCCATCCGGAAGATTTAACATTGCCCGTAGAGTATGATTTTTTCTGTTTTTAATTTCTGTGTAACGAATCATGATATTATTCTCCTTGTTTTGCTCTTTTTTTCGCGAGTGTTTCTAACATTTCTTCTGTCTTTTTCTTGGAAAGCGGATACACAAAATACAGGATCAGTACAGCAATCAAATATCCGATCGCATAGATCGCAGTATAAGATTTCCAGATATGTGCTTTTACAGCAGCTGTCTGTACAGCTTCATTTACGTTATATCCGATCAGAGCCAGGGTAAAGCTGCTTAAGCTGGAGCTTACTGCGGAAGCAAGCTTGCGGAAGAAGGAATAGGTTGCATAGACCATACCTTCTTTTCTGTCGCCGGTGGTCAGTTCCTGGTAATCGATCGCATCGTTTACCATAGCCCAGATGAGTACCTGGAAACCACTTGCACCGAGGTAGCAGATTCCGTTGATAACAATGAACAAGATCGGATTCTTGATCGGGAAGAAGAATAAAATTCCGAATACGATAGCGGCAAAACCGGCTCCGTACATACACCATTCTTTTTTTCCGAATTTTTTAGATACAAATTTTGTTCCGACAAAAGTGATAATGGAATATACGGTACTGAGCATACCGGATACTGCCATGATCTGAACATTACCAAAGTAATCTTTAAATAAATAAGTATTCAGTCCGTTTACCACACTGGCTGCAATCATACCTGCAAGGCTGGAGAAAATGAGTCCCAGAAGCGCTCTGTTTTTAATGATATGTTTGAGTGCTTCAAAATAGTTGAATTTCTCTCTTTTTTCCACAGTGATGGAAACTCTCTCTTTACACCAGCTGCTTGTGATCATCAGGCAGAATACACCGATTGTTGCACAGATCAGTGCCATCAGGGTAAATCTGGAAGGAATCGGGTTGTTGTCTTTATATAAAACCAAAGGACCTACAATCACGACGACTGTCATAAAGATTGTACCGCCAAGGCTTCTGTATCTGGACAAGTCTGTTCTGTGATTGACATCATCTGTCATAACGCTGGACAGAGAACCAAACGGTACATTGACACATGTATACAGGGCTTCATATAATACGTAGGTTACTAAAATGTAGATCAGTTTTAATTTATAATCAAAGCTGCTCACATCCAGGAATCCAATCACGCACATAATGGCCATAGGAATGGAAAATGCCTTGATCCATGGAATAAAACGTCCGCCTTTCGTAGATTTTCTGGCATCGATCAAAGCGCCGATGATCGGATCATTGATGGCATCCCAGATTTTAGTGATCAACAGAATCGTTCCGACATGTAAAGGATTTACTTTCAGTACGAGCGTGTAGAATACGGTCAAAAACATTGCCCGAAACTGTTCTGTACAGCAGCACCCCAGATCTCCGAGCGTGTAGCCGATTTTGTCTTTCATTGAAAACTCTCTCACAATTCTTCCTCCTTATCGTGTGGCTTTTTGTTTTCGTTTGTTTACGATGTTCATTATATCTTTATCTGAATAGGAAACATATCCAATTCTTGCTTGAAAACTATCAAAAATTGATATACTATTTATTTTGAATAGTTTTAATAGGGATTTACAGTGATTTTCATATATTTTAACGAGGTGATCATGAAAGAATATATTGCAAAGGAATACAAATATACACAATCAAAATGTAAGAAATTTCCGGCGACTACATATTATACAGTGTTTTTTATTACTGCCGGAAAATGTACATGCAGAAGCAGGGAGAAAACATATTTTTGTGCAACGGAAGAAATCATACTGGTCAATCCGGGTACATCGGTAGAAATTGAATATCCGGCGTCGAAAACTCCGCTGCATTTTCTTCAGATTTCGTTTTCTGCAGAACTGCTGAAACGTTTGTCTGATGAACAAACGGATCTGGAGTCCTGCTTTCATGTGGTTCCATATCAGGTTGTAGTCATTCAGGCAGAATCAGAAATCAGTATGCTGATAAAAAATCTTTCGAAAAGGCTTCTGACTCTTCCAAAAGAAACGACAGATTTCGGGCATGCACTGTTTCAGGACAGTATTCTGTCAATGCTGATCGTGCTGCTTTTACGTGCCTGTATTCATGTGGAATTTCACACAAAAAGTAAAACACGATCCCGACTTGCACTGGATGATATTTTTATTTTTATCAAACATCATCTGTACGAAGAAATTTCACTGGAACGTCTGGAAAAGGAATTTTTTATCAGTAAATATCATATTTCCAGAGAATTTAAACGGCAGACAGGAATCACCGTTCATCAGTATATTGTCAAAGCGAAGCTGGATCTGTGCAAACGGCTTCTGGAAAAGGGATATCCTATGACGGAAATCTATAAAATATGCGGACTTGGAAACTATAATAACCTGTTTCGGGCATTTAAAAGGGAGTTTGGAATCACACCAGGAGAATATGTGCGTCAATTCCAGGAGAGACAAAAAACTAAATCTGATGTTCATTAAAATGATTGTTCTCCATAAAACGGGTGACGGTGTCAAGCATTTCCTGTGGTGTGTAGGACTTCACGGTTCCTTTTTTATTATGATGGAGGGAGTCGCTGTTCATGTTCTTTTTGAACTCATTCGGAGTCTGCCCGGTATATTTTTTAAATGCATTATTCATATAGCGGTAGTCGGAAAATCCGCAGCCGTAGCAGATATCAATCAGAGAAAGTTCACCTTTCATCAGCAGTGCTTTTGCATTGAGATATCGGGTGTAGGTCAGAAATTCACTGAAAGAACGGTGCAGATTTTTCTGAATAAAATGTGATAAATAAGAGGCGGAGAGCTGCATGTGCTTTGCCAGGTCAGACAGAGTCACTCTTTCGGCAGAATGTTCCTCAATGTAATCGATGATTTCAGATAGCTGGCTGTTTCTCTTGGTAGTGAGCGCAAGTTTGTCTCCATACATTTCATAGTAAGCGCAGCTTTGCAGGATGTCATGCACCATAATGTTGATCAGACCGGCACACTCCAGCTGGTAATAAGGCGCCTGCAGGAGATAAATCTTTAAAAGTTTGCAAAACGAGTAGGTGAACAGTCGCTCATTTTTACTCAAAAGTGTATTTTCCAGAAAGCTGATATGACTCATCTGCGGAAAATATCCTTCAAAATACTGTGGAAGAATATGAAGGGAGAGCAGGGTGGACGGCGCTTTCTCCGAAATAATCTCGTGGAGCTCGTTGGCGTTGATCAGGATGATATCTTTTTCAGAAAAGGACGTAGTATTGCCGTTGATGTTGAATGCCGGATCTCCTTTTAAGACCAGGATCAGCTCAATTTCCGGGTGCAAGTGGGCAGCACGGTATCCTACATCATAGACGGACAGATTCATATTTTTAATTTGGGGATGGTGGATATTTTCAATTTCCAGATGCATAAGAGAACTCCTTTTTATTGTTGCTTCTATCATAATATAGTGTGCTTTATTATTCAATAAAATTCATAAAACAGCAGGAAAGTGATAGGAAGAAAGCTTAATTGACATATAAAAGAAAACAGGGGATGTGTATAGTAGAACATGTATTGAGCAGAAAGAAAATGTTAAGGAGAGGCTGATTATGAGATTATTAGAACCAATTAAAGTGGGAAAGATCGAGCTGAAAAACAGAGTGATGTTTCCGCCGATGACAACAGGATATGAAGGCAGAGACGGCACAATTGTAGAACAGAGCTTTAACTTCTATAAGAGACTGGCAGAAGGTGGCGTGTCCTATATTGTATTGGGAGATGTTGCTCCTGTAAATACAATCTCACCGACACCGAAGCTGTTCCATGACGGACAGATCGAAGCATTTAGAAAACTGGCAGATGCAGTTCATGAATTTGACTGTAAACTGGGAATCCAGATTTTCCATCCGGAGTATGATGTAGAGGCACTGGCTGAATTATTCCGCAAAGGAGATATGGAAGGCGGACGTGCAAAAATGCGTCATGATATGGTACATTTCATTCAAGAAGTGACGGAGGAGCAGTTGAACAGTATTTTGGATAAGATCGGGGAATGTGTAAAACGTGCACAGTCAGCCGGAGTTGATATTATAGAAGTACACGGAGACCGTCTGATCGGATCATTCTGTTCGACATTGATCAACCGCAGAACAGATTCCTACGGCGGAAGCTTTGAAAACAGAATTCGTTTTGCACTTCGTGTGGTGGATAAGATCAGAGAAGTGGCACCGGATATCTGTATTGATTATAAATTACCTGTAGTCACAGAAAACCCACTGCGCGGAAAAGGCGGTCTGATGATCAATGAGGCAGTAGAGTTTGCAAAAATTCTGGAGAGATCCGGAGTGGATATGATTCATGTAGGACAGGCAAACCATACAGGAAATATGAACGATACGATTCCTGCGATGGGAACACAGCCATATTGTTTCATGTCAAAATATACAAAACAGATCAAAGAAGCAGTCTCTATTCCGGTATCCTCAGTGGGACGTATCGTCACACCGGAGAACGCAGAAGCACTGATCGAAAATGGTGTCTGCGACATCGTGGGTCTGGGACGTTCTCTTCTGGCAGATCCGGATTATGTAAAGAAACTCGAAGCAGGAGAAGGAAGACGCATCCGTCACTGTATGATGTGCAATAAGGGATGTACAGATGCGATCCAGAACCGCAAATTCTTAAGCTGCGTACTCAATGCGGAAAACGGATATGAGTATGAGAGAACGATCACTCCTTCCGATGAGAAGAAAAAAGTAGTTGTGATCGGCGGTGGAGTTGCAGGTATGGAAGCAGCGAGAGTTGCAAGTGTAAAAGGTCATGAGGTTGTTCTGTTTGAAAAAGAAACGACACTTGGCGGTCAGCTCAACATTGCATCGGTTCCTCCGAGAAAATCTGAGATGAACCGTGCACTCCGCTATCTGACAAATGAGATGAAAGAGCTGCATGTAGACTTACGTCTTGGAAGAACAGCAGATGCAGAGATGATCCTGGCAGAGAATCCGGACAATGTGATCGTGGCAGCAGGAGCGCACAATGTGATTCCGCCGATCGAGGGAAGTAAAATGCCACATGTATTTGATGCATGGAAAGTATTGAATCATGAGGAACTTCCGAGCGGACGTGTGGTTGTGATCGGAGGCGGTCTGGTCGGAGCAGAGACAGCAGAGCTTCTTGCAGAGATGGGATGTCAGGTTTCTGTAGTAGAGATGATGGAAGAAATCGCAAAAGAAGAATCCAAGACAGTAAGACCGGTATTATTTGAGAGCTTTGAAAAATATCAGGTTCATCTGCTGACAGGAACAAAAGTAACAGCCATTACAGCAAACAGTGTGGAAGCAGAAAATGCAGAGGGCAAAGTGTCTCTTCCGTGTGATTACGTAGTACTCGCAGTGGGAGCAAGACCGAATCTGTTTGACGTGCAGGCACTGGAAGACAAAGGCGTACAGGTGAGCTTTGTCGGAGACTGCAATGAGAGAGCAGCAGATATCAATCGTGCAGTAGAAGAAGGGTATCTGGCAGCAAACGTTTTATAAAAAACGTACAGGTGGATGAAACATCCTTCTTTCGCATATACATGAAACAGAGTATATGCGAAAGGGGATGTTTTTTTGAGGTTCAAAAAGGCATTGGGGATACTGCGGACAAAGATTCGTCTGCTGCTGATGATCGGGGTACTTCTGGCGGCGGCAGCGGGATGTCAGTTTGCCGGAGAGTATCTGCACAGTCATTATATTCGGGAGGAAGTATCTGAGACCTCCGGAAATATATCAGAGAAAAAGACGGTTGTGATTGATTCCGGACACGGGGGAAAAGATCCCGGAAAAGTCGGGATCAACGGGGCGCAGGAAAAGGAACTCAATCTGCAGATCGCAGAAAAATTGAAGAAATATCTGGAGGAACATCAGATCACGGTGGTGATGACACGTACAAAGGATGAGAGACTTGCAGATTCTCAGGTGGAAGATCTGAAAGCCAGAGTAGAGCTGATCGACAAAGAATCTCCTGCACTTGCAGTCTGCATTCATCAGAACAGTTATCCACAGGAAAGCGTAAGAGGACCACAGATTTTTTATTTTGCGCACTCGAAGGAGGCAAAGAAAGCAGCAGAGGTAATGCAGACAGAACTGAAAAATTTCGATCAGGAGCATGCCAGAGAGATCAAGGGAAATACTACATACTATATGCTGAAAAATACAAAGTCACCAATTGTGATCGTAGAATGTGGATTTTTAAGCAGCCCGGTGGAGGCAGGGATGTTGATCGATGAGGCGTATCAGCAAAAGCTTGCTCAGGCAATCGGCAATGGAATCCTGAAATATGTTGAGCGCTGATAAGAAAAATGGTATAATGAAAGCTATGGAAACGATAATTAAGAAAATAGACAAAAACCAAATAGACGAAGATGCAATACGAGAAGCGGGAGAGATTCTCAGAGAAGGAGGACTTGTTGCATTCCCAACAGAGACAGTTTACGGATTGGGGGCGAATGCACTGGACGAGGAGGCAGCGAAAAAAACATATGAAGCAAAGGGCCGTCCTTCTGATAATCCACTGATCGTTCATATTGCAGATCTGGAAGATTTAAGTGAGATTACGGAGAATTTACCTCCGGAGACAGAGCTTCTTGCGAAGCATTTCTGGCCGGGACCTTTAACGATGATCTTTGAAAAAAGTTCTCTGGTTCCATATGGCACGACAGGCGGTCTGGATACCGTTGCTGTGAGGATGCCAAGTGATCTGATCGCGAGAAATCTGATCCTTGCGGCAGGCGGATATGTATCGGCGCCGAGTGCCAACACATCCGGACGTCCGAGTCCTACTACGGCAGAGCATGTGTGGGAAGATCTGAACGGGAAGATCGAGATGATCATAGACGGAGGAAGTGTAGATATCGGACTGGAGTCTACGATCCTGGATATGACAGTTTCTCCGCCGATGATCTTAAGACCGGGTGCGATCACTGCCGATATGCTGGAAGAAGTGATTGGCGTGGTAAGCGTGGATGAGACGATTCTGGGCAGTGAGAGCAGTCAGGCGCCGAAAGCACCGGGCATGAAATATCGCCATTATGCGCCGAAAGCAAAGCTGACGATCGTAGAAGGAAGTCTCAAGGAGGAAGTGTTTGCCATCCGGCAGCTTGCTTATGAAAAGAGCCGTCAGGGTGTTCAGGTGGGCATTATCGGGACGAATGAAACGGTTGAGTTTTATACCCATGGTCTGGTAAAAAATATCGGTTCCCGTGAAAATGAAAAGACGATTGCAAGGAATCTGTACCGAATCTTGAGAGAGTTTGACGAGGAGGATGTGTCAGAGATCTACAGTGAGTCATTTGCGATCCAGGGAATCGGCAATGCCATTATGAACCGTCTGGAAAAGGCGGCAGGACACTGCAGGATCCCCGCATCAGTTCTTACGAAAGAGCAAAAATACAGAAAAATCGTATTTGTCAGCAATACAGATACCTGTCGCGGACCGGTTGCGGCAGAGATTTTCAGGCATCAGTCATTAGACCAGGAATATTGGATCGAATCCAAGGGAATGGTCGTTTTGTTTCCAGAGCCGGTAAATCAGAAAGCAGAAGCTATTTTAAAGAGCAATCAGATGACGCTGGAAGGATATACTTCCAGACCGTTTACGGAGAAGAACCTGAATCCGGAGACACTGATCCTGACGATGGCACAGGCTCAGAAGGAGAAGATACTTTCTGAATATCCGAACGAATATACAGACAATGTATATACACTTACTGAGTTTACGGGAGAAACAGAAGAGATCCCGGATCCATATGGGCAGCCTTTGACTGCATATGGAGAGTGTTATGAGAAGATTACGTTGTTGATAGAAAAATTAGCAGAAATTTTAAATTCATTTACTAAAGGAGGACAATAATGTCAGAAGTACATGTTATGGATCATCCGCTGATCCAGCACAAAATCAGCTATATCCGCAGAGAGGATGTCGGAACAAAAGAATTCAGAGAGGTAATCAGTGAGATCGCGAGTCTGATGTGTTATGAAGCAACAAGAGATCTGAAGCTTCAGGACGTTACAATCAAAACACCGATCTGTGAGATGGTGGGAAAAGAGCTGACAGGAAAAAAACTGGCAGTTGTACCGATCTTAAGAGCGGGACTTGGTATGGTAGATGGAATGTTATCATTGATTCCGGCCGCAAAAGTAGGTCACATCGGTCTGTACCGTGATCCGGAAACATTAGAGCCGGTAGAATATTACTGCAAGCTTCCGGCAGACTGCAGTGAGAGAGAAGTATTTGTAGTAGATCCGATGCTGGCAACAGGCGGATCCAGTGCTGCTGCGATCCAGATGCTCAAGGACAAAGGAGTAAAGCATATCCGCTTCATGTGTATCCTTGCTGCACCGGAAGGGGTCAAGAAGATGCAGGAGGCACATCCGGATGTCGATATGTACATCGGAGCGCTGGATGATCATTTAAATGATCATGGCTACATTGTGCCTGGACTGGGAGATGCGGGAGATCGTATTTTCGGCACAAAATAAAGGAGTTGAAAATCATGTCAGATAAAAGAGAAGATTATCTGACCTGGGATGAGTATTTTATGGGAGTTGCCATGCTGTCCGGGATGCGTTCCAAGGATCCGAATACTCAGGTCGGATGCTGTATTGTGAGTCAGGACAACAAGATTTTGTCCATGGGATACAATGGGTTTCCGAAAGGATGCTCAGATGATGAATTTCCGTGGGCGAGGGAAGGCGAAAATCCGCTGGAGACAAAGTATGTGTATTCCACACACAGTGAATTGAATGCCATATTGAATTACAGCGGCGGAAGCCTGGTCGGAGCCAAGCTGTATGTGTCACTGTTTCCGTGTAATGAGTGTGCAAAAGCGATCATTCAGTCGGGAATTAAAGAGGTCATTTATGATTGTGACAAGTATGCGGATACCCCGAGCGTCATGGCATCCAAACGGATGATGGATGCAGCCGGAGTCCGGTATCATCAGTATCATCGATCAAACCGGGAGATTAAAATAAAATTATAGACTGCGCATAAACTACCTTCTGTGGGAATAAGATATATCAGATGTTTCCACAGGAGGTAGTTTTGTTATGAAAAATAAAGCGGGAGCTGTGATTTTAAACTTTTTTCTGCGGGCAGTGATGGGAATCTGCCTGATATATTTTATCAATCAATACGTCCTGCCGGATCAGGATTCCTGGAAGGTAGGAATCAACGGGCTGTCCTTTTTGACATCCGGAAGCCTTGGTATTCCTGGGGTCTGCATGCTTTATGGAATTCTGGTGTATCAAAGTTTGTAAGGTTTTCACAAAAAACTGCAATTTAGGAAAAGCGTATGGACAAGGCGGGAAACTGCGTTTATAATACATTTCACACAGCAGATCATTCGAGTGCTGTTTTTATCGGACCTGCTTCACAGGTCTTTTGTATCAGGAGATCAGAGGATTCTGATCGTCAGTTATTTTTATTCAGGCTGCGGTTCGCAGCGGTATTTTCATCCAAAAGATTGAATGAATCATACAGAACAGGAGGGATAGGTTGCATCAGAAAAATTTTGTAATCTGTGATCAGGAGGCAGATTATGCGAGAAACCTTATGCAGATGATCGGAGGCAGAAAAGAGCTTGGATTTCAGATGCATATGTTTCAGAAATTGGAACCACTGAAAAAATTCGCAGAACAAAAGCCAATCCAGATCTTGCTGATCGGAGAGGAATATTCGCAGGAAGAAAGACTGGAAATTCCGGCAGCAGAGCGATTTGTACTGGTAAAAGCAGAAGGGAGGTATCTGGCAGACGAAGAAAAGGAGCTTTATAAGTATCAGTCAGTTGATCAGATTCTGACAAAGGTTCTGGAGCTTTCTGTGGACAAGGAACGGGCTGTGGCAAAGACGCTCCGAAAGACAAGGGGAAGTCTGATCGGTGTTTATTCACCCATACACAGGATCGGGAAGACGAAGTATGCGTTGGAACTGGGAAAAGAGCTGGCAGAAAAAGGACCTGTTCTGTATCTGAATCTGGAAGAGTATGCAGGAGGTGAGCATTATTTTTCAAAAGAACAGGAACAGAATCTGGGAGATCTCTTGTATTATTCAAAACAGGAGACCGGAAATCTGGGACTTCGTATCAGCATGATGACAGGCCAGATTGGAAACATGGATTATATACGTCCGATTCCGGTGGTACAGGATCTGCAGGCGGTCACAGCAGAAGAGTGGCTGCAGCTGTTTGAGCAGATTGTGGAAAAAAGTATTTATGAAGTGTTGATCCTGGATTTGGGAGACAGTGTGAACGGACTGTTTTCGATTCTGGAAAAATGTGATTCTGTTCATACGCTTTCGATCGAAGAGCCGGCAGCAAAGGCAAAGTTGCAGCAGTATACGGAGAATCTTTTGCGGACCGGACATGAGAAAATCCTGGAGCATACGGTACAGAAGGTGGTAAGGTCGAGAAACGGCGGTACTGTCATATGAGAAACACAGAGCGATTATATGACCGGGTGATTGAAAAGATGGATATGACCTGCGATATGGAAGACGAGGAACTGCAGGAGCTGATTCACGAAGTGTTGGAGGAGGCTTCAAAAGAAGAGTTTATTCCGCTTCAGGAAAAGATACGGATCAGCAAAGAGTTGTTTAATGCGTTCCGGAAACTGGATATTCTGCAGGAGTTGATCGAAGATGATGAGATCACGGAAATCATGATCAATGGGACGGATCATATTTTTCTGGAAAAAGCGGGGCGTATTTTTGAGTCAGATCGCAGATTTGTGTCAGTTGCAAAGCTGGAAGATGTGATCCAGCAGATTGCGGCAGGTGCGAATCGCTATGTCAATGAAGCATCTCCCATCGTAGATGCGAGACTGGAGGACGGTTCCCGTGTAAATGTTGTACTGCGTCCGGTGGCATTAAACGGTCCGATCATGACGATTCGAAAATTTCCAAAAGAGGCCGTTACAATGAAACAGCTGATTGACTGGGGAAGTATCAGTCAGGAAGCGGTAAATTTCTTAAAAATTCTTGTGGAATCAAAATATAACATTTTTGTCAGCGGAGGGACAGGCTCCGGTAAGACAACATTTCTCAATGCGTTATCAGACTATATTCCAAAAGATGAACGAATTATTACAATTGAAGACAATGCGGAGCTCCAGATCAAGGGTGTTTCGAATCTGGTCAGACTGGAGGCGAGAAACGCCAACCTGGAAGGAGAAGGGGCGGTGACGATCCGTGATCTGATCAAGTCAGCACTTCGTATGAGACCGGATCGGATCATTGTGGGGGAAGTCAGAGGTGATGAAACAGTGGACATGATATCTTCAGCAATGCTTAACGGCCATAGTGGTTCAATGTCTACCGGTCATGCCAACAATCCGATGGATATGCTTCACAGATTGGAGACGATGATGCTGATGGGGATTGAATTGCCTCTGATCGCGATTCAGCAGCAGATCGCTTCTGCTCTGGACGTTATCATTCATCTCGGAAGACTCCGGGATAAGAGCAGAAAAGTACTGGAGATTACAGAAGTACTTGGGTATGAGAATGGAAGGATTCAGTTACAGACATTATATAAATTTCAGGAGGAGGGAATGGAAGATGGAAAAATTAAAGGAACTCTTATGAAGGAAAATGAAATCACTCAGAGAGAAAAACTGCTGGCAGCAGGATATTCAGAAACGGGAATACATGGCGGCAGCGGGCAGAGGAATTCTGATCACGGGGATGACGGCCTATCTGTTTTATGATCATTGGGCAGCGTGGATCTTGATGGTTCCGATCGCATTGCTCTATGTGAAGAACTGGGAAGAAGAGTGCTGTAAACAGAAGAAAGAAGAATTCCGAGAACAGTTTCGTGAGAGCATACAGACGTTGTCCGCAATTTTAAAAGTCGGGTATTCTGTGGAAAATGCAATCCGGGAAACGTGGAAAGAAATCTGCCCCATTTACAAGAAAAAAACAAGAATTATAAAGGAATATGAAACGATGGTTCATCAGCTGGATCTGAATATGACAGCAGAAGAAGTGATGAAGCAGTTTGCCGATCGTGTGAAAGAGGAAGATGTGGAAAATTTTGTAACGGTATTTGGCGCTGCAAAACGTCTGGGAGGAGACAGTATTGCCATTATTCGGCATGCGGCAGACGCAATCGGAGAAAAAATGGAAGTTGAAAGAGAAATACAGGTGATGCTCACTTCAAAAAAGCTGGAATTTAAGATCATGTGTGTGATTCCGTTTGTAATTATTCTGTATATGAGAAGCGCATTTCCTGAGTTTATGGCAGTGCTTTACGGAAATCTTGCAGGCACTTTGTTTATGACAATCTGCCTAATGGTATATCTGACAGCTTATCAGCTGGGCAAAAAAATGACACAGATCGAGGTGTAAGGGGATGGTATGAAAACAGAAAGAAAAGGATATCAAAAGGCAGTACTGGTGATCGCAGTGTTTACGATTCTGGCGGGAGCCTTATATGCGACTGATAATTTTCGGAAAATTCCGCAAAACAAATCCGGAAGCAGTATATTAAAACGGAATGAACACGGGCAGGGGGAGAAAAATCAAAAGCTGGTCGCAAAAACAAAAGATCAGAAAGCGAAAATCACTGTGGAAATACAGGAACAGTCGTATACACAGGAAGAATTGCAAAGAGTATTTGACACAGCAGGGAAAAAGCTGGAAACGCTTATACTTGGGGAAAATAAGAGTCTGGATGAAGTGAGGTATGATCTGAATCTTGTAAAAACAGTACCGGATACGGGAATCGAGGTATCCTGGGAGTTAAGTGATTACCAGACAGTAAACATTCTTGGCGAACTGCAGGATAAAAATCTGTCGGAAGAGGGAACAACCATTGAGTTAAAAGCATTACTCACATACGGAGATGCAAAGGCAGAGCATCAGTTTTCGGCAAGAGTGTTTCCGCCAAAGCTGGATGATGCCGGGCAGTTTCAAAGACAGCTGGAAAAGAAAATGAAGGAAGCAGATGAGACAGACCGTGAATCCGGGTATGTGGTGCTTCCGGATGAAATTGAAGGAAAAACAATATCCTGGCATTATGCAAAAGATATGAGAAGTGTGGGAATCTTTGTACTGGGGATTGTGGCAGCGGCCCTGATGCTGGTGCTGGAAAAACAGAATGAAATCCAGAAAAAGAAGGCACGCCGACATCAGCTGGCAATGGATTATCCGGAATTTATCAGTACATTTACATTGTATCTGGGAGCCGGAATGCCTGCACGAAGAGCGTGGTTTCAGATTGCATCGGTTTATCGGCAGCAAGAAAATACGAGATATGTGTATGAGGAGATGGTCTATACCATGCGGGAAATGCAGAGAGGAACTCCGGAGAGTGAATGCTATGAGCATTTTGGAATGCGGTGCGGGCTTCCGGTCTATCGTAAATTTGCGGTGATGCTGTCTCAGAATTTAAGAAAAGGAACAAAGGGACTGGCAGAATTACTTCAGAGAGAAGCGGCGGGAGCGTTTGAAGAGCGAAAAGCAGCAGCCAGAAAACTGGGAGAAGAGACCAGTACAAGACTGCTGGGGCCGATGTTTCTGATGCTGGGAGTGGTGCTGATGATCATTGTTGTACCGGCATTTTTGACGATTCAGATTTAAGAAGAAAGGAAGAGGACGATATGTTGAGAAAATTTACAGAGAGCATGAGAGAACGGGTGCAGATGTTTGTGTCAGAGATGCAGGCAGAAACCGGGCTGTCAGTCGTGGAGATGATATTGATATTGGTGGTTATCATTGCACTCGTCTTGATATTTAAAACACAGCTGACGACGCTGGTCAACGATATTTTTGAAAAGATCACAAGTGAAAGTGCGGGAATCTAACGTGGAAAAAGGGGAGATCACAGCATTTTTAAGCCTGATATTTGTACTGATGATCTCATTTGTAACAGCAATTCTGGAAAGTGCATCTGTTCAGGCAGAGAAAAATCAGGCAAGGCTGGATATGGATCGTGCGGTGTATTCGGTATTTGGAGAATATCAGAAAGAATTATTGGAAGAGTATGGAATCTTTGCGGTGGAGGGAAGTTATGAAACCGGTAATTTCTCAGAGAAACAGCTGATCGACAGAATGCACTATTATGGAGCGTCAGGGGTCTGGCCGGAAGTAGAAGGGATTCAATTTCTCACAGATCAAAACGGACAGGCATTTCGGGAAGGAGCTGTCAAATATATGGAAGATCTGTATGGGATTTCGATTATTCAAGGATTGGGGCCCCTGGCAGAAAAGTGGGAACAGCAGGAAATTACCGGGGAACAGACAAAGGATGAGAGTAATCAGAGTCTGGAAGAACTGGATGATATGTTGAATCAGAATCAGAGCTCTCTTCCGATGGAAAATAATCCGCTTCCCCACATTGAACAGTTGAAAAAGTCGGGTCTGATCAGCCTGGTATTTCCGAAAGAAAAGCAGGTTTCCCAAAAGCAGATCCGAGGGGAAGAACAGGCTTCCTCCCGGGCGCTGCGGGCCGGGAGGGGGACATTTCCGGTCAGAAGTGATGTGGATGAGGTTACAAAAAAGCTGTTATTTCATGAGTACGTTCTTAAAAAATTCGGAAATGCTGTGGAAGAAGAAAAAGAAAAACGATCGCTTGCCTATGAAGTGGAATATCTTCTGGAGGGAAAGACATCTGATCAGGAAAATCTGGAGGCGGTGCTGAACAAGCTACTTTTGATCCGGATGGGGCTGAATTTTGTATATCTGCAGACGGATACAGCAAAACAGGCGGAGGCAGGAGCTATGGCATTGGCGCTTGCAACGGCAGTAGCGCTTCCGATGCTGGAGCCTGTAGTCAAACAGGTATTGCTGGCAGCGTGGGCATTCGGGGAAAGTGTCATGGATTTACGTTCTCTGATGTCCGGAAAACGCGTTGCTCTGGTAAAAACAGCAGAGAACTGGCAGCTGTCGCTCTCTTCCCTGATGAAGATGGGAACCAGTGAAGATACACAGGAAGGGGCTGATGTAACAGATGGATGGGATTACAAAAGTTATCTGAGAATGCTGTTGTTTTTAGAAAGTGGAGATCATCTTACCATGCGTACGCTGGATCGGGTGGAGCAAAATCTGATCTATGAAAAAGGACTTGCTTTTTTTCGTGCAGATGCATGTGTAACAAAGCTCAGACTGCAAAACCTTGTTCAGATCAGAAACGGGTTATCTTATGAATTTCCACTCTATTTCGGATATGAATAAACAACTCCCGCACCCGGCACAGGTGCCCGGATCTACTGCCGAAACGTCCCCTCTGGCAGAGACACTCACAAATTTTAAAGAAAGGAAAAATGATGACACAATCAAATCAAAAACCATCCAATAAGAATCTAAAACGGGCATCTGTGCCGGGGGCGGGAGGAAGTATTACTGTAGAAGCAGCGCTTAGCGTACCGATTTTCTTTTTTGCAGTAGTATGTCTGATTTATTTTATCGAGATTCATAATGTGCAGACAACCATTCGGGCAGCGGCAGTTCATGCGGCCAAGATCTGTACGGAAGATACAGCACTTGTTCCGGTCTTAAATACATCGAAGCTGGAATCGGAAATTGTCAGGAGTATTGGAGCAAAGCGTCTGGAGAACAGTATTGTGAGCGGTGGAAGTAAAGGGATACAATGTGCGGGATCATATTGTAATCCCAATGGGAATGAGCTGAATGTTGTTGTACGATACGGAATCCGGCTTCCGTTTTTACAGTTTGGAAATCTGTCTGCAGAATATAAGGAAGAAATGAAATTCAGCAGTTGGAACGGATTTCAGAAGAAAGGTCTGGAGTCAGGAGATGAACAGATCGTCTATATTACAAAAACAGGGCTGGTTTATCATGAAGATTATCAGTGTACGTATCTGCAGCTTTCTGTCAGGTTTATCCCTTATGCAGACCTAGACGGAATTCGGAACGAAGACGGCGGAAGATATTATAAATGTGACAAATGTGTCCATGGAAGTGCAATGGCAGGAGTTTATATTACAAATACAGGGGGCAAGTATCACAACTCACTCACATGCGGCGGTCTGAACCGGACGATTTATGCGGTTCAGAAATCAAGGGTGATAGGAAGAGGGGGATGTTCACGATGTACGAAATAGGAGAAATTTGTTTTGGAGGATATTTATGTGTTGTTTCCATGTGGGATATCAGAAAAAGAGAAATACCGGTCTGGCTTATTGCGGCAGGTGGGATTCTTTCGGCAAGTCTTGGATATTTTCATGGAAAAATTCCACTGGTACTAATGGTCACAGGCGCGCTTGTGGGCGGAGTGTTTCTTCTAATCAGCAGATTGACACAGGAGGCTTTCGGATATGGTGACAGTCTGATGATCGCGGTGACGGGGGTGTATCTCGGATTTTGGAATGTGTTGTATCTCCTTGTCTGGGCATATGTTCTGGCAGCAGTGTTTGCAGGATACGTGCTGATCAGGAAAGGTTTTCAAAAAGATGCGGCATTTCCGTTTGTTCCGTTTTTACTGGCTGCGTATATAGGGATCGTCTGTCTGGGAGGGATATAAATGAGGTGTGTAAAAGGGAGTACCACAGTTGAAATGGCATATGTGATGCCGTTGATTTTTCTGGTATTTCTGATTATTGTCCGTACGACATTTTATTATCATGATAAAAGTATTTTAGACGGGATGGCATATGAAGCAGTTACGACAGCGGTTCAGACGGCACGGAATCCAAGAGCGAAAGAAGCGGATGTGGAGACGTTTTGCAGGGAACGGATCAGGGGGAAACTTATTTATTTTTCTATGCCGGAGGTGTCTGTGAATGTGACAGATGATGAGGCAGAGACGACAATTTCCGCGACCAGAGGGAAGATGTGTATCCGGGTAACAAGACAGGTAAAAATTCCGCATCCGGAGAAAAAGATCCGTTTGAAGAAAAAACTGGAAACAATAAAATAGGAGAAGTTGGAAGTGAATACAAAATATGAAAAAGAATTAAACAGAATCTGTCTGCATATTCATGTACCGGAGATTTATGAGGAAGATTATCAGATGCCGATGCTGAGAGCAAATAAAATTCCGGGCATTCTGGAAGTAAACGGCTGCGGAATCGATGGAGAGAGCCGGTATACATATGAAATCACAGGATTAGTTTCCATGGCGGTTTTATTTGAAAACAAGCAGGTTCAAAAAGGGGATATTGAGCAGTTTATCTATTGTCTTCTGGAGAGTATTTCGCAGCTGCAAAAGTATATGCTGCATCCGGGCTGTCTGTTGTTAGAACCGGAATATGTTTTTTGCAGAAAACAGAAATATTTCTTTTGCTATCTGCCTGGAGGAAAACAGGAGCTCTGTGAATCATTTCACCGAATGACAGAGTATTTTGTAGAAAAGCTGGATTATGAAGATGAGCAGGGGATCACGCTCGCTTATGAGCTGCATAAAGCAACACTTGAGGAGAACTATGATCTGGATGCCATTATGCAGGAATACCGTACAGAATGTGAAGAAGCAGAAGAGGAGGATGAGCCGGATACAGAGGAAGCGTGGGAAGAAGAGGAAATTTCTGATTCTCTGTTTACGTTGGATACGGAAGAGGAATATAAACCAGCAAAGGATACGGAGGTCATCCGGGAATCCGGCGGTGTATGGAGTGCCTGGAAAAAAGCGGCGCATAAAATCAGCAGAGGGAGACTTGGAAGATGGGGAAGCTGGGATGATCTGATATTGGAAACAGATGGACAAGATGAATCCACTCACTTATAATAACTGTATTAAATTGCGCCTGATGAAGGGCGCGGAAAAGAGGGATTCAAATTGCAGAAAAACAAACAGACAGTCTGTACAGCGGCATTGATCGTGATCAATATGGGAATCTTTTTTCTATTGTCATTTCTGGGCAACCCGGAAAATGCGGTATTTATGATAAAATACGGAGCCATGTACCCACCGTTGATTTTTGAAGATACCCAGTATTATCGGTTGATAACCTGCATTTTTTTACATTTTGGGATCGATCATCTGATGAATAACATGGTAATGCTTGGTGCATTGGGGTGGAATCTGGAAAAGGAGATTGGCAGTTTTAAATTTTTGCTGATTTATTTTGTGAGCGGGATCGGGGCAAATCTGATCTCTCTTGCCATGGATTTTTACACTGGAAATCTGGCAGTCTCAGCAGGTGCATCCGGAGCAATTTTTGGATTGCTCGGGGCACTTCTTTGGGTTGTGATTCGTAACAGAGGAAAGGTCGGAAGGCTCACCGGAAGAGGGATGCTGTTTATGGTACTGTTAAGTCTTTATTTTGGCTTTACCAGTACAGGTGTAGACAATGCGGCTCATGTGGGCGGGCTGATCTGTGGATTTCTGACAGCCGTGCTTTTGTATCACGGAAGGAACGTGCCTAGACAGGAAGTGTAACGGTAAATGTAGTGGATTCCTGCGGAGTGGAAACAGCAGTGAGAGTTCCTTCGTGAGCTTCTGCAATCTTGCGGGAGAATGCCAGTCCAAGTCCGGTTCCGCCCTGTTTGTAGGTGACAAATGGCTGGAAGATACATTCCATCTGCTCCGGAGTGATTCCGCAGCCGGTATCGGTACAGGTGATGGTAATGATATCTCCGCTGCGGGAAGCTGCCAGATGAATGGAGCCTTGTTCGGTGATGGCTTCCTCTGCATTTTTCAGCAGGTTCAGGACAAGTTCCTGCAGTTTGATCTTGTCTCCGGTAAATTCACCGAGAGAGTCGGAGATGCAAGAGGAAAATTCAATATCTGCTTCATTTGTGTCCAGCGAGATTGCAAAAGAGATTGCAATGTTTTTCAAAAGCTGTTCTATAGAGAAGACAGAATAATACAATTCATTGCTGCTGTTAAAGGCAGAAAGCTCTTCTAAAAGCTGAATAATAAAATCGACGTCACCCATTACCTGACTCCAGTGTGGAATGTCTTTGAGCTCCGGATTTTGTTTTTCCATTACCTGCAGAGCAGAGGAAACAAGAGTAAGGGGATTGCGAATCTCATGTGAGATCGTGGAAATTGTATTTCGGTGATTGCGCAGAAGCTGCGGGATGATCTGCCGTGCATCTTCATTATTGCTCATCAATTTGTTCATTTTATTAATATCGATATTGTATAGCATAGTTATGTCCTCCAAAGTAGTTCTGTTTAAGTGTAGTCTATCATGCGAAAAAGGAGGGTTCAATAAAATAAGTATGACAAAATTCGACAAAAAAGGTGATTTCTGTAAGTAAAATATTCTTCTATTTTCTGGAAAAATGTTTTATACTACAAGTAAACAAAAAAGGAGATGCTTAGATAATGAAAGATGATAACTGTATTTTTTGCAAACTGGCATCAGGTGAGATTCCTTCAGCAACTATTTATGAAGATGCTGATTTTCGCGTGATTCTGGATTTGAGTCCGGCGTCAAAAGGACATGCACTGATCATACCAAAAGAACATTACCGCAATTTATATGATCTGGATGATGAACTGGCAGCAAAAGCGCTGGTGCTGGCAAAAAAGATGATTTGTAAGATGAAAGATATTCTTGGATGTGACGGATATAATATTGTTCAGAATAATGAAGAACCGGCAGGACAGACGGTATTTCATTTTCATATGCATTTGATACCGCGTTATGAAGGAGATCAGGTTGGTCTTGGTTGGAAGATGGGTGAACTGACAGAAGCGGACAAGGAAGAGATTCTGAATAAAATCAAGTAATTACTGGAGAAAACATGTTGACGGATAAACAAGATTATGAAGAGATATACCAAAAATACAAAAATCTCGTTATGAAGGCAGCATATAAATATTCAGGGAATTACGATATTGCAGAAGATATTACACAGAGTACATTTCTGCAATTATATATGTATATCGATGAATTGAAAGATATCAATATCAAAGCTTGGATGTATACGACTGCAAAGCATATGGCGTTGAATTATAACAAGAAAGCAGAAAGAGAAGTTCTCTCGGAAACAGGGGAAGATCCTGCTATTTTAGATTTGGAGGACAGCGCAGAAGATACATACATGGAAAGAATGAAGGATGATGAACAGGCCAGTCTGCATGAAGAGATTTTTGCAGCCTTGTACAAGCATAATCCACGTTGGTATGATGCAATTCGTTATGTATATTACTTGGAGATTCCGCAGTCTGCTGTTGCAGAAAGAATGGAGATAAGCATAGAAGTGCTGCACAGTTTACTCTACAGAGCAAGAAAATGGATCAGAAAAAAGTTTGGTGTAGAGTATGAGGAATTTCTGGAGCTGTAAACGAACAGGTGTCAAAACGACACCTGTTCAGCTGATTTTAGTGGCGATATAAAACTATCGGCGGGAATTCTCGATGAGATCGATGATTGTATCGATTGAATTTTGCTGATTCGAATCACGCATGGCATCCATAAAACGGCTGCGATCGTTATACAATTTCCGCACTGCCTCTAAAAGGGATTCTTTGGTCAGCTCTTCTTCTTCGAGAACCATGCTGAAGCCCTGACGTTCAAAGGAGCGGGCATTTAAAATCTGATCTCCGCGGCTTGCGTTGGCTGAGAGCGGGATCAGCAGATTCGGTTTTCTCAGAGCAAGAAGTTCGCAGATTGCGTTTGCACCGGCTCTTGAGATCACAATATCTGCAAGTGCAAAGATATCACGAAGCTCATCCTTGATATATTCAAACTGTGTGTAGCCTTTCATAGAAGTCAGAGAGTCATCTACCTTGCCTTTTCCGCAGAGATGGACAATCTGGAAATGCTCTAAAAGTTCCGGGAGTGCCAGACGAACCGCGTTATTTACTGCAACGGATCCAAGGCTTCCGCCGATGACGAGTATGACTGGCTTGTCAGCAGAAAAATGACACAGATCCATAGCCGCGATCCTGTTTCCGGATAATAGTTCCTGACGGATCGGAGAACCCGTTAATACGGCCTTGTCTTTCGGAAGATGCTCCAGAGTCTCTGGGAAGTTACAGCATACCTTTGTAGCAGATGGTATTGCGATCTTGTTGGCAAGTCCGGGTGTCATATCGGATTCGTGAATGATCGTCGGAACTTTATTGTGTTTGCCGGCAAGTACGACAGGAACAGATACAAATCCGCCTTTGGAAAAGATCACATCCGGCTGAAGTTCTTTGATCAGTCTTTTTGCTTCACCGAATCCTTTCAATACGCGGAATGGATCGGTAAAATTCTGAACACTGAAATAGCGGCGCAGTTTACCGGAAGAGATTCCGTGATAAGGGATGCCGAATGGCTGGATGAGCTCTTTTTCGATTCCCTGATAAGAGCCAATATACTGAATATCGTATCCGAGTTCCAAAAGACGTGGAATCAGAGCGATATTGGGGGTAACATGACCGGCGGTTCCACCTCCGGTAAGTATGATTCGTTTCATATAAAAACCTCCAGAAAAAATGTGTTAGTTAGTCGGCTGCAACGAAAATAGCCGAGGAAAACATATAATTTCATATTAACCTTATTTAGTGAAATGTCAAGACAAAAGTAGGAACCATAAATAGAATCGTGTAAGGGGTAGAACGATGAAAAAAAAGAACGTGCTTTCACTTCATGAAGAAACAGAAAAAGAAGCGGCAAAAATCGAAAAAGAGATTCTGAAAGACTCCAAACTGGAAGAAATCAAAGTCTCTGATGAAATGGAAAAAAGGCTGGCAGAGCAGATACAGGCATATGAAAAGACACAAAGTCAAAAGAAAAAGAAAGTGCATCGGCACAGTCCGCTTTTCAGAAGAAGAGTGATGGTGGCTGCCGCTGTGCTGATGATCGCGGCTGTTGCAACAAGCGTGACTGCGGTGGGGAGTAAATCTTATCTCAAGGAGATCATTGAGAAGTTCACCGGGGAGACCGGTCAGGCATCGGTGATCAATGTGGAGGATATGGATACGCAGACAAGTGAGAGTGCGGATGAGACGCAGGTGTATCGGGAGATAGAAAAAGAACTGGGGATTCAGGTTGTAAGGATGGAATATAAACCAAAAACTATGATGTTGCAAAGATATGTTATCGATAAAGCTCAAAAAAGAGTTCAGATGTTCTATGAATATAATGGAGAGGTAGTAGTCTATTCGGTTTATATAAACAGTGAAGATTCTTCTTTTGGAAAGCAGGAAACAGATAAAATAGTAGATACTTTTGAGATGGAAAATAATCAAAGGAAGATAGTGGTCACGGAATACGCAATTAGTGGATATGAGCAGCACGGTATGTTGGCAGAATTTGAAGATTATGGAATGCATTATCAACTGAGAGCAGTGATGAAAAAAGCGGAATTTCAAAAAATTTTAAAAAATTTAAAATTTTTTTGAAAAAACGCGTCAGTTTTTTCGAGTTCGATTGTTTACTTAATAGAGGGGGAAAGAGAGAGTTATGAAAATCAGAAAAAAAGTATTGTCTGCATTTTGTGCTGCAATGTTACTGGGAACGATCACATCAGTCACAGTTCCTCAGGTGCAGGCATCAGATGAACAGACGAAAAAGGTGGATGGTTCTTATCTGACCATGCAGGAAAGTGCATCGGGCACGAGTCAGAATGAGGACGCAAGAGGGCAGTATATTATGGTGGGTGAGTGTTCCATTACCAAAGCCGGTCGTAACAGGATTTATGTATATTCTGGAACAACAGCCAGAAAAACGGTTAACTTGGTTTCTACGATTGTATATGTAGACCAGTATATGGAAGAATACGATGCCTGGGGTCAAATTTATGCCTGGAGCAAAGATGTGGAAAATGATTATTATGTCAGTACTTCCAAGTATATCACGGTAGAGCCGGGGTATTACTATCGGGTGCGTGCAGACCATTTCGCAGGTATGGAGTATCCATATGAGAGTTCATTTTCCTTCACAGACGGAATTATGATCAAATAGCCAATTACTTACCTTTTATAATTCCATAGTCTCTGAGTGGTTGAAGCAGCCGTCATAGTATGATGCAACTATAAAATAAATTATAAGAGCCTGTACGAAAACACCACAATGAACAGACATGCTTATGACGGCTGCTTCAACCACTCAGGGATACAAAATAATATTGATATGAAATAAGAACAGCAATCGGAATTACTTTCCGATTGCTGTTTTTAATGCTTGTGCGAGCTGATCCGGGCAGGAAGTTGCCTTGAATCCGCAGTGGATTCCTTCTACTCTGTCAATGACTTCCTGAACATCCATTCCTTCTACAAGGCGCGCAATGCCCTGAAGATTGCCGTTACATCCTCCGGTAAAGTGTACATTTTTTACTTTATTGTCTTCGATATCAAATTCGATGTTCTGAGAACAGACTCCAGTTGGTTTGTAATGCATAGTATCAGACCTCCAATTAAAAAATTCATTTGTATGTTATCAGAAGAATTATAACAGACCTGTTTTGGAAATTCCAGAGGAAGTTTATTCACTTTCGTATGTCACGATTCGAGTATTTTTGTGGAAAAACGACATCATCTGAAAGTGGACTGTGGATAACTTTCAAAAACGCTCACTCCTTGAAAATCAAGGGAAAGGTGAAGGTTAAAAGGGGAAAAATCCAGGCGGGAAATCAGAGAAAAGGAGCATGGAAACAGACCGAATGTAGAATTATGTAGAACGGTTTTGCGGGCATCCTGGGGAGACTTGTTTTATAATGGCCACAGGCACACAATCGAACGAATTGTGAAAAAGACCAGAAACAGGAGGTTTAACTATGTGGAAAGAAGCAGTAGCGGAGACGGGCATCATATTTTATCTGATGCTGGGAGTAGGAATTGTTGGGATACTTGCAAAGGGAATGAATTATGTGACTTTGCGTAAGCTGGTGAATGCGGCCGGGAGTATGTCAAAGAGTACACACAAACTGATGAAGCTTGTTCGTGCAAAATACGAACATGCCTGTATGGTACATGACAGAGTAGAAAATGTGAATGCATTTGTAGAAAAATACATTTATGAGTACAGAGGATTTTTCCTGAAAATACATACCTGGAGACAGATTCAGATTCAGTCGATCTGGTTTACGGGAATTCTGGCGGCGATTGGAGCTGTGGGACATTTCATGGCGCATGGATTTTGTGAGCAGGTGTATCAGTATGGTGCGCTTGGGGCAGCAGAGATGGTAGCGTTGTTTGTAATCAGCCAGCTTTCCGATGAATCATATAAAATCGAGGCGGCGGAGAACTACATGGTGGATTATCTGGAAAATGTGTGTGCACACCGATACAAACGGATGCGTAAAAATGAAAAAAATCTGGAGGTGATCCGTACAGAGGCAGGAGAATCCCAGAAATTATCCGGCGCCCAGAAAGCATCGCAGAGAGCGGCGGCTGTGGTGAAGAAACAGGATGAGGAGCTTGCCATCAATATAGAGGAAGAACCGAAAAAATTCAAGAAAGAACTGGAGAAGACGATGGAAAAAGAGGATCTGGAAGAACCGGCGCTCAAAGAGGAGGCGATTCGTCAGATTTTGGAAGAATTCCTTGCCTAACAAAGTCAGATTTGATAAAATGGGCTTGTAAATTAAAAAGCAGAGAGGAAGGATAAACAATGGCTAATAAAGTAACATTTGATTATTCAAAAGCAGTTGGTTTTGTTCAGGAGCATGAAATGGCATATATGAGCGAGCTTGTGGCACAGGCAAAAGAGAAGCTTGTGGCAAAGAGCGGAGCAGGAAATGATTTTCTTGGATGGATCGATCTTCCGGTTGATTATGATAAAGAAGAGTTTGTACGTATTCAGAAAGCAGCAGAAAAGATCAGAAAAGATTCAGAAGTACTTCTTGTGATCGGAATCGGTGGATCTTATCTCGGAGCGAGAGCTGCCATTGAATTTCTGGGACATTCTTTCGCAAATGTGGTATCCAAAGAGATCAGAAAATCTCCGGAGATCTACTATGTAGGAAACAGCATCAGCAGTACATATATCAAACATCTGATCGATGTAGTGGGAGACAGAGATTTTTCTATCAACATGATCTCAAAATCCGGAACAACAACAGAGCCGGCCATTGCCTTCCGTGTATTTAAAGAGATTCTGGAAAAGAAATACGGAAAAGAAGAAGCAGCAAAGAGAATTTATGCAACAACTGACAAAGCAAAAGGTGCACTGAAGAACCTTGCAACAGAAGAGGGATACGAGACATTTGTAGTACCGGATGATGTAGGAGGACGTTTCTCTGTACTGACAGCAGTTGGTCTGCTTCCGATCGCAGTAAGTGGTGCTGATATCGAGAAACTCATGGAAGGTGCAGCAGCAGGAAGAAAAGAAGCTCTGGAGAATGATTTCGCAGAGAACGGAGCACTTCAGTATGCTGCGATCCGTAACATTTTGCTTAGAAAAGGAAAGACGATCGAAGTTCTGGCAAACTATGAGCCAAGCCTTCACTATGTATCTGAGTGGTGGAAACAGCTTTACGGAGAGAGCGAAGGAAAAGACCAGAAAGGAATCTTCCCGGCATCTGTAGATCTGACAACTGATCTGCACTCTATGGGACAGTTCATTCAGGATGGAAACAGAATCCTGTTTGAGACAGTTATGAATGTGGAGACATCCAAAGAAGAGATCATCATCAATGAAGAGCCTGTAGATCTGGATGGACTGAACTATCTTGCAGGAAAAACAGTTGATTTTATCAACAAGAGCGCGATGAACGGAACAATCCTTGCTCACACAGATGGTAATGTACCGAACCTGATCGTGAACATTCCGGAACAGAATGAGTACTATCTGGGACAGTTATTCTATTTCTTTGAATTTGCATGTGGAATCAGCGGATATCTGCTTGGTGTGAACCCATTCAATCAGCCGGGAGTTGAGAGCTATAAGAAAAATATGTTCGCACTTCTTGGAAAACCTGGATTTGAAGCAGAAAGAGAAGAACTGTTGAAAAGATTATAATCTATATAAAAAGGACAAGCAGAAAGCCTCCGGCGGGGAAGATTAATTTCTTTCCCCGGCCGGGGGCTTTTTCATTGCTGTATTTTAAAAATTCTGTTTTTATATTCTTTTGGAGAAATCCCATATTGTTTTGTAAAAGCTTTGTAAAAAACGGAATAATCAGAAAATCCACATAGTTCAGGCAATTTTTTTAATGGTGTTTGACTGGAAATTAAATTTTTAGCTTCGATCAGGCGGCGTTGTGTAATATACCGATAAAGGCTCAAACTGATCTGTTTACTGAACAATTGATTGATAGAAGATTCACTGACCAGAAAGTGAGCTGCAATTCGTTTCGCACTTAATTCTTCGGAAAGATGAGTTTCTATAAAGCAAATGATCTCGTCCAAAAGAATGGTTTTTTCCGGCTTTAGAGGATTTATTTCATGAGAATTTAAAAATTGATGAAATAAAGTAACGATTTGCGCAGACAAACCGATCTTATAGAGTTCTGCACCCGAAAAATCAGGAGGGATGTTTAATATCTTTTCGTAAAGTTCTTCCACCTGATATAGAATATTTCCGGATAGAAGGAATACATTTTGCGGTAGTAAACAGGACGCTTTTTCTATTGGATTGTTTTTCAAAAGGTCCATATATTGATGATAGATTTTATTGCTGATCCACATCACAGTTCTGCGGTAAGGTTCTGAAAGCTGTTCCAGATAAAGCGGACAGTGGCTGACACCGGGAGGAATGCATACAATGGAATTTTTAACCAGATGATAACGGGTGTTGCCGACCATATATTGCAAAGAACCACTTTGACAAAATAAAATTTCAAAAAAAGTATGGCTGTGTAAATCTACATTGTCTTTCGAGTAACTGATATCTTCATGTACATCCACATAGTCGCTGTCCATTTCTAATTCCTGATAAGTAATGGAATCGATGGAAAATGTGGGGTCATTTAATAATAATTTAGCTTCGTGAAGTTTCATAAAAATCCTCTCATGTTTTTGTGCAAATAATATAAAACGATAAAATTAAATGTTAGATTTGCAATGTAATTTGATGAATTTGCAATATAAATTGCAATTATTATAACTTATAATTAAGATAACACAAATCACGTGAATTGAAAAGAAAAAGAAAAGAGGACAAGCAGGATGAACAAAAAACAAATTCGCCCTTTCGGGGTGAAGGATGAAATTGGGTATGTATTTGGAGACATGGCGGGAAGCTTTGTAAATTTATTTGTAGATGCATATTTTCTGATTTTCTGTACCAGTGTATTGGGAATCAGCGCAGGATGGATGGGAACGTTATTCTTGGTAGCCCGATTATGGGATGCGATCAATGACCCGATCATGGGATCTTTCCCGGATCGTTGGATGATCGGAAAGTCCGGAGATAAATTCAAACCATGGATCAAGATTTTTATGATTCCACTGGCGTTATCCGGTGTGCTTTGCTTTTTAAATGTTCCGTTGGAAGGTATTGCACTTCATGCTTATGTAGCATTTGCATATGTTCTGTATGGAATGAGCTACACAGGAACTTCCATGCCATTTGGTGCGATGGCCAGCGTTGTAAGTGATGATCCGATCCAGAGAAGTAAGCTTTCCAGAGCAAGAAGTATCGGTGGAACAATCGTGGGAATCGTAGGACTTTCCATCGTTCCGGTTGTCTGCTTTGACAAGCAGAGCAATATTCTTCCGGGGCGTTTTACTTTGATCGCAGTTGTCTTCGGTGTTTTAAGTATTATCAGCTATTTTGTTCTGCTCAATTTGACACAGGAGCGTATTCGACAGAATGTTGAAAAAGCAGAGAAATTTAATTATGGAAAAGTATTAAAAGCAACTGTACATAACAGACCATTGATCGGGGTTATGGTAGCAACATTAGGAAGTATGCTCTTTATTACCGGATCAAACCAGGTAAGAAGCTACATTTTTAAAGAGTACTATGCAAGAACAGATGTCATGTCTATTATCAGTCTTGCAACCATTCCGATTCTGGTGATCTGTTTCCCATTGGTTCCGAAGCTGGTAGCGAAGTTCGGAAAAAAAGCAACCTTGATGGCAGCCATTATTTCCAGTACGATCTTTAGTGTCATTCCGGTTGTCATGGAAATCAAAAATGTATATGTGTATTCGGCATTGGTTGTATTGGGAACGATCGGACAGACAGTATTTACAATGTTGATCTGGGCGCTTGTTACAGACTGTCTGGATTACAGCGAATGGAAATTTCATGAAAGAAGCGATGGCTCGATGTATTCTTTATATACATTCAGCAGAAAAATAGGTTCTACGATTGCTTCTACAGGAGTTTCTTTCGGATTGGCAGCAATCGGATTTGTTTCCGGTTCTAATGTCGTGCAGACAGCGGAAGCAGTGAATGGAATTTATTTCCTGGTCAATATCATTCCAGTGGTAACTTGCGCTTTAGAGTTGATTGGAGTAGGGCTGATCTTTAATTTGAATAAAGAGACTACAGAACAGATGTATACAGAATTAAAGGCAAAATAAAGTACAGAAAATGAGGCTGAGTAAGCTATGAAAAAAATAGATATTCATTTACATGCAGCGTTAGATCCGGTTCCGGGAACAGAAAAATTCAAGATATCAACAGGCGAAGAAATGCTTGCTCATCTGGAAGAGCTTCAGATTGAAAAAGCGGTTGTTATGTCATCCGGAGAGACAGAAGGAGCAATGGCTTCTGTCTCCGGAAACCAGAAATGTAGAGAGCTGGCCAGAAGATTTCCGGATAAATATGTATGGATGTGTAATCTGGATGAAAATTGTGAAGAAACCATTGAAGAGAGGCTCAGGGAATATCAAAGGCAGGGAGCGGCAGGGATTGGTGAATTTATGATCTGCAGAAAAATAAACCATCCGTTTGTTCAGGCTGTATTTCAGGCGGCGGAAAAACTGGGAATGCCAATCCTGTTTCATATGAGTCCGCAGGAGGGATATGAATATGGCATTGTCGATGAACCGGGACTGCCGATGCTGCAAGAAGCTTTGGAAAAATATCCCAGATTAAAATTCATAGGGCACAGTCAGCCGTTCTGGCATGAAATCAGTCAGGATGCGAAGCCGGATCTGAAATCTCGAATGGAATGGGGCAGAGGTCCTGTCAGGGAAGGCGGCAGATTGGTCTGTCTTATGAGAAATTATAAAAACTTATACGCAGATCTGTCTGCAAACAGTGGCGGATGTGCTATTATGAGAGATGAAAAGTTTGGTTTACAATTTTTGGAGGAATTTCAGGATCGTCTGATGTTCGGTACAGATATGGTAAATACGGATATGGTATTTCCATTGGGAGAATGGCTGGACAGACAGTATCAGGAAGGAAAATTATCTGCACAGGCCTACCGGAAAATTTGTTTTGAGAATGCCAAAAAGATATTTCAGTTATAAGAGGAAAGGTGAAAAATGAGAACAAGAATTATACCGAAGATGTTGAATGATGAAGTGGAAGAATATCTTACACGAAATGATATTGTGATCGTTCCGGTCGGAACTGTGGAAATGCACGGGGGATTTCCTCTGGATTCGGAAACCGTAGTCAGTGAAGCGTTTGCACTTAAAATGGCGGAGGCATGTGACGGACTTGTATTAACTGGTCTTCCATATTTTTATGCAGGAGCGACTGCAAGTGGAAGAGGAACGGTTCAGGTCAGCATTCAGGAAGGAATTCGTTATCTGACAGGAATTGCGGAAAGTCTTTTACGCCAGGGATTTAAAAGACAGATTTATATCAGTGCACATGGTCCGGCACATATGACAGTGAGTCCGATGGTAAGAGATTTTATGGATAAAACAGGAACTCCGATTTTGTATATGGATATGATCATGCAGCTGATGAAAAACGGACAGGATATTTTTAAATCAGCAGATACCTTCCATGCAATTACAGTGGGCGCTTATGATATGCTGGGCAGATTGGAAGATGTACCGCTGACTACAAAATATGAACATCAGGAGAAGCAGACTTGTGCGGAATTTGATGATATTTTTGCACTTGCATATCAAAGTGGTTCGATCGGATATTATTTTGGAGATCCGAAAGACCACATGAGTACACCGTCAATTCCTACAGAAGAAAGACGCAAAGAACTGGCGGAAGAAGGAAAAGAAACAATTCAGGTTCTTGTGGAACGGATGAATGTGCCTCATATTGCAGAACAGATGAAAAATCTGGAAGCATATAATCAGGAAATTGCAAAACGCTGTCCGTGGGTTCCTTTTGCGCAGTAGAGTGGATCGAACAAGATAAATTTTCTTCGTCTTTCGCTTGCCCTCATTCTGAAAGTATAGTAAGATACCTTCAGAGGAGTTGATAGGAATTATGTTGTATTGGGTAATTATCGGAATATTGATCGCAGCGATCATAGCAGTAATCTTTTTTACGATTTCAAAATTATTAAAAGAGAAAAAAGATTATAATCAGTTTGAACGGAGATATCATTCTGAAGATGATTATGATGATGACTATGATGACGAAGAAGATGATGAGGAGGAAGAGGATGATTATGAACCAGAGCCAAGACGCCGTCCGGCGAGACAGCAGTCAGAATGCCGTACATCTTCAGCACCGGCGAAGCGCCGCTGGAAGATCGTGCTGGAGGATGTGGACCAGCAGGATCAGTACAGTTTTATCTTCTATGATTCATTGGGAATCGGAAGAGTCAGTGCATCGTCAGATTATGACAAGTTTCTTTCATTACCGGAAGATCTGAGAGTGTCAAAGGTGCATTGTGCAATCATCCGAAGCGGTGACAAATTGTATTTGAGAGATGAAGGTTCAAAAAATCATACATATTTGAATGGAAAACAGATTCATAAGCCAATCGTGATCCAGAAAGAAGATGTGATCACGGTCGGGGAGACCAGACTGGAAGTTGTAAAAATTCTGCGGGAGACAAGATAATCCCGCAGAATTTTTTTGCAATTCCCTCTTTAACATGCTAAAATGATAAACAGTTAGTGAAATTATTGGAAAGACAAAGGAGGTTACCATGATTAAATTATATGATAACGGTGTGTACTTGTTAAACGGCACAGAAATCCTGGAAGATACGGGAAATGTGTCACTTCCTGTCTCGAAAGAAGAGGCTGCAAAGAATACGATTGCCTATGGAATCCTGGACAGTCATAATACTTCAGGCAATATGGAACGCCTGCAGATTAAATTTGATAAATTGACATCCCACGATATTACGTTTGTGGGAATTATTCAGACGGCAAGAGCTTCCGGATTGGAAAAATTTCCGGTACCGTATGTTTTGACAAACTGTCATAACAGTCTCTGTGCGGTTGGTGGAACGATCAATGAGGATGACCATATGTTTGGGCTTACCTGTGCGAAAAAGTACGGTGGTGTGTATGTTCCGCCTCATCAGGCAGTCATCCATCAGTTTGCAAGAGAGGTTCTTGCAGAGTGCGGCAAGATGATCCTTGGTTCTGACAGCCATACCCGCTACGGAGCATTGGGAACCATGGCAATGGGAGAAGGCGGACCGGAGCTTGTAAAACAGCTTTTGAATAAGACATATGACATCAAGAAACCAGAAGTGATCGGAATCTATCTAGATGGAGAACCGGCAAAAGGAGTCGGCCCACAGGACGTTGCACTGGCGATCATTGGAGCCACATTTGCAAATGGCTATGTAAATAACAAAGTCATGGAATTTGTGGGACCTGGAGTTTCCAAATTAAGTGCAGACTACCGAATTGGAATCGATGTTATGACAACAGAGACAACCTGTCTGTCTTCTATCTGGAAAACAGATGAAAAGATCCAGGAATTCTATGAGATCCATGGAAGAAGCGAGGGATATAAGGAGCTGAATCCGGGAGCAGTGACTTACTATGATGGAATGGTTTATGTCAATATGAGCGAGATCAAGCCAATGATCGCGATGCCGTTCCACCCAAGCAATGTATATACGATTGATGAAGTGAATGCAAATCTGGCGGATATCCTCCATGAAGTGGAGAAAAAGGCTCTGATCAGTCTGGACGGAGCAGTGGATTATTCTCTTCAGAGCAAGATTGTGAACGGAAAACTCTATGTTGATCAGGGAATCATCGCGGGATGTGCAGGTGGTGGATTTGAAAATATCTGTGCAGCAGCGGATATTATAAAAGGAAGAAACATCGGTGCGGATGAGTTTACATTCAGTGTATATCCGGCAAGTACACCGATTTATATGGAACTTGTGAAAAATGGAGCAATCGCAGATCTGATGGAAGCAGGAACAGTTGTAAAGACTGCATTCTGCGGACCATGTTTTGGCGCCGGAGATACTCCTGCAAATAATGCATTCTCTATCCGTCATACAACAAGAAACTTCCCGAACAGAGAAGGTTCCAAGCTCCAGAACGGTCAGATTTCTTCTGTTGCACTGATGGATGCCCGTTCAATTGCGGCAACGGCGGCAAACAAAGGATTCCTGACACCGGCGACAGCAATGGATGTCGAGTACAAGGGACAGAAATATCACTTTGATCAGAATATTTACGCAAACCGCGTCTTCGACAGCAAAGGTGTGGCAGATCCGGGCGTAGAAATTAAGTTTGGACCAAATATCAAGGACTGGCCGGAAATGTCAGCACTTCCACAGAATCTGGTACTCAAAGTAGTATCTGAGATTCACGATCCGGTTACCACAACGGATGAATTGATCCCATCCGGTGAGACATCCTCTTATCGTTCAAACCCGCTGGGATTGGCAGAGTTTGCACTTTCCAGAAAAGATCCTGCTTATGTGGGACGTGCAAAAGAAGTACAGGCTGCACAGAAAGCGATTGAAGCAGGTAAGTGCCCTCTGGAAGTATTGGAAGAGTTAAAACCTGTAATGGAAAAAATCCAGAAGCAGTTCCCTCAGGTCGGAGAAGGAAATCTGGGAGTTGGAAGTACGATTTTTGCAGTAAAACCAGGAGATGGTTCCGCTCGTGAACAGGCTGCATCCTGCCAGAAAGTATTGGGTGGATGGGCGAATATTGCCAATGAGTATGCAACAAAACGTTACCGTTCGAACCTGATCAACTGGGGAATGCTTCCGCTTTTGACAAAGGAAGATGACAAAGCACTTTCCTTTAAGAATGATGATTATATCTTTATTCCAGATGTAAGAGATGCTGTGGCAGAAAAAGCAGATGTGATCAAGGCATATGTCGTAGGAGACGAGTTAAAAGAAGTAGAGTTTTATCTGGGTGATCTGACAGACGCAGAGAGAGAGATCATTTTAAAAGGATGTCTGATCAATTACTATAGAGGATAAGAGCCAGACAAATGAAAAATCAGGGAGAAATAAAAATCTTCCTGATTTTTTTATTTTCCATGCAACAAAACATCATTTGAGAGACTCTTATATATGACAGACAAGCAATGGTGTGAACAGCAAAATAAATGAAAAAGAAAGAGAGGGGATGCGGATGTACAATTATCAAAAAAGTGCGGAAGCAGTTCTGATACAGCGTGCAAAGCGTGGGGATATCAAGGCATTTTCAGAGTTGTATTCCAGAATCTATGTAGAGCTTTATAGATTTGCTTTGTATACGCTGAAGCATCCGCAGGAAGCGGAAGATGCAGTTAGTGATACAGTGATGGTAGCCTATGAAAAGATATCCGGTTTGAAAAAAGAGGAGTCTTTTAGAAGCTGGATCTTTACCATTTTAAGTAATCATTGTAAGAGCCAGTTTCAAAAGCGAAGACAAGCCGATGAGCTGGATGAGGATTATCCGGCGGAGGAATCCGATTATTCTGTTTCGCAGGATGTAAAACGTGCATTCTGGAATCTGGATGAGGAAGAACGTCTGATTGTTTCATTTTCGGTATTTGGAGGCTATCAAAGTGATGAGATTGGACAGATGCTTAAGATGAATCCGGCAACCGTTCGTTCCAGAAAAAAGAGGGCGTTAGAGAAAATGCGGACAGTTCTTCAGGAAGTGGAGGTATCGTGATGGAAAATAAAAGAGACAGACAGTTTACAGAAGAAGAAATCAAAGATAAGATTATGCGGTCAGCAGAAGATATTGAAGTGCCGGATTCTTTAAAGCCTGAAAATATAGAGAAGAAACTGGCACAGAAAAAGAAGAAAAGGACACCAGTGTATGGGATGATAGCGGCGGCAGCATGCTGTTGTCTGGTAGTGGGAGCAGTGGCATTTTCCGGACGTGGAATGATGCAGGACAAGGAAGCACAAAAGGCAGCGGAAAAGACTGCGGACGATACAGTCGCTGAGTCGATTGCTGCGTTGGCAAGTGCGAAGGATTATGATCAGATTTACGAGTACGTTCAGGCAGCGGCAGAAGAGGAAGAGATCATGTATGGCACAGGGGGAGCTGATGGAGCGGCTCTTTATACAGGGGAGAAAGCAGTCGCTGATCAGGCTGTATCACATTCCGATACGAATGTGCGAACAGAAGGTGTCGGTGAAGGTGATATCGTCAAGACAGACGGAAAGTATCTGTATATCATGAGCATGGATAAGGTGCAGATCCTGAATATTGAATCTGAAGAGATGAAGCAAGCAGGAACCATTTCCATGGATGCGAATGATTATCTGATCGAGATTTATTTAAAAGATGACAAACTGGTGTGTGTGTATGCAAGAACAACGGATAAGACAGACAGTCAGGGAGTGATTCGAAGTGTGCCATATACGGTAGCGGAGACGTTTGATGTGAGTGATCCGGCAAATCCGAAATCATTGGGTGAGATGTCGCAGAGCGGAAGTTTCCATACTATGCGTGTATCAGGGGATTATATGTATCTGCTTAGTACGTTTTATGCGGATATTTCCGGACCAAAGGGCGATATTAGCAGTTATGTACCGGAAGTACAGGGAAAATTGATAGAAAGTAATTATATTTTACTTCCGCAGCAGGAAAAAGGAAGAGTCTATACCGTAGTGACTTCCTTCAGTCTGAAAGATCCGACAAAGCAGACCGATCATCTGGCATTTTTTGGAGATGGCAGTCAGTGCTATGTGAGTCAGAACAATATTTATGTGTATGATACGATTTACGATGCAAAGGTTTCCAGGGTAACACAGACGGAGATCCGGAAAGTCTCTTATAAAGATGGAAAACTGGATGGAACAGGACATGCAGTGATCGATGGAGTGATCAATGATTCGTTCAGTATTGATGAATATGAGGGATATCTGCGGGTTGTAACCACGATCCGGGAAAATGACGATACATCCGGAGGCGTGAATCCATTGCTTCGAATTGACGGAGCTTCTGATGTATCCAGCCAGCCGGCAGATTCGACAAATGCCCTTTATGTTTTAAATAAAGATCTGAAAGAAGTAGGAAAACTGGAGAATCTGGCAGAGGGAGAGCAGGTATATTCCGCAAGGTTTATGCAAGAGAGCTGCTACTTTGTAACATATAAGCAGGTGGATCCACTCTTTTCCGCAGATTTGTCTGATCCGAAAAAGCCAAAAGTACTGGGCGAACTGAAGATACCGGGATTTTCTGATTATCTGCATCCGTATGGAGACGAGCTGCTTCTTGGAATTGGAATGGATGTGGAGGAAGATGGAGCAACCGTCAATGGAGTGAAGTTGTCCATGTTTGACATTTCCGATCCAAAAGATGTAAAAGAAGTCCATAAAACTGTGCTTGAGGAATGTTATTCTACCGATGTATCTTATAATTACCGGGCAGCATTTGTAGATGTGGAAAAGAATCTGATTGGATTTCCGGGATATCAGGAGCAGCAGGAGTACTACATTTATTCCTATGATAAAGAAAAAGGATTTACCTGTGTATTTGAGAAAAAGCTGAGCGGATATTCAGAAGTGAGAGGCTTGTACGCGGGAGATAGATTTTATCTGGTGACAGAAGGTACGGTAGAGTCTTATCGATTGGACAATTTTGAAAAAGTGGATGATGTGGTGTTGTAAGAGAAGATAATTTCAAAGACCAGATATCAAGGTATACTTGCTGTACTTGATATCTGGTCTTTTATGTATGAAATTTTTTAGAGGATCTTTATGAAAATTTCATTGTATCCTCAAAAAATTTCAAGTATAATAAAATTCATCTTGAAAGGAATCCCTTTCAATTTTCAAATATGGCAGAGAGACTGCCATTCAAAAATTATTCCCAGATAAAGAGCAAAGAGATGGATAAAAGAAGTTATTGATCGGGGTGAACAATAACCAAAGATCGGGAGTTTGTCTGTATTTGCGATTGTGAAACATCGCGTCAAAGGATATAATAAAATCAGAAATACAAGTACATGCTCATCGAAATATTTTAAATTCCATCAGAACAAAGGAGGAGCATGTATGGAGAATAAAAAACCAACACAATTTTTAATGAAGCCAAAGGTAGATTTCTGTTTTAAAGAACTGATGGAAGACGAAGAGGTACGTAACGCATTTCTGGCAGCAGTACTTGGGATCAATCTGGAGGAAATCAATGAGAGTAAGATTTTGCCGTCCCATTTGCGTCAGAAGGATAAAGACGATAAGCTGGGGATTTTGGATGTACGGGTTCTATTGAATAACAGAGAACAGATTGACATCGAAATTCAAGTGACATTCAGTGAATACTGGGCAGAGCGCACCTTGTTCTATTTAGGGAAGATGTTTACAGATCAGCTGAAACCGGGAGAGAATTATCAAAAATTAGAGAAATGCATTCATATCGGGATTTTAAATTTTACCATGTTTGATGATGAGGAATATTATTCCTGCTTTCACTTCTGGTCAGATGAGGGGAGAAAGCTGTACAGTGATAAAGTTGAGATTCATACACTGGAGCTTCCGAAGCTGGCAAAACATGATTATCCCGAGACAGAGCTGCTGAAATGGCTTCAGTTCATCAATGCAGAGACAGAGGAGGAATTTGAAATGGCAGCAGAAAAAAGCGAATATATTAAGAAGGCATATGAGGATCTGAATCGGATCAGCGCAGATGAGGAAAAGCGCCTGGAATATGAGGAGAGAGAGCGTGCGATTCGGGATCACCAGTATTTTTCCACGGTTTATAAAAACACCGGTCTAAAAGAGGGACGACGTGAAGGCAGACAAGAAGGCATACAGGCTGTTGTGGAGCTGCTTCAGGAAATGGAACTGGAAAAAGAAGTGATCTGTGGAAAAGTTCAGGAAAAGTTTCACATTTCTGCACAGGAGGCGGCACAGGAAGTGGAAAAATATTGGAAGTAGGGTCAATGGGTGACTGGGGATACTTTCGTTCGTGTAATTATGTGCAGGAATTGATTGGATTGCTATAGGTCAAATCGGAATTTATCCATTTTGTTTTCGAAATTCCCCTGGTGTCATACCATATACTTTCTTGAATGTTCGCATAAAATGTTCCGGGCTTTCGTATCCGACCAGCTCACAGATTGCGGGAGTGCTCAATGTAGTCTCGCGCAGCGCACGACAAGCCTGGCTCAGTTTGATATCCTTGATGATCTGCAAAAATGTACGTCCTGTTCCGGATTTGATCAGGGTGCTGAAATGGGAGGTACTGTATCCAAAGTGTCCGGCAGCTTCGTGCAAAGTTGTATCATGGTAATTTTTATTTAGATAGTTCAGTATTTCGGTAATAGAAGCACCGCCGTATTCTTTTGTCAGAATGGACTCCATATCATGTTCATGATAGCGCAAAAGCCTCGCCCATAGCATCATCAGGATCGAATTTAAAAAGGACGAATAGTATTTTTGATGTCCAAGGTATTCGATATAAAGATCCTCGATCAGAGAGCGGATATCAGCATCCTCTCCTGTGTGAAAGATCAGGTAATTTCCTTCGGTTTTGCGGTACAGGACGTGTGAAAAGAAGGAAGACAGCGCACTGTCCGCGGCAAAAGTCTGAAAGAATGTGGATTGAAAAGTAGATGCACGAACAATGATGTTCAAAGCAGTACTGTTATCAAAAATACCGATACTGTGTTTTGTATTTGGTGGGATAATACAGATATCGCCTTCTTTTAACATGTGTTGGATTCCCTGGATCGTGGTGTTAACAGTTCCTTCATAAACACATAAAATTTCAAAAAATTCATGCTGATGTGTGAACACAGGAGTATATCGATAGTGTTTGCTTAGCAAAATATTCCCTGGAATGTTGACGAAGAGATCGTTTTCTTCTATGTAAGGAACCCATTCTTTGTTGTGGATCGCAGGGATAAAAATCTTATGCTGGATAATATAATCCTTGTCAAGCGTTTCTAAATATTCTGAAAAAGTTTCCGGATGCTGTGTTTCGTGCAGATACACATCCCGATAAAATAATTCATCTTCTTCATAAGCCGAGATAAAGTCTCTGAAATTTTCTTTTGTAACTTTCATAATTTGACTCCATAGCGAAATAATTTTGAGATGCGACAGTTGCATTATAACATGAAAACTGTATATCCGAAAAAAAAGTCAGTGTTTTTTCGAAAAAAAGTCAATTGGATAAATCTGTAAAAGTTTTAAGATATAAGCAAAGAAAAGAAACGGAGGTACCAAAAGGTGAACAATTTAGAAAAGAAAGTAAAAAGGGGATTATGGAGACAAAGAATTGGCTATGGTTCTTCAGACTTTGCGTGCAATCTGATCTGGCAGATGATCTCTTTGTATTTGTTATTCTTCTATACAAATGTGATGCATCTGAACGCAGGAGCGGTCAGTATTATGTTTCTTGTGACAAAGGTAATTGATGGTATTTCAGATCTGGTTGTGGGATTTCTGATTGACAAAACGAATACTCGTTGGGGAAAATCAAGACCGTGGATCTTGTTTGGTGCGGTTCCATTCGGAATCACTGCAGTTCTTGCATTTAGTGTGCCGGATATCTCTCAGACAGGAATGCTGATCTATGCTTATGTAAGTTATATTTTATTGTCTACAGCATATACCGTTGTAAATATTCCAATGGCATCGATTTTGCCGGCGCTGAGTGAGGATCCGCATGAGAGAACCGTTCTGGCATCCTGCAGAACATTTTTCTCATCCATCGGTTCCACTGTTGTCAGTGCATTTGCCCTGACACTGGTTGATAAATTCGGAAATGGAAATCAGGCGCTTGGCTTTCGGATTGTTATGATGATCTTTGGGGTGATCGGATGTCTTGTATTTTTCTTCTGTTTCTTCAATACAAAGGAACGGGTGAATATATATTCTGAAAAAGTAAGCCTGAAAGCAAATATTTCTTGTTTGCTTCACAACACACCATGGAAATTGTTTGCATTGAATATTGTATGGTTCTTTGGCGGATATGTAATCCAGGCAGGAGCCGTGATCTACTATTTTACATATGTAGTGGGAAACGAATCACTGGTTCAGGTTGTGGCAACGATCACAACATTAGTTCCGATCATTGCAAACCTGTGTGCTCCATTTCTGGTAAAACTGACATCCAAGCGAAATCTGATGACAATCGGAAATATTGTGCATTCATTGGGATTACTGTTAATCTTCTTTGGAGGAACGAATGTGCCGGTACTTCTGACAGCAGCAGTGATCGCGGCAGCCGGATATGGTCTGAAGATCAGCATGCACTTTGCAATGCAGCCTGACCCGGTTGACTACGGTGAGTGGAAGAGTGGAGTGAATACAGCGGGAACCTTGTCAGCAGTAAATGGATTCATCGGAAAACTTGGAATGGCGATCGCCAGCAGTCTGGGTGCGGCATTGCTCGCATTTGGAGGATTTGATGCAGATCTGGCAGTACAGACAGCAACAGCACAGAATTATATTGCAGCAATGTACATCTGGGTACCGATCGTGATGAATGTGGCATCTATGATCACAATGTCATTTTATAACCTGGATAAGATTTATCCTAATATTATTAAAGAACTGGATGAAAGGAGAAAAGTATCATGCCAGAAATAAGTTCTGATCTGAATATGATCCGGGTAACCAACGAAGCATTTTTAAAGAAAGCGGATGCGTGTGCTCCCAAATTAAAGGAAATAATGGTATATCCAACAGGCATTGTGGAAATTCAGGATACAGGTGCGGACTATCCGACTGCAGTCCAGACAGACAGTGCAGACAATCTTAGAAAACATGCATTGAAAAAAGGAGATAAGCTTTGTCTGGATTTTGGAGATCATCAGGTGGGATATGTGACATTGAAATTGTCATCAATAGGAAGTCCGCAGGATGCACCGGCATTTTTTAAATTAAAGTTTGGTGAGATTGCAAAGGAAATGACAGAGAAATCCGAAGAATATGACGGCTGGATCAGTCGCGGCTGGATACAGGAAGAGTATTTCCATGTAGATACGCTTCCGACAGTATTGGAACTCTCAAGAAGATATGCGTTCCGTTATCTGGAAATTGAGGTTTTGGACACTTCCATGAAGTGGCAGCTTGTTGTAGATGAAGTAGTGTGCAGAAGTGTTTCTGCAGTTAGCACAGAGGAGGCAAAAAGTTTTCCGAGTGAAGACAGGATGATTCAAAAGCTTGATAAAGTCAGCCTTCGAACCCTGCAGAATTGTATGCAGTCTGTATTTGAAGACGGACCCAAGAGAGATAGAAGACTCTGGCTGGGGGATCTGAGACTGCAGGCGTTGGTAAATTATCGAACTTTTAAAAACTATGATCTGGTGAAACGATGTCTGTATTTGTTTGCAGGACAGACAAAGGATAATGGACAGGTAGGAGCATGTCTGTTTATCGAACCACAGATTATTGTGGATGATACCTTTTTGTTAGATTATTCTATGTTTTTTGGAGCATCTCTTCTGGATTATTATGAAGCAACAAAAGATGAAGAGACACTTAGAGATCTTAGTACCTGTGCATACCGTCAGATGGAGATTGCGAAAGAACAGTTTGATGAAAAAAATCTGCTGATACCGGGAGAAGGATTCTGGGGATTTATTGACTGGACAGAAGGTCTGGATAAGCAGGCGGCAATGCAGGGCGTTTATATCTACTGTGCAGAACAGGTACAGAAGATTGCAGAGATACTTGGTGATGAAAAGAAGGCAGAAGAGCTGCGAATGGAAGCCAGAGCTAAAACAGAAGCAGCAAGAAGTTATCTTTTTGATCAGGAAACAGGACTTTTTGTAAGTGGAAAAGAAAGACAGATAAATTATGCAAGCCAGGTGTGGATGATACTTTCAGGAGCAGTCAGTCCAGAAGAAGGCGGGCAGATCCTGGATCGGGTGATTGCGGTGGATCCGGAAAAAGGAATGGTGTCCCCATATATGAATCATCATTTTGTAGAAGCGCTTCTTGTGTGCGGCAGAAAAGAGCAGGCCATGGACTTCATGAAATACTACTGGGGTGGAATGATCGAGCATGGAGCAGATACGTTCTGGGAGCTGTACAATCCAAAAAATCCGTCGGAATCTCCATATGGCTCCAGCATTGTGAACAGTTATTGTCACGCATGGAGCTGTACACCGGCGTATTTACTTAGAAAATATTACGCAGAATAAACGGAGGGCATAGAACATGGTAAAGAAAACAGTAAAAATCAATACAATGCAGGAAGCAGATCAGTTTAATAAGATCTGCAGCCGGTTTGACTGTGATATGGATCTGGCAAGAGGAAAGTATTATGTAGATGCAAAGTCGATTATGGGGATTTTCAGTCTGAATCTGAACGAACCGCTGGAATTGATCGCAGATACGGATGATGAACAGAGAGTAGAGAAAATGTTTGCAGATTTTATTCAAAAATAAAGGAGAAAAATCATGGATGTGAAACAGATTGTAAGTCAGATGACACTGGAAGAGAAAGCGGTAATGTGTTCCGGGGCAGATTTCTGGCATACAGAAAAAAACGATCGTCTGGGAATCCCTGCTTCTATGGTAAGTGATGGTCCTCACGGACTCAGAAAACAGCCGAATGAAAGCAACGGAGATCATCTGGGATTAAACGATGCGATTGAGGCAGTTTGTTTTCCGGCGGCATGTGCAACCGCCAGTTCCTTTGACAGAGAGCTTTTGCGTGATATGGGAGTGACACTGGGAAAAGAATGCCAGGCAGAAGGCGTTTCAGTACTTCTTGGACCGGCTGTCAATATCAAACGATCCCCCTTATGTGGAAGAAATTTTGAATATCTGTCCGAAGACCCATATCTGGCAGGAGAGTTGGCTGCTTCTTATGTTAACGGTGTGCAGTCTCAGAATGTTGGAACTTCAATCAAACATTTTGCAGCAAATAATCAGGAAAATGAAAGAATGTCAGTGTCTGCAGAGGTGGATGAGCGTACACTAAGAGAAATTTATTTTCCGGCGTTTGAGACAGCGGTGAAAAAAGCGCAGCCATGGACTGTGATGTGTTCTTATAACCGTCTGAATGGAACGTATGCGTCAGAACACAAATGGCTTCTGACAGACGTTCTCAGAAATGACTGGGGATTCGAAGGGTACGTGATGTCTGATTGGGGTGCTGTCAGGGACCGCGTCAAAGGAATCATTGCCGGAATGGATCTGGAGATGCCGGGAAGCGGCGGAGCGAATGACAGGGCGATTATCCAGGCAGTACAGGAAGGAAGTCTGAAAGAGGAGACACTGGATCTTGCAGTAGAACGTATCTTGAATATTGTATACCGTTACGCAGAAAATCGTCAGAACGAAGAATTTTCCCGTGAAAAGGATCATCAGAAGGCAGCCGAGATTGCAAGACAGTGTATCGTTCTGCTGAAAAATGAGGCACAGGTACTTCCGCTTGCACAGGATGAGAAGATTGCACTGATCGGAGGATTTGCAGAAAATCCGCGTTATCAGGGCGGTGGAAGCTCTCACATCAATTCCCATGCAGTGCCTTGTGCAGTACAGTTGAAAGATCAGTATGGAAATATGACCTATGCAAAAGGGTTTACCACAGATGGAGATCAGTATGAAGAGGCTTTGCAGAAAGAGGCTCTGGAAGTGGCGGGACAGTCAGACAAGATTGTAGTCTTTGCAGGACTTCCAGATGTGTTTGAATCAGAAAGCTACGACAGAGATCATATGTGCCTTCCGAACTGTCAGAATCAGTTGATCGAAAAACTGACAAAGCTTGGGAAACCGGTGATCGTAGTTCTTCACAATGGTTCTCCGGTAGAAATGCCGTGGGTGGACAACGTACAGGGAATCGTAGAAGCGTATCTGGGAGGAGAGGCAGTTGCAGAGGCTGTCATGGATATTCTGTATGGAGAAGCAAATCCGTCGGGAAGGCTGGCAGAAACATTCCCCAGAAGATTGGAAGACAATCCGAGTTATCTGAATTTCCCGGGAATGCAGAAACAGGTCAATTATGCAGAAGGAATTTTTGTAGGATATCGGTATTATGATGCCCGGAAGATGGACGTACTGTTCCCGTTTGGATATGGACTGAGTTATACGGAGTTTTCATACAGTAACTTGATGATCGACAAGTCCCGGATTACGGCAAAGGATACGCTGATGGTCAGTCTGGATGTGACGAATACAGGCAGCATGGAAGGAAAAGAAATCGTGCAGCTGTATGTTTCTGACAAGACACATTCAGCAATCCGGCCGGTGCGGGAACTGAAAAATTTTACGGCAGTCACACTGAAACCGGGAGAGACAAAGACTGCTTCCATGGAGCTGGATTACCGGGCATTTGCATGGTACGATACAGCGCAGAAAGACTGGTATGCAGCAGGCGGAACTTACGAAATCTGCATTGGAAAATCGTCCAGAGATATTGTGATGCGTACCGAAGTGGTGTTGGAAAATGAGAAAGAAAAGCTTCCGAAGATTGATGAAAATGTGATGATCGGAGATCTGATGGACTGTGCAAAAACTGCAGATTATGTAGAAGAAAGACTGATGCCGTATATCGGAGAATTTATCGGAAAGACTTCCATGAAAGAGATGGATGAAATGGAACGCAGCATGGTTTATTATATGCCTCTTAGCTCTTTGAGAAGTTTCACAAAGCTGGACAATGAAGGATTGGGAGAGCTGGTAGACGAGCTGAAAAATCATGTGAGATAATTGAGAGTCCTGCATTGAACATTTTCAGGCAGTATGGTATTATTTTAAATAGAAAACGGTAAGGAAAGAGGAGAGAAAACAAGACAGATTCTCTCCTTTTTCCGTATATCCGCGAAAAGAGGTTAAATGCAGATGATTTTTGATACACATGCACATTATGATGACAGACAGTTTGAAGAAGACAGAGAAGAATTGCTTGGTTCTATGCGGGAAAATGGCGTAGAGCTGATCGTAGATGCAGGTTCTGATATTGCGTCCTGGGACAAGATTGAGCAGCTGACAGACAGATATCCGTTCATTTACGGTGCGATCGGGGTACATCCGGACGAAGTGGGTGAACTGGACGAGGAGAAGATGAAGCGGATGGAACAACTGCTTGCCAGGGAAAAGATGGTCGCTGTCGGAGAGATCGGACTGGATTATTACTGGGATAAGGAGAACCGGGATTTACAGAAAAAATGGTTTATCCGGCAGTTGGAGCTTGCAAGACAGCTGGATCTTCCCGTGATCATACACAGCCGCGAAGCGGCGGCAGATACGATGGAGATCATGAAGCAGTATGCCAAAGGGCTGGATGGGGTGATCCATTGTTTTTCCTATTCTCTGGAGCAGGCGAAAGAATACGTGAACATGGGATTTTATCTTGGAATCGGCGGTGTTGTTACATTTAAAAATGCAAAAAAATTAAAAGAAGTAGTCGGAAAAATTCCTTTGGAGTCTCTGGTGCTTGAAACGGACAGTCCATATCTGGCGCCTGTTCCGAATCGTGGAAAGCGCAACAGTTCCCTGAATCTGGTCTATGTGGCAGAAGAGATTGCTGCATTGAAGGGGGTTTCTTACGAAGAGGTTGTCAGACAGACAACAGAAAATGCAAAAAAATTGTATCGATTGGAAAAGTAGAGAAAGAGGTGTGCAGATGAAAGAACCAACACTTGGAAATCCGCAGAATACGATCGCGGTGCTTCAGAAGTATAACTTTGTGTTTCAGAAAAAATTCGGACAGAATTTCCTGATAGATACACATGTACTGGATAAGATCATTGGATCTGCAGAGATCACGAAGGATGATTTTGTGCTGGAGATTGGACCGGGAATCGGAACGATGACACAGTATCTGGCATGCGCTGCGGGAAAGGTAGCGGCAGTAGAGATAGATAAGGCATTGATTCCGATTCTGGAGGATACTCTGGATGGCTATGACAATGTGCAGGTCATCAATGAGGATGTGTTAAAAGTGGATATTGCTGAGCTTGCAAAACGGGAGAATGAAGGAAAGCCGATCAAAGTTGTGGCAAATCTTCCATATTATATTACGACTCCGATCATCATGGGATTGTTTGAAAATCATATTCCAATGAAGAGTATTACAGTCATGGTTCAGAAAGAAGTAGCAGATCGGATGCAGGTAGGACCGGGAACGAAGGATTACGGAGCGCTGTCACTTGCGGTCCAGTATTACGCAAAACCATATATTGTAGCCAATGTACCGCCGAACTGTTTTATGCCGCGCCCGAAGGTCGGTTCTGCAGTCATCCGTCTTGACAGATATGAAGAACCACCGGTGCAGGTAAAAGATGAAAAACTGATGTTTCGGATCATCCGGGCTTCGTTCAATCAGAGAAGAAAAACGCTTGCGAATGGCCTGAAGAATTCACCGGAACTGGATTTTACGAAGGAGCAGATCGAAGCGGCGATCGGACATCTCGGCAGAGGCGCGAGTATCCGTGGAGAAGCCCTGACTCTGGAAGAATTTGCAGAGCTTGCGAACTATTTAAGTGATCAAATCGTGTAATGATTTCTGTGCAGGTCCAAACAGAATAAACAGCAATAGTTCATAAATATTTAATACACAGTTAATTGTATAGGAGCAAAATCTTTAGTATAATAAAGAAATATAAAACAAATGACGGAAGGAGAGGCTATATGCAGAGAGACATTGAGAACATCATTTTTGAAAATACACCCAAGATTCAGGAGCTGGCACATATTTGTGAGACGAATACAGCGATTGACAAAGAACTGTATACCAAGTATGAGGTGAAGAGAGGTCTTCGTGATTTAAATGGAAAAGGTGTACTTGCAGGTCTGACTAACATTTCAGATATTGTAAATACCAAAGTCGTAGACGGCAAAGAAGTTCCGTGTGAAGGAAGCCTCTACTACCGTGGATATAATATCAAAGAGCTGATCGGCGGGTTTTTAAAAGCAGAGCACCCGGGATTTGAAGAGACAACATATCTCCTTTTGTTTGGAGAGCTTCCGACAAAGGTGCAGCTGGATGAATTTCGTGCCATGATCGCAGAGCGCCGGACACTTCCGCCGAACTTTGTACGGGATGTAATCATGAAAGCGCCGAGCAGTGATATGATGAACAACATTTCCCGCTATATCCTGAGTATGTATACATACGATGACAAAGCGGATGATATTTCGATTCCGAACGTACTTCGTCAGTGTCTGAATCTGATCAGTCAGTTCCCAATGTTTATGGTATATGCCTACCATGCATATAATTACAGAAGAGGTGAGGATCTTTATATTTATGCGCCTCATCCGGAGTTTTCCGCAGCGGAGAATATCCTGATGATGCTTCGTGAAGACAGAAAGTATACAGCGCTTGAGGCAGAGATCCTGGATATGGCACTTGTGCTTCATATGGATCATGGCGGTGGTAATAACTCCACCTTTACGACTCATGTAGTTACTTCTTCCGGTACCGATACGTATTCTACGATTACAGCAGCGATGGCTTCCCTGAAAGGACCGAAGCATGGCGGTGCGAATGTAAAAGTGACACAGATGTTTGAGGATATGAAGGCAACACTGACAGACTGGACTGATGAAGAGCAGATCCGTCAGTATCTGGAAGCACTGTTGGATAAGAAAGCCTTTGATAAAAAAGGTCTGATCTACGGAATGGGGCATGCGGTTTATTCCATTTCTGATCCTCGTGCAGATGTATTTCGTGCGTTTGTAAAGCAGCTTGCACAGGAGAAAGGCTGCGAGGCAGAGTATGCGCTTTATGAGAAGGTAGAGCATATGGCTCCGGAAGTAATCGCCGAGAAGCGCAAGATTTACAAAGGTGTCAGTGCGAATGTGGACTTTTACAGTGGTCTTGTGTACAGTATGCTGAATCTTCCACCATCACTGTATACACCGATCTTTGCGGCTGCACGTATTGTAGGATGGAGTGCGCATCGGCTGGAAGAGCTGAAGAATGCGGATAAGATTATTCGTCCGGCATATAAGCCGTTAGCGCCGCATCGGGAATATATAAAATTAGATGACAGGTAGAGAGAAAGATGAAAGATGAATTTTACTTTCCGTCCAAAGATGGAAATACAGAGATTCATACAATTGAATGGAAACCGGAAGGACAGGTAAAGGCAGTCTTGCAGTTGAGTCACGGGATGGTTGAGTATGTTGACAGATATTCGGAGTTTGCAGAATATCTCTGCGAAAAAGGATTTTATGTAGTCGGCAACGATCATCTGGGACATGGAAAGTCAGTACAGAGTAAGTCAGAGTATGGATTTTTTAATGAAAAATATGGAAATGCATGTGTTCTTGGAGATTTACATACATTGAGACAGCGGACGATGAAAAAATACCCGGACGTGCCTTATTTTATGCTTGGACACAGCATGGGATCGTCTCTGCTGAGACAATATATTCAGATGTATGGCAATGGACTCAGTGGAGCGATCATCATGGGGACCATGTCAGAGCAGAATAAGACGGAACTCAAGCTTGGAAAAGATCTGTGCAGGATACTGGCAGTTTTAAAAGGATGGCATTATCGAAGCAAGCTGGTAGACAAGATGGTGAATGGACCTTTCTGTAAAAAATTCAAGCCGGCAAGGACGAGGGCAGACTGGGTGACCAGTGATACGGAAAAGCTGGATCAGTATGTTTCCGATCCGCTGTGTTCGTTTGTATTTACAGTAAATGCCTACTATCAGATGTTCTGCGGAATTCAGCAGACGCAGAAGCGGGAAAGCATCTATATGATACCGAAGACGCTGCCGATTTTTATGGTGTCCGGTTCGGACGATCCGGTCGGAGGATTCGGCAAAGGTGTCAGAAAGATCTATGAGAAGTATCGGGCGGCCGGAATACAGGATGTGACTTTGCGGCTGTATGCCGGAGACCGACATGAGATTTTGAATGAAACAGACCGGGAGCAGGTATATCAGGATTTATACGAATGGATGCAGAGTAAGATGGAAGTATAATCAGAATCCGCTGAAAGTGTTTCAACGTTGCACTTTCAGCGGATTTTTTATTTACCGGCATCCATATAGTTATATAATGTGAATTTTGAGATGCCGAGTATAGAAGCTACCTTATCTCCGGACTTCGTGATCAGAAAAGCGCCGGCATCGTTTAAATACTGAACTACTCTGACTTTTTCATCTTTTGTCATCAGTGCTGCCGGTTTTCCGATATTAGAGATAGCCTGTTCGATCAGGGTATCCAGAAGCTCAGTGACATTGTGCGTAATCTGAGGAGTCGCACTGTGGGAAGCGGATGGCTCAGCGGGATTCTGTGTCTGGATAAAGGACTGCAGGAACTGATCCGCTGCAGCCAGTGCGGTAATATCATAATTGATGGAAAAAATATAGGCAAGCGTTCCGGATTCGTCCTTAATATAAAAGGTTGAAGACTTCAGCAGACGTCCATCATTTGTTTTTGTCAGATAAGCGTACTGATCCTGCAGTGTGGATGGATCGGCTTTGATTGCTTCCAGTACGACATTGGATGCACTGTCACCGGATTTTCGGTCAGTGACATGTCCGTTTTCAATATATAAGATTGTGTTTTCGACTCCATGGCGTACATCGTGGATCACAATCTCGCAGGAATCACCGAACTGTTGTGCAAGTCCGTGCGCAATTTGTTTTAATAGATCTAAAGAGTATCCCATTGTTTACATCCTCTCCTGATAAATGTGTAATTGTCTTCTATAATATCATGATTCGTTGCTCGTTAATTATATCATAAAAAGAAAACAGAAGCTAAAAGAAATTTAGATATCTGAAAATATTTCAGAAATCAGGTTGAATTCATGTGCTGATAAGGGTATTCTATAAATATCAAATGAACAGATAGAAATGCCGGAAAAAAGGAGGAGTCCTATGAAATTATTAGTAAAAAATGGTATGATCGCAACAGAGTCGCAGGTATTTCGGGGGGATATTCTGATTGAAGATGAAAAAATAAAGTCCATAGGAACAGTTTTGGAAGAGGAGGATGCCGAGGTGATCGATGCCACAGGCAGATATGTGATCCCAGGGGGTGTGGACGTACATACGCATATGGATCTGCAGGCAGGAAAGTATCGTGCAGTGGATAATTTTTATGATGGAACGGTGGCAGCAGCCTGTGGCGGTACAACGACGATCGTGGATCACATGGCGTTCGGCCCGAAGGGATGCAGCCTGTGGCATCAGGTGGAAGAATATCATCATCTGGCAGATGGGAAATCAGTCATTGATTATGGATTTCATGGGGTGCTCCAGCATGTCAATGCATCCATACTGGGGGAGATGAAAGAGATTGCCGAAAATGATGGAATTACAAGTTTTAAGGTATATACGACATATGATGACATGCTGACTGATGAAGAGATTTTCCAAGTACTCAAAGAAGCAAAAAAGGACGGGATAGTGATCGCAGTGCACTGTGAGAATGATGGTGTGATCAATTATCTTAGGAAGACATACCGGGAGTCAGGATGTACAGAGCCAAAGTATCATCCGCTCAGCAGACCGGCGCGCTGTGAAGCAGAGGCAGTGGACCGTCTGCTGCATCTGGCAGCCATGGCAGGTGATGCACCGCTGTATATTGTACATTTGTCCAGCAAAGAAGGGCTGATGGAGGTTATGAAAGCGCGGGCATCCCGTCAGAAGAATTTTGCAGTGGAAACATGTACGCAATATCTGACTCTCACGGATGAGATGTATGAAGATCCTAAGGAAGGGCTGAAAGCGATTATGTCTCCGCCGCTTCGCAAAAAAGAGGATCAGGATGCATTATGGCAGGCATTAAAGGATGGTGTGATCGATGTTGTGGCAACAGATCACTGCCCGTTTCACTTTGGGAAAGAAAAGCAGGCAGGAGCGCAGGATTTTACAGCCTGTCCAAACGGTGCACCGGGAGTTGAAGAGCGGATGCGCATTCTGTTTTCTGAGGGTGTGATGAAAGGCAGGATCACACTGCCGCAGATGGTGCATTATCTGTGTACGAATCCTAGCCGGATGTATGGATTATATCCGCAGAAGGGAACTCTGCTGCCGGGTTCAGATGCGGATCTGATTCTCTTAAATCCGGAGAAAGAGCGCATACTGACACATGCGGATATGCACAGTGCAGTAGATTATACCTGTTATGAGGGGATGGCAGTGAAAGGTGAGATTGAACTGGTCATGCAGAGAGGGCATGTGATCGTGAAAGAGAATCAGTTCTTAGGTAAAAAAGGAGACGGAAAATATCTGAAACGGCATAAGAGCGTATTGGCAGAATAAAGAAAAGGATGGACAGTGATGGAATTTACAATTAGAAATATGATGGAACAGGATAAACAGGAAGTATTGGATATGATGCGGGTATTTTACGCATCTCCCGCAGTGCAGAGTAATGGATCGGATGAGATTTTTGAGAATGATATCCGAACATGCATAGAAGGGAGTCCATATCTGGAAGGATATGTATTTGAAAATGACGGGCAGCTTTTGGGATATGCCATGGCAGCCAAGAGTTTTTCCACAGAGTTTGGAAAGCAGTGTGTCTGGATCGAAGATCTGTATATGAAGCCGGAAAGCAGAGGACTTGGTATCGGAAGTAAGTTTTTTGAATATATAGAAGAGAAGTATGCAGACGTGGTGGTTCGCCTGGAAGTGGAAGAAGAAAATGAAAGAGCAGTTCATGTCTATAAAAAAGCAGGATATGAAGTACTGCCATATATGGAGATGATACGTAAATAACAGAGAAGACCTGAAAGTGGAAGTGATATGTGCCCTTTCGGGTCTTTTTTAGTTGTTTGTTTTGCACTGAAATGATATAATATGAAATATAATTTTAGTGCAAAATACTCAATATTAATTTGGGCGAAAGATGTCGTAAGACAGGAGGTGCAAAAACATTGAAATGCGATGAAAAGCTAGTCAGACTGGAAGAGACCTATGGGGATTGGGTGAAGCAGGAAAAAGAAAACTGCAGACTGAGTTCCGGGGCGATGACGAAAGAACTGTATCCGTATCGGGCATTGTTTTCTCCGATTCAGGTGAATAGGACCATGATCAAAAACCGTGTGGTAATGGGGCCGATGGGGAACCTGAATATGTGTGAGGAGTCAGGCCGTCCCAATGACAAGATGCTTCAGTACTTTTTTGCCCGTGCAAAGGGCGGAACCGGGCTTCTGACAACAGGGCTGATCCCGGTCAGCCATGGAATAGACCCGACAGTGACCGAGGTGGATGATCTGTCGTTGTTTCCGAGGATCGATCATGCGAGAACGGTGTTTGCAGGGTGGAGAGACCTGGCACAGGGTGTGCATGCTTATGGAAGTAAGATTTTTATTCAAATCACACCGGGACTTGGAAGAGTCGGTCCTCCGACTTGTGTGATGACAAAGCATCAGATTCCGGTATCTGCGTCTGTGAATCCGAGTTTTTATATTCCTCAGCTTCCATGTATTCCGCTCACCGACGCCAATTTGAAAAAAATTGTAAAAAACTGTGGGCAGGCAGCAGCAGATGCCAAAGAGATGGGGTTAGACGGTATCTATCTGCATGGGCATGAAGGATATCTGCTGGAACAGATGACAAATCCGGCATTCAACAGAAGAAAGATGGGACGTTATAAAGATTATGAAATGTTTGGGCTGGATATCATCCGTGAGATTCGAAAGAGAGCGGGAGATTCCTTCCCGATCATGTACCGGATCGACCTGTCGCTGGCATTGAATGAGACCTATCAGGATCGGATGAATGAAGTCAGCAGTTTGAAGCGGTTTAAAAATGGAAGAACGATCAAGGATACTCTGCATTATATGGCAAAGCTGGTCCGTGCAGGAGTGGATCTGTTTGATGTGGATCTGGGCTGCTATGACAACTGGTGGCTGCCGCATCCGCCGGAGGGAATGCCTGCTGGCTGCTTCCTTGATATGTCCAGAATCGCGAAGGAATTTTTCCGCAGAAATAATATCAAATCCAATGCCGGAGCAGATGTGCCGGTTGTTGCAGTCGGAAAACTGGGATATCCGGATATTGCAGAGAAAGCAATCCGGGATGGTGACTGCGACATGGTGATGCTTGCCAGACCACTGCTTGCAGATCCGGACTGGTGCAACAAGGCGTTTGCCGGCAATGTGGAGGAGATCCGGCCGTGTATCGGCTGTCAGGAAGGCTGCGTTAATGAGTTTATTCTGGGAGGGCATCCGCAGTGTGCAGTCAATCCGCGAACCGGATTCGAGGAACGTTTTCCGGAAACCTTTACACCGGCTGAGAAAAAGAAAAACATTGCTGTTGTGGGAGGCGGGCCGGCAGGAATTACATTTGCATTGATCGCGGCAAAACGCGGACACAACGTAACCTTGTATGAAAGATCAGAGAAGCTGGGCGGCAAGATTGCTGTAGGAAGTATTCCGAAGATCAAATTTGACCTGCGCAACTATCTGGCATACCTTGAGAAACAGATGGAGCTTTGTCAGGAGCAGTATCAGCTTCAGGTACATAAAAATACAACGGTGACTGCAGAACTTCTAAAAGAAAAAGCATATGATTCAGTTATTTTTGCGTATGGAACAAAGGAAATCTTTCCGCCGTTTGAAGGCAGAGAGGAGGCAAATCTAATCCTTGGAACAGACCTTCTGGAACATCCGGAAAAAGCGGAAGGTGCAAATAATATCGTGATTGTAGGTGGTGGAGTGGTAGGCTGTGAGACTGCACACTGGCTGGCAAATGAATATGGAAAGAACGTTACGGTTCTGGAAATGCTGCCTCATTTTATGATGGGAGTCTGTACAGCAAACCGAGGACATTTGCTTCATTATCTGGAAAAATCAGGGGTGCGGCTGTATAACTGTACAAAGGTAAAAGCGCTTGCAAAAGACGGCGTTTATGTGGAACAGAATCAGTCCCAAACTGTGCCGGATCCGTATAATACCTGGCAGCCGCTGCTTCCTCCGAATATTCCGAACCCGATGGAGAAAGCAATCAAAGAAGAAATCGTGGAGAAGAAGATTCCGGCAAATCTGATCGTGTTGGCAATGGGGGGGAAAGCGGATGAGACATTTTTCTTTGAAGCGGGAGAAGAACATCTGGCAAAAGAGATTTATAACATTGGAGACAGCAGCCGGGCAGGAAGAGTTCTGGAGGCAGTACGCGGTGCATATCATCTTGCAGTGCGGATTTAGTGGAAAGGAAGAAAAGGTATGAGCAGAGAGACAAAAATTATCGCATTGACCGGAAAAGGGGGCGTGGGAAAGACTTCTATTTCCGCAGCCCTCGTAAAGCTTCTGGTTGAGGAATTTCCGGAGAAAAAGATCCTTGCCATTGATGCAGATCCGGCGATTGGTCTGGCTACAGCACTGGGAATTGAGCCGGAACTGACGCTGGATGACATTCGAAACGAAATTGTTGCGAATGTGGAGGATGGAAATACAAAGGAAGCAATGGAATTGTTGTCTGAGTCCAGGTATAAGATCGCAGAGGCAATCGTCGAAAAAGAAGGTTTTGCGTTTCTTGCAATCGGACGTCCGGAGTCAGCCGGATGTTATTGCCGCATCAATTCATATTTAAAAGAAGTGATCACGATGATCTCAGAGCAGTTTGATTATGTGGTCATTGACGGAGAGGCAGGCATTGAGCAGATCAACCGCCGTGTAATGGAGAAAGTGACCCATCTGCTTTTGATCTCGGATACCAGCAAAAAGGGATTGGAAGTCATCAAGACAATTGAAAATGTTGCAATGGAGCTGGTGAAATATGACCGCATCGGTCTGATCGTGAACCGGGTGGAGGACCCGGCGATGATCGAAAGACTGGATACCAGAGGTCTGGAGCTTTTGGCAGCGATCCCGTCAGACAAAAAACTGGCATTGTATGATTTTGAAGGACGCAGCATTATGGAGCTTCCAGAAGAATCACCTGTGGTAGTCAATGTGCGGGATGCAATGCAGAAGTTCGGCATTCTGCCGTAAGTGTCAGGAGGGCTGTTATGAAAGATCTAAAACATATGATCTATTTTGAAAAGTTACTGGACAGTGCCTGTAACGATCTGGTCCGGGAAGCGCAGAAGGAGAACCGGGTCGCTGTTGGGTACACCTGTTTTCATATCCCGGAAGTGCTGCTGAATCTGGATCACTGTTTTTCTGTCAGACTACGGGCTCCGTATATGGGTTCTACAGAGATTGCAACGTATTATCTGGCAAGCAGTGCCTGCGAATTTTCCAGAGCATTGCTGGAACGGGCGATCGAGGGCGGATTTCAGTTTCTGGATGCGATTGCCGGGGTTGATATCTGTGAATGCATGAACCGGTGTTACGAAAATATGGAACTGCTGGAGATCCAGGGGAAAGAGAAAAAGAATTTCTTTATCAGCTATGTGGATGTGCCGGGAAAAGATGAAGAGATCACGGTGGAGCATGTGGTAGAGCAGCTGCGAAGAAAGGTGCTGGAACCGCTGCATGAACGGTATGGAACGGATATATCCGATGCGGCGATGAGAAAAGCTGTGGAGAAGCATAATGAGATCTGCAGGATCATTTCTGAGATGGGAGAAATGCGAAAAGCAGAAAATCCGGTGATCACAGGCGCAGAATTTCACAAGATTGTTCTTGCAACCTATGTCTGTCCAAAAGATCTGATCCTGGATAAATTGTATGAAACACTGGAGGAACTCAAACACAGGGAGCCGGATAAAAAATCAAAATTCCGTGCAAGAGTTGTGATCGTGGGCGGAGAGATCGATGATCCGGATATGATCGAACTGGTGGAAGACAGCGGTGCTTATGTTGCCGCAGACCGGTTCTGCTATGGATCGATCCCGGGCCGTCAGGAAATTGTATTAAATGATACGGAGGATGTGCTCACTCAGATTGTGCGGATCAATATTGATCAGACCTCCTGTCCGAGGTATGTCACGCCAAATAAGATCAAGTACAGACAGGATCAGGCGGCGAAGCTGGTGGAGGAATATCATGCAGACGGTATTATTTATGAGCAGATGAAATTCTGTTCCTACTGGTCTTTTGAGAGAACACTGCAGAGTCATGTTCTTGCCGAAGAATATAAGATACCGACCTTATCAATTGACCGGCCGTATCAGGCAAAATCAAGCGGACAGCTTCGAACCCGGGTACAGGCATTTGTGGAGAGTCTGGAAATCAAGAAGATCAAAGCGCGCAGAGAGGAGGCCGGAAAATGAGACGAGGAACAAAAATCCAGAAGTTGAAACAAGCACTTCCGGGGATTGTAAAGGATGTCAGGCATTATGCAAAACCAAGGGTAAAGCTGCATAATGAAGGGCTTGGAGATTACTATACGGAAGGGTACCGTTCTCTGAACCAGAGGGAGTGGAAAGGGATAAGAGATACAGCGTATGATTTTGCCTCCTGGCTGAAGGTATATGGATATATGGCAGTGACACTTGGAAAGCATCCGGTGGCTCTGACGAAATCTTTTGTGCGTTACCCGTGGATGGCTTCTTATCTGACGGTGGCGAATATGCTGGATCGCCATAAGCTGGGGCTGCGCGGAAAACAGCTCCGTTATACGCAGGAACAGTTTTACGGAGTGGTACATAACTCGGTAGATGTGATCGCCAAGATCATTGAACGAGATGAGAATCTCAATTCACCAAATAATAAACGGGCTGCAAAATTACGTGCAAAGACGGTGATGTTTGACGAGATGACCCCGTCGATCATTATGGCAGGTTTTCCGATGCTGGACTGGATCGATATTGCCATGTCACCGGTCTGCCTGCCTGGAGAGGTGGACCAGAATGCAAATATTATGTACGTAGATGCAGCAGAGCGTATGGGGCTTGCAGCTGATGTGTGTCCGCTTCCATCCGCAGAGGTTGGATGTGCGATTGTGGATGACTATCCGCAGGTGGGAAGTTCTTTTATCACAAGTTCTATGCCGTGTGACGGATCTCTCGGCGCGGCTCTGTTTATGGATCGCTATATGAAAAAACTGCCGAGCTTTACGTTGACCCCGCCGCAGCGGTTTAATGAACCGGAGACGAATGCTTATGCAGTAAAAGATCTGAAAAACTGTATCCGTTTTATTGAAGAAACTTACCATGTGAAATGGGACTGGGATGCATTCTGGGAAAAGGCAGAGGAATATAATAAGACAACGCAGTGTATGCTGGATAAATGGGATGTAAACTGTACCCCATATCCGCAGGTGATAGGAAGTGCGCTGTCCCTGCAGAGGGAATATGAATTCCAGACTGCGGCCTGTCTGGATCCGTTTATGACAAAGCAGGATGAAAAAGTGACAAAGATGATGCTCAAAGGATATGAAAAGGACCGGGAAGCAGACAGAAGAGATTATAAATACCGTGCGATCGTATGGTGCTGTCCGGCACATTATTATACACATTTTACGACCTGGGCAGAACATACATGGGGAATCCGTACACTGGTCGATATGGAAAGTATGTTGAGCTATCATTTCTATCACATCGGAGATAAAGAACAAGCACTTACAGATATGGCAATGGCATACGAGCGGATGATGATGCGTTCGCACAGCAATGGCGGATATGTCAATGCATTGGATGAATGTTGGAAAATGTGTGAAAAATTTAATGCGAATATTGTGATTATGTATGACCATGTTTCCTGTAAAAATTTTGGAGGACTTCACGGATTATTCGAAGATCAGGCAAGAGAGCGGGGCATTCATCTGATCTGGGTACAGCATGATCTGATGGATCCAAGAACTGTGTCCAGAAAAGCAATGCGTGATGCAGTGAACAAATATATGTCAACGGTATTCAGAGAAGAACCACTGGATCCGACCTATCTGGATTACAGTGATGAACTGACCTGGTAAGGAGGGAAAAAGATGAAATATTTTGGGGGATGTGATGTGGGTTCCACGTATACAAAAACGGTGATTCTGGATGAGAATGGGGCAATCGTTGCGGCAAATACGATCAAGAGTAAGATCAACAGTGCTCAGAGTGCGAAAGCAGGGCTGGATCAGGCGATTGTGGATGCCGGGCTAAAGGAAATCTCAGATCTGACATATTTGATCGGAACCGGATATGGAAGAAATAAGGTGCCTCAGGCAGATGAAAACATTTCTGAGATCAGTTGTCATGCAATGGGTGTGCATGTGACAGATCCGTCGGTACGGGCGATTATTGATATCGGTGGACAGGATGTGAAGGGGATTGCAGTCGATACAGATGGAACGGTGAAAACATTTGCTATGAATGACAAATGTGCAGCAGGCACTGGCCGTTTTTTTGAATCTATGGCGAACGCATTTGAGATGTCTTTGGAAGAATTTTCGAAACTGAGTCTTACTGCAGAAAATGTGATTCCAATTACAGCTCAGTGTACCGTATTTGCAGAATCAGAGGTTATTACGCTGGTTGGAGAAGGAAAACCACAGAATGAGATTGCGGCAGGGATTCAGCAGGCAGTTGCAAAACGTTGTTTTGTAATGGCAAAAAAAGCAGGAGCGAAGGATGCAATCACGCTGACCGGAGGATGTGCAAAGAATCAGGGGCTAAAAGCAGCGATTGAGAAAGTACTGCGTATGAAGGTAATAGAATTAAAGATTGATCCGCAGCTGATGGGAGCACTTGGGGCAGCAGAATATGCGAGACAAAAAGGATTAGACTTATAAGGAAGGAGCGATCCGGATGAAAAAAACAGTCAGAATTTTTACAAAAATACTGCTTGCCGTAACGGCAGTGACAGCAGTTCTGTTTACCATCTATATGACCAATGCGGATTCCAAGCTGATTGAATTTATCTATGACAAATTACTTCATTATCATGAGACGAAAAAAGTAGAGGATCATATTTAGTTATGCAGGTATATGATAAAGTTATTGAGAAGACAAGAGAATTACTGAAGCCTTTTCCGGCAAAAGAGTTGAACAGAAATCATGCAAAATCATGGAATTTACTGAAAGAGAATGAATTTCTTCTCCAAAAAGAAGTAGCATTTGAACTGGGAATCCGTTCTCAGCCTTCTACCTGCTATCAGGCAGTGACCTCTTCAAAAGAACTGATTTCGGAAGATCAGATCCTTTTATATGGACCGGATCTTCCGGAAATCAAAAAAAGTGTCCCGTTTACCAGGATCACATGGATTCAGATAGATCCGATTGAAGACCAGGATAAAGCGTACCAGCGGATCAAAAAGCTGGAATTTGCAAAATTTAAGATCATTCCGGAAGGGTATATGATGCTGTCGTCTAGCATGGATCAAAAAGAGCAGGTTCGAGTGAGTAAAAAAGCAGTCAAAAAAGGATTGGATTTTGCAACGGTCGGCAATCTGATGATTCAGAGATATAAGGAAGAATTTCAGGTGAAACATGTGCAGATTTTATTTATTACACGAGAGCTTCCGGTGATCGGTCAACTGATGGAACAGGGGAAAAAGGTAGATGAGATTACAAATGCCTTTGATCACATTTTGAAAAATATTATCCTGGATTGTGATCTGTGTCCGCTGCATCCAATTTGTGATGATGTGGAAGAACTCAGGCAGATACATTTTGCGAGAAAGTGACCAGGATATAACCGACAGGTATAGTGAAGCGGATGGTAAGAGCTGCTAATTGCAGCCGCTACCTATCCGCTTTTTAAAGAATTGAAATTCAATTTTTATGCATCAAGAATAACTTTAGGAATTCCTAAACGAATGCTCAAGTAATACAGATCTTGAAAGGGATTTGGTGGATATAGATTTTATGAGCAGGCGTGCGAAAATGAAGTTTAAGGTTATGAAAAGGATTTTAGAAGATGGAACTCCTGTAGAAAATGTAGTTGCGATGCATAATACAGCACATAAATGTGGCGTTTACAAGTAGTAGAATGGAAAAAAGAAAGGTTGGAATTTGGGAAATGGAGGAACGGATATCCAAAAATTATCATTTTAAACCGCAGGTGTACAAGGAATTGGAAAAATGGGAACAAAAGGCTGAAAAGTTAAAGTGGCAGATTCAAGTTACCAGCGGAATTTTCCCGGAACTGCCAAAGATTCCCATCAAGCCTGTAACCACAGGAAGGCAGGTATACAGGGGAGTAGTAATTGAAAATGTTTACTTTGAAAGTATGCCGGGTGTTTTCGTGGCGGGAAACCTTTATTATCAGAAAGAACATTGTATGATTATGCCTGCAATTTTGAATCCCCATGGGCATTGGGATAAGGACAGATTTGAAAGAACGGAAATTGTTGATGTTCCAGCCAGATGTATGAACCAGGCGAGAAATGGAATGGTTGCATTTACGTATGATATGATCGGCAGAGGAGAAAGTTTACAGTTTCCTCATGGCTTTAGAAATAGGAATTTTGAAGAGTATGGGATTAGTCTTCTGGGAATGCAACTATATAATAGTATACGATGTCTTGATTTTCTTGAAAGTTTACCATTTGTAGATTCATCCAGAATCGGATGTACAGGTGCTTCCGGAGGAGGGACGCAAACGTTCTTACTGACCGCTGTGGATGATAGAATAAAAGCTGCTGCTCCTGTCAATATGGTTTCTTTTCATATGCAAGGAGGCTGTGAGTGTGAGAATGCTCCAGGTCTGAGAATTGGAACAAATAATGTAGAGTTGGCTGCGTTAGCAGCGCCTCGTCCATTGATGATTACGGGGTGTACAGGTGATTGGACTTGCAATGTTCCGGAAGAAGAGTATCCGGCATTGAGGGAAATATATGAACTTTATGGAGAGAACAATAAGGTTGAGTACTACTATTCGGATGCTCCTCATAATTACAGAAAAGATGTAAGAGAGAAGGTATGTGAATGGTTTCTGGAGCAATTTTTTGGAAAAGGAAGAAAGTATTTGCCAGAGGAAGATTTTCAGATTGCTATAGAATCTCTTAAAGTATATTCCAAAGAAAATGTTCCTGAATCTCAGATGAACTTAGAGCAATTTACAAACTCAATAAAAAAAGAAAAACAAGGTGTATGTAAAAAAATGATTGCTGAAAAAAGTGGAAGGGAGCAGCTAAAAAAGGCTTTGCAGATTTTATTTGGCATCGAAAATCAAGATAAAAGCACGAAGGATTTTCAAGCATTTGAAAAAGAACGAAAGTGCATTTTATCTGTAGGTAAGAAGAGAGATGATATACCCATAATGAAAAATAGCGGGATAGAGAAAGAAACTGATATTATTCATCTGCATTGTAGTTATGGCAATCATCAGTTTTACTTTGAACAAGAGAACGCTTATGTTTTTTACAAATCAGAAACTGCAAAAATCATTCAACAGATTATTCAAGAGGCAGAAAAGATCAAAAAAAATGGATATCAGTATGTTATGCTGTGTAGTGATGAGGTGTTTATATGGGAGTGTTGTATCGCGTATGCGCTTTCTTCCCAAATTGACGGATATTTGTCGGATGGAAAAAAATTGGAAGAATGCAGAGGAAAAAATTTTTATCAGCCAGGGTTTGAGGGAATCGGAGGAATAAAAACGATTGAAATATTAATGCAAGAAAAATGTTCATAATGTGCTTAATGGGTGGATAATACAAACAGCCCTTATCTACAGCGAAACCCCGCTAGCCTTCCGGCTAACGGGGTTCGTTGTTTTATAGTTATCTAAAGGAATGAGAGTAAAGTGTGACATCTTGGGTCGCCCCAAGATGCCGTTACTTTATGAGGGGGGAGATAGTTGTTTATCAACTATCTGAGTATTAGTATACGGAATAAATGTGTCCAAAGTATGTTGAATCTATTAAAGAAATAGAAAAATTCTTATGAAATTCTTAAAAACACATCAAGATTTTGGAATCCGTATTGTATTCCCGGCATAGATCAGATTTGGATTTTGAATGTTGTTTAATGCCTGCAAAGTGGCAATAGTTGTTCCAAATCGCTGGGCAATTTCACTCAGCGTATCTCCGGATCGTATCACATAAGTGGTATATTGCGGGGCGGGTGGTTTCGGTTTCTGAGACAAATGATTTAGTCCTGCATTTTTTATAATAGAAGGATAATCAACAAAAACATAGTCCAGATCAACGTCCCCGGATATTCCGGCGATCTCTCCCTGACTTGTGAATTGCCACATCTGGCAGTCTGTATTATCCAGCTTGCTGTTATAAAAAGCGTACCACAGTGCATATCTTGAAGAAAGTGACAGAAGACGGTACGTTTTGAGAAAATTCCGGTTGCTGTAATACATTGCAAAATATCCGTTTTTTTCCATTCTGTCACAAAAATTCTGCACAATTTTCCCTACGGTTTCCGGTGTGAAAGTAACTCCGTTTTGTGCGGCATAGTTTATAGATGCCTGTTCAATATCGTAGCATACAGGATAATCGAGACGATAACCGGAGATTGCTTTGAGACAGCCATCAGCTTCCTGGCGTGCAATCTCCGGAGTCAGGGCATAGCAGAACCAATAGACTCCAATCGGGAGACCAATCCGGTTACATTCTGAGGCATTGCGTTTAAATTGTGGATCAATCGTGTTAAAACCATAGCCGGCACGGAGCATGGCAAACTGATAGCCTGCGGCTTTGACCTTTTCCCAATCTACATTTCCTTGAAATTCGCTGACATCCAGTCCTTTTATTTGCATTATATAATCCTTTCATAAAATATAAAAACGGGTTTCTTATGTTTATTATATGAAAAAATGAGGAATATGTGCAGAGTAGCAGTGATTGTTTTTCATAAGGATTATAACGGCATTGTTACAAACAGAAATGAAATCGAATTAAGAATTTCCTAAGATTTTCCCCAATGGCTCTTAAAAAAATGAGAATATCATGTATACTGTAAAGGAGGTGATGAAAATGTATAGTATTTTAGTTTGTGATGATGATAAAGAAATAGTAGAAGCAATTGAAATATATCTTACACAGGAAGGGTATCAGGTTCTGAAGGCTTATGATGGGATGCAGGCATTAAAGATGCTGGAGACGGAAACGGTGCATCTTTTGATTCTGGATGTTATGATGCCGCGTCTGGACGGGATCAGGGCGACTTTGAAGATCCGTGAAACGAACAGTATTCCAATTATCATTTTATCGGCAAAATCTGAAGATGCGGATAAGATTCTGGGGTTGAATATCGGAGCGGATGATTATATGACAAAACCATTCAATCCACTGGAGCTGGTTGCAAGAGTGAAATCTCAGCTTCGTCGTTACACACAGCTTGGCGGGAATGTGAGTAGTACGCAGGAGACGATTTATGAGGTTGGCGGCCTTCGGATTAATGATGATCTGAAAGAAGTAACGGTAGACGGAGAAATGGTGCGCCTTACTCCGATTGAATACAATATTTTATTGCTTTTGATGAAGAATCAGGGAAGAGTATTTTCGATTAATCAGATTTACGAATCCATCTGGAATGAAGATGCAATCGGAGCGGATAATACGGTAGCAGTACATATTCGTCATATCCGGGAGAAGATTGAGATCAATCCAAAGGAACCGCGATATTTGAAAGTGGTATGGGGAGTAGGATATAAGATCGAGAAATTATAGAAGGGAGTTTTTCATGAGTAAATGGTATAAAAGTGCGCTTGTAAAAGGCATTTTGATCTTTCTTTCTGTTCTTTCGGCAATTACGGCACTGCTGAGTCTGGTGATTATTTCCACATATTCTGTAAGTGTAAAAGAAATCTGGAATAAAAAGCCGACAGAGTATACAGATTCCAAAGAATTTGAGAATCAGATGTGCCGGGCTACGATGGATGTTTTAGGTCAGATTTCTTATGAAGATATTTTCGAGACAGATGGAAAATACAATCCGGATAAGCTGATCGATATCATGCAGTATGGATATAACGGAAGGCACTATGATGAAGAGATGGAAGGACTGCGGTATAAACTCTCGGATCTTCAGAAATGGAGTGAGGAGTATCAAAATAACTATGCAGCGCAGGAAGATTCAATCGTTGTCTGTCAAAAAGCAGATAAAACCTATCATTACTATTATTGGGATGAATTTTTAAATCTGCTGAAAGAGAAAACGCTGACAGTGGATATAGACGAATATACATCTGATGAGATCATAAATGCACTGGCTTCTGGCGATGTGAGTCTCAGTCGATTTGCCGGACATGATATTCTGGATGAAAAAGGCGAGACGGTGTACCGGGATTTCTGGGGATTCAGTGGTGCCATTGAAGAAGAGGCGCGGCCGGATGGAGGAAATAATATTCTGGATGTTGTAAATCAGACGCCGCAGCTGAATGGAAAGCTGAGTGAAGTGTATGCACAATTGGGCAGCATCCTGTCAAATCTTTATTATGATTTCCAGTCTTATCAGAACAGTGCAGAATGGACAGAGGGAAATACAAACTTTGCCTATATTTTTGTTGATAAAGAAACAAAAAAAGTTTATACAAATCGCAAGGAATATCAGGATTACAACAGTGTAAAAGAAAATATCTCAGATATTCAGAAAAATGCGAAGTATATGATTGTTCAGCCAAAGCTTTCTGATTTTAAGACCAATATGGATATCACAGCAAATGACTGGAAGGAGTTTGTAAAGTCACAGCGCAGAAACAGCAACGGTGATTTTATTTTTGCAGCGGCAGTAGATACCAGGTTTTCAATACAGGATTCTTTTTATCTGGATAAGAAATTATATGATGAATATGCACCTTATATCAATCGTGCGGTGATCCTGCTCGGTGCGGCAGTATTACTGATAATCGTGAGTCTGATATGGCTGACAGTGATCGCCGGAAGAAACAACCGAAGTGACGGAGTGCATTTGAATGTATTTGACAGATGGAAAACGGAGCTTGCAGCAGTGTTTGTGATTGGGATCTGGATAATTCCGATGATGTTCTGGATGAATAATGGGAATATGGCCCTCGGGTATTTTGCAGAAAGCACGGATTTGATGACTGCAACGATCGGATATTCTTATGAATATGCATCCGGATGTGTTCCGACAATGCAAGATATGATCCAACTTGCATGTACAGCGGCTTATACCATGATCATGTTCCTGGTCGGATATCTGAGCCTGGTCCGCAGGATAAAAGCGGGAACGATGTGGAAGAACAGCGTATCGTATGCGTTTTGCAGATTCTTTAGAATATTCTGGAGAAACAGAAATGTGGTGTGGAGAATGGTTGTATCAGGGGTGATACTGATTGGAATCCACTGGATGCTGGCATTATTCAGAACGCCGGGATTTGTGTTGATCACGCTGGCAGCAGATGCATTCATTGTGTATTATCTGGTATTGAATGCGATTGCAAAGAATAAAATCATAAAAGGAATCAAAGCAGTTGCAGGAGGAGATCTGGAATATCAGATTTCTCTGGAACATCTCAGAGGAGAACAGCGTGAAGTAGCAGAAATGCTGAATGATATCGGAACCGGATTGCAGAAGGCTGTGGAAAAAAGCGTGAAAAGCGAGCGTCTGAAAACGGATCTGATCACAAATGTATCTCATGATATCAAAACACCGCTAACTTCCATTATCAATTACGTGGATATCCTGAAACGATCCAATATTGAAGATCCTAAGATACAGGGGTATCTGGAAATTTTGGAGGCAAAAGCACAGCGTCTGAAAACATTGACAGAGGATGTTGTAGAAGCATCCAAGGTGAGCAGCGGGAATATCAATCTGCAGTTGATGGATGTCAATCTGGTAGAGATGATGAATCAGACGACGGGAGAGTTTGTAGAAAAATTTGAACATAAGAATCTGGAGCTGATTCAGACACTTCCAAATGAGCCGGCGATTATTCATGTAGATGGAAGAAGAATGTGGAGAGTATTGGAAAATCTTTATAATAATGCGGCGAAGTATGCAATGCCGGGGACGAGAATTTATGCAGATCTGCGCACTGATAAGGATGAAGTGATATTTTCTTTGAAAAATGTTTCGGAGTATCCGCTCAATTTCTCAGCAGATGAACTGACAGAACGTTTTATTCGCGGTGATATTTCAAGGAGTACCGAAGGAAGCGGACTGGGATTAGCGATTGCGAAAAGTCTGGTACAGATGCAGGGCGGAAAACTGGAATTATATCTGGACGGAGATCTTTTTAAGGCGACAGTTCGTTTTAGAAAAGCAGATAAAAAAGAACAAGATTCATGTTTTTTCAGAGAGAATTCTGAAGAAGAGTAGGAGAGGCGGGAATTTTTCCCGTCTTCTTTTAATTTAAGACTTGTTTTATTGCACGAGACTTTATTTTGTTTTACAATAGTTACTGTTCACACATAGCTTATATAGAAAACAAATGATAAGGGGAATCGCATGGAAACGATCAAAAAATTATTATCAGATATTTTAAATATAGAATTTGTTCAGGCAGTTTTGAGCAATCCGAGGAAAAAAGAAGGAATTTTAAAGGTAAAGGTTCGGCCGATCGAGAAAAAAGGCAATTTACTTTTTCAACTGGAGTCTTTTACAAAAACACAGGCATTTCATGAGAATCTGGACCCGATTTCGGCACGAGACCGATTGCTGGAATATATGGAAGAATTCCGGCAGATGCAGGTATCTACAGTGCATATGAATTACACTGTTTTAGTGAGCAAAAAAGGCAAGGTAACCATTCAGAAAAAAGCGTCAAAAGGCAGTGTAAGACCGGTAGAATTGTCACATAATAGAAGTAAGAAATATATTTTAGAGGAAGGAATTCCGGTTCCGTTTCTCCAGGATCTGGGTGTGATGACAAAGGATGGAAAAATTGTACATTCCAGATTTGATAAGTTCCGTCAGATCAACCGGTTTTTGGAATTTATTGAGGATATTCTTCCGAAGCTTGAGAAGGACAGAGAGATCACGATTCTGGATTTTGGATGTGGAAAATCGTATCTGACATTTGCCATGTATTATTATCTGCATGTTCTGAAGGAGTACGATATCCGTATCATCGGGTTAGATTTGAAATCGGATGTCATACATCATTGTAATGAGTTAAGCCGCAAATATGGATATGACAAACTGGAATTTCTGGTGGGAGATATTGCGGATTATGAAGGTGTCAGAGAAGTGGATATGGTTGTGACGCTTCATGCCTGCGATACAGCGACAGATTTTGCACTTGCCAAAGCGGTGGGATGGAATGCGAAGGTCATCCTGTCGGTTCCATGCTGTCAGCATGAATTGAATGGGCAGATGCAACGGGAAGGAGCCGGATATGATAAGCTGGCGCCTATTCTGGATTATGGTCTTTTAAAAGAGCGGTTTGCGGCGCTTCTGACAGACGGACTTCGAGCGAAATATCTGGAGCAGTCCGGTTATGAGACTCAGGTTCTGGAATTTATCGATATGGAACATACGCCGAAAAATATTCTTCTGCGTGCGGTAAAGACGAATCAGGCAAAACAGGGGAGTGAAAGCCAGGTTTGGGAGTGCAGGAAATTTTTGGGGATTGACCCAATGCTGGGAGTGTTATTAGATAAGGGGACAGAATCATGAAAAAAAGAATGAGAAAGGCAGGAATACTCCTTGTAGTATTTGTGGCAGCAATTTTTGTCAGCAGTCTGTTTATGAACAGTGGTGTAGACGATCAGATCATCGATCTAGGAGATCCTACACTTCCGAGAATCTCATTTCAAAAGGAAGGCAGGACTGTGAATGCTCTGGCCGGCTATGTAAATGAGATGGATGTTACGGCAATGCGGGACACCATTACACCATTGGAGGCAAACGGAACACTTCAGATGCAGATTGAAGAGTTTGGAAATAAAATCACAGGTGTTGAATATAAAGTGTATTCGCTGAATGGAGAGGAAACCTATCTGGAAGGCAAACAGAAGGATATTTCTGATGAGACGATTTTGCTGGATCTGCAAAAAGGTCTTCCGGATGAAGTTTCAGAAGCTGTTCTGGAAGTGATTCTTTCTATGGAAGAGGAACAGGTTCACTTTTATACCAGAATTACAAGACCGGATGAACTTTCTTTAAAAGAATGTCTGGATTTTGCCCAGGATTTTCATGCAAAGACACTGGGAAAAAGCAGTCAGGAGGAATTGGAAAACTATCTTGAAACGAGTGCAGAAGGGGACAATACAACTTACCAGACTGTTACCATCCATTCTGATACAGATCATGTGACATGGGGAAATCTGAGTCCGCAGGTGGTTGAGGAACCGGAGTGGAGCATTAAAGAGAGCAATTCCGTCTATACGTCGCTGCTTGCACAGTATCAGGTGACATGTGCCGGAGATACGGGAGAGATCGAGACGTATGATGTCCGCGAGTTTTTCAGGATTCGCTACGTGCAGGGGGAAATCTACCTTTTGGATTATAATCGGAAGATGGAACAGATTTTTGATGCAAACCAGAAAGTGCTGGATCAGAACGGAATTCTTCTTGGTATAGCATCGTCCGATATATCGTATGAAACAAATTCGTCAGGAAATATTGTTTCTTTTGTGAGAAATGGAAATTTATGGACATACAATGCAAAGCAGAATGAGCTTGCACAGGTATTCAGTTTTAGCAATATTGAAGGAAATGATGCTCGGAGCAGGTATGACCAGCATAATATCCGGATCATCAGTGTGGAAAAGAATGGAAGTACTGCGTTTGCAGTTTATGGGTATATGAATCGCGGAGCACATGAGGGAGAAGTCGGAGTTGATATTTACTATTATGATATTGAAAAAAATGTAGTACAGGAAAAAGCGTTTATTCCAAGTACAAAATCATTTGCAATCGCAGAGGAAGAGCTTGGAAAAATGGTGTATTACAATCAGGATCAGAATCTTTTGTATATTCTGGCAGGCGGAAAATTTTACAAGATAGATCTGACAAAAGATGAGCAGACAGTGTTGGCAAAAAATCTGGAAGAAGGGCAGTATACGGTGTCTTCAGACGGGCATTTGATCGCCTACCAGACGTCAGGAACGATCAATACCGCACAGGAGATCAAGGTATTGAATCTGAAAACAGGTGAAGAAAATGCTGTAGCCGCAAAATCAGGGGAAGCAATCAGACCGCTTGGATTTATCGGATCAGATTTTGTGTATGGATATCTGCGGCAGGAAGATGTCGGTCATACGGCAGCGGGAGGGGAACTGTTCCCGATGTATGAGCTGGAGATCAGAAATTCAGAAAATGAAGTGATGAAGACATACTCAGCAGATCAGATTTATATATCCGATGTATTTATTGAAGAAAATATGATGACTCTGAACAGGGTTGTAAAATCAGGAGAGACTTATACAGTTACCAGTCAGGATTATATCAGCAGTAACGAAGAAAAGAAGACAAAAAGTATAACTCTGGAAGCTTTCAGTACAGATTTAAAAGAAAAGCAGATGCGGCTGACTTATGAAAAAGGAATTTCCGATACTGTTCCTAAAATCCTGCGTCCGAAGCAGGTGGTGGGGAAAAAGCCGATCACGATCACGCTGAATGACAAGTCGAAGTCTGAAAAGTACTATGTATATGGAATGGGAGAACTGGTTGCGATTTACGATAAGGCGGCTTATGCAATTCAGAGAGCAGAGCAGATTTCGGGAGTAGTAATCTCATCAGAACAGGCATATGTATGGGAAAAAGGCAACAGAGATCTGGTTTATGATACAGAGACAGCACCGTTTGGAAATGGAGAAGGAAAGACCTCTCTTCAGACCTGTGAAGAGGTGATGGCAGCGTATAATGCCAAAAAAGTAGACCTGACCGGATGTAGTCTGGAACAGGTTCTGTATATTATCAACAAGGGCCTTCCGGTCATTGCGATGACAGATGCCAATCATGCGATCCTGCTGACAGGATATAGTATGACGGATATCACTTACATCGATCCAAATACAGCATCCCAAAATACAGTTTCGATTGAACAGATGAGCGCTATGATAGCAGGAAGTGGAAACACGTTTATCGGTTATATGAAATAACAGAAAAAGGAAGAAGTCTTTGAGAGAATTTATTCTCTGTGAAAGAACTTCTTCCTTTTTGTTACTGACGGAAAATAACTGTCTTATATTTATTCAGAGCGGTGTAGACAATCATACCCAATATTCCACATGAGAGAACTTCACCAATTCCCACGGTAAGCATCTGGAATGGAATTGGAAGCAGAATCTGATATCCATAATAAAGAACAAATGGAATCAGAACTGTATTTGCAATAATCGGCGGCAGTGGTGCGAGCCATTTGCTGCGGTTTCTCAGAAGATAGGTGAAAATAGCACCGAGCAGAGTTGCCATGCTTCCGACAATAATGTCAGGAAGAATTGCGCCTCCTAAAATATTTCCGATCAGACATCCCACAAAGAGTCCGGGAATTGCAGCCGGAGTGAAGGCGGGCAGGATGGTCAGTGCTTCTGCGATACGAAACTGAATCTGTCCGAAACTGATCGGGGCAAATACGATGGTCAGGACCACATAAATCGCAGCGATCATTGCTGACTGTACCAGAAACAGTACGCTGATTGTTTTTTCTTTTTTCATAGATCAAAATCTCCTTTAGTTTTATTTTACGTGTGGAAGGTCTCGAACACACGATAGTTGATTGCTGGAAATGCCTTAAATACGCCACTTTCAGCAGGTGGAATTGTAGCACAGACAAGCGTAAAAATCAAGCTGTACCCACAATTTACCCACAATGAGAATAAAAGCACTCGATCCGGGGAGTGCTTTCATTTATTTTGTTTAGCTTTAGCTCGGCGTCTTCTTTGCGCCATGCGGTCATTGCAAGTATCAGAAGCCGGAGACATTGAACAGGATGCAAGCATTATCATTTTGTTGTGGAATCTGGACAATGAGGATAAGACCAGGAAAGGTCTGAAAGTGGATAAGAACCGGCAGGGAGAACTAGGGAAGATTGTATACCGCTTTGATGGAAATGAAATGCGATTCCAGGAAACAGAAGAGGAACTCAAAAGCAAAGATGGATTCAAGACGGTACGGACACCGACACCGTTTGATTAAAAGATGGGCAGCGTAAAATTATTAAAAGGCAGTGAAGAATTTGAAATGTTTCAGGACTATTGGAAAATGATGCAATCAGTCTGGAGCGTAGAGAACACAAAGGAATACTGGGAGAAAGTAGTAGAAGATACCGACAGATTTTACAGGAAGTACCAGACAGAGTTCTCGAAAGAATTAGCACTGGCACTTGCAAACGAATTGGAAAGGAAAGCGACACATGAAGCAGAGATGTAGAGTAATGATCCCGGCACAAGCACCGGAAACAAAGCAGAGCAGACTACTGTTCAAGAAAGAATGGGTATCCATTTTGGCAGATGCAGGGGAACGAGTTGGGGAGAATGAAGAAACATTCCATGAGGTGGAAGGGGAACTGATAGAGTTTCGGGAAACATCGGGAATTGTAGTTTTAAAGGGCGGCATCCTTGCGTCAGTTCCAATGTATCGAATTCAAATGTTAGAAGCGTAGGAGGAAAACAAAGTATGAGCAAATTATTTTTTGAAATGACAGAAACAGAAGCACAGTTACAGAATATTTTAAACAGTCTGGAATATGCGCAGTACCAGATGTCAACCGGGATCAACGGATACGGCAACGGCACTATGACAAGAGAAGAGCATCAAGAAACAGAGCGGAGCGTGCTGAGTTCGTTAGTGGTAGCTATGAGCGGTATACAGAAGCTGATCGGAGAGTATGCATCACTGGAAGAAGATGGACTGTTGCCAGAAATGGCAGCGGAAGAAATCATGCAGATCAATGCAGAAAGCGTGGATCAGTACGAAGCAATCCAGAAAGCCTTCCGGCTTGGAATGGAGAAAGCGAAGTCAGAGAATGTTGTAGAACATCCGGTATATGGATCAGAGGACATGGAAGAGTTGAGACAGTGCGTTTTGATCGATCTGGAAGATTGCATGACAAAAGACCGGGAGACCGGAGAAAAGGGAGAAGCTCTTTGCATGACGTTCCAGAACGAAGAAGGGAAGTATATTATTATCAAGCACACTATAACAAACTTATTTTTCATCTTTAAGGCGTAATAAAAGAGGTCTTGGAATAAAGGAATCTGACGTATTTTCCATCAAATTGTTTTATCCTGAGACCTCTTGTGTTATCATATGGTTTTGTAACCATGAAATTAAGAAAGCAGAAACCTCCCCTACCAAAGTTTAGTTTCTGCCTTCACCTAAACATAGCTCTCGCTACATTCATACATACCTATGATAACAGTTAAAACAGAAAACTACAACCTTATTTCTCAGGATTTTTACAATAAAACAATAGATTCCCTTGATCTGAACCTTATTTCATGTGTCTGCGGTCACTCCGGCTGTCTCATCCGTCATGGCTCTTATAAACGCAGCATCCAGCTTGCTGACAGGATCCTCTCCCTTTCCGTTGTTCGTGTGTACTGCAAAATCTGCGGACATACCCATGCATTACTGCTTTCATCCATGGTCCCGTATTCCCAGATCCCCCTGGCCCTGCACGTCCGTCTGATTCAGCTATTGCAACAGAATCCAGAGCAATTCAGATTAGAAAGAGTGGAACGGGTGAAGGGTACTATTGTGTCTAAAGAATATTTCTTTCCAAGAAGATTCGTTACAATTCGGTCAAGAGATATTAAGCGAGAATTAACAGAAGAACAGCGGAAAGAAATTGCAGAACGGCTCAAGAAGTTATCATAAAATCAATTCTGCGCTTTAAAACTCCATACAGGATAGAGGAAATTATAGTTTAAATCTATTCAGTGAGGAAAATGTTAGGGTAAAGGGGTAAAATTGATTTTTCATTGAAATACTACAGTAAATACAGACCGTTAGAAAATGGGATGCATTGGCAGCAGAGGAATTGAAAGCAAGTTGAGAATATGCTATAATCTCGGCATGGGAAACCAAAGCCGGGCGGCTTACCCTCTTTTACGGAGGGGCGACCCTCCAGACGAAAGAAAGGAGGGCGATGCCAATGTGTGTTACATATACTGATCTGATTCAGTTGTTAATATTCATTGTTGCCCTTGTTAGTCTTTGTTATGAGATTTTCAAGGATAAACGAAAATAGCCGCCATTACTGCGAATAATGACGGCTGTTTGTAAAAACAGTTTCTAAATTTTCGGGGTAAGCCGCTTGCGGTTTCCCTTTTTATATCTTCAATATAGCACATCTGTATCAATTCTGCAAGATAATAGGTTACATTTTACAGTCCCTAACCCGGATAAACCGGAAAAGTTATTTTTATTTTCTATCCCTTGTGTTATTCTAAAGAAAAAAGGGATTTTTATATGTTACTCACTGATAAATACGCTGATAAAATTCATGGCATCATTACCTGTCATGACCGCATGATCATTCAGGGATATATCCCTGAATGATCATGCGGAAGCAATGACTGCCTATATGAAACTCAACGGTATCCGTATTTTTGATTATCCCACCAGTTTCTCCCAGCCCCTTACGGAACAGGTCCGTCAGAATGCGGAAAAGATTGCTCACGAAAATGGAATGGAAATTGAGTTCATCCGAAAACTCCATGCTTTTCGAAAAGATGACCGCATCCAGAACATCATTGCCGAAACCGGAAAAACGGAAGGTCTGATCCATATCTTTTCTGCTATGGAATGCTGTAATACCTACAGGCCCTGGCATGATAAAACAACTGGGAAGACCTTCCTGAAGTTTGACCAGAGCAAGTGTCTTCATTACTATTTCTATTTTATCGACAGGGAACTTGGCCTTTGCTATCTTCGTGTCCCTACATGGCCGCTTTTCCGTCTTCAGTTTTACATGAACGGTCATAACCTGCTCGCCTATAAGCTTGATAAAAAACAGCTTTCTTACCGGATGCAGGACAATGCGTTCCTTGAAATCTCCGATATTGAAACTGCTCAGAAACTTTCTGACCGTATCAACCCGCAAGGGCTCCATAAAGTTCTCGATGTCTTTGCCAGACGCTACAGTCCCGTTCCGGAATCTCTCGGGCTGGGTTATACCTGGACGGTTCAGCAGATCGAATGTGCCACGGATATCATGTTCCGTAAGCCGGAATACCTGGCACCAATCTATGATGAAATTAATATTCATTGTTGCCCTTGTTAGTCTTTGTTATGAGATTTTCAAGGATAAACGAAAATAGCCGCCACATCTTGCACATGTGACGGCTGCCCGTTAGGGTAGTAAATCATTGTTCGGGGTAAGCCGCTTGCGGTTTCCCTTTTTACATCCTCAATATAGCACATCTGTATCAATTCTGCAAGGTTACATTTTACAGTCTCTAAAAGAGAAAAGTCAAAAAACCTGTCTTGATTTTCTTTACAGGCAATCCGAAGAGCGTTTGCTGTGTTATAATCAGAAGCATTCGAGTATTTAGATACAAAGATAAAGTGAATAGTATTGGAACTTAACAATATTGATATAGAAATGATGAAGGAGCAGTTTAAAAGCTGTCAGAATATGCTTACGGCAATCGGGGATGAGACGCGGCAGTACCTTCTGCTACAGGTGTTGGGAGATTGTCGGGGAAGGCGGGTTGTAGATATTGCAGACAGAATGAAATTATCCAGAGCCGCTGTTTCTCACCATATCCAGATATTGAAGAATGCCGGTGTTGTGAAATCTCGCAAAGAAGGCTCTTTCATTTATTATTATATTGATTTGGATAGTAACTGTATGCAAAGTATGATTGATTTGTTTACAAAAATTCAGGAAGTAATGAACCAGCTTCCGGACAGGAGTGGTGAGATATGATTTTATATTATAGTGGTACAGGAAATAGTTGGATGATTGCAAACAGAGGAGAATGGATGGGCGAAATCCCTGTTTCTAAGAACCTGTGCAGAAAGAAAGGCTGGAAGTTTATGGGCTTTAATTTTCTGGTGATGTCACAGTGCAATATTATGATGCACAAAATGCTCTCGCCGGAGGAGAATGAGAATATTATTCGAGAGGCCATGCCCAAGGTGGAACAAATCGCAGAATTGATTTCAGCTGGAACACCTTTACTGCCAGATAAAAAAGCCTTTCCATTGATGACAGACATCGGCGCACCTATGACAGATTTCTTTTATCAAATGAAGGCAAAGAAATTTTATGTTACGGATGCATGCATTGGATGCGGGAAATGTGCAAAAATCTGTGTAAATAATAATATCACACTTGTAGATAAAAACCTGTATGGAAACAGAACTGTATGGCCTGTGTATCTTGTATACAGGCCTGTCCGGTTGCAGCTATACAATATGATAAGAAAACGCAGAATACCGGACGCTATTATCAAGAGAAGTACAAGTTCTGAATTTCTGGAATAGAAGAGCCGGAGAGATTATTAACCTTCATAGAACCCGATAAATAAAGGAGATTACTATAAAACGGAGAGGTTTATGGTAACTTCCTTTATTTTTTATGTTTCTGTATCTTCTAATATCTCTGTACAGATCAAAGTGTATCCAGAATAAAATCGTCCGCGGATAAGTTGTGCTTCGGCAGTATATTTTGTTTTTCCATCCAATATAAAAGTGATTGGTTTATACTTACTGATATACTCCAGGTGGATTCCGTTTTTCAGGCAGTAATTTTCCAGTGCGGCCTGTATGACCAGAGAGTTTGGATAAACAAAATCCTTTTCATTTGGAAAACAATTCTGGTCATCCAGTTCGATGGAAAAAGATCTTTTAAAATGGTGTTTGAACATATCATATTCCCCTTCTGATATGAAATCATTTATATCCTGACAGTAGCATATACCTCCAATGTTTCTGAAAGTGTGCAGGCAATGATCTTTCTGGAAAATAAATCCATAATACTGGTCAGATAGACAAATCCGTCTATTGTCCAGATGTAGGTGATATCCGAACACCAAACAGCATTCGGGCGATCAGGATGAAACTGTTCATCAAGGATATTTTCTAATTCTGTGCTGAAATCAGAATCTTTTGTGGTGATCGTCCATGGTTTGCTCCATTGGGCGCGGATTCCCATTGGGCGCATATAGGTGCCAACCGTTCTTTCCGAAATAACTTCACCGGTTTTATGCAGCTCTACAGTGATTTTCGGAGCACCATAGTTCTGCTTAGAATCATCATAAATATCCTATATTTTGGTTTTTACAGTTTCACGACGTTTTTCTGTATCAGAAGGCACGCGGTGGAGCCATGCATGATATCCTGAACGAGAGACACCTAAAAATTTCAACATTCCTGAGACGGAAACCCGGCGTCCAGCATTCTTGGCAGCTTCCGTCTTCTCAGAAACTTCGAGATAAATGGCTTCTGTCATTTTCCCAGAATGTTGATGGCTTTTTTTAATACATCAAGCGCATCTTGGGCGTCACGTAATTCACGTCTGAGACGAGCGATTTCTTTCTGTTCATCAGAAGCATAATTACCGGAACCACGAACAGAGATATCGCCAGATTCCCGGAAATCTTTCAGCCACTTTGTTAAAGTGCTGTATCCGATTCCGAGATTTTCCGCACATCCACGTACACCTAAATCCTTATGATCTTCGTAGTACTGGATTGCATCAAGTTTAAACTGTTTGTCATGTTGTCTTGCCATATGAGATCCTCCTTCAGCATGTCTCTATTGTACCATGCTTATGTGTATTTTGGGATTTCTCTTTTGGCTTGTACTATTTATATTCTAACTCCTGACGATGATTCAGAATATAAGTGGATTTATAGGAAGCATAAAAAGGATTTGGTGTGGATGCAATATTTACATCGGATGATATAGTACCGCTGGGTTTAATGCTGCAGGAATGTTTTTACGACAGGTTCTGCTTCGGAGAGGGATTCCATTTTAGTTGAAAGAGCGGAAGATTGCAGAATGAATCAATAAAGATGTAGAAAAATTACAGAAAATCTTAAAAAATTCCCATAGATTTTGTTTGAAATATACTACTATGTTTATAGCAATATGTGGGATAGAAATACACAAGGAGGTATTTACTCTGGATTCTGCGACATGTGCGGCATGTACCTACATGATGGGCGCAGCAAATGAAGCGAAAAAGACATTTGGTGATGCGATTGATATGGTAGAGTATAAATTTACGCTCAAAGAGAATATCGCAAGATGTAAAAAGATGGGCGTTCCGAATCTGCCGTCCATGTACATCAATGGTGAATTGAAATTCCGTTCTCTGGTACCATCTAAAGAAGAATTGGAAGGCGCGATCCGTGCGGCAATGAAATAATGAGTAGACTGTATTTGATCACCGGGTTTCTGGGTGCAGGAAAGACAACATTTTTAAAACAGTTTACGAAACAATTCTCTTCGGAACGGATGCATATTATTGTGAACGAGTTTGGAAAAGAGGGCATTGATGGAGAACTGCTTTCGGAGCTGGGGATTGCACTGGACGAGATCAACAATGGCTCGATCTTTTGCTCGTGCAGGCTGGATAAATTTGAGAATGTATTGCAGCAGGTATTACAGGAGAAGCCGGATGTGATTATAGTAGAAGCATCAGGGCTCTCCGATCCCACAAATGTTAAGAAAATATTGAATCAGAGGGAAAAATTTCCAGGATTGGAATATATGGGATGCGTCTGCCTGCTGGATGCACGGCAATTTCCGAAAGTGTATGAAACGGCAGTTGTAGTAAAAAAACAGATTCAGGTATCAGATCTGCTGCTTCTGAACAAGAAGGATCTTGTAAAAACAGAAGAGATAGAGCAGATTCAAAAGATTCTGAAGGCCCATCGACCGGATTTGCCGTTGCATATGACATCATATGGCATGATGGAAGAGAGGTGGCTGCAGGAGATGCAAAAGCCAAATCTGGAAACAGAAGAACAGCTGTTGCAAACTGCAGATGTGACTTTGCGAAAATATCTTCTGCACATTCAAGAAGAGATAAAATTAGAAACACTTTCTCATTTTCTGAATATGCTTTTAGTGGATACATTTCGAATCAAGGGCTTTGTATATCTGGAAGACACGTGGTATCTGGTCAATGCTGTAGGAAATATGTTGTATATCGAACCGTGTAGTGAGAAAAAAGAAACGCAGAAAAATATACTGGTTATTTTATCAGGATATGGACTGCCAACGAAGAAAGCAATCAGGAAAGCAATGGAATGGTATCCGGAGGTTGTTTTAAAAATTGAATAAGGGAAATTCACCAAATCACCACTTTACCTTAAAAAAGTACTTGACAAATCCTAAATAGGACATTACAATTAAAAACATCAAAAGCAAAACCGATGAGAAAGAAGAGTAGGTTTTAAAAGAGATCACAGAGAGCAGCAGGCGGTGAGATTGCTGTATGGATTTTAATTCTGAATGGACTTTCGAGGGCGGCCTGAAATGAAAAGAGTAGGCGTCGTCGGGAACCGAACCCGTTATCAATCAGGAGCGTATGTCAGTACGTGAGAAAGTGGACATTTGTCAATTTGAGTGGTACCGCGATAATGAATTTGTATTTATTACCGTCTCAAGCATAGAGCTTGGGGCGGTTTTTTTATACAATCATTACAGAACCGATACCCTGTATCCACATGATCGGCTCCTTTGCTTTTGGAATATAGTAATAGAAAAGGAGAACAAAAATATGAAAAAGAGAGTATTCGCAGTTATTTTAGGAAGTGTAATGGCAGTCAGCCTGATGGCATGTGGAACAAAAGATGAAGGGGCAAAGGACGGTACAAAAACATATACAGTCGGGATTTCGCAGTTTGCAGAACATGGTTCTTTGGATAACTGCCGGGAAGGATTTATCGAAGGACTCAAAGAAGCTGGATTTGAAGAAGGAAAGAACCTGGAAATCAAAGAAGAGAATGCAGCTGCTGATCAGGGAACAGCAAAACAGATCAGTGACGGATTTGTTTCAGATGATGTAGATCTGATCTGTGGAATTGCAACTCCGAGTGCACAGTCTGCTTATAATTCTGCAATGAATACAGAAATTCCGGTAATCTATACAGCAGTCACAGATCCAAAAGCAGCAAAGCTTGCCAATGAGGATGGAACTCCGGTAGGAGAGGTCACAGGAACCAGTGATGAACTTCCGATCAAAGAGCAGCTGGAGATGATCCGTAAGATACTTCCGGATGCAGAAAAGATTGGAATTCTTTACACAACAAGCGAAGTCAATTCTGTATCAGCAATCGAAACATATGAGGAGCTGGCAGGAGATTACGGATTTGAGATCGTAAAAAAAGGAGTGACACAGACTGCAGATATTTCTCTGGCAACAGAAGAGATTCTGACAGAAGTGGATTGTCTGACCAACCTGACAGACAACACAGTTGTAAATTCTCTGGCAACGATTTTGGATAAAGCAAATGAAAAGAAAATCCCGGTATTCGGAAGCGAGATCGAACAGGTGAAACTTGGATGTCTGGCTGCGGAGGGGCTGGATTATGTAGCTCTTGGAAAACAGACAGGAAAGATGGCAGCAGACATTTTAAAAGGAGAGAAAAAAGCATCGGAGATGAACTATGAGACGATTTCTGAACCGGGACTTTATATCAATACAAAAGTAGCAGAGGATCTGGGAGTAACAGTGGATGAGACACTGCTTGAAAGTGTAGCAGAGACATTTGACAGCATTTCAAAGTAAGAATTAGAAACGGAGAGGCATTGAGATGGATATTTTTGTAACAATTTTAGAACAGGGACTGATTTATGGGATCCTTGCTCTCGGGGTTTATATCACATATAAAATTCTGGATTTTCCGGATCTGACAGTGGATGGAAGTTTTCCTTTGGGTGCAGCTGTTACAGCGACAATGATCACTCATGGGGTGAATCCGTACCTGACCATACCGGTATCATTTTTGGCAGGGGCAGCGGCGGGAGTCTGTACAGGACTGATCCACGTCAAGGGAAAAGTCAGAGATCTCCTCTCCGGTATCATTATGATGACGGCACTTTGGACGATCAACCTTAGAATTGCAGGCAAAGCGAATGTTCCGATATTCGGTGAAGAAAATATTTTCGACAATGAGGCAATGAATGGGATTTTCTCAGGCGGGGCAGCAAAATATAAAGTTCTTGCAGTAGTACTTATTCTTGCGGTGATTGTGAAAATAATTCTGGATCTGTATCTGCAGACAAAATCCGGATTTCTTCTGAGAGCTGTGGGAGATAATGCAAATCTGGTGACTTCCCTTGCAAAGGATCAGGGAAATGTAAAGATTTTAGGACTGGCGATCGCCAACGGAATGGTTGCTATGGCAGGCGGAATTTTCTGTCAGGAGCAGAGAGTATTTGAGATTTCCAGCGGTACAGGAGCTATCGTGATCGGGCTGGCAAGCGTGATCATCGGAACCAGCCTGTTTAAGAATCTGACATTTTTGAAAGCAACCACAGCAGTCCTGATCGGTTCTGTCGTTTACAAAGCCTGCGTGGCAGTTGCTTTGAAGTTTTTTGAACCACAGGATATGAAGCTGATCACAGCGGTATTATTCCTCGCGATCTTACTCATTGGAATGGAACGGAAAAAGAAGGTGAAGACAAATGCTTGAGTTAAAACATATTCATAAATATTACAATCCTGGAACAGTCAATGAAATGTGTCTGTTTGAAGATTTTAATCTGACAGTAGAACAGGGAGATTTTGTTTCCGTGGTAGGAAGCAACGGTTCGGGAAAGACTTCCATGCTCAATATCCTGTGCGGAAGCATTCCGGTAGAAGCAGGACAGATTCTGATGCAGGGAGAAGATATTTCCCACATGAAAGAGTATAAAAGAAACCGGAAGATCGGAAGAGTGTATCAGAATCCGGCGCTTGGTACCTGCCCATCGATGACGATTCTGGAAAACATGTCTCTTGCCGATAATAAAGGTAATTTTTACGGATTGGGAAAAGGCATCAATAAAAACAGAAAGTCTTATTATCAGGAGTTGTTAAGCCAGTTGAACCTGGGACTGGAAAATAAGCTGAACGTGAAAGTCGGTTCTCTCTCCGGTGGACAGCGTCAGGCGATGGCGCTTCTGATGTCAACCATGACTCCGATCGATTTTCTGATCCTGGATGAGCACACAGCGGCGCTGGATCCAAAGACGGCAGATCTGATCATGGAACTGACAGATAAGATCGTGAAGCAGAAAAACCTGACAACGATCATGGTGACACATAATCTCCGCTATGCAGTAGAATATGGAAATCGTCTTCTGATGATGCATCAGGGAGAGGCAGTGATGGACTTGTCAGCTGAAGAAAAACAAACATTAAAAGTGGAAGATATCCTGGAAAAATTCAATGCGATCAGCATTGAATGTGGAAATTAAAAGAGAAAGATAGCAAGTACAGATGAAATAAGTCAAGGAGCTGCATTGTGTCAGTCCCTTGACTTTTAAATTTTTTGCTATTCTACAGATTTTAATGCGCTGAGCATATCTAAGTATTTGAGTTTTCGATTCATTATGTATCCTAGAATAAATGTAATGACTGCAATCAAAATGGCAGGAATCGCAAATGCTTTTGCACAAAGAGCGGGGTTAAACATCACTTCATCCGGTGGAACAACTGCCAGTATGTACTGGTAAAGCAGATCACCGACTCCAAATCCTGCTAAAATACCGAGCAGGGAAAGGAGTATTGTTTCCCGGTAAATATAGAGTGTTACTTCTTTGTCGTAGAATCCGAGAACCTTAATGGTTGAGAGTTCACGGATACGCTCTGCCACATTGATGTTGGTAAGGTTACAAAGGACTTAAAAAGATTCTTTTATACAGAGGCAATTGCGGAGACATTACTGGAATGGATCGTGAATAAAGAAAAGTATGACAGGCAGCAGACGATCGATTATATTTCTGTTATTTTCCGTACCGGGCTGCCTGCTGCCATCAGGCAATATTCAGACGTGGCAAAATAAGTTTTATGATTTCAATAATCTGAAAAAACTTCTTGACAATAAAAAATATCCTCCGTATAATGGTTGAAAGTTAGGGAACTAACTATATAAAGAGAGAGGGATGGAATTATGCAGGATATAGAAGATAAGGAAAGGTACATCAATACCGGCAGGCTGATTCACATTCTTTCCAATCAGATGAAGCGCAGAAATGCGTCTGAAGCAGTGGGAGATGATGGCCTGACCACCATGCAGAAGCATGTGTTAAAGCATATTCTTTTGGAAACGATGCACAGGGAAGTATATCAGAAAGATATAGAAGAAGAGTTTCGAATCCGGAAGTCCACAGCCACAGGGATTTTGCAGCTCATGGAAAAAAATGGATTTATTTCCCGGGAGAGTTCGAAAAAGGATGCCAGATTAAAACGTATTGTACCGACTCCAAAAGCAGAAGCACTCAGACCTGAGATTCTGGAGCACATCAGAGATACGGAAAAGCGGCTGATACAAGGGATAGATCAGGAAGATGTAAAGATTTGCAGAAAGGTGCTTGTGCAGATGATTCAAAATCTTGCAGAAAACAAAACAGAAAATAAGGAGGAAGACGAGAACGATGAATAAAACACTTTTAAAATCAGTCCGGGAATACAAAAAGCAGTCTGTGTTGGCTCCATTTTTCGTAATCCTGGAAGTTTTAATGGAAGTTCTGATTCCGATGGAGATGGCGAAGATCATTGATGTTGGAATCATGCAGGGAAATTTGAGCTATATCGTACGGCGGGGATTGATTCTGGTTATTATGGCAATGCTGGCTCTGTATTTCGGTATTATAGCAGGAAAAATGGCAGCAATAGCAGGTGCAGGATATGCCAAAAACCTGAGACATGATATTTTTTATAAAGTTCAGGAATTTTCATTTAAAAATATTGACCGGTTTTCCACATCCGGTCTTGTAACACGTATGACAACAGATATTACTAACGTACAGATGGCGTATATGATGAGCATTCGTCTGCTGGCGAGAGCTCCGATCATGATTGTTTTATCCTGGATCATGACACTTTTGCTCAATAAGAAAATTGCTTTACTGTTCCTGATCATCATACCGCTGCTTGGAGGAACACTGATCTTTATTGCAAAGAAAGCGCATCCGCATTTTATTAAAGTATTTGATGAGTATGATATTCTGAATAATTCCGTACAGGAAAATGTCAATGCATCCCGCGTGGTAAAAGCCTTTGTACGGGAAGATCACGAAATTGAAAAATTCCATGGAATTTCAAAATATGTCTATACATTATTTACAAAAGCAGAAAAGATCGTGGCATGGAACTCACCGGTTATGCAGTTTACGATCTATACGGCGATGCTTCTGATGGTAGCGATCGGAGGAAGAGAAATTGTATTCGGTGCGATGGAAATCGGAGAAATGACCAGTGTGATCGTGTATGCGTTCCAGATCATGATGGCTCTGATGATGGTTACATTCGTATTTGTTATGATCATGATCGCAGAAGCGTCTACAGACCGTATTACGGAAGTTCTGGCGGAAGTTCCGGAGATGCAGGACAAAAAGAATGCGGTTACAGAAGTGGCAGACGGAGAGATCCGGTTTGAGCATGTAGATTTCAGTTATGCGGGAGAAGGCGGAAATCTTTCGTTAAAAGATGTCAATCTTCATATTAAATCCGGACAGACGATCGGGATCATCGGAGGAACTGGAAGTGCGAAATCAACATTGGTACAGCTGATCCCGAGACTTTATGACGTGACAAAAGGAACTGTAAAAGTCGGCGGACTGGATGTCAGAGAGTATAATCTGGAGGCACTGCGCGATCAGGTATCTATGGTATTGCAAAAAAACGTTCTCTTTACAGGAACGATCTACGATAATATCCGTTGGGGAAATGAACATGCCAGTGAGGAAGAGGTTCAGAGAGTCTGCAAACTTGCACAGGCAGATGGCTTCATAAAAGAATTTCCGGCAGGTTATCATACGATGATCGTACAGGGCGGAAACAATGTTTCCGGCGGACAGAAGCAGCGTCTGTGTATTGCACGGGCACTTCTGAAAAAACCGAAGATCCTGATTCTGGATGACTCCACAAGTGCGGTAGATACAAAAACAGATGCGCTGATTCGAAAAGCATTCCGGGAAGAAATTCCGGATACTACAAAGATCATCATTGCGCAGCGAGTTTCTTCTATAGAAAATGCAGACCAGATCATTGTACTGGATGAAGGAAAGATCATGGGAGTCGGCACATCCGAAGAATTGCTTGCGACAAATGAAATCTACAGAGAAGTATATGAATCTCAGATAAAGGGAGGTGAGGACGATGAATAGAAAACCAAAGGTTTCAAAAGAAAATTTACAGACCGCAAAGCGGCTTTTAAAATATGTGACCGGGACGTACAAGGTTCGGTTTGTGATCGTATTTATCTGTATTTTGTTAAGTTCGATCGCATCAATTTCGGTATCATTGTCCCTCAAGTTTTTAATCGATGATTTTATCAGTCCTCTGATCGGACAGAAAGATCCGAATTTTGCAGAACTATATCGGGCACTTGCGGTGCTTGGAAGCATTTTCCTGATGGGAGTCATTGCTACATTTACTTATACACGACTGATGGTCTACATTGGTCAGGGTGTCCTTAAAAAAGTAAGGGACGATATGTTTGAACATATGCAGACTCTTCCAATCCGTTATTTTGACCAGAATACGAATGGTTCTATCATGAGTCTTTACACGAATGATACAGATACGCTCAGACAGATGATCAGTCAGTCGATCCCACAGGCACTGATGTCCTTTTTTACGATTATCGTAACCTTTATTTCAATGCTGATCTTAAGTCCGCTGCTTACAATTTTAGCAGTTCTGATCATTGGTCTTATGATCTTCGTAACAAAAAAGATCGGTGGAAACAGTGGAAAATATTTTGTTCGTCAGCAGAAATCTCTGGCAGATGTGACTGGATTTGTGGAAGAGAGAATGAACGGACAGCGCGTAGTAAAAGTGTTCAACCACGAAAGAAAGTCAGAAGAAGAATTTGACAAACTCAACGAGGCGCTCTTTGAAAGTGCTGCACAGGCAAATACCTTTGCAAATATGATGGGACCGGTAATCGGAAACATCGGAAACCTGCAGTTTGTACTGGTCTCTGTACTTGGAGGATTCCTTTCTATTATGGGAATCGGAGGGATCACTCTGGGAGTTATGGCATCTTATCTGCAGTTTACAAAGAGCTTTACACAGCCGTTTATGCAGGTGGCGCAGCAGTTTAACTCTATTGTTATGGCACTTGCCGGAGCAGAGCGTATTTTTGCTCTGATCGATGAAGAATCGGAAAAAGACGAGGGATACGTAACACTGGTCAATGCGAAAAAAGACGAGAACGGCAATATTATCGAATGCAAAGAAAGAACAGGAATGTGGGCCTGGAAGCATCCACATTCGGCTGACGGAAGTGTGTCTTATACAGAACTGACCGGAGATGTGCGTTTTGAAGATGTGACATTTGGATACAACGAAGATAAAGTGATCTTAAAAGATATCAGTCTGTTTGCAAAACCGGGACAGAAGCTGGCATTTGTCGGTTCTACCGGAGCAGGAAAAACAACCATCACGAACCTGATCAATCGCTTTTACGATATTCAGGAAGGAAAGATCCGGTATGACGGAATCAATATTACAAAGATTAAAAAGGATGATCTGAGACGTTCCCTCGGAATTGTACTGCAGGATACCCATTTGTTTACAGGAACCATTATGGATAATATCCGTTATGGAAAACTGGATGCTACTGATGAGGAAGTATATGAGGCTGCAAAACTGGCTCATGCAGATCAGTTTATCAAAATGCTTCCGAAGGGATACGATACTATGTTAAGCGGTGATGGAGAAGAGCTTTCACAGGGACAGAGACAGCTTCTTTCCATTGCGAGAGCAGCAGTTGCAAATCCGCCGGTACTGATTCTGGATGAAGCAACTTCCAGCATTGATACCCGTACGGAGAGTATTGTGCAGAAGGGTATGGATAACCTGATGAAGGGACGTACAGTATTTGTTATCGCGCACAGACTTTCTACGATCCGCAACAGTGATGCGATTATTGTTCTGGAACACGGAAAGATCATCGAGCGTGGAGATCATGCGGATCTGATCAAAATGAAAGGAACGTATTACCAGTTATATACCGGAAAACTGGAGCTTTCATAAAAATTTACTGTGAATAGCAGACCATAAAGAGGATGGAGTTTTCTTACAAAAAGTGTAAGTGTTTTTCATCCACGATACGGCTTATAATATTCTTATCACGAAAGGGAGGGATATTATGAGCCGTATTATTTTGGAAATAGAATCGTTGTACAAAACATATGGGGAAAAGGAAAATGCAGCAGAGGCACTCAGAGGAATTTCGTTTCAAGTATATCAGGGAGAATTCCTCGGAATTATGGGAAGCAGCGGTTCGGGAAAAACGACGCTGTTAAATTGTATTGCTTCGGTTTTAAGACCTACAAGGGGGAGGATTCTTCTGAAAGGACAGGATATCGGAATGTATACGGATGCTCAGCTGGCAGCGTATCGGGGAAGACAGATCGGGTATCTGTTTCAGCAGTTTGAATTGCTGGATAATCTGACGGGTGGAGAAAATATTCTTTTGCCGGCACAGATTCACAAAATGCCGGAAAAGGAAAGCAGAAAAAGGATGCAGAAGCTGGCGGAATATTTTGAGATCGAGGAGGTGCTGGAAAAGTTTCCGAATCAGATGTCCGGAGGACAGAAGCAGAGGGTAGCCGCATTAAGAGCGCTTCTTTTGCATCCGCAGATCGTACTGGCAGATGAGCCGACCGGTGCGCTTGACAGCCGAAGTGCACGAAGTCTGATGGAACAACTTTCCGGAGTGAATCGAGAGGATGAGGCTGCGGTTCTGATGGTGACACATGACGCACAGGCTGCGAGTTTTTGTTCCAGAATTTTGTTTATTCAGGATGGAAAAGTATTTCATGAATTACGGAAGCGAGTCGGGGAGGAGACAAACCGGGAATTTTATGAGCGCATTTTGTCCGTGATGGCGCAGTTGGGAGGAGGAAGCAATTATGTTCTCTGAACTGATCAGACGAAACAGTAAACGAAACCGGCAGGAAAACACGCTGTATTTTGTTACGATGATTCTGACGGTGGCGGCATTTTATATTATCCTTGCGCTGGATCATCAGGATGTGATGATCTTTCTGAAAGAGATGGAGAGAGATGCTGTAAACAAGCTGCTGATGCTGATTCCGATTTTATATGTGGTATCTCTGTGCCTGCTTTATTTCCTGGTATATTTTACGGATAAGTATCAGATGGAACGGCGAAGTCATGAGTTTGGAACCTATTTGATGCTTGGCATGAAGAAAAGAAGTCTGTTTCAAATGCTTTTTCTGGAAGATCTGCGAAATATTGTGTATGCTCTTGTGATCGGGATCCCGGGGGCTCTGCTGATCTCGGAACTTACAAGCCTGATTACGGCGAAGCTTGCAGGATTTGGAATTCTGCGTCATCAGTTTACATTTTCCGGTTTGGCTGCATTGTGGACGGTCATTGGGATTTGCGGAATTAAAATGCTTGCCCGGTTTGTGCTTTGCATCAAGCTTTGGAAAAAAGAGGTTTATGAATTGTTATCCCGTGAACAGAAGGAAAAACAGCGTGCATTTTCGCCCATAAAAACGTGTGTGAAGCTGATGATGGGAATCATTCTTCTGGCAGTAGCCTATGGGATCGGATGCGGGATACTGAGTTCGGAACTTGGGATAAAACGAATGTTTCGTATGACTGCAATTTTATGTTTTTGTGGAGTACTCGGTACATTCTTTTTCTTTCAGGGCCTGGCATATCTGTTTGACAGGATATGCAGAAAACTTCCGGGGAAAAAGCTCTGGACATTTACATGCCGTCAGCTGCAGGAAGCTGTATTTTTAAAATCATCTTCGTTGGCAATTTCTTCCCTTCTGATTCTGTTTGCGATCATATGTTGTGCCTATGGAGTCGGGATGAGCGGGCAACTGGGACAACAGGATACGGCAGGGATCGATTTTACATTTGACGAGAAAAAAGAAACGTTAGAAGAAGTGCTGTCATCTCAGAAAGTAGACCAATATTTTTCAAATCTGTTTGAAGTACGAAACGGATTACTTTGGACAGATCTGGATTTTACGGAAGGTATGGAGGAGCGAAAAGTATATGCATATGACTGTGAGGAATTATATGAGCGTCTGAAAAACAGATTGAATCCATATTCTTGGGAAGAATCACCATTTTTGATCGCAGAATCAGGGTACAATGAGATTTTACGTTCAAAAGGAATGGAACCTTTGAACTTAAAAGAACATCAGATGGCAATTTACGGACACCCCACATATTTGTCGGATGAGACTGCAAAGAGCGTAGAGAAACTTCTGAAAGAGAAAGTTTTTGTGCAGATAGAAGAGACCGATTATGAAATCATTCCAAGAGTATGCAATGACAATCTGGTGGCAGACCGGATGTTGACGATTATGTATGGTTTTATTGTACCGGATAAGGTTTTTGATGTCTTTGTAGCAGACGGAAGCTATTCTTACTGGAACGGGATTCTTGATCCGGTTCTGGTAAAGGAGGAAGGATTGCTCAAAGCAGTGATGTCTGTCAATGACCGTCTAAAAACAACCAATCTGCATTATGAAAGTTATCTGGGAACAGCCGGGCGGCATATGTTTTATCAGGTGGCATTGGGATATACGACGATCTATCTGGCGGTGATTTTTTTGATTATCGCAAATACACTCATTGGAGTTCAGTTTTTAATTCAGCAGGAGAAGACCGGGGCACGCTACAGCGTTCTGCTTACACTGGGAAGTAACTACAAAGAGCTCTGTCATTGTGCGAAAGTTCAGATCTGGTGGCACTATGGACTGGTATTGAGCGTTGCATTTTTCAGTAGTGTGTTTGGGGTCTGGACATTGTTCCGGCTGATTGGACAGGTGCAGGAAGTAAAAGTTTTCTGGCAGATGGCAGGAAGTGTGTTTCTTTTCTTGTGTCTGATAGAAACAGCTTATATAATAGGAGTCATAAAGACAAGCAATCGCAGGATTTTGAAATTTATTCAGAGAAAACGGCAGGAGTAGAAGACAGGCATGCAAAAAATCATGATTGTAGAAGACGATGAATTCCTTCGGGAAGAACTGGAAAATATTTATCATAAGGCAGGCTATGAGGTATGCTGTGTAACGGATTTTCCAGAAACCGGTGCTGTCTGTGAGGCAGAGCATCCGGATTTGTTAGTGCTGGATCTGGGACTTCCGGGAATCAGTGGATTTGCACTTTGTAAAGAAATACGAAAGAAAGGCAGCCTTCCTATTCTTGTGCTGACCTCCAGGGATAAAATGCAGGATGAGTTGAAAGCACTGGAGCTGGGAGCTGACGAATATCTGACGAAGCCATGTCATAAAGACCGTCTGCTGGCAAGGACAGAAAATCTGCTGAAACGGGCAATGGGGAATGCACATTTACTGGATGGAGGCGATTTTCTTTTTGATACCAGAACCTATACGGTCTGTCAGGGGAAGGATGCCTGTCATATTCCGGAAAATCAGGGAAAAATCTTAAAAATTCTTTTGGAATATGCAGGAACAGAGGTGAAAAAAGAGTGCATTTCAAAGGTATTGTGGGGAACAACTGAATATATTGATGAAAATGCGCTTCAAGTCAATGTGACAAGGCTGAAAAAGACATTAAAAGCGCTTGGTCTGGAGAATCGGATAGAAACAATCCGTGGCAGAGGATATCGGTGGAAGAGAGAGCAGTAATATGGAATATATCAGACGAATCTGGAGCGGGATCAAAGAAGAAAAAGTATGGTTTGTGATCCTTGCGTGTACAGAACTGGTATCGCTGTTCTTCCTGTGGCTGTCGGGGATAGAGCAGTTCAAAGTTCTGGTCGGACTGGAAACCAGTTGTTTTGTAATTATTTTTCTATATGCGGTAATCTGGAACGTAAGGAAGGCGCAGAAAAAGAAAGAGCGGTTTCTTACATTTCTGGCGGATCCGAGTGGAGAAAATGAGAGACTTGCAATCGGGGGAACAGGAAATGAAGAGCAGGAAATCCTGCGGGAGATCGGGGCATATCTTCGAAAAGCATACAGGCAGGCTGATGCAGGGAGGATACAGGAAGAAGAATATGAACGATATGTAGAATTATGGGCACATGAAGTGAAAATTCCATTATCTCTTTTTACACTTTTGCTTGAGAACAGAAGTGAGGAGATGTCACCGACAGTACACAAAAAAATGGAGCATGTCAGACTGCAGATGCAGTCCTATGTAGAACAGATGTTATATTATGCCAGGGTCAAATCAGTGAATAAAGAGTATTTGTTTGAAGAGATCAGTCTGGAAGAATGCTGTCGGGAGGTGCTGGATGAATATCGTCTGTATTTGGAAGAAAAGCAGATCCTGGTGCAGTTGGATCTGAAAGAGAAGACCGTACTGTCAGACCGGAAAAGTCTGTGTTTTATGCTCAGTCAGCTGATTGCGAATTCTATCAAATACACAGGATATGAAACCGAAAAGTGTCCGAAGCTGAAAATCAGTTCCGGAAGTGAGAACAACAGAGTCTGCTTTTCTGTCTGTGACAATGGGTGTGGCGTAAAACCATATGAACTCCGCTATCTTTTTGAAAAAGGATTTACAGGAGAGAACAGCCAGAAAAAATCGACAGGGATGGGATTGTATCTGGTACGGCAGATCGGACAGGAATTAAAGATAGAAGTAGAAGCAGTGTCAGTCTACGGAAAAGGAATGGAAATCAGACTCTGGTTTCCGGTGGTGTAGGGCAGTTCCATGTGGAACTGCTCTGTTACTGTGGCTTGCAGAGTTATTGTTTACAGTAACTTTTTACAGGATATTTATGGAAATTTAATTGTATCCTGATCAAAATTCAAGTATAATAAAATCAATCTTGAAAGGAATCCCTTTCAATTTTCAAATATGGCAAAGAATTGCCATTCAAAAGTTATTCCCAGATAAAGAGTAAAGAGATGGATAAAAGAATAGAGGGAGTTTGTCTGTATTTGCGATTGTGAAACATCGCGTCAAAAGATATAATAAAATCAATGATATAGATACATACTCGCCGAAATATTCTGGTTTCCATCAGAACAAAGGAGGAGTGTGTATGAAGAAAGAAAAAACAACACAATTTTTAATGAAGCCAAAGGTAGATTTCTGTTTTAAAGAACTGATGGAAGATGAAGAGGTGCGCAATGCATTTCTGGCAGCAGTACTTGGGATCAATCTGGAAGAAATCGTTGAGAGCAGGATTTTGCCGTCCCACCTGCGTCAGAAAGACAAAGATGATAAACTGGGGATTCTGGATGTACGGGTATTGCTAAATAATAAGGAGCAGATCGATATTGAAATCCAGGTGACATCCAGTGAATACTGGGCAGAACGTACCTTGTTCTATCTGGGAAAGATGTTTGTGGATCAGCTAAAACCGGGAGAAGACTATCAAAAATTAGAAAAATGTATTCATGTCGGGATTTTAAATTTTACATTGTTTGATGATGAAGAATACTATTCCCGCTTTCATTTCTGGTCGGATCAGGGAAGAAAGATGTATAGTGATAAGTTTGAAATCCATACGCTGGAACTTCCCAAGCTGGCAAAACATGAGTATCCGGAGACAGAGCTGCTGAAATGGCTTCAGTTTATCAATGCAGAGAGCAAGGAGGAATTTGAAATGGCAGCGGAAAAAAGCGAATATATTAAGAAGGCGTATGAGGATCTGAACCGGATCAGTGCAGATGAAGAAAAGCGTCTGGAATATGAAGCAAGAGAGCGTGCGATTCGAGATCACCAGTATTTTTCTACTGTTTACAAAGAAACTGGGCTTAGAGAAGGACGAAAAGAAGGACTAAAAATAGGCCGACAGGAGGGGCGACAGGAGGGGCTGCAAGAGGGGCTGCAAGAGGGGCTGCAAGAGGGCCGGCAGGAGGGCCTACAGGCCGTGGTAGAGTTGCTTCAGGAAATGGGAATGGAGAAAGAAATTGTATGTGTAAAAATTCAGGAAAAATTTCAGTTTTCTCTGTCAGATGCAGCGAAGGAGGTAGAAAAGTACTGGAAATCATAGAGGAAGCCGTGGAAAAATATTGGAAGGGATAATGCCATAAGACATGAAAAGCCCACCCTTACTTTAGCGAGTCAGGGTGGGCTTATTATATCCTTGAGCCAATGGTTCATTATTGCATACTTACAGGAATTTCAGCAACTACAGGAATCATGCCAGGAGAAGATGGTTCGGCATATATTTGATCAATGGCCACGTCTACCGTCATTGCATCCGGAAATGTACCGTCTTCCAGAGCATTTCGACTGATCTGATAGAAACCGATATAAAGGCTTTTTTTACAATCGATTGTTACACATTAGATAAAAACAGAAAGTAAAAAGTTGCAAAAATAAAAAAATCGCTGTAAAACAACTTTTACTCAGTCATTTTACAGCGATTCAATTTCATATTAGTCACGGAACATCTTCATGCCCATCCATTGCTGCATATGATCCAGCATCTTTTCATCCGGATCGATCAGGATACAGCTCATCGTCTGTTCAGCCGGGATTACAATGGCATAAGTACCTTCGCTTGTACCTGCGGAAAAATCTTTTGTCTTGTCTGCGTGTACAGAATCAAGACGGTGAGAATTTTTGGGCGCAATGATCTCAGCCTGCTGGATATCCAGAGTCATGAGTTTTTTGCGTTTTGATTTACTGTAAATAGCGTCAATTTCCAGATCGTGGTTCAAAAGTGTATACTCATATTCTACATCGAGTTTCGGAAATACAAAGTAGTAAATCAGAACTCCGAGAAGAATCGTAACGAGAACTGCCAGAGAACCGATAAAAAGCATACCTCCGCAAAGCACGACTACGAGAGCGGCAATGCACAAAATACGGATTACGAGGTCCATAGGTCGGGATTTACGAGTAACTAATTGTTCATAAAGTGTGTCATTCATGTGGTGTATTCCTTTCAGTATATAAATAATTCATTACCATAGAGGCGATCTTAAATGTCATGGCATCTTCAAACTGGCGAAGATCCAGACCGGTCCGCTTTTCAATCTGCTCCAGGCGATAGATTAAAGTATTGCGGTGCATATGCAGCTGCCGGGAGGTCTCTGCGATATTTAAGTTATTCTGTAGAAACTTATTAACGGTTGCAGTGGTTTCTTCATCCAGTGCCTGTGGAATCTCCTCTCCGAAAATTTCATGAAGAAAATTCTCACACAACGAAGTTGGAAGACGGTAGATCAGACGTCCGATTCCAAGTCGGTTATATGGAAATACCGTCTGTTCGGAATAAAACAGCTTACCGACTTTCAGTGCAAGACTTGTCTCACGAAAAGCAGTGGAGAGATCCAGCAGATTATGCAGAGTCTTGCTGTAAGAAACACGGACACGTGCCAGAGCTTCCGCGTTTACGGTATCCACGATCATGCGGGCAGTAAGATGTACAGTTTCCTGTGAAGAATCTGCCAGAGATCTGACAGGACAGAGAATCGCACAGGAAGCTTCTGTCAGCGGAATTCGAAATGCTCCTGACTGGGATGGAAAGAGATTCTTTAAAATCTCGGAAATATCTTCATCCAGACTGTGAGAAGTCTCCAGAAGATAAAGGATACGCGGCTCTTCCGGAGCAATGTGAAGACGGGCGGCCCGGTCATATACATTATATGTAGGGATGCTGTCTGTCATCAGGCTCTGAAGAAAATGAATCTTGTTATACTTTTCTTTGTATGCGGAGGAAAGGAGCTTTAACTGCTCCAGCGCTTTTGTCACTTCTTCTTCTGTTTCTGCGTGAATCTCCATAGAAATTCCGGTAATATGTCTGAGGTCTGTCAATGCTTTCTCTAATTCGGCTGTATGATTCATAGTGTTTCTCCCGGTAGACAGAGAAGGAGCTGCACAATCGTACAGCCCCCCCCTGTCATTTTTAGTTATAACTATTTTAAAACATTAGTTTGTAATCGTCAACTCTGTTTCTTTGTCGAAGATGTGGATCTTTTCCATATCCAGAGCAAATACTGCGTGATCTCCGTTTCTTAATGTTGTACGAGGATTTACGCGGGCTGTCATCTGTGTACCTTCTAAGTCAAAGTACAGATATACTTCTGCTCCAAGCAGCTCATAAACTTTGATTGTAGATTCGATCACGCTGTCAGGTGAATTGCTGATGAATGCCTGTGAATCATGTACATCTTCCGGACGAATACCAAGAACAACAGTTCTTCCGTTGTATCCACCGTCGATCAGTGCCTGTTTTTTAGATGCAGGAACTTTCAGTGTATGTTTTCCGACAGTCAATGTTACATCATTTCCTTTGATATCAACAACAGCATCCATGAAGTTCATCTGAGGAGATCCGATGAATCCTGCTACGAACAGGTTGCAAGGTGTGTTGTACAGGTTCTGAGGTGTATCTACCTGCTGAACAACTCCGTCTTTCATAACAACGATTCTTGTACCAAGAGTCATAGCCTCTGTCTGGTCATGTGTTACGTAGATGATTGTAGCGCCCAGATTTTCATGCAGTTTGGAAATCTCGATACGCATCTGAACTCTCAGTTTTGCATCCAGGTTGGAAAGAGGTTCGTCCATAAGGAATACTTTTGGATTACGAACGATCGCACGTCCCATAGCAACACGCTGTCTCTGTCCACCGGAAAGAGCTTTTGGTTTACGGTCAAGCAGTTTTTCCAGGTCAAGGATTCTTGCTGCTTCTTTTACTTTTTTATCAATCTCATCTTTCGGAACTTTACGAAGCTTCAGTCCGAATGCCATGTTATCGTATACTGTCATATGTGGATACAGAGCGTAGTTCTGGAATACCATCGCGATATCTCTGTCTTTTGGTTCCACATCGTTCATAACTTTTCCGTCAATCTCCAGTGTACCGCCGGAAATATCTTCCAGACCTGCGATCATACGAAGTGTTGTAGATTTACCACATCCGGAAGGTCCTACAAAGATGATGAACTCTTTGTCTTCAATGTCCAGATTGAAATCTTTTACTGCGTGAAATCCGTTCGGATAAATTTTCTGAATTCCTTTTAATGATAAACTTGCCATTTTAAATAGCCTCCTTAAAATCAGTGTTTCGTTGTTTTCTGTAATTAAGTATACCTTTGGAGGCCAAAACAGACAATGTTACGAGTAACTAAAAAAAACAGATAATGGTGTACAAAGTGACTATAGAAGCTTTTTGATCGCAGGAATGGAAAGTCCGTCCTGCCGAAGAGAACGAATCTGTTCGATTCTTGCGACCGCCGCCTCTCTGGGGAAGCGGCGTGTCAGATTTTCTTCTGCCTGTTCAAATGGCAGCATTCCTTCTTCTGTATAAAATTTTAAAGTACTGTAGCGGCAGCCGGTGATGCGCACCAGCTCGCCGATCGAAACATATTCCGAGACCAGAATTTTCTCCATAGAACGTTGTCTGGACATAAGAACACTCCTTTTACATAATATATCTTCTAAGCTGAACACCGAAAACAGGAACCCGGTAATATTTGTGCTGTGTCGGGATACATTCATAATAAAGATTGTCAATCTGAAGAAGAGGTACCGTGCCTGCGCGGATCACATGGACTTCATTTCCGTTTTCTTCCAATCTGGCAATGACGCTTTCCAGACGCTTTTCGGCATTACAATATAATTCTTCAGACTCAATGAAAACGGCACTGGAACGTTCCATAAACGGAACCTGAAATAGAACCCCGGTACCGAGCTGGGTGGAAAAAATCGCTTTCTTTTTCGAAAAGAGCCCAAGTGCCGCACTGTCAAGCGCATTGTGGATGGAAACGGAAAGCAGTGTTTTTGCCAGAAGGGAGTTCAGGTATAACTCGTTAATTCTGGAAGTGAGGTATTTTTGTTCTTCCTTTGAAAATAGGTCATAAAAGCAGCTGCTCTCACGCAGCAGCCAGAGCATACATACGGTTTCATCGAATACGTTGCCTTCTTCCATCAGTTCTGCACGAAGACTCTCTGTCTGCCGTGAATATTCATCGGAATCCGTGCGGTATTCCAGAATCTTGTTTCCGGCAGAAGAAAACTCCAGATCACAGCTGACCAGGGAGGATGCTTCTGTCATCAGTCCCAGATTATTTAAACGGGTATATACTGTGTGTTCCAGCTCTTTTGCAGCAGAAGAAGATAAATGAGCTGCTTCCTTCAAAGAAACAGATAAAGCATCCAATCTGGAGCGGTATTCGTCAGAGTCTTCGGTGAGCTCTTCTGTTTCCTGTAGAAATCGATCCAGTACACCGGCTGCAGAGATACAGCGAATTGCTGCTTTTTTTGCAGTAGAATTACGTGTGCTGTTTAAAGCGTTTAATGAAATGAGTGAAAAACGGTCCTGTAATGATAAGTTCGTCATAGGAAAACCCTCCTCGTGGATAAGAAAATTTATATTTACTTATTACTTACTACTTACGATTTAAAAATACTGCGATAACAGGAAAAAATCAAGAGATTTTCAGCAAGTTTTCAGAAAATTCCAGAAAAACACAATGCGTTGACGAAATCGTGCAAATCCGCTACAATAACTTCATATACGGCTTCTTCAAAGCCGCAGTCTGATAGAAAAGAGGAGAAAACATATGGCAAATCCAGTTGTTACATTTGAAATGGAAAACGGCGATATCATGAAAGCGGAGTTATATCCGGAGATCGCACCGAACACAGTGAAAAATTTTGTATCGCTTGTAAAGAAAGGATTTTATGACGGACTGACATTCCACCGTGTGATCAGCGGATTTATGATCCAGGGAGGATGTCCGGACGGAACAGGTATGGGTGGCCCGGGATATACAATCAAAGGAGAGTTCCTTCAGAATGGCGTGACGAACAATCTGGCACATGATGAAGGTGTTCTGTCTATGGCACGTGCAATGCATCCGGATTCTGCGGGAAGCCAGTTCTTTATCATGCATAAGAAATCCCCGCATCTGGATGGAGCATACGCTGCATTCGGAAAGATTACAGAGGGAATGGATGTTGTGAATAAAATTGCAGACACAGCCACAGACTACAGTGACAAGCCACTGGAGCCTCAGGTAATGAAAAAAGTGACAGTCGAGACTTTCGGAGAAGAGTACGGCGAGCCGGAGATGGCGTAGTTGATAAATAGTAAAAAGCGATATTCAAAAGGGCAGTTTTTGTACTTTGAAATGCACTTTGGATGTATATACGAGTTGTCATATTGATGAAAATCAATGCGACAACTCTACTTTTTTCTTCTATAAAAATGTGTTATACTAAGAAACTGGTAAAAATGAAAGGATATCACATTGTATATGGAAAAGAAATTACAAAATCCAGGTGTTGTGTTTGCTCTGGCTCTGCTTTGCTGTGCATTGTGGGGAAGTGCCTTTCCATGTGTGAAGATAGGATATGAATGGCTGGCGATCGAAGGCGCGGGCAGCCAGATCCTGTTTGCGGGATACCGGTTCTTCCTGGCGGGAATCTTTACATTTCTGATCGGAAGTTTTCTTGAGAAGCGCTGGCTTATGATCCGAAGAAGTTCTGTACTGCCGGTTTTCGGACAGGGAATGTTGCAGACATTTATACAGTACATCTGTTTTTATATCGGTCTTGCACATACAACCGGGGCAAAAGGTTCGGTGATCAATGCTTCGAACGCATTTTTTGCGTTGATATTTGCACATTTTATGATAAAATCAGAGAAAATGACGTGGAAGAAGAGCATCGGTTGCCTGATCGGGTTTGCCGGTGTGATCGTGATCAACCTGACACCGGGTGGAATGGCCGGTGGATTTCAGTGGATGGGAGAAGGGTTGATCCTGGTCTGTTCCATGGCATATGGAGCAAGTTCTGTGACATTGAAGCTGCTCTCGGGGAAAGAAACGCCCACTGCGATTACAGCTTTTCAGCTTTTATTCGGTGGAGGAATGCTGATTTTGGCAGGTGTTTTGCTTGGCGGCCACGTGCGTGGATTTACGATGCGGTCCGTGTTGCTTTTATTGTATATGGCACTGCTGTCCACGGTTGCGTTCAGCATATGGGCGTTGCTTTTGAAGTATAACCCGGTTGGGAAAGTAGCGGTGTTTGGGTTTACGATCCCTGTTTTCGGTGTAGCACTCTCAGCAGTATTTCTTGGAGAGGACATCTGGAAAATACAGAATCTGGCGGCGCTGATTCTGGTCAGTGCAGGGATTATCTTTGTAAACAGAGAAAAGGAGTCTAAAAATGATACAGACCAAAGAGCTGATCTATGAATATGAAAAAAGAGATGAAGAGGGAAATATCATCGGTATGAAGCGTGCGATTGACGGCGTGGATATTGATATCCCGGAGGGGTCTTTTGTGGCAATCCTGGGACACAACGGTTCCGGAAAGTCGACGCTGGCAAAGCATATGAATGCGATCCTGGTGCCGTCCGGTGGAACCATGTGGGTAAACGGAAGAGATACGAAAGATCCGGAGAATCTGTGGGATGTCAGACAATCCGCAGGAATGGTATTTCAGAATCCGGACAATCAGATCATCGGAACGGTGGTAGAAGAAGACGTCGGATTCGGACCGGAGAATCTGGGCGTGCCGGCGGACGAGATCTGGAAGCGGGTGGAAGAAAGCCTGAAAGATGTCGGAATGCTGGAGTATCGCAAGTCTTCCCCAAACAAGCTTTCCGGAGGGCAGAAACAGCGAGTTGCCATTGCGGGAGTGATCGCTATGGAACCAAAGTGTATTGTTTTAGATGAGCCGACTGCTATGTTGGATCCGAATGGAAGAAAAGAAGTGATCAAAACTGTCCGCCGTCTGCAGAAGACGAAAAAAGTAACGGTGATCCTGATCACCCACTATATGGAAGAAGTGATCGAGGCCGATCAGGTATTTGTTATGGATAAGGGTCATGTTGTGATGCACGGAACTCCAAAAGAGGTATTCTCTCAGGAGGAAAAATTGAAAAAGTATCGTCTGGATGTACCACAGGTAACGATGCTGGCAGATGAACTGAGAAAAAGAGGTTTGGATATCCCGAAAGGAATCCTGAAGAAAGAGGAACTGGTGGAGGTATTATGTCGATTGAATTAAAACACATTCAGTATGTTTACGGTCAGGGAACTGCATATGAAAAACAGGCGTTAAAAGATGTCAGCCTCGAGATTCCGCAGGGACAGTTTGTCGGGATCATCGGTCATACAGGTTCCGGAAAATCAACACTGATCCAGCATTTTAATGGTCTGATCAAAGCTGCATCCGGAGAGTTGTATTATGAAGGAAAGAACATCTATGAAGACGGATACGATATGAAGTATTTAAGAAGCCAGGTAGGACTTGTGTTTCAGTATCCGGAGCATCAGCTGTTTGAAGTGGATGTTCTGACAGATGTATGCTTTGGTCCGAAAAATCAGGGGCTTTCAAAAGAAGAGTGCGAGAAACGGGCGAAAGAAGCTCTGGAACTGGTTGGTTTTCCGGAAGAATTATATTTACAGTCTCCGTTTGAGCTTTCCGGAGGACAGAAGAGAAGGGCGGCGATCGCGGGAGTTCTTGCCATGCGCCCGAAAGTACTGGTACTGGATGAACCGACTGCCGGACTGGATCCGAGAGGACGGGATGAGATTCTGGATCAGATTGCAGAGCTTCACAAGAAAACGGGAATCACTGTTATTTTGGTATCTCACAGTATGGAAGATATCGCGAAATATGTGGATCGAATTATTGTGATGAACCGCGGGGAAAAGTTTTTAGATGGAACGCCCCGGGAAGTGTTTGCACATTATCAGGAACTGGAAGAGGTTGGCCTTGCTGCGCCGCAGGTAACTTACATTATGCACAATCTGCGGCAGAATGGACTGCAGGTCGGCAATGATGTGACGACAGTAGAAGAGGCGGCAGATGAGATCATGCGCTATTTTAGAGGAAAGCATCCGGAGGAAACAAAATTATGATTCGAGATATTACAATTGGACAATACTATCCGGCAAACAGCGTAATACACCGTCTGGATCCCAGGGTGAAGATCGTGGCGACACTGTTATTTCTGATCTCGTTGTTTGTACAGAAAAGCGTACTCGGCTATCTGGTTGCAACCTTGTTCCTGGCAGGGGTGATCCATTTAAGTAAAGTGCCTTTGAAGTTTATTATGAAGGGCTTAAAACCGATTATGATCCTGCTCTTGATCACAGTAGCATTTAATCTGTTTTTGAATAACGGAGGAGAGGTGCTGGTTCATTTCTGGATTTTTCAAATTACAGAAGATGGACTGGAAATCTCGGTATATATGGCGATCCGTCTCATTTATCTGATCGCGGGATCGTCGATCATGACATTTACAACCACTCCGAATGCACTGACAGATGGGATAGAGAAGCTGCTCCGACCGCTGAACAAAGTGAAAGTTCCGGTACATGAGGTGGCAATGATGATGTCGATCGCGCTGCGCTTCATTCCGATCCTTCTGGAGGAGACAGACAAGATCATGAAAGCACAGATTGCACGTGGGGCAGATCTGGAGAGTGGAAATATCATTCAGAGAGCAAAGGCCATGATTCCGATTCTGGTTCCGTTGTTCGTATCGGCATTTCGCCGTGCCAATGATCTTGCCATGGCAATGGAGGCGCGCTGTTACCGTGGCGGAGAAGGGCGTACCAAGATGAAACCGCTCGTGTATCACAGCCGTGACAGAGTTGCGTATCTTGTGACAGCAGTGTATCTGGCTGTGATCATTGTGCTGGGAAGATTTGTGCCGTTTCATATCTGGATATTCTAGGACGAAGGAATTGAGAAAATTATGAAAAGATTGAAACTGACCGTTGCTTATGACGGAACGAATTATTGTGGATGGCAGATCCAGCCGAATGGAATTACGGTGGAAGAAGTTCTGAACCGTGCGCTCAGAAAACTGACAGGGGAAGAGATTACGGTCATCGGGGCAAGCAGAACAGATTCCGGGGTACATGCCCTTGGGAATGTGGCAGTGTTTGATTCTGAAACCTCCATTCCGCCGGAGCGGATTTCATATGCCCTGAACCAGAGGCTTCCGGATGATATTGTTGTGATCAGATCAGAAGAAGTGTCAGCAGACTGGCATCCGCGATACTGCAATTCAAAAAAAACGTATGAATATCATATTCTGAATGCGAAAATACCGGATCCCACAAGAAGGCTGACCCGGTATTTTGTGTCATTTGATCTGGATATTGAGAAGATGAAAAAGGCTGCACAGTATCTGGTAGGGACTCACGATTTTGTGAGTTTTTGTAATGTGCGTACGGATGTGGAGGATACCGTGCGTACGATTTACAGTCTGGATATTTTGCCGGTGGGAGATGAGATTACCATCCGGATACAGGGAAATGGATTCTTGTATAATATGGTGCGTATCATTGTGGGGACACTGGTGCGCGTGGGGCGGGGATTTTATACCCCGGAGCAGGTACAGGAGATTCTGGAAGCGAAGAACCGCAAAGCCGCAGGGGTGACAGCTCCGCCGCAGGGGCTGTTTCTTGTAGGAATCGAGTATGAAGAATAATATCTAAAAAGGAAAGCAATTTTTAGATTGTACAAAAGCAGGAAACAAGTATATAATAAATATGATTTATCCGTTTCGGATGAATGATGATCGGCCGCATTTTGGAGTTCGCGGGCTGGTATGGATAGAGGAGGAAATGGAACATGAGGATTATTGAAACAAAAGACTACAATGATATGAGCAAAAAAGCAGCGAATATTTTGTCTGCACAGGTGATCATGAAACCGGATTGTGTACTGGGACTGGCAACAGGTTCCACACCGATCGGTACATATGAGAAGCTGGTAGAATGGTATGAAAAAGGGGATCTGGACTTTTCTCAGGTGACTTCTGTCAATCTGGATGAATACAAAGGACTGGACCGTAAAAATGACCAGAGCTATTACTACTTCATGCATGAGCATCTGTTTAATCATGTAAACATCAAGGAAGAGAATACAAATGTGCCGGATGGTACACAGCCGGATGGAGAAAAGGAGTGTGCGCGCTATGAAGAACTGATCCGTTCTCTTGGCGGTGTGGATCTTCAGCTTCTCGGACTGGGACACAATGGTCATATCGGATTTAATGAACCTGCAGATGCATTTGATAAGACGACACACTGTGTAGATCTGACAGAGAGCACGATCGAAGCAAACAAGCGTTTCTTCGCATCCGCAGATGAGGTTCCGAGACAGGCATATACGATGGGAATCGGAACGATCATGCAGGCAAAGAAGATTCTGATCATTGTCAGCGGAGAAGATAAGGCAGATATTGTAAGAGATGCATTTTTTGGACCGGTTACACCACGGGTTCCGGCTTCAATCCTGCAGATGCACAGCGATGTGACACTGGTGGCAGATGAGGCAGCGCTGTCTAAAATCCCAAGATAAAAAAGCGTTGGTACATTTATACGAAAATATAAAAAAAATATAAACAATATTACCAAAATCTAAATTCGGGGCTGCCGGAAGGTTGACTTGAGGTGTCACCTCTGGTATAGTTTATATAACGAATTGAATCAAATTGGATTGTTACTGTCAGGCAGGCAAAACCAGTTTTACGAGAGAGTAATACCATAGGTTTATTCTCTTGTAAAGGCTGGTTTTTATTATTTTACGGGGAACTCCAGACACAACTGACAGAACAGGAAAAAGATTCGTATAAAAGAGGATTCGGTATAGAATGTTAATTGAAAAAATTATAAATAATAATATCGTGTCGGCTGTAGACAGCAAAGGAAGAGAAGTTGTTGTCATGGGACGCGGGCTTGGGTTTGGTATGAAGCCCGGCAGGCAGATTCAGGAGAACAAGATTGAGAAAGTGTTCCGGATCAAAAGTCAGACACTTGCAGAACAGTTTAAAGATCTTCTTGCAGACATGCCGCTTGAGCATGTAAAGGTATCCAGTGATATCATCACCTATGCGAAAGAAAATCTGAAGTTAAAGCTCAATCAGAGTATATATGTGACACTGACAGATCATATTAATTTCGCGATCACAAGATATCAGCAGGGGATTAAGCCGCAAAATGCATTGTTATGGGAGATTAAGAGGTTTTACTCGAGGGAATATGAATTGGGAATGTATGCGGTCAAGACGATTGAAGAAAAGCTGAGGATCCGGCTTCCGGAGGATGAGGCGGGATTTATTGCACTTCATTTCCTGAACGCAGAATATGGAACAGATATTCGGGATGCAGTGAAGTTTCCGAATCTGGTAAAAAAGATACTGGAAATTGTAGAAGAGAAGCTTCAGATTGAATTGGATGAAACATCTCTCCATTATGAGAGATTTGTAACACATATCAAGTTTTTGCTTCAGCGGGTCTACCGAAAAGAGCTTCTTCCGGATGAGGAGTCTGAACTGGCGGAGCTGATGCAGAAAAAATATCAGAAAGAATATGACTGTAGCAAGATGGTTGCTGCATATATTGAAGAAGAGACAAAGTGCAGCCTGTCAGGAGAGGAGATCATGTATCTGGCGATCCACATCCGGAGAGTGACGACTGCGGAAGAATAAAAGGAGGAAGAAAGATGTTTGGACTTTTTAAGAAGAAAAAAGATAAGGCACATGTATTAGGAGCACCGGCAAAAGGGAAGGTAGTTTCTCTCAAAGAAGTTAGCGATCCCACATTCAGTGAGGGAATTCTGGGAGACGGAGTTGCGGTGATTCCATCAGAAGGCAAAATTTATGCGCCGGCAGACGGTACGATCGGAATGGTATTTGATACCCTTCATGCGATCAGCCTGACGACAGATTTTGGGGCAGAGGTTCTGATCCATGTGGGACTGGATACGGTACAGTTAAAAGGAGAGGGATTCGAAGGTCATGTAAAAGCTGGAGATACTGTGAAAAAGGGAGATCTGCTTTTGACAGTAGATCTTGAGAAGGTGAAAGCTGCAGGATATGATATCATCACACCGATGCTGATCTGCAACACAGCAGATTATGCGGCTGTGACAGCTCAGGCAGACAAAGAGGTCAACGCCGGAGATGATGTTCTGACCGTAGAAGAAAAATAGTTTTATAGATATGGTTTTAAACCGGTGGTACTTGCCGGATTAAAATAAATAAAGGGATTCCAATAAGGAAAAGGATTTTGAGAAGGAGGAAAAGAAATGAAATTTTTACAAAAATTAGGTAAATCCTTAATGCTCCCGGTAGCATGTCTGCCTATCTGTGGTATCCTGATGGGACTTGGATACTGGATGTGTCCGGCTACAATGCAGGGTGGAGAAATTAACGGTATCATTCAGCAGATTGGTTTTTATCTGGTAAAAGCAGGGGGAGCTTTGATCGATAATATGGCAATCCTGTTCGCGATCGGTATTGGTGTTGGTATGGCAGATGATAATGATGGTACAGCTGCTCTTTCTGCGCTGGCTTCCTGGCTGATGATCACAAACCTGCTTTCTACAGCAAACGTTTCTGTTATCAGAACTCTGTCAGAAACTTCTACATTAGCATTCGATAAAATCGCGAATCCATTTATCGGTATCATCGCAGGTCTGATTGGATCTATGTGCTACAACAGATTTAAAAATACACAGCTTCCTGACTGGCTGTCATTCTTCAGCGGTAAACGTTGTGTGGCAATCGTATCAGGCGTTGTATCTATCATTGCATCTGTTGTATTGCTGTTTGTATGGCCGGTTATCTTCGGAGCACTGGTTGCACTTGGAGAAGCAATCGTAAGCCTGGATGCTGTTGGAGCTGGTATTTATGCATTCTTCAACAGACTGCTCATCCCATTCGGTCTGCACCATGCACTGAACAACGTATTCTGGTTCGATACGATCGGCCTTGGAGATCTGACACACTTCTGGGCAGGCGAGACATCAGCAGATGTTACATGGAGCCTTGGTATGTACATGTCAGGATTCTTCCCATGTATGATGTTCGGTATTCCTGGTGCTGCGCTTGCTATGGTACATACAGCAAAACCTGCTAAGAAGAAAGTTGCTATCGGTCTTGTTGCTTCTGCAGCGATCGCAGCATTCGTATGTGGTGTTACAGAGCCATTCGAGTTCGGATTCATGTTCCTTGCTCCAGTTCTGTATGTAATCTACGCTTTACTGTATGGTATTTTCGTAACAATTACAACATTGGTTGGATTCCGCGCAGGATTCAGCTTCTCAGCAGGTGCGACAGACTTGTTATTCTCAGCATCCCTTCCGGCTGCTCAGAAAACATGGATGATCATTCCTCTTGGAATCGCAGCATTCATCGTATTCTACGTGGTGTTCCGCTTCGCAATCGTGAAGTTCAACTTAAAGACTCCGGGACGCGAGGATGATGATGTAGATGAGACAACAGTAAAACTTGCAAACAATAACTTCACAGAAGTTGCTAAAATTATTCTGGAGGGTGTCGGCGGAAAAGAAAACGTAGCATCCATCGACAACTGCATCACAAGACTTCGTCTTGAAATCAAAGATTACACAAAAGTAGATGAGAAGAAGATCAAATCTGCAGGTGTTGCAGGAGTAATCCGTCCTGGAAAAACATCCGTACAGGTTATCATCGGAACAAAAGTTCAGTTCGTAGCTGACGAGTTCAAAAAATTGTGTAAATAAAATCAAAATTTAAATCCCTTTACTCATGAGGCCGCTGTAAGCGGCCTTTTTGAGTGGAGTGGAGGGGATAAGAAGTTTGTTGAAATCAAATGGAAAGTATGATAGACTCTCAAACAGGAAAGACCTGTGACAGGGGGCGCACAGGGTAGCATACGAAGTTATTATATTGCGTTGCTTACCTTTCTTGATAAGAGAAATAAGTGAAAATAAAAATGAAAAATTGTAGAGAGGCAGACCAAAATGAATTACATTTTAGAGACATGTGCGGACAGTGTGCAGTCCGCGATCGAAGCGAAAAAAGGCGGAGCGAACAGAATCGAGCTCTGTTCCAATCTGGTGATCGGAGGGACTTCCCCGGGAGAATCCCTATTCCGTCAGGTGAAGGAGCAGACAGGTTTAAATGTGCGTGTACTTCTTCGTCCAAGATTTGGGGATTTCTGTTATGATGACTACGAGTTTCGTATGATTCTGGATGAAGTCAGAATGTTCCGTAAACTGGGGGCGGACGGCATTGTGATTGGAATTTTGAATCCGGACGGAACGTTGAATATGGAGCAGATGAAGGCTCTTGTGGAAGAAGCGGGGGACATGGGAATTACGCTGCACCGTGCCTTTGATGTTTGCCGGGATCCTTATGAGGCAATGGAGCAGTGCATTTCACTGGGAATTGATACGATCCTTACAAGCGGACAGAAAAGCTCTGCCTGGGAGGGACGTGATCTGATCAAGGATCTGGTGAAGAAAAGTGCAGGCAGGATTGAGATTCTGGCGGGGGCAGGTATCAATCCGGAGAGTATCGCAAAACTGGCTCCTTACACAAATGCGAAGGCATACCATATGTCCGGAAAAGTCGTGATTGACAGCCGGATGGAGTTTCGGAGAGAAGGTGTACCGATGGGGATTCCGGGATTCAGTGAATTTGAGATCTGGCAGACTTCGGCAGAGAACATCCGTAAAGCAGTACAGGTGCTGCAGGAACTTTAGAAAATCTCAAATCAGCCTTGACAAACAAGGGGGAATGGGATAAGATTTCGATAGTATATGAAACAGGCAAAGAAGAGAACAAGTAGTACAGGAATGGACGAAGACAGAAAGCAGCCGGCTGATGAGAGGCGCAGGAAGACATCTTGTATGAATACATCTCAGAGCTTCACACCGAACTCTTACAGGAAAGTAGGCTGTGACGGATTGGTGCACGTTACTGCACTGAGTGATTGAGTATCGAAAAGGTGCGAGATTGACTCACAGAGGCAGATGGCGCGAGTCGTCTGTGAAAAAAGGTGGTACCACGAGCTTATGAGCCCTCGTCCTTTCGGATGAAGGCTCTTTTTATATTTTAGGAAAGTGAGGATGCAAAAGATGCAGATTTATGACGAATTGAAAGCAAGAGGTCTGATCGCGCAGGTGACAGACGAGGAGAGAATCTCCAAACTGGTAAATGAAGGAAAGGCAACATTTTATATTGGATTTGATCCAACAGCAGACAGTCTTCATGTAGGGCACTTTATGGCGCTTTGTCTGATGAAACGTCTGCAGATGGCAGGAAATAAACCGATCGCGCTGATCGGAGGCGGTACAGGATACATCGGAGATCCTTCCGGAAGAACGGATATGCGTTCTATGATGACACCGGAGCAGATTCAGCACAACTGTGACTGTTTTAAAGAACAGATGAGTAAATTTATTGATTTCTCTGAAGGAAAAGCCCTGATGGTAAACAATGCAGACTGGCTGCTGGATCTGAATTATGTAGAATTGCTTCGTGAAGTGGGTGCACATTTCAGTGTAAACCGTATGCTGACAGCAGAGTGTTACAAGCAGAGAATGGAGAAAGGATTAAGTTTCCTGGAATTTAACTACATGATCATGCAGGCGTACGATTTCTATGCACTGTACCAGAAATACGGATGTAACCTGCAGTTTGGCGGGGATGACCAGTGGAGCAACATGCTGGCAGGAACAGAACTGATCCGCCGGAAACTGGGAGAGGATGCAAGTGCGATGACGATCACATTGCTTCTGAACTCTGAAGGAAAGAAAATGGGAAAAACACAGTCCGGTGCGGTATGGCTTGATCCAAACAAGACTTCTCCGTTTGACTTCTATCAGTACTGGAGAAATGTGGCAGATGCAGATGTTCTGAAATGTATCCGTATGCTGACATTCCTTCCGTTGGAAGAGATTGACAAGATGGATTCATGGGAAGGTGCACAGCTTAACACCGCCAAAGAAATCCTTGCATTTGAACTGACAAAGCTGGTACATGGAGAAGAGGAAGCAAATAAGGCACAGGAGAGTGCAAGAGCATTGTTCAGCCAGGGAAATGCAGCACAGATGCCGACAGCAGAGCTGACAGAAGAAGATTTTGAAGGAAATGAGATTGATATTCTGACACTGCTCTTAAAGAGTGGTCTGGTTCCATCTAAATCTGAGGCGAGACGTGCGGTACAGCAGGGTGGAGTTGCAGCAGACGGAGAGAAAGTTGCAGACATTCATGCGGTATTTACAAAAGATGCACTGTCAGGAGAGGGTATCGTTCTGAAAAAAGGTAAGAAGAACTTCCGTAAGGTAGTTGTAAAATAAAAAAATCTCATATAGAGAGTATTCGGAACAAACATTCCCGGATGTAATTGAAGTATTTTATTTATAATAGAACGTAAACATGATCTGTTTTCAGATAGAGGATTGTCTGAGAGCAGATCATGTTTTTGTATAATCAGGCAGGTTCCTCTGTCAGCATCATCCCGTCATCCAACACAAACTGACGGAATTTCTGTACTACAGGCGGTATAAATACGCAGTCATTATGCACCATAAAGAATGCCCGCTCATAATTTGGAGAGCGGATCTGAAGAATGTTGACGTTCAGTTTCTGTAAAATATCCATATAAGGTACAACAGCGATACCGAATCCCTGTGCGACCAGACCTGCAATGACCTGATCTTCTTCGGTCTCATAGGCTATTTTAGGAGAGGCGCCTGTCCTGGCAAACATCTGGTCAATGACATTTCGGATACCGGCGCTCTTTTCAAAGAAGATCTGCGGATAAGGAATGGTCTCGACAAGATCCACGCTGTCCTGAGCAGACAGTGGATGAGACTGCGGTGTGATCAGGATCAGATTCTGCTTCTGTATCGGAACCGCTGTAAATTTGTGTTCTTCAGATGGCTGAGAGCAGAATACAAGATCATATTTTCGTGCAGCCAGACCATCCAGAAGACATTGTGTGACACCTGTATGAAAAGTAAACTGGATGTCCTGTCCCGGGTTCGCTTTCAGGAAACCGGCAGCCAGACGGGGAATGTATTCGATTCCAAGAGGTCTGAGCATCCTGATGCGGATCAGACCTTCGCCCCGTGCATTTCTGTGGAGTGTTGTGATTCCTTCATCCAGAGTAGACAGCGTGTGTTCCGCACAGGAGAGAAATTCTTCTCCGAATCGTGTCAGGGTTGTATTTCTTCCGTTTTTTTCAAACAGCGGGATCCCCAGCTCTTTTTCCAGCTGTGCGATCGCGTGGCTCAGACTTGGCTGTGAAATGCAAAGCTGTTCTGCTGCTTTTGTTCTTTTTTAAAATCCTGAGTTTGGAGAAAGTTCACAGTTACTGTGAACAGTAATGGTTTACAAAATGTTCATAGAAAACTGGATAAAAAATATTGAATGATTGTATGTTCTAACATATAATATTACGCAAGAGGCACTGAAAATGTAATAAAATATACAAAAATGTACCAAAAGGAGGATTATATGTTAGAACAAAGTTACTATGACAAAGCAGATGAGATCGTTGCATCACATGGAGCTTATCAGGAATCTCTGATTCCGATCATTCAGGATATCCAGAGCGAATATCGCTACCTGCCGCCAGAGCTTTTAAGCTATGTTGCGGAAAAAATCGGCATCAGTGAGGCCAAAGCGTACAGTGTGGCAACATTTTATGAGAATTTCTCATTTGAACCAAAGGGAAAATATGTCATTAAAGTCTGTAATGGTACAGCATGTCATGTGAGAAAATCAATTCCGATTCTGGAAAGGCTCTACAGTGAGCTGGGGATTTCCGGAGAGAAGAATACAACAGATGATATGCTGTTTACTGTTGAGACGGTTTCCTGCTTAGGAGCCTGTGGACTTGCGCCTGTTTTGACAGTGAATGATACGGTTTATCCGAAGATGACGCCGGATGCGGCAGCAGAACTGATTCACGAGTTGAGAGGAGCGTAAGGCATATGAAGAGAATTGAAAACAGAGAGATTCTGCAGCAGGTCCGAAAAGAAACTTCAGAAAAGATTGAAAAAAGCCGATGCCGGATTTTAATCTGTGCGGGAACCGGCTGTCTGGCAGGCGGTTCCGGGGAGATTTATGAGAAAATGTGTGAGCTCACCGCAGAGAATCCGGATGTGGATGTGTTCTTTGGACCGGAGATCGCTCACACAGAGGCAGAACAAAAGACGGGACCTGTGGAAGTGAAAAAGAGCGGATGTCATGGGTTTTGTGAAATGGGACCTCTGATGCGGATCGAACCGATGGGGATTTTGTATACCAAAGTTCAGTTGAGTGATTGTGAAGAGATTTTTTACCGGACAATTGAACGGGGAGATGTGATCCGGCATCTCTTATTTAAACAGGATGGAATCGAATATAAGAAACAGGAAGAGATCCCGTTTTATAAAAAGCAGACAAGAAATGTTCTCAAAAACTGCGGACATATCGATTCGGAGCATATTCAGGAATACATAGCTGCAGGCGGATACCGTGCCCTGGAGAAGGTGCTTTTTGAGATGACTCCTGCACAGGTGATCGAAGAGATTTCAGAATCCAACTTACGAGGCCGGGGAGGCGGCGGATTCCCGACCGGATATAAGTGGTCACAGGTAGCACGCCAGCCGGAGAAGATACGTTACATTGTCTGTAACGGAGACGAGGGGGATCCGGGAGCTTTTATGGACCGCAGTATTATGGAAGGCGATCCGCACAAGATGATCGAGGGTATGATGATCGGGGCTTATGCGGTAGGTGCAAGAGACGGCTATATTTATGTGCGGGCAGAGTATCCGCTGGCGATCAGTCGGTTGAAGCTGGCGATCAGCCAGGCAGAAGAGTGTGGACTTTTAGGTGATCACATTCTGGGTACGGATTTTTCATTCCATCTCCATATCAATCGCGGAGCGGGAGCATTTGTCTGCGGAGAGGGAAGTGCATTGACAGCATCCATTGAAGGCAGCAGAGGAATGCCGCGTGTGAAACCGCCTCGTACTGTAGAGAAGGGATTGTTTGCGAAACCGACAGTGCTTAATAATGTAGAGACATTTGCCAATGTCCCGATGATCATCAATGAGGGAGCCGGATGGTTTAAGAGTATTGGACCTGAGAACAGTCCGGGAACGAAGGCATTTGCGCTGACCGGAAGTGTGAAGCATACCGGTCTGATCGAGGTGCCGATGGGGACTTCCTTAAGAGAGGTGATTTACGATATCGGCGGCGGAATCAAAGAGGACGGTAAATTTAAGGCAGTACAGATCGGCGGACCGTCCGGCGGATGTCTGGTTACAAGGCATCTGGATGTCAATCTGGATTTTGATTCTCTTAAGAAGATGGGAGCAATGATCGGTTCCGGCGGTCTGGTTGTCATGGATGACCACACTTGTATGGTGGAGGTTGCCCGGTTCTTTATGAATTTTACGCAGAATGAGAGCTGTGGAAAATGTGTGCCGTGCAGGGAAGGTACCAAGCGGATGCTGGAGATTCTGGAGCGGATCGTGGCAGGCAACGGAAAACTGGAAGATCTGGATCTTCTGGAGGAACTGGCAAATATGATTACAGAGACAGCTCTTTGCGGTCTCGGGAAGAGTGCGGCTCTGCCTGTTGTGAGTACATTGAAATTGTTCCGGGATGAGTATGTGGAGCATGTGGTGGATAAGAAGTGCGTTTCTCATACTTGTACTGCACTTAGAAGATACATTATCAGTCCGGAGCGCTGCAAGGGATGTTCCAAGTGCGCAAGAAACTGTCCGGTGGGAGCGATCAGTGGAAGAATCAAAGAACCGTTTGTAATTGACAATGACAAGTGCATCAAGTGCGGAGCGTGTGAGAGTTCCTGTGCGTTTGGTGCCATTCATATAGAAGAGTAGGAGGCAGAAGATATGGGATATATGACAATTAATAACAGACGGGTAGCATTTACAGATGAGAAAAATGTCCTTTCTGTAATCCGAAAATCAGGAATTGATCTTCCTACGTTCTGCTATCATTCGGAACTGTCAACATACGGCGCCTGTCGTATGTGCGTGGTGGAAGATGACAGAGGGAAGATTTTTGCATCCTGCTCCGAAGTACCAAGAGATGGAATGGTGATCTATACGCATACACCACGGCTGCAGCATCACAGAAAGATGATCCTCGAATTGCTGCTTTCTTCTCACTGCAGAGACTGTACGACCTGTACCGAGAACGGAGTCTGTACTTTGCAGACACTGTCCCGCCAGCTGGGGATTGACGAGGTAAGATTTGAGAATCACAAACCAATCCTGCCGTTGGATGAGTCTTCAGAATGTATTGTGAGAGATCCCAACAAATGCATTCTGTGTGGAGATTGTGTAAGAACCTGTGAGGAGATCCAGGGACTTGGGATTCTTGATTTTGCCTTCCGTGGTTCTAAGATGCAGGTAATGCCGGCATTTGACCGGGCGATGTCTCAGACAGACTGTGTGGGATGCGGACAGTGCCGGGTTGTATGTCCGACCGGAGCTATCAGTATTAAGCAGGATATTGCTCCTGTCTGGACAGCCCTGGCAGATAAAGATACCTGTGTGATCGCACAGATTGCGCCTGCAGTCCGCGTGGCAATTGGTGACAAATTTGGAATTCCGAAAGGTGAGAATACACTGGGGCGGTTGGTGGCAGCTCTGAGAATGATTGGATTTGACGAAATCTATGATACCAATTTTGGAGCAGATCTTACCGTGATGGAAGAGTCAAAAGAACTGGTAGAGCGTCTGGAATCCGGGGAGAATCTTCCGCTGTTTACTTCCTGCTGTCCGGCATGGGTAAAATTCTGTGAGAACCGTTATCCCCAGTTTCGCAAGAATCTCTCCACCTGCCGTTCCCCACAGGCGATGTTTGGGGCGCTTCTGAAAGAAGAAGCCAGAACAGAAGAGAAAAAGGCAGCGCAGGAAGGAACGAAGAACCGCAAAACAGTTGTGATTTCGATCATGCCGTGTACTGCAAAGAAAGCAGAGATCAAACGTCCGGAGCATTTTACCGAAGGAGAGCAGGATGTAGATTATGTACTTACAACAACAGAAGTAACACGGATGATTCAGGAAGCTGGTATTGATCTTTCCCGGATTGAACCGGAAGCGCTGGATATGCCGTTTGGACTTTCATCCGGTGCAGGAGCAATCTTTGGTGTGACCGGTGGCGTGACAGAAGCTGTTCTGCGCCGGCTGAAAAACAACAGCAGTTCGGAAGTGCTGGATGCAATCAGTTTTACCGGAATCCGCGGTGTGGACGGAATCAAGGAGGCATCGGTAGATCTGAACGGGCGAGAAGTAAAGATTGCAGTCGTAAATGGACTGCATTGCGCCAAAGAACTGCTGGATCGGATGAAAGACGGAGAAGTGCATTATGACTTTGTAGAAGTGATGGCATGCAAGAGAGGATGCATTGCAGGGGGCGGACAGCCGGTTCCGATTGGACCGAGGACGAAGAAAGCCCGTCTGGAAGGCATTTACAAGATCGACAGCATGGCACAGATTAAGCTGTCCAATGAGAACCCGATCGTGGCAACGGTATATAATGGAATTTTAAAAGGCAAGGAGCATAAATTGCTGCATAATCCGACTGTTGCTGTTGGGCAAGGACAGGATCAGGAGTAAGAATATAGAGTAATAGAAGGCGGAAGCATGAGATGAGAAAAGTCATTTTGTGCTTCTGTTTCTTTCTATGTCTCTTTCAAGTTTAAATCTTATCTTTTTTAGCAGAGTTTTTGAAACAAAATGGAAAAAACTCTCCGATTATGGTATCCTTATGCGTATGAGAAACGAACAATCAACAGGAGAGGAATCATATGAAAAAATTAGCAGCAGTGCTGATCCTGGCAGCAGCGATCACGATGACCGGATGTCAGGGCAGCAAACAAGAGGAGAAGCCGGCAGCATCGAAAACAGAAGAAGTGAATCAGGCATCTGATGAACTGAAAGAAAAGCTTGGTGACGGCTATATTCTGCCGAGTGAGGCAGTGACAAAGGTTCTGGCAAAGAAGTGGGATGTGGTCGGAACAGAATCGGTTTATGATCTGAAGGAGGATGGAACCGGGACACTGGACGGAAAAGCACTTACGTTTGAGTGTGGATTTGACGAAGATGACAATATTACAATGGGGATCAAGATGGACGGGGAAGAGAAAGAACAGTTGTATGCGATTGAGGATGATATGACTGGGTATGGTCTGAAGCTCAAGTCACTGGACGGAGGCAAGGATATGGAATTGTTTCAGTCGGATATCGAGCGCATTGACATATCAGATGCACAGGCATCCGGGCTTCTGGGAACCTGGAAAGATGACAATGAGAATGAATACACATTCAAAAAAGACGGAACTGTTGTGATCAAAGGATCCTCAGGAAAAACAAAGGGAACATTTGGCGTTGTCAAAGATGCAGAAGGTATTTTGAAACTGAATCTGGTCATGGAGGGCGGCAGTCTGGAATATGAGTATACATTAAGTGAAGATCATGCGGTTCTGGAATTGTGCAGTCCGGGAACAGACACGATACACCGGTGGACAAAAGCATAGGATATATGATATAATAGCCTTTATTGAATGTCCGTTTTGCGGCAGAGACAGATTTGAAAAGAAGGAGTGAGCGGTATGGAATTAGTGACAGTTCGAGAATTATTTAAAAATAGAGAACAGTATCTGGATAAAAAAGTGACTGTAGGGGGATGGATCCGCAGTATTCGCGATTCCAAGACATTTGGATTTATCGTGGTAAATGACGGTTCTTATTTTGAGCCTCTGCAGGTGGTATATCATGACAAAATGGAGAATTTTGATGAGATCTCCAGACAGAATGTCGGAGCAGCGATCATTGTGACCGGTACACTGGTAGCGACACCACAGGCAAAACAGCCGTTTGAGATTCAGGCAGACGAAGTGACAGTAGAGGGAGCGTCCGCACCGGATTATCCGCTGCAGAAGAAGCGTCACAGCTTTGAATATTTGAGAACGATCTCTCATTTACGTCCGAGAACGAACACATTCCAGGCCGTATTTCGAGTACGTTCCATGATCGCATATGCGATCCACCAGTTCTTTCAGGAGAGAGGATTTGTGTATGTACACACACCACTGATCACAGGAAGTGACTGTGAAGGTGCAGGTGAGATGTTCCAGGTGACGACACTGGATCTGAAAGATGTACCAAAGAGTGCAGACGGAAGCATTGATTACAGCAAAGATTTCTTTGGAAAAGAGACGAATCTGACAGTGAGCGGACAGCTCAACGGAGAGACATTTGCACAGGCATTCAGGAGCATTTATACATTTGGACCGACATTCCGTGCCGAGAACTCCAACACGACAAGACATGCGGCAGAGTTCTGGATGATCGAGCCTGAGATTGCATTTGCAGATCTGGAAGACAATATGGATCTGGCAGAGTCCATGTTAAAATATGTAATCTCCTATGTTCTGGAGAATGCTCCGGAAGAGATGAACTTCTTCAACTCATTTGTGGACAAGGGACTGCTTGACCGTTTGAACAATGTGGTAAATTCAGACTTTGCAAGAGTGACTTACACAGAAGCGGTTGATATTCTGATGAAGAACAACGACAAGTTTGAATATAAAGTTTCCTGGGGGACAGATCTGCAGACAGAGCATGAACGTTATCTCACAGAAGAGATCTACAAACGTCCGGTATTCGTGACAGACTATCCGAAGGAGATCAAAGCATTCTATATGAAACAGAATGATGACGGCAAGACAGTGGCAGCAGTAGACTGTCTGGTACCGGGAATCGGAGAGATCATCGGAGGAAGCCAGAGAGAGGACGACTTCGAAAAACTTCGCACAAGAATGGCAGAGATGGATCTGAACGAGGAGGATTACAAGTTCTATCTGGATCTGAGAAAATATGGTTCTACGAGACATGCAGGATTTGGTCTTGGATTTGAAAGATGTGTGATGTATCTGACAGGTATGTCCAATATCCGTGACGTGATTCCGTTCCCGAGAACTGTAAATAACTGTGATTTATAAGATTTCCAGGGAGAAGTCTATAAGAGAATTGAAAGAGGGTGACCAAAGGCAGTGTGCTTTTGAGCACCCTCTTTGCTGATAAAAGAGACAGGAGGGAGATACCATGGTAAAATGGATTCACATTGCGGATGTTCATCTGGGTGCGTCTCCGGATGCGGGAGAAGCTTATTCAAAGGTGCGGCCTCAGGAATTGTGGGATACATTTGCGGAAGTGATCGACATCTGTGAGCGAGAACAGACGGATCTGCTTCTTATTGCGGGGGATTTGTTTCATCGCCAGCCGCTGAAGAAAGAATTAAAAGAAGTGGACTATTATTTTTCCCGACTTTCCCGGACAAAGGTTGTTCTGATTGCCGGGAACCATGATTTTTTAAAGAAGGATTCTTATTATCGGAGCTTTCAGTGGAGCAGCAATGTATATCCGCTGTTTGACAAAGAGCCGGAGTGTGTGATCTTTGAGGATCTTGATGTGGCAGTGACGGGATTCAGCTATGAGTCACGGGAGATACTGACACCTTTTGATGGAGGGATCCGTGCGGAAGGAGACGCAAAGTATGAGATTCTTCTGATTCACGGCGGAGATGAAAAACATCTTCCGATACAGAAAAGTCTGTTGGAAAAAAGCGGATTCGACTATATTGCCATGGGGCATATCCACAAGCCGCAGCAGGTGATTCCGGGACTTGCAGCATATGCGGGGGCATTGGAACCGACCGATAAGAATGATATAGGAAAGCATGGATTTATCAGGGGAGAGATTTCAGAAAGAGGCACTAGATTTGAATTTGTACCACTGGCAAAACGGGAATATCTGCATTTGGTGCTCGAGACAGAGAGCCGGATGGGAAATGCAGAAGTGCGGGAACTGATCCGGGGACAGATTCAGGAGCATGGAAGAGAGAATCTCTACAAATTCATTCTGACGGGAAAGAGGGATCCGGATATTGAATTTGATACGGGTTCCAAGGATAGATATGGGAATATTCTGGAAATTGTGGATGAGACGATTCCGAATTATGATTTTGAAGAACTGTGGAAGGTAAATCAGGAGAATCTGATCGGAAAATACATTGAAGCGTTTGGGGGATGTGAGACAGGAAGCGTAGAGTATGAGGCGCTTTGTGAAGGAATTCAGGCATTGATGGCAAACCGGCAGTAGGAGAAGGCATGAAGATAAAAGAGATTGAGATCAAAAACTTTGGAAAATTTTCAAATCAGAGATTTGTGTTTCGGGACGGGATCCAAGTGTTCTATGGAGAAAATGAATTCGGAAAGTCCACGATTTACGGATTTTTAAAAGCGATGCTCTTCGGGATGGAGAGAGGGCGCGGAAAAGCGGCGCACAATGATGCGTTCAGCCGGTTTGAACCGTGGGAGAATCCGAATGAATACGCCGGAACGATGCGGTTTTCCTGTGGTGAGAAGACCTTTTGTCTGAAACGGCGTTTTGACCGGTACACAAAAGGAGCTGTGCTGATCTGCGAGGATGACGGTGAGGAACTTTCTGTGGAGCATGGTGATCTGGATATGCTGTTAAATGGATTGACAGCGGAACAGTTTGAAAATACGGCAGCGATCGGACAGCTTGGAGCAAGACCAGGGCAAAGTCTGGCGGCAGAGCTTCAGAATTATGCAGCAAATTATTACGAAACAGGAAACAGCGGAGTAGATCTGGCAGGGGCGGAGGAGCACTTAAAGCAGCGCAAAAAGGAAATCACCCGGAAATGGAAGCAGCTGGAATCGGAAAAAGCAGAGAAACGGCAGGCACTTCAACGAAAATATCAGTATATTCAGCAGGAAAAGATGCGTTTGGAGTCAGAGATGCAGGAAAAGAAGCGGCAGCTTGCAGACTTAAGAGAACCTGAGTGTGTGACAGAAGAGGAGAAGAAAAAAATCAGCTGGCAGATAATAGCAGCCATGTGTTTGTTGGCAGTCGGCGTGATTTTGCACAGTGTATATACATTGATTCCAGTCATGGTAAGTATTTTGTTTCTTATTTGGGGAATAAAAGACGCGCAGACACAAAAAAGTGTCAGGATCAAAGAACGAGAAACGATGGAATCTGGTTACAGGGAGAAAAAGCAGAAGCTGTACTGGACGCTGCAGCGCATCGGGGAGGAACAGAAGGAAAAGCAGGTTAGTTTAAATAATGTAAAAGAACAGCTGGAGGAGCTGGATTTTTCCGGAGAAGAGGAGCAGAGGCTGAAAAAGACGGCACGGGCACTGGAGATCGCATCTGAGACAATGGAGAAGGCAGCGGCATCCATGTCAAAAGATTTCGGTACAGTACTGAATGAAAAAGCATCAAAAATCCTTGCGAAAGTAACAGATGGAAAGTATACAAGGCTTCTGATCGAGGATTCTCTGAAACTGATTCTTTTATCAGAAGGGCGGCGGATTCCGGCAGAACGAGTCAGCAGGGGAACCGTGGAGCAGGTTTATTTTGCACTTCGAATGGCAGCTCTTGAGATTCTGTATGGCGAGGAAGTTCCGGTGATCCTGGATGATGCGTTTGGATGTTATGACGAAAAAAGATTAAAATATACGCTAAAATGGTTGAGCGAACAGTCAAGACAGGTTATAATATTTAGTTGCCAAAAACGTGAACTTGAAATTTTAAATGAGATAGAAATGGAAAGACAGGGTAGACCATAGAATAAAGGGGAAGAGTTTCAATGAAAATAGAATTGCCAAGAAAAGTAGTTTTGATTATTAAAAACTTACAGAGACATGGTTATGATGCATATGCGGTGGGCGGCTGTGTCCGGGATTCCATTCTGAACAGAAAACCGGAGGACTGGGATATCACGACTTCTGCAAAGCCGGAGCAGGTGAAGCGGATCTTCCGACGTACCGTAGACACTGGGATCGAGCATGGGACGGTAACAGTTCTGATTGGAAAAGACGGATTTGAGGTAACCACTTACCGGGTGGACGGACTGTATGAGGATGGCCGTCATCCGAAAGAGGTGACATTTACAAGCCGGCTGGAGGAAGATTTAAAGAGACGGGATTTCACGATCAACGCCATGGCATACAATGATGATGAGCGCCTGGTGGATGCGTTTGGCGGAATGAGGGACTTGAATTATCACCTGATCCGTTGTGTGGGTGATCCGAAGGAGCGTTTTTCAGAGGATGCACTTCGGATTCTGCGCGCAGTACGTTTTTCTGCGCAGCTGGCATTTCCAATCGAGCCGGAGACCGCAGAAGCGATCAAAAGTCTGGCGCCGAATCTGGAAAAGATCAGTGCAGAGCGGATTCAGGCAGAGCTGGTAAAACTGCTGGTATCCGATCATCCGGAGCGGATTCAGGATGCCTGTGAGCTGGGAATCACAAAAGTGGTGCTTCCGGAATGGGATGACATGGTCGGTGTGAAGCAGAATACGCCGCATCATAAATATGATGTAGCTGCACACACAGTTCATGCGCTGCAGAATGTAAAGAATGATAAAGTCCTCAGACTGACCATGCTGTTCCATGATATGGGAAAACCAGTAATGAAGACCACAGATGAAAATGGAAGAGACCATTTCAAAGGGCATGCGATCGCCAGCGAGCAAATTGCAAAAACAGTGATGAAACGTTTGAAATTTGATAATGATACGATTCGAAAAGTAACAAAGCTTGTTGCGTATCATGATTACCGGATGGAACCGACCGGAGCGAACGTGCGCCGCGCCATGCATGAGATCGGGGTGGAACTCTTTCCATATTATCTGGCAGTCCGGCTTGCAGATACAAAAGCGCAGAGTTCTTATGAACGCAGAGGAAAGCTGGAAAATATCATTCAGATCAGAGAACTGTATCGAAATGCGCTGCGAAACAAAGAATGTGTGACATTAAAAGATCTGGCAGTGACAGGAACGGATCTGATCAATCTCGGAATAGCGCCGGGAAAAAAACTGGGAACGCTCTTAAATGAGCTGCTGGATATGGTGATCGAAGATCCGGCATGGAATCAAAAAGGAAAATTGTGTGATTACGTGAAAGAAAGATTTGGCTTTTAGCATACTTGCTCACCGGGATTCATAGATTAGAAAGAGTCATGAATCCGCCCTGCTTTCGGCGGGGCAAAGTGCAGGGGGCAAGTATGAGAGAATATGAGTTAGAAGTTCTGGAACAGTATGACATAGACGTGATAAGCACCCGCAAGACCAGGGGTGCTTATTTTTGCGATACAAAGGAGGGGCTGATGCTGCTTGGACCGGCAGGAATTTCGGTTGGGCGCGCACCTCTGATGTATGTTTTGCTCTGTTATCTGGAATCCAGACACGGAATGAAGGTGGACACACCCATCTTTACGAAGGCGGGAAAACTCTTTAGCGTATCCCAGGATGGAACAAAGTACATGCTGAAAAAATGGGTTTCGGGAAGAGAGTGTGAGGTACGAAGGGAGCGGGATGTGCTGGAAGCGGCACAGGCTCTCGGACTTTTGCATCAGAGAATGGATTGGGGAGAAATTCTTGGCGACGGTGCGTGGACAAAAGAAAAGATGCAGGAGATGGTTCCTCAGGCTTCGGATCATGAACCTGTTTTAGAGATAGAACTGAAACCTTTTGCAGGAAGAGATATGCTGTCAGAATTAAGGCGGCACAACCGGGAATTGAAAAAAGTGCGGGCATTTATCCGTTCCAGGGTCACAAAAAATGAATTTGAGCGTCGTTTTCTGGCACATTTTGAGAGCATGTATGAGATGGCGCAAAGTGTGACAGAACGGATGGAATGCTCCGGATATCCGGAATTGTACAAAGACAATCTAAAAGCCGGAAAGCTGATACACGGAGATTATAATTATCACAACATCTGGATCAGTTCCGGCAGGATTGCAGTCACCAATTTTGAGCATTTCAGAATGGATGTACAGGTACAGGATCTGTATTATTTCCTGCGAAAGGTAATGGAAAAATATCAGTGGAAAGAAAGTCTGGGAAGAAAGATTCTGGAGATGTATGAGAGCGTCCGTCCTCTGGAGGACAGGGAAAAGGAATTTCTCGCACTTTGCCTGGCTTATCCGGAGAAGTTCTGGAAGACAGCAAATCTGTATTCGAACTCCAATAAGGCGCGGATTCCGGAGAAAAGTGTAGAAAAACTGCAGACTGCAATCGGACAGCAGGCAGAAAAAGAGCGATTTTTAGAAAATATATTCACTTTTCATTTATAGGTGGCTGTTGTATAATAGAACCATACTATATTGCAGGAGGTGCCTAAGATGGGTTACAAAGAAATATACAATGAGTGGTTGACAAATGCTTATTTTGATGCAGATACAAAAGCAGAACTGGAGCGTATCGCATCAGATGAGAACGAGATCAAAGAGCGTTTTTATACAGATTTAGAGTTTGGTACAGCAGGACTTCGGGGAATTATCGGAGCCGGAACGAACCGTATGAATATTTATACAGTGAGAAAGGCAACACAGGGACTGGCAAACTATATTTTAAAGAGTGGAAACGCAGAAAAAGGAGTTGCCATCGCATTTGACTCACGCCGGATGTCACCGGAATTTGCACAGGAAGCGGCATGCTGCCTGGCTGCGAACGGAATCAAAGCCTATGTATTCGATTCTCTTCGTCCGACACCGGAGCTTTCTTACGCAGTCAGAAAACTCGGATGTATTGCCGGAATCAACATTACAGCCAGCCATAATCCACCGGAGTACAATGGTTATAAGGTATACTGGGAAGATGGAGCGCAGATCACACCGCCTCATGACAAAGGAATCATGGATGAAGTCAAGGCAGTGACAGATTATACGACTATGAAGACGATGCCGGCAGAGGATGCCAAAGCAGCCGGACTCTACGAAGTGATCGGAGCAGAGGTGGATGATGCCTACATAGCAGAGCTGAAAAAGCAGGTGATCCATCAGGATGCCATTGATGCAGTTGGAAAAGATCTGAAGATCGTATACAGTCCGCTTCATGGAACGGGAAATATTCCTGCCCGCAGAATTTTAAAAGAGCTCGGTTTTGAGAACGTATACGTAGTCAAAGAGCAGGAACTGCCGGACGGCGAATTCCCGACTGTTTCTTATCCGAATCCGGAGGCGGCAGAGGCATTTGAACTGGGACTTAAGCTGGCAAGAGAAGTGGATGCAGACATTGTGCTTGCTACAGATCCGGATGCAGACCGTCTGGGTGTCCGGGTAAAAGATAAAAACGGTGAATATCACGATCTGACAGGAAATATGTCCGGCTGTCTCCTTGCAGACTATGAGATCGGACAGAGAAACGCATTGAGAGGACTCCCTGAGGATGGATATCTGATCAAGACGATCGTGACAACCAATATGGCGGATGCGATTGCAGATTACTATAACACAGGGCTGATTGAAGTTCTGACCGGATTCAAATATATCGGACAGCAGATTCTGGGATTTGAGACAAGCAAAAAAGGCGAGTACTTATTCGGATTTGAAGAAAGCTATGGATGTCTGATCGGAACACATGCAAGGGATAAAGATGCGATCGTTGCGACAATGGCACTCTGCGAGGCAGCTGCTTACTACAAGACAAAAGACATGACTCTCTGGGATGCCATGATCGAGATGTATGAGAGATACGGATACTACAAAGATGATATCCAGTCTATCACACTCAAAGGAATCGAAGGACTTGCAAAGATCCAGGAGATTCTTGAGACACTCCGTAAGAATCCGCCGGCAGAGATCGCAGGCTACAAAGTGCTGAAAGCGAGAGACTACAAAGCAGACACGATTCAGGATATGCAGACTGGTGAAGTATCTTCGACAGGTCTTCCAACATCGAACGTATTGTACTATGATCTTTCCGATGATGCATGGTTATGTGTGAGACCATCGGGAACAGAGCCGAAAGTCAAATTCTACTACGGTATCAAAGGAACCTCCCTTTCTGATGCAGATGAAAAATCCGCAGCTATGGGCAAAGAAGTGCTGGCAATGATTGATAAGATTATGTAAAAATGTTGCTGTTATTGTAAACAGTACCGCTTTGCATGGTAAATCTGTGAAACTGCTTGACAAAAGCAGTTTCACCAGTTATAACAGTACATAAGGGTATCGACATGTAAAGGGTAGAGACATGCGGCCTTTACCAATTTAGAATAATCATTCTAGCATAATAAAGAGGAGGAATTATCCATGAACAAAACAGAATTGATCGCAGCAATCGCTGAGCAGGCAGAAATTTCAAAGAAAGATGCAGAGAAAGCATTAAAAGCGTTTGTTGATGTAGTAACAGAGCAGTTAAAAGAAGGAGAAAAAGTACAGTTAGTAGGATTCGGTACTTTTGAAGTAAGCGAAAGAGCAGCAAGAGAAGGAAGAAATCCTCAGACAGGAAAGACAATGAAGATCGCAGCTTGCAAAGCTCCGAAATTCAAAGCTGGAAAAGCTCTGAAAGATGCTGTAAACGCATAATTGACGAACAGATAAAGATGCATAAGAGGATACAGTCGGACAAGCCGGTTGTATTCTCTTTTCAGTTACAGGAGAAGGAAGGAGAAAAGATTGATGAGATTGGACAAATTTTTAAAAGTTTCCAGGCTGATCAAACGCAGGACCGTAGCCAACGAAGCATGTGATGCAGGGAGAGTTCTGGTGAACGGAAAGCCTGCAAAGGCATCCGTAAAAGTGAAAGTGGGAGATGTGATCGAGATTCAGTTCGGTACAAAGACGGTGAAAGTAGAAGTGCTGGATATTCAGGATACGACCAAGAAAGAAGAGGCGAAAGACCTGTTCCGCTATTTATAAAACAGAAAAATTCGTTTTTCCGGTATAAAATAATACAACCCCTCATATATATAGAAAAGCAGAAGGAAAGGGGAAAGTGTATGGAAGAACGACAAATGCCGGCGAAGGCACATAAACTGATCGTGAATAACAGAAAGACAAGTATGGTTACCGGAGTTCTGGATGTTCTCTCGTTTGATCTGAATGAGATTCTTCTGGAGACAGAGCAGGGGATGCTTATGGTGAAAGGCACAGACCTCCATGTGAACCGGCTCAGTGTTGAGAAGGGAGAAGTAGACCTTTCCGGAAATATTGACAGTATTGCTTATTCTGGAGTGAATCAGGGCGGGCAAAATGAGAGCTTTCTGTCAAAATTATTTAAGTAGGCGTTATTATGATGCTCGGAATTGAAACAGAAGTTGTGATTTTTTTCTATGCGGCGCTTACGGGGATGGTACTTTTTTGCGGTTATCAGATTCTGCTGCTGATACGAAGACTCGTGCGGCATCATCCGCTGGCAGTCGGTGTGGAGGATATCGGCTTCTGGCTGTTGGTGAGCGCGTATGTGTTTCGTCAGATGTATTGTACGACTTATGGAAGTATTCGCTGGTTCTTTGTTCTGGGAATCGCAGCCGGGCTGCTGACTGCTGTGGGGGTGCAGCATTTGTTGAAACGAATTTTCAGGAAACTGAAAAAAACATGAAAAAACAAGGAAATCTTGATTAAAACGGCTGAATAACTTGAAAAAAGAGAAAAAAGCAGATAGAATACTTGTGTCAGGCAAATTTATTTGCAGGCAGGATGGAAATAGAAGTTAGATTTGATAGGGTGAGTGTCATGGCGATTCAGAAAAAGAAAGTCGCTGGCAGATCAAAAAGCCGGAAGACGAATTCTGCATGGCGGTATCATAAAAAAAGTATGATGCTGATCAGTATGATTCTTGTATTGCTGGTAGGCGTACTTGCAGTGAATGCAGTATCTCTGCGCAGCAGAAACGCACAATACAAGAAGCAGGAAGCAGAACTGGAAGCACAGATTAAAGAAGAGAAAAAGCGTGCAAAGGAAGTGGAAGCATACGAAGCGTATGTGAAGACAGACGATTACGTGAAAGAGATTGCAGAAGAAAAATTAGGGCTGGTGGATCCGAATGAGATCATTTTCAAGCCGGCAAAATAGTGACGATACGAAAGAGAAGCTCCGGGAAATTCCTGGGGCTTTTTGCATGTTCTAATATTACATACATAAGAACTAGGAGGACATCGCCATGAAAAATGGACAGGCACTGCACACCAGCCCCTATGTGACACAGATTGAAAAATACGCAGATTCTATCAAACAGCTTTCCCGGACATTTCTTCGTCTGGAGGAAAAGAAATCCGCATTTTCCAATGAGGAGATTGAGGATATGTTTGACCGGACAAAAGAAAGAGCCTGCAAAAGCTGTGAAAAATGTTCCTGGTGCTGGAAAGAGGATTTTGTACATACCTATCAGATGGGATATGAAGTTTTATCTGCCATCGATCATTACGGGAGTGAACTGAATACAGAAACAAAAAGGAAGCTTCAGCAGAGGTGTCTGCGGTGGGAAGCGTTTTTACAGGAGATGCTGGGTGCATTTCACGATGCAAGACAGAATATGATGTGGAATAACCGGATCGTACTTGGCAGGGAAGGATGCGCGGTCCAGATGGATACGTTTGCGGATATGCTCCGCAGTACGGCGAAAGAGCTGGAAAAAAGTTTATTTTCGGACGAGCGTCTGGAAAAAAAGCTGGCATCTCATTTAAAAAAGAGCGGGATTCGTGTACTGTACAGCAGTTTTTTCCTGAACAGAGAAGGAAAATATGAAGTACATCTTACCGCAAGAGCAGTGAAAAATACCTGCGTTACGATCAAAGCGCTCGTAAAGGCTGTTTCAGAAGTGATGGGGAGACAGTTTATTGCAGAGAGTGATCAGGCGTTTATGCTGGGGAAAGAATATCAGACGATCGTGTGCATGGAAGGCCCGGTGTTTTATACACTTTACGGTGTGGCAAGGATCGGGAAGGACTGTAACAAGATCTCAGGGGATAATTTCATGCTGCGTGAGCTTGGCGGAGGAAAACTGGCAGTGGCGCTTTCCGATGGTATGGGATCCGGAGAGAAGGCATGCCGGGAGAGTACGCTTGTCATGGAATTGCTGGAAGAGCTGTTGGAAGCCGGATTTCCGGCAAAAGCGGCGATCCAGATGATCAATACGACATTGGTGATGGGGCGTGAGGAAATCCATTTTTCCACGGTGGATCTGAGCATGTTTGATCTGTATACAGGAGAATGCCGTCTGATCAAAGCAGGGGCTTCTTCTACATTTATCAAAAAAGGAAACAAAGTGGAGCGTATCAGTTCGTCCAGTCTGCCGATCGGGGTCATGCATTCCATTGAAATTGAATCTGTGCAGAGAACGCTGGAAGACGGAGATTTTGTTGTTATGATAACGGACGGTGTACTGGATGCTCTGCCGGTTGGGGAACAGGACCTTCTGATGGAAACGATCATCGGTGGAACGACAGGCGGAAATCCCAAAGAGCTTGCGCATCACATTCTGGAGCAGGTATTAAACTGGACCGGAGAAGAACCGATGGATGATATGACAGTACTGGCAGTAGGGATCTGGAATTGTCAGGATACTTGCATTTTGGGGACGGATTCGGTATAGTTTACAGTATGGAGAAGAAAATTTTAAATTTTATTGAAAAATATCATATGCTGCAAAAAGAAGATAAAGTAATCGCAGGGATATCGGGCGGCGCGGATTCGATATGCCTGCTTTTTGTACTTTTGAGACTGCAGGAAAAAATCGGATTTGATGTGATCGCAGTGCATGTGAATCACGGACTTCGCGGAGAAACTGCAAAAAGAGATGAACGGTTTACGGAAACATTTTGCAGGGAGCGGAATGTTCCCTGTATTGTGTATCATGAGAATGTAAAAGAAATCGCTGCGCAGAAAAAGCTGTCTGTGGAGGAGGCAGGGCGTCTGGTGCGAAGAAAGGCGTTTGAGGAGGTACGGGTCCGTTATGGGGGGACCAAGATCGCGCTTGCGCATCATCAGAACGATAATGCAGAGACAATGCTTTTGAATCTGGCAAGAGGAACCGGAATCCGGGGGCTTTCCGGGATCCGGCCAGTCAATGGGTGTATGATCCGTCCGCTTCTTGGAATAAACAGGAAGGAAATTGAGTATTATCTGAAAGAACATCAGCTTTCCTACTGTGAAGATGAGACCAATGCCGGGGATGAATATACCAGAAACAGGATCCGGCATCAGATCCTTCCTATGCTGGAGGAGCAGGTTAACAGGCAGGCCGTCCGTCACATGAATGAAACGATGGAGCAGTTAAATCAGATCAGGGATTATCTGGAGCGGGAAATCGAAGTGCATTGCAGATGTGTGGTAAGGCAGGAGGAAGAGGGGCTTTTGCTTCTTCGGGATGAATGGATGCAGTGTGATCCGGTCATCCAAAACGGGATTATTCAGAAGTGTCTGGAAAATCTGGCGGGAACAGGAAAGGATCTTGCGTCTGTACACGTTGCGGCAGTGGCGGAGTTGTTTGAAAAGCAGAGCGGAAGGAAGCGAAATCTTCCCTACAATATCTGTGCAGAGAGAAAATATGAAGGAATACTTTTGACAAACCAGACAGAGGAAAAACAGACGGAGTGCCGGGAAGAACTTATAATTCCCGGAATTACCCGATTAAAAGACGGGAAGCTGCGAATATGCTGTACAATTCGGGAAAAAGATAAGAATTTTTCGATAGAACAGATACCGCAAAACCCCTACACGAAATGGTTTGACTATGATATAATAAAAAATAGTCTCACCGTAAGAACGAGACAGCCAGAGGATGTTTTGTGTGTCAACCGGCAGGGCGGTACGCAGAAGCTTAAATCTTATTTTATCAATGAGAAGATTCCTGCAAAAAGCAGAGAGCGGATTTTGCTGATCGCCGAGGGGCATCAGATACTGTGGGTTGTCGGATATCGGATGAGCAGCAGATATCAGATATCTGAACATACAAAAAGGATAATAGAGATCAAAATAATGGAGGATAAAAAACATGGCAGAGACAATTAAAGTGTTAGTTTCAGAAGAAGAAGTAAATGAAAGAATCAAAACATTGGGAAAACAGATCAGCGAAAATTATGCAGGAAAGCAGATCCATATGATCTGTGTACTCAAAGGCGGAGTATTTTTCATGTGTGAACTGGCAAAAAGAATCAGTGTGCCGGTTTCTCTGGACTTTATGTGTGTAAGCAGCTACGGGGATGCGACAACATCCAGCGGTGTTGTCAGAATTGCAAAGGATCTGGATGAATCCATCGAGGGAAAAGATGTTCTGATCGTGGAAGACATCATTGATTCCGGACGTACACTGTATTATCTGATCGATGTTCTGAAGAAAAGAAATCCAAAGAGCATTCAGCTTTGTACTCTTTTGGACAAACCGGAGAGAAGAGAAAGAGATGTAAAAGTAGATTATGTCGGATTTGAGATACCGGACGAATTTGTAGTCGGATATGGACTGGACTACGCACAGAAATATAGAAATCTTCCATATATCGGAGTCGTAGAAGGTGTGGAATAGGAAGGAGCAGTATCATTGAATGACAAGAAGTATAAAGGCATAAGCGGCGCAACCGTGGTTGTGTTTATTGCTGTGATCTTTTTTGTGCTATGGATGACGAGCCGTGTACAGATGCGCGGGCAGGAGATAACTTTTACTCAGTTTGAACAGGAGATAAAGGATGACAACGTGACAGAGGTGGTGATCAACCAGAATAAGGCAGTGCCTACCGGAGTGGTCACACTGACATTGCGCGACAGCAGGGAAACGGGACGTGTCAACGTATCGGATGTCAATGAAACCCAGAAGCTGCTGGATAAAAATGATGTGGAATACCGTATAAGCGCGATCCCTCAGGATTCGGTGCTGAGTACAACGGTTCTTCCGGTTGTGCTGATGCTTGTCGGATTCATGTTTATTACGATGATGATGAACAGACAGAGTGGCGGTGCCAATGCAAAAGCAATGAATTTTGGAAAAAGTCGTGCCCGTATGAGTTCTGAGAATGATAAGAAAGTGACATTTGCAGATGTTGCGGGGCTGCAGGAAGAAAAAGAAGAGCTTGCAGAGATTGTCGATTTCCTGAAATCTCCGAAAAAATATGTTCAGGTGGGAGCAAGAATCCCAAAAGGAGTGCTTCTGGAGGGGCCTCCGGGAACCGGTAAGACCCTTCTTGCAAAAGCAGTTGCCGGAGAGGCCGGGGTTCCGTTTTTTACGATTTCGGGATCTGACTTCGTAGAGATGTTTGTCGGTGTGGGAGCGTCCCGTGTCAGGGATCTGTTCCAGGATGCGAAGAAGAATGCCCCATGTATCATTTTCATCGATGAGATCGATGCAGTTGCCAGACGCAGAGGAAGCGGACTTGGCGGCGGTCATGACGAGAGAGAGCAGACATTGAACCAGATGCTGGTAGAGATGGATGGTTTTGGTGTCAACGAAGGCATTATTGTGATGGCGGCGACGAACCGGAAGGATATTTTGGATCCTGCGATCTTACGTCCGGGACGTTTTGACAGAAATGTGGTAGTTGGACGTCCGGATGTCAAAGGAAGAGAAGAGATCCTGAAGGTACATGCGAGAAACAAGCCGCTGGGAGACGATGTGGATCTGAAACAGATTGCGCAGACAACCAGTGGATTTACAGGAGCAGATCTGGAAAACCTTCTGAATGAGGCGGCGATTCTGGCTGCAAAGGAAAACAGAGTGTATATTCAGCAGTCTGATATCCGACATGCGTTTGTCAAAGTCGGGATCGGACCGGAGAAAAAGAGCCGTGTGGTTTCCGAAAAAGAACGCCGGATCACAGCATATCACGAGGCGGGACATGCGATCCTCTTCCATGTACTGCCGGATGTGGGACCTGTCTACAGTGTGTCCATTGTTCCTACAGGAGGAGCAGGCGGCTATACGATGCCGCTTCCGGAAGGCGATGATATGTTCAATACAAAGGGACATATGCTTCAGGAGATTACAGTGTCTCTCGGCGGCCGTGTAGCGGAAGAACAGATCTTTGATGATATTACAACCGGTGCATCTCAGGATATCCGTCAGGCAACTGCGATCGCAAAATCCATGATCACCAAATTCGGTATGTCAGAACGTCTTGGTCTGATCAACTATGACAATGACAGCGATGAAGTCTTTATCGGACGTGATTTTGGTCACACATCCAGAGGATACGGTGAAAAAGTGGCGGGAACAATCGATGAGGAAGTCAAACGTATCATTGATGAGTGCTATCTGAAAGCAAAAGCAATTCTGGAGGAGCATCAGTCTGTACTGGAAGCCTGTGCCCAGTTATTGCTGGAAAAAGAAAAGATTACAAGAAGTGAGTTTGAAGCACTTTTTGAGAAGTAGGTGTAGAATGGGGCAAGCTGTTTTTAATGCCGGGCAGGCATTTTAAGGGGCTTGCCCCAAAGGAGGTTTATATGAATAAAAATGCGCTGTTCTGTGATGGGACATCGGATTATGTCATACCTGCGGAACCGGGTATCCATGAAAAAGTCAGGCTGAGATTCAGAACGGCAAGAGATGACGCTCAGGAGGTCTGTCTGATTTCAGGAGGAGAAACACTGCAGATGCAGAAGATGTCCTCCGGGGAAGTGTTTGATTATTATGAAACAGAAGTGCAGCTTACAGATACGATGTTTGTTTATTATTTTCGGATAAAAAGCGAGAGTGAAGAGCTCTGCTATCATCGATGTGGCGTATCGGAACATCCGGTGGAATATTACAATTTCCGGATCATGCCCGGATTTTCCACACCGGCATGGGCAAAAGGCGCAGTGATGTATCAAATTTTTGTAGACCGCTTCTGTAATGGAGACCCATCCAATGATGTGGAGGATGGAGAATATGTTTATATCGGAGAGCCGGTCTGTAAAGTGAAAGACTGGAATGAATTTCCGGCGGCAATGGATATCCGCAGATTTCATGGAGGAGATCTGCAGGGAGTTTTGGATAAACTGGACTATCTGGAAGAGCTTGGAGTTGAAGTCATCTATTTTAATCCACTGTTTGTTTCCCCGTCGAATCACAAGTATGATATTCAGGATTATGACTACATCGATCCGCATTACGGCGTGATTATAGAAGACGGAGGAGAGGTTCTTCCAGAGGGAGAAAAGGACAATACCAGAGCGACAAAATATCAGAAGCGGACAGGGGACATTCGGAATCTGGAGGCAAGCAACCGCCTGTTTGCAAAACTGGTGGAGGAGATGCACACAAGGGGCATGCGGGTGATCCTTGACGGAGTGTTCAATCACTGTGGCTCTTTCAATAAGTGGATGGACCGGGAACGGATTTATGAACCGCAGCCGGAATACGAAAAAGGTGCTTATGTCAGTGCGCAGAGCCCGTACAGAGATTTCTTTCATTTTTTTGATGAAAGAGAGGAAGCGTGGCCTTATAATAAAAACTATGACGGATGGTGGGGACATGATACGCTGCCGAAGCTGAACTATGAAGATTCTCCCACGCTGGAGGAATATATTTTAAACATCGGAAAAAAATGGGTATCCCCGCCGTATAATGCCGATGGATGGCGTCTGGATGTGGCCGCAGATCTGGGATACAGCAATGAATACAATCACATATTCTGGGAGAATTTCAGAAAAGCTGTAAAAAGTGCCAATCCGCAGGCGCTGATATTGGCGGAGCACTATGGAGATCCGGGAGAATGGCTTCAGGGCGATGAATGGGACAGCGTGATGAATTATGATGCCTTTATGGAGCCGCTGACCTGGTTCTTGACAGGAATGGAAAAGCACAGTGATGAGCGCAGGACAGACTTGTGGGGGAATGCAGACAACTTTGTCAATACGATGAATCATTTTATGGCAAGCATGCTGACCCCGTCATTGCAGGTGGCGATGAATGAACTGTCTAACCACGATCATTCCCGGTTCCTGACCAGAACGAATCACATTGTAGGAAGAGTGGCACAGCTTGGAAGCAAAGCGGCAGAAGAAGGGATCAATCTGGCAGTGATGCGGGAGGCAGTGGCAGTTCAGATGACCTGGGTAGGAGCGCCTACGGTTTATTACGGAGATGAAGCAGGTGTCTGTGGATTTACCGATCCGGACAGCCGCAGGACCTATCCATGGGGCCGGGAAAACAGAGAACTTGTAGAGTTCCATAAAGAAATGATCCGGATCCACAAGCGTGAGAAGCCTCTGCGTACAGGTTCTCTGAAGATGCTTTCCTGGTCATCCAATGTTTTTGCTTATGCAAGATTTCAGGAAGGTGAACAGATCATTGTTGTGTTAAATAACAGTAAGGAACTAAAGGAAGTGACAATCCCGGTGTGGCAGGCGGAAGTGCCTATGAAAGGAAAGATGGAGCGTCTGATGTACTCCTGGGAAAAGAGCTATACGACAGAAAGAGACATTTATCTGGTGGAGGATGGAGAGACTGTTGTCAATATGGGAAAACATTCTGTTCTGATCATGAAGCCAGTCAGAGAAATGCAGGTGGATGAGTATGGGAAAGAAAGTAGCAGTAATTAACGATCTCTCAGGATTTGGGAGATGTTCTCTCACGGCAGCAATTTCAGTGCTTTCAGCGATGGGCGTGCAGGCATGTCCGCTTCCGACAGCTGTATTGAGTGCACAGACAGGATATGAAAACTATCATTGCGTGAGCCTTACGGAAGAAATGGAGCAGTTTCGGCGATCCTGGGAAAAGATGGAGGCACGGTTTGACGGTATCTATACAGGATTTGCGGCGGATGAAGAGCAGATCAGTCATATGATCCATATTGCGGAGACATTTCATAAGAAGAAAGCCTTTCTGCTTGTAGATCCGATTATGGGGGATCATGGATACAAATTTGATATCTTCTCCATAGAGTTTTGCAGAAAGATGCGGGAGCTTGCGAAGATGGCGGATATTGTGACCCCAAATCTGACGGAGCTTTGTATTTTGACGGATACAGATTATCGGATGATTGAAAATATGACGGACGAAAAACATCTTCTTACGGTGATCAGGCAGCTGGCGGAAAACCTGAGGAAAGACGGACCAAGGACTGTTGTAGTGACAGGGATTCAGTTTTGTGACAATGAAGACGGAATCCAGAAGATGGGAAATCTGGCAGTGACGGGAAAAGAGACACATCTTGCAGCATTCCCGTATGTAGGTGGAAGCTACTCCGGAACAGGTGATCTGTTTGCTTCCGTGCTGGCAGGCGGACTGGCAAGAGGAGAAAATCTGAAGTCCATGATGGAACTTGCGGGTAGCTTTATCGAGAAAGCGATTACAGATGCAGTGAAAGAAGAGATTCCGCGCAATGACGGAGTTGAGTATGAAAAATATCTGCATATGCTGATGAAGTAAATAAAAAAGCTGTGTGCAGCAGGAGAGGTCCTGTGTACGCAGCTTTTTGACTATTTTGTAAGAATTTCAATTCCGTCTTCTTTTACGAGAACCATATATTCAATCTGTGCAGACAGTCCGTCATCAATGGTGTAGATCGTCCAGTCATTGTCCTCATCTACGAAGAAGTCCGGGCTGCCTTCGTTGATCATCGGTTCAATGGTAAACATCATGCCCGGTACGAGCAGCATCTCGCTGCCCTTTGGTGTGACATAGCTGACAAACGGATCTTCGTGGAATTCCAGTCCGATTCCGTGACCGCCGATATCAACAACAACAGAGTAGCCGTTTGCCTGTGCATGGGTATTGATCGCATCTGCAATATCTCCCAGATGTCCCCATGGTTTTGCAGCTGCAAGACCAAGCTCTACACATTCTTCTGTAACACGCACCAGACGTTTGGCTCGGTCGGATACTTCGCCGATCATGAACATACGGGATGCATCAGAGAAATAGCCGTCCAGAATGGTAGATACATCGACGTTGATGATATCACCCTCCTGCAGGATGATGTTTTCATCCGGGATTCCGTGGCACACTTCATTATTGATAGAGGTGCATACACTTTTCGGGAAGCCCTGATAATTCAGAGGAGCCGGGATTCCACCGTGTGCAGTTGTAAAATCATATACGATCTTGTCAATCTCAGCAGTACTCATGCCTGCGCGAATGTGTGCGGCAACTTCATCCAGAACAGCCGTGTTGAGAGCCGCACTTTTTTTGATCTTTTCAATCTGCGCCGGAGTCTTCAAAAGCTTTCTGGAAGGTACAATTTCCCCTCTGTCTCTGTGCAGTTTTATTTTTTCTTCGATCGGCATATGGCATTTTTTATATTTTTTGCCGCTGCCGCACCAGCAAGGATCATTTCTTTCCATGTTTAGTTATCTCCTTCAAATCTGTTTTGTTTTACGCTGTGTCTATTTTAACACAATGGAAAGAAAATTACCAATCGGAAAGTTTGAGAAAAATTGAGTGAGAATATAAAACTGTTCATTTTCACCTGTTTGTGATAAGATAAAACAGGAAATAAAGTCTTTTAGCGCCGTTTTCTGGTGCGGAATTGATAAAATCAAAGAGTAGGAGGATACGGATATGTTACGAATCGGAATGCTTACAAGTGGCGGGGACTGTCAGGCTTTGAATGCTGCAATGCGCGGTGTTGTAAAAGGTGTTTGCACAAAACGGGATGATGTGGAGATCTATGGATTTGAAGACGGATACAAAGGTCTGATCTATGGCAACTTTCATATGCTCACATCAAAGGATTTCTCCGGAATCCTGACAAGAGGGGGCACGATCCTCGGTACATCCAGACAGCCGTTTAAGCTGATGCGTGTACCGGACAAGGACGGTTTGGATAAAGTGGCGGCAATGAAGCATACTTATCATAAGTTAAGTCTTGACTGTCTGGTAATCCTGGGAGGAAACGGAACACACAAGACAGCGAATCTGTTAAGAGAGGAAGGCTTAAATGTTGTGACACTGCCAAAAACGATCGACAATGATCTGTGGGGCACGGATATGACATTTGGCTTCCAGAGTGCAGTGGATATTGCGACAGACACGATCGACCGGATCCATACGACGGCAACGTCTCACAGCCGTGTGTTTATCATTGAAGTAATGGGACATAAGGTGGGACACGTCACGCTGCATGCGGGAATTGCCGGCGGTGCAGATGTGATTCTGCTTCCGGAGATTCCGTATGATATCGATGTGGTGACGGGTGTGATCCAGAAGCGTGCGGCAGCAGATAAGAAGTTTACGATCATTGCGGTTGCAGAAGGCGCAATTTCAAAAGAAGATGCCAGGCTGAAGAAAAAAGAATATAAAGAAAAGCTTGCAAAACGAAAATATCCGTCCATCGCCTATGAACTGGCAGAGAAGATCCAGCAGAAGACAGACAAGGAAGTAAGGATTACGGTGCCGGGTCATACACAAAGAGGAGGTTCTCCATGTGCGTATGACCGTGTATTTGCCACAAGAGTGGGAGCGGCTGCGGCGGAGCTGATCCTGAATCAGGAATACGGCTACATGATCGCTATGAAGAATCAGAAGATTACAAAAGTACCGCTTCAGGATGTGGCAGGAAAGCTGAAAATGGTAGATCCGCAGGATGGAATCATCAAAGAGGCAAGAACCATCGGCATCAGCTTTGGAGATCAATAAAAGACTTGGAAAACAGAGGTGTAATACATGTCGTATACGGCACTTTACCGAAAGTTCCGTCCCGTTGAATTTGAAGATGTCAAGGGTCAGGAACATATTATTACTACATTAAAAAATCAGATTGAAGCAAACAGGATCGGACACGCCTATCTGTTCTGCGGAACAAGAGGAACCGGTAAGACAACGGTTGCAAAGATTTTTGCAAAGGCAGTCAACTGTGAGCATCCGGTGAATGGAAGTCCCTGCGGGGAGTGCGCGATGTGCCGCTCTATTGCAGCGGGTACATCGATGAATGTGATCGAGATCGATGCAGCTTCGAACAATGGTGTGGACAACATCCGTGAGATCCGGGAAGAAGTGGCATACCGCCCGACAGAAGGAAAGTACAAAGTCTATATCATTGATGAGGTGCATATGCTGTCGATAGGGGCGTTCAATGCGCTGTTAAAGACACTGGAGGAACCGCCGGAGTATGTGATCTTTATTCTGGCGACAACCGAGGTTCACAAGATTCCCATCACGATTTTATCCCGGTGTCAGCATTATGATTTCAAGCGGATCAGTATTGAGACGATCACAGACCGGATGCGTGATCTGATGCAGGAAGAGCAGGTGGAAGTAGAAGAAAAAGCGCTGCGCTATGTCGCAAAGGCGGCAGATGGTTCGATGCGTGACGCATTGAGTCTTCTGGATCAGTGTATTGCCTTTTATCTGGGGCAGAAGCTGACGTATGACAATGTGCTGGAAGTACTGGGAGCAGTCGATACGGATGTGTTCAGCAGACTTCTGCGCAGTGTGATCAGACGAGATGTCCCAAAAGTGCTTGATATCGTCGATGATCTGGTGATGCAGGGGCGGGAGCTGACGCAGCTTGCCACGGATTTTACATGGTATCTGCGAAACTTGCTTCTTGTGAAGACATCTGATAATATAGAGGATGTTCTGGATGTATCTACAGAAAATATGCAGCAGCTTCAGGAAGAGGCCGGGATGGTGGAATCGGATATGCTGCTCCGTTACATTCGGATTTTTTCGGAATTGTCAGGTCAGCTGAAATATGCAGCGCAAAAAAGAGTGCTTCTGGAAGTGGCTCTGATCAAGCTTTGTACGCCTGCCATGGAGACGAGCTCAGATTCTATTCTGGATCGGATCCGTGTATTGGAAGAAAAGCTGGAACAGGGCGCTATATCAGGTGTTCAGGAACGAGTTGTTTATGTAAAGGAAGATGGTCAGGCACCGGCGGAGCCAACGCTGAGACCGGAACTTCCAAACGCAGTACCGGAAGATGTGCAGCAGGTAGTAAAGAATTTCAGACCGATTGCAGATGAGGCGTCGGGGATGCTTCGGAATTACCTGAAAAAAGCGCGTCTAAGCCTTGCGGGTGACAACCGTCTGATGATCGTGATGCCAGATGCACTGGGTGCAGATTTTGTTGGCAGAGAAGATAGACGGAAGGAACTGGAAAGTCTGATTGAAAACAGGATCGGCAAGAAGGTGGAAGTAGAAGTACGCCACGTAGAAGAAGGACGCCGGTTTGAGGATACATTTGTAGATATTGAGAAGAAGATCAATATGGAGATTATAGTGGAGGATTAATTTATGGCAAAAAGAGGTGGATTTCCTGGCGGAGGAATGCCGGGGAACATGGCAAATCTGATGAAACAGGCACAGAAAATGCAGCGTCAGATGGAAGAACAGGCAAAAGAGCTGGAAGCAAAGGAATTTACTGCGACTGCAGGAGGAGAAGCTGTGGAAGTGACAGTTTCCGGTAAAAGAGAAGTTCTAAAGGTGAAGCTGGCAGAAGAGGTTGTGGATCCGGATGATATTGAAATGCTGGAGGATCTGATTGTGGCAGCAACAAATGAAGCGCTTCGCAAAGTGGATGAAGAATCCAGCTCTGCAATGTCCAAACTGACAGGAGGACTCGGCGGAGGAATACCGGGTATGTTCTAATCCGGACAGAGGTGAAAAAGAATGGATTATTACAGTAATCAGATCAGCAGGCTGATCGAAGAATTTTCACGCCTTCCGGGTATTGGTGCAAAGTCTGCCCAGAGACTGGCATTTCATATTATCAATATGCCGAAAGATCAGGTGGAGAATCTGGCAAAGTCGATCGTGGATGCCAGAAATAATGTGAGATACTGTGCACAGTGCTGTACTCTGACGGACCGGGAACTTTGCCCGATCTGCAGCAATCCGGAACGGGATCAGCGGACCATCATGGTAGTGGAGACTCCAAGAGATCTGGCAGCATATGAAAAGACCGGAAAATATAACGGAGTGTATCATGTGCTTCATGGAGCGATCTCTCCGATGCTGGGGATCGGACCGGGGGATATCCGCTTAAAAGAACTGATGGAACGGCTGCAGCAGGATGTAGATGAAGTGATCGTGGCGACCAACTCAAGCCTGGAGGGGGAGACTACCGCAATGTACATCAGCAAGCTGATCAAGCCGACCGGGATCAAAGTGAGCAGGATTGCCAGCGGTGTTCCTGTAGGCGGAGATCTGGAATATATTGATGAAGTGACGCTTCTGCGTGCACTGGAAGGCAGAACGGAGCTTTAACAGGACAGGGAAGAGAAATCATGAACAAAAAGAAAGTGACATCTTCGGATGTGGCGAAATATGCCGGCGTTTCCCAGACGACGGTTTCTATGATTTTAAATAAGAAGTACAATGTTTCTTTTTCCAAAGAAGTGGTAAAAAAAGTGGAGGATGCAGCCCGGGAGCTGGGGTATGTGCTTCCCAAGCGCAGAACACAGAAAGAAAGCCGCAGGGAAAAGCTTCTGGTGGTTTTCTGCCCGAATCTGACCAATCCGTATTATGTCATGCTTTTGCAGGGAATCGAAGCAAGAGCAACGGAGCAGGGGTTCGGGCTGTTTGTGTGTAATACCCAGAGAGATCTGGAGTTGGAGGAGCGTTATTTAAAGATGCTTCCCTCTCTGAATCCGCAGGGGGTCATCTACACCTGTAATCCGAGCAACTGCTTTATGGAGACAGTGGAGCAGTTGTCCAACAAGATTCCCTTTGCTGTCATCAACAATCAGAATGAACGGCTGAATGTGGATGCGGTAGAGCTGGATAATTCAAAGCTTGGCAGAATTATGGCAAAGCATCTGCTGGAACTCGGACATACCCATGTGGCATATATTGCGCCGCCGCTGACTGTAAGGCAGAAGCAGCGTTCCAAGCGGGTAGAAGGATTTTTGAAGGAGTTTCAGAAAGCAGGACTTGGAGATCATGTGGTGATCAAAGCCGCGGATGAGCAGATTGATAAAGATGTGCCGGGAATCGATTCGGAATATCGGATCGGATATGACCTGACAAAGGAATTGCTGAAAGAGCATACGGATCTGACTGCGATCGTGGGGCTCAATGACATGATCGCCTTTGGTATTCTGGATGCTCTGTACGAGGAGAAATACAAAGTTCCGGGAGAGATGTCCGTGATGGGATGCGACAACACATTGTTTGCGAGAATGCATCATATTGCGCTGACAACAGTCGAACATTTCGTGATCTATAAAGGCAGAGACGCCTGCGATATCATCATGAAAAAGATCAAAGCCCGCAGTGAGCCGTATGCCGGGATCGAGCCGGTGAGTATCTATCATGTGGAGTATGAGCCACAGATCGTGATGCGGGGAACAACCGGATATCCAAATCTGAAAAAAAGAAAAATTAGTACAAAAAAGTAAATTATTAGTAATAAAAATCAACAGTAAAAGGCAAAACCAAAGTTAGCAGTAGTTTTTTTATTAATAATGTGATATTATTAGTACGGCAAAATTACTAATAATTTTTGGGCCTATTGACCTGTTTCCAGGGAGTCTATATAATCGAATTATAACAAATCGACGAAGATTTTAAGGAGGGACAGGTAATGAAATTTTTTATTGACACAGCAAATGTAGAGGATATTAAAAAAGCAAATGACATGGGTGTGATCTGTGGAGTTACAACAAATCCATCCCTGATCGCCAAAGAAGGACGTGTATTTGAAGAAGTAATCGCAGAGATTGCATCGATTGTAGACGGACCAATCAGCGGAGAAGTCAAAGCGACAACAGTAGACGCAGAAGGCATGATCAAAGAAGGACGTGAGATTGCAAAGATTCATCCGAACATGGTAGTGAAGATTCCAATGACAGTGGAAGGCCTGAAAGCTTGTAAAGTCCTTTCATCTGAGGGAATCAAGACAAATGTGACTTTGATCTTTTCTGCAAATCAGGCACTTCTGGCAGCAAGAGCGGGTGCAACGTATGTATCACCGTTTTTGGGAAGACTGGATGATATCTCGGTAAGAGGAACAGATCTGGTTGCAGAGATCGCTCAGATCTTTGAAGTTGCAGGAATTGATACAGAGATCATTGCCGCAAGCGTAAGAAATCCGATCCACATTACAGACTGTGCACTTGCAGGGGCTGATATTGCAACAGTGCCTTACAAGGTAATCGAACAGATGACACATCATCCGTTGACAGACGCCGGAATTGAGAAATTCCAGGCTGATTATAAAGCTGTTTTCGGAGAATAAAAGCAGGAGGCAATCATGAACAAATTAGAATTGATGAAAACTGCAAATGAAGTCCGCAAAGGGATTGTCACAGCGGTACACAGCGCAAAAGCGGGACATCCGGGCGGATCTTTATCAGCAGCTGACATTTTTACGTATCTCTATTTTGAAGAGATGAATATTGATCCAAAAGAGCCGAAAAAAGCAGACCGTGACAGATTTGTCCTGTCTAAAGGACACACAGCTCCGGGACTGTATTCTGTACTGGCGCAGAGAGGATATTTCCCGGTTGAAGATTTAAAGACACTGCGTCATACAGGATCTTATCTGCAGGGACATCCGGATATGAAGCACATTCCAGGTGTGGATATGTCTTCCGGATCTCTGGGACAGGGAATTTCTGCGGCAGTTGGTATGGCGATTGCAGGAAAACTGGACAACGCAGATTACAGAGTTTATACACTTCTTGGAGACGGAGAGATTCAGGAAGGACAGGTATGGGAAGCAGCGATGCTGGCAGCGCACAAAAAACTGGATAATCTGGTTGTGATCGTAGATAACAACAATCTGCAGATTGACGGTGCGATTGATGAAGTCAACTCCCCATATCCGATTGATAAGAAATTTGAAGCATTCAATTTCCATGTGATCAACATCGACGGAAATGATTTTGATCAGATCGATGCAGCATTCAAAGAGGCAAAGACAGTGAAAGGGTGCCCGACAGCGATCATTGCCAAGACGATCAAAGGAAAAGATGTTTCATTCATGGAAAATCAGGCAGGATGGCACGGAAAAGCGCCGAATGATGAAGAATACGCAGTAGCAATGGCAGATTTGGAGAAAGTAGGTGAAGCATTATGTCAGATGTAAAGAAAATAGCAACAAGAGACAGTTACGGAAATGCTTTAGCCGAACTCGGAACTGCACATGAGAATGTAGTTGTACTGGATGCAGACCTTGCGGCAGCTACAAAGACCGGTGTGTTTAAAAAAGCACATCCGGAGAGATTTATCGACTGTGGTATCGCAGAGAGTAATATGATGGGTGTGGCAGCAGGTCTTGCAGCAGCCGGAAAGGTACCATTTGCAAGCTCTTTCGCAATGTTTGCGGCAGGCCGTGCATTTGAGCAGATCAGAAACTCCATCGGATACCCGAAACTGAACGTGAAGATCGGTGCGACACATGCAGGAATCTCTGTAGGAGAAGACGGTGCGACACACCAGTGTAACGAAGATATCGCTCTGATGCGAACAATTCCGGGAATGGTTGTGATCAACCCTTCTGATGATGTAGAAGCAAGAGCAGCAGTAAAAGCGGCTTACGAGCATGTAGGACCTGTTTATATGCGTTTTGGACGTCTGGCGGTTCCGGTGATCAATGACAGAGAAGATTACAAGTTTGAACTCGGAAAAGGTGTTGTGCTGCGCGAAGGAAAAGATCTGACGATCGTGGCAACAGGACTTCCGGTTTCCAACTGTCTGGAAGCAGCAGAGAAGCTTGCAGCAGACGGAATCGATGCGAAAGTGATCAACATCCATACGATCAAACCTCTGGATGAAGAACTGATCGTGGAAGCTGCAAAAGCAACAGGAAAAGTTGTGACAGTGGAAGAGCACTCCGTAATCGGAGGACTTGGAAGTGCAGTATGTGATGTCCTTTCAGAGAAAGCGCCGACACAGGTACTGAAGATCGGAATCAACGACACATATGGTGAGTCCGGACCAGCCTTGGAGCTGATCGCAAAATACGGACTGGATACAGAAAGTATCTATCAGAAGATCAAAGCGTTTGTATAAAATTCAGAAAAGAGAAATCCCCTGCCGGCAGAAACAAATTGTTCTCCGTCAGGGGATTTTTACTTTGGCACTAGATTGTAGCCAAAGTGGAATGTCCATATAGTGGAGACCAGAAACAGTCTCATCAGTGCATATCCAAACAACAGGCCGGTTAAAAATCTCCGGCGATTGTTGCTTTCGTAGGATGTCATCATCTGAATGACTCCATCCAGGATCATAGGCAGCATCAAAACTGCGAAAATCCAAGGAGACCAGGAAACCAATGGGAACGTGACCGGGCATAATAGAATGCCGACCAGTTCTCCGGTACACCTGGCACAGATTGGAAACTGTGTCCCCTTCCAGTAAAAGGAACGGTCACTTCTGCAATGACAGCCAAATATAATAGGAAGCCATTTGTAGATCCAGTTTTTCATAAAATCTTAGAATCCCATGCTGGCAATGCCGACTCCGATCACAGCGACCAGAATGTACCACAAAATTCCAATGATGACACTGACCAATGCTCCGATTCCGGCAGCTTTGGCAGTTTTTGGTTTTGTGTCTTTCCATACAAGGAATAAAACAAGACCTACAATCGGGATACAGCAGCCTAACAATCCCCAGAGAAAGCCGCCGTTGTCCGTGACTTGTGGAGTTGTGTTTTGAGAAGCTCCGCAGTTTGGACAGGTTGCGGCATTGTCCTCAATCTGATTGCCACAGTTTTTACAAAAAGCCATAGGAAATCCCCCTCTCTTTAATTGGTTGATAGTTACAGATGTATACTCTGTAAATGGAATCTTATTGTATATTTATACCATACAATTTTTGTATCGTCTACAAAAAACAGAAAAATGTCCGAAAATATTTTTCGCAGGTAAAGTGCGTGCTATAATATGGGAAGAAGCTGTCTGTACAGTGAGAATCCGGAGGTGGAAAGACTTGAAATTATGGTATCGAATGATTCGACGTTTGGAAGAATTTTATATAAGAAAGCATAAAGAAGAGTTCCTGTTGAGGAAACAGAAGTGGGATGAAGAATTTTATGAATGTATTCAGGATATTGCGAAGCATCCGGTTGTGCTTCGTATGAAACTATATCTGCATCATGGAAATACGAATTGTTATCAGCATTGCCTTCATGTATCTTACTACAATTATGTGTGGTGCCGCTTTTTTCATCTGGATGCAAAATCAGCGGCAAGAGGCGGGATGCTGCATGATCTGTTTCTGTATGACTGGCATACCCATGCAAAAGAGACGGGGCAGCGTTTCCACGGGCTGACACATCCGAAAACAGCCTTAAACCATGCATGTCGTTTATTTTCTCTGAATGATATAGAGAAAGATGTGATCCGGGCGCATATGTGGCCAGTCACATTTTTTAGCATTCCTCACACAAAAGAGGGATGGATCATCACACTGACAGACAAATATTGCGGAGCATTTGAAAGTATGAAAAGAAAATAGAAAAATTTTGGGCAAAAATTTTGTCGAACTTATGTGACATTAACTGATAAAATCGGCCTTTTTCGTGTGCTATTCTCTAAAAGAACCCGGGGGAGCGGACAGGCTTCCGGCAAAAAATCAATTGAATCAAGGAGGATATACAGCATGGAAAGACAGATCCCAAAAAATGTTCGTCAGATTGGAAACGTGAGTGACAGCCCGAAAATTTATGTGGAGGACTATGTAGATACTTTTTTCCTACAGCTTTGTGACAAGGCGAAGGACGGACCGATCGGTGCATTTCTCGTAGGAGATATGCAAAAGAGCGAGGATGAGGAATATGTATACATATATGGTGCGATTCAGATGCACGACTTGAAGCTGGTCGGCAATGAATACGTGATTGATGATGAAACATGGAAAAATGCATATGAGGACTGTAAACAGTATTTTGAAGACGGAGAAATGTTGGGCTGGTTTGTCGCACAGCCCGGAGTAGAACTGGATGCAAAGAGCAACATAGTGAAACTTCATAAAAAATCGTTCCCGAAGCAGAATACTGTTTTTGTTATGAAGGATTCCGCAGAGAAGGAAGAATCTTATTTTGTGCATAAACTGAATGATCTGATGGAGATTGGAGGTCGTTATACATATTATGAGAAAAATCCATGCATGCAGAACTATATGATCGCTGCTCGAAGAAAGAATGGGGTGTCTCCCTCGGAAACTGTTGAGGATCGAGCTGCTCAGGACTTTCGGAACATGGTCCGCAGTCGAGGAAGCCGGACGCATCAGAAAAAAAACAACCGTCTGATGTATGTGGCAAGTTCCATACTGATACTGGTGGCAGTGATTATGGGAGTTACGACTCTTAATAATTTCGGGAAAATGAAGGCTGTCCAGAAAGTGATGAGTCAGGCATCGTCAGCGGTCTTACAGGAAAATAATACAGAGGAGGTGCAGCCGGTGAGCGGTGAAGTGACAGAGACATCCAATGAGGGAGACGTGGAAAAACAGGAAGAAACACCACCATCAGAAAAGGATGCGTCAGATCCGGAAATAAAACAGGAAGAAGGAAAAACAGGTGATATTGTCCAGGAACAGGAGAGCGCAGAAGGAGAGGGTGATTCCTCAGAGGGAGTGTACGTAGTGGAGCAGGGAGATACACTGGCGATCATCAGTAAAAAGGCCTACGGAGATGTTTCGCATGTAGATTCTATCTGTCGGATGAACGGAATTACGGATGGAAATTTGATTTATGTAGGTCAGAAATTGCTATTACCATAAAATAATGCTATAATCGGAAAATAAAACAAAATGATAAGGGGTCGGATATGAAGCAAAAGAAAAATCCGCGGTTTCGATTTTCTGGATCCATAGATATGGAGATCATCCGGAGGCAGGTTAAAAGGCACAGAAGAAGCGTGCTGGGACAGTGGACGATCCGGATCGTCGTGGCAGCCATGATCGTGACAGGAACCTATCTTGTGATTGAAAATCAGACGTATACGTCCGTTGCAACAGCGGACTCACATAAGAAAGATACAGAAGACAGCAACCAGTATATCGCATTTTCAGACGGTGTGATCCGATACAGCAGAGATGGCGTTGTGTTTCTGAATAAAAAGAATAAGGAAAAATGGATTCAGCCCTGTCAGATTCAGAATCCGATAGTGGACGTTAATGAGGATGTGTTTGCAATAGCAGATGTGGGCGGTAATACGATCATGATTTTTCAGAAGAGTGGATTAAAGGGGGAGATTGAGACTACGCTTCCGATTGAAAAGATTTCTGTTTCAAATCAGGGGATTGTAAGCGCGATCCTGAAAAACGAATCTACGCCCCAGATCATTTCCTATGATGCAGTGGGAAATATTCTCGTAGAGCATCAGGTGAATCTAAACAGTACCGGATATCCAATCTCACTGGATATGTCGGCGGATGGGGAGAACCTGATGGTATCGTATCTTTCCACAAAAAACGGAACATTGAAGTCTATGGTTGCTTTTTATAATTTTGGAAAAGAAGGTCAGGAAAAAACGGACAACCTGATTTATACAGAAGATTTTGATCAGACAGTCGTTCCGGATGTGTTTTATATGGACGCGTCCACATCCGTTGCGGTTGGTGATAGATCATTTGTGATCTATGAAGGTACGAAGTCCGTGAAAAAGAAAACCGAAGTGAAGCTGAATCAGGAGATACGCAGTGAATTTCACTCGGACAGGTATATCGGGTTTATTCTTACGAATAAAGATAAATCAGGATATGAAGTGCAGCTTTATGATAAAACGGGAAAACAGATAATAAACCGGGAAATAACAGGAGAATATAGTCATGTAAAGATAGCAGGAGATGAGATCATCATGTTCGACGGAACAAAAGGATGTATCATCAGCGACACGGGAATACAGCGATTTAAGGGAGACTGGGGAATAGAAGCACAGGAAGTGATTCCGGCTGCCGGAATTCACAGATACCTGATCGCCGGTGAAGATGAACTGCGGCTAGTTTACCTGACAAATTAGGAGAAAATATGGATAATTGGTTATTGATTATTGTAGGAGTGATATTTTTGATCAGTATCGTGGCAGGCTATGTCAGAGGACTGCTCAAAATCGGAATTTCGTTGCTGGCTACGGTTCTGTCGATCGTGCTGGTTATGTTTCTGGCGCCTTATGTCAGTGATGCGCTTATTAAATGGACACCTGCGGATGAGATGATTGAAGAAAAATGTATGGAGATGTTCATGCCTCAGATTTCTGCAGATACATTGAAAAATGCAGATTTAAGCGGTACTTCACTTGGAGAATTGAATCAGGATCAGCTGGAGGACATCAACAATCTGGACTGGAACCAGTTGGGGATCAACATTCAGGATATTTTGAATATCATTGGAGAGATTCCAAAAGAAGTGCAGATTCAGGAGATTGAAAATGCAGCGTTGCCGGAGTTTTTGAAAAACCGGCTGCTGGAAAACAATAACAGCACAATTTATCAGGAACTGGGAGTTAAGTCATTTCCTGAGTATGTGGCATCGTATATTGCGAGGATGATCCTCAAGGTTGTGGCGTTTCTCGTTACATTTATCCTTGTGTGGATTCTTGTCAGGGCGCTGATGGCTGCAGTAGATCTGATCGGCGAGCTTCCGATTCTGGGATTTTTCAATCACCTGGGCGGAGCGGTTGTCGGAGCAGCGGCGGCACTGGTGATTGTCTGGCTCTTGTTTTTGATCATAACATTATTGTATAATAATGCGATTGGACAGTCTTGCTTTGAGATGATTGAAAAAAGCAGTATTCTGACATTTTTGTATGATAACAATATATTGATTACGAAGCTGTTGTCATTTTAAGAGGGATTTTCGATCTTGAAAAGTCGGTTTTGAAGATAAAATATATATTTTACAAAAAATTGAAAAAATCTATTGACAGGTACTGTGCGATATGGTATATTTTAATAGCTGTCGGTGATAACTGAACAGCTTGAACGGGGGATTAGCTCAGTTGGGAGAGCGCCTGCCTTGCAAGCAGGAGGTCACGAGTTCGAATCTCGTATTCTCCATTTACTCAGTGATAAGAGCTGAGACAATTTTATAGTATTCCTCGATAGCTCAGTGGTAGAGCATTCGGCTGTTAACCGAAGGGTCGTTGGTTCGAACCCAACTCGGGGAGTTCACAAAGCCCGTAAATTCAACGTTTACGGGTTTTATTTTATTTTGAAACATGCCCCTTGGGGGCAAAAAAGGCTGTCTGCTTAAGAAAGCAGGCATTTGATTGTTAACCGAAAAATGAACCGGAATTGCGTTGCTGGATGGGTTCCGGTATGTTGTCCGATGGTAAATTTTAAGTTTTACTGTCGGGCTTTTTTTGTGCCTTTTTTAGAAAGGGGAACGCAGTATGGAATTGAATGAATTGGAAAAACGGCAGCTCTTTCAGGTCGAGGGAGACTGTCAGACAAAAGTGCTCAATGAACTTTATCTTACTGCCCGGTATACGACGGATCCTAAGTAGCGTGAAGCGGCTCAAAGCCTGGCAGATAAGCTGCGGAGTATGTCGGCGGATGAATGTATGGATCTAGTGAAAGATATTCAGAGCAATTACAAGCTGCCTTATCCTCTCCGCACAGTTGGGGAAATGATTGCGGAAGCAAGACGGCAGTCCCGGGCGGATAAACTGAAAGGACATGACATTATGGCTCTAGAGAGATTTGCAGAGGATACAAAGCACATGATCGTCTTTGATGTATTATCTTCTGACTCTACAATTGGAGATAAAGGAGACCGGATGCGTTTATTCCTGACAGATGAGGGATATAAGAAAGCCCTGAAGAATCAGGAGAACAGGCATATTAAGATCAGAAATCATGCAAAAGTATCAGCGGGGCATCTGCATTATGAGCATAGAGACCGCGATTTGTAAATAGGACAACAGAAAGGAGGAGCGCAGTATGGCTGTATTCCGAGTGGAAAAGATAAAAGATTTTACGATTATGAGCAACCATCATCTTCGCAATCCAAAGCTGTCTTTAAAAGCGAAAGGGCTTTTATCGCTGATGCTGTCGCTCCCGGAGGATTGGGATTATACCACGAAAGGGCTGGCGCAGATCTGTAAGGAGGGAGTTGATTCTATTGGTACTGTATGGATATCTGACGAGACGGCGCCTCCGGTGTGAAAATGGTCAGTTGGGAGATGATGTTAGAATATCAGATGGCTGAAGAAAAATAAGCCGGATATCGTGATTGTGAGAGAGGAATTGCAGATGGAGACTGAGCAGCAGGATCTGAAATATATGAGAGAACTGTGGGAGAACACAGTGATGTAAAACCCGGTTTAATGAATATCAGAGATTGGAGAGAAAACTATTATGATCAGAAAAGGATTTAAAATGAAACTGTATCCAGGAATGGAAGCAGAATATGAAAAACGCCATAATGAACTGTGGCCGGAGATGCAGGACATGATCCACGAGTACGGCGGTAGAAACTATACGATCTTCCTTGACAGGGAGACGCTGATCCTTTACGGATATATCGAAATTGAAGATGTCGGAAAATGGGATGAGAGTGAGGAGACGACGATTAACCGTAAATGGTGGGATTTCATGGCGGATATCATGGAGACAAATCTGGATAACAGCCCGGTGTCCGTGGATCTGCAGGAAGTATTTCATCTGGATTAAGCAGCGGGCAGAAGTTTTAAAATCAGAATAAAGGTGCTGTCGCCATTGATGCCGTCAGCACCTTGAAAAAACAGTTTATTTTTGATTTTGACCTTTCATGATATCGCCTTTTTGTTTGAATGAAATTTCATAGATACCAGAAGTAACTTCCCGGACGTTGCTGTTTCCCCAGATAAAGGAATCTGCATATGTCGGAAGAACTATACGGATCGTATGGGCGCGGGCAGCCTGCATTTCGATGTCAAGCCTGTATTCTGACAGGTTCCAATCAATAGATATTTCCCCGTCAGGATAACAGAAATGCTGAACTTTACCGGCGTTTATTCTTTTGGGAAGTGCCGGGAGGATTTTCAGCAAATCCTTGGAAGCATAGAGTATCATTTCCTGTATCGCGTCTACGTATCCGAGCGCGGCATCCAATTGAACCGGGGCAGAGTCGATGTCGAGTGTGATACTCATGCCTCTCCAGTCATTGTGAAGTGTAAAAAAGTTGGGAAGCAGGCACGATTTTGCCATGTTATCCAGACACTGTGCTGCAGTTTCCCCCTCGTCAAAACGAGCGTATATTATAGCCATATGAGCCATGGACCATCCGGTCTGGGCATCTATTTTTCGAAGCGCGACAGCTTTTTTGTATTTTTTAATTTCCTGAGGTTGATCAACAGTGTTGACCTCGTTGCCCGGAAATACCGGATAAATATGTGACAGATGACGATGGTCATAACGGTCTTCAAACTGTTCGTCCTGCCATTCTCTGACAGCCCCGAGTTCATTGGTTTTGTAAGGCGGGATTGACCGGAGGATTTTTTCCCATCCTGCCCTGCGTTCATGAAAACAGCCGTATTTTTCGCTGATGTGGATCAGATTCGTGAAAAATTCTTTTATGATCGCAAGGTCAATTGTGGAATTGATTGTCGTCGGCATTGGGTGTGCGATCAGTTCTGAAAGGGGCGGCATAAAGTTCTGCGGTGTATTTTCCGGGGAAACACTGGGATAGACTTTAATGCTGCCATCCTGTTTGTATTGAATAAAATCTTCGTAAAAAGCAGCCACTTCTTCAAGATATGGTAATATCTCGGTTTTTATATAATCTTCGTCTTCCGGGCGGTAACATACATAAGTGCTGTAATGCTGCGCTATCCATCCGGCGGCTCCGACCCAATTGATAATAACAGGAACAACCTGAGTGGGTTCGGATACTCCCGGCGTTGTTCCGGCGGTCATATAGATTCCGCGACAGCCAAACAGTTTCTGTGCGTTTTCACGGAATGTTTCCATTTTGGAATTATAGTACCGGAATAATGAGCGGTGGAAATCTGCAAGATTCCCGACGAAACTGTGCCAGTAGATCATCTGAGTATTTTCATTTGCCATATTGTGCGCCCAGATAGGCTGGTAATTTCCGTTCCAGATTCCGTAGAGTGCAAATGGAGCATCATTTTCCGATGTACCGCTGATGAAAAGATACCTGCCGAATTTCCACATCTTTTCCATTAGTTCGGGTGACTGCTCGGAAGTAAACGCCTGATGGAGCAAAGATTCATTGCTTTTTTCATTATATCCGTCCAGTTCCAGTTCGGCACTGTGGTATAGTTTTGCATGTAACGGAATATGCGATGCAAGCATGTCGTCATAGCTTTTGCTGTGTGACAAAATCCAATCTTTCGCTTTTGGCAAACCTCTTTTAGAGGTTTCTTTAATAAACGGACGTATCATAACAGTAATTTCATTAGCGCTTTCTACAAAAATCCGTCCAAACTGAGCTTTTTGAGTCCCGTTGGAGATGATATGTATTGCCATTCCAAAATAGCGGTCATCAAGATTGGAAGATTCATATAAGATCCAGTCATCCGTTACCTCGATATGTTTTTGGACCGCGATTTTCTGATAACTTTCCGGAATTTCAAGCCCGGGAACTGTATGGATATCTGCCATGAAATTTGCGCAGATTACAGGGCTGGAGGCCTGGATCCGATATAGGATCATATCATCAGCTCTGGAGACAAAACCATCGCACCGATAACGGACGTCCTGATCCTGCCACTGGCAGGATGCTTCACCGGTATCCATCTGGAGTACCCTCAGATAATCGTGAAATGTCCCATGAGGAATAATTTGTATTTTCAGATCGCCGACAGGAAGAGGAGATTCCAGTTTTGAATTATAACCTTGTCGTTTTAATTCATTAACAAGCTCCCAGCTGGCTTCTTTAAACATTCCCTGATCCATTTTGCTGCGCATCCGTTCGAGCGCATGGTGAACATCCGGAAGCCTGTTCGCTTTTCCGCCATACCATAGACCGCCATCTGTGACCATGAGTGTCTGTTCTTTTGTCCCGCCGTAAAAACTGGCTCCGGTATGCCCGTTCCCACTGACTAAAGCTTCTCTCCATGTTTCTCTCCACCATGAAGACGGATACTGCATATAGATACTGTCACGTGTGAGTATAATTGGTTTCCACATTTTTTCCTCCTTTGCTCTTGTGTGTGATGGATAACCGGGAGCAATATTCCGGTTTACACAAGAATCATATTATCTATAGTATAAATATACTATGTCGGATTTTTCAGAGAAAATCATGACAAACTATATAAAAACATGTCGCTTTTTTACAGGAAAGGGACAGAATGCTCTCTAATAGTTATGTCTGGCGTCTGCGATACTCCTGCGGGGACAGTTTATAATATTTCCGAAAGGAGGATGAAAAATATTCTACAGATGAAAATCCGAGCTTTTCTGAAATGGAAGTGATGCTTTCCTGTGATGAGGAAAGAAGCTGGAGTGCAGCTGCCATTTTACTTTCACGTTTTTTCTGGCTGAAAGTTTTCCCGTAATGTTCCCTTAGAAAACGTTGGGTTTGACGTGGAGAAAGACCGATGCGGTTGGCAAGGCTTTCAAGCGAAAGTGTGGCATATTCGTAAATAAAGTATTGTTCTATAAGAAGAGAACGTCTTTCCGACAGAGTGATTTGCGCGGATAGAGTGGGAAAATTGACGTTTTGTTTGTAATTGCGCAGAAGAGCGATAATAAACTGGCATAATAAAGCTCTGACTTGATCGAGGTATCCCAATTCTTGAGCTGTTAATTCATGGAAAATTTGATTGAGTACAGGCAGTACGTTTTGATTATCCTGTCCGTACCAGAAAACCTGATTCAGAAAGAAATGTGCCAGAGGACTCTTTTTAGAATCCGGTATATTTTTCGTATCTAGAGACAAGTATATACAATATTCGGTCAGGGGATCCTCTTTGTCAGGGGTCTGTGAATGTATGACATGTGGGCCGGTGACATAGAGAGTATTAGGCAAAACGGAATAAAACGAATTGTCAATAACGGCGCTCCCTTTGCCGGAAGAAATATAATGAATTTCATAATTCCCATGTCCGTGGCTGTGCTCCGGCATGCTTTCTTCTAAAATTCCGCGACTGATGCTTTCAACCCGGAACAGTGCGTGATTAAAGCGAAAAGTTACCTCAATAGAAAAAGTTTCTACGCCCATGTCATTTCTCCAATCTTCTGTTATTTTATTCTAAGTCTAACAAAAAAGATGTCCATGGTCAATAACTATCATGTCGTAAAATTATAGAAAAAATATGACAGATTACTCCCCGAAATGTCGCATTATTATCTTACATGAGAAAGGCGGATGAATATATACTGATTATACAAAACAAACAAAAAACAAGCGCTTGTTGATTGTTTGATGCACAAAATGGAGAGATGAAAGGTAAGAAAGGATGACTGAGATGAGAAAAAAAGCAGCGAGGAGTGCGGCGGTTGTTCTGGCAGCGGCAATGGTGGTTGGTACATTGGCCGGATGCGGAGCCAAAGATCAGGGGAGTGAAGCAACATCTAACCGTACAGAAGATGGAACCGGTTTTAAAGACTATTCGGAAGGGTTCCCAGAAGAAGTTACGATTCAGATTCCGGTATATGACAGGGCATATGAAGGTTGGGATCCTACGGATAATTATTATACAAATTGGGTGCAGACAGAATTTGGTGATAAATACAACATCAATGTAGAATATGTGGCAATCGGACGTACGACGGAAGTGCAGGATTATATGCAAATGATCGCAGCGCAGACAGCGCCTGATATAATCATGAGCTATGACATGCCGCAGGCGGTTAATTACTATAATGAAGATGCAATGCAGCCACTTGATCTGGAGGAAATTGAGTATTATGCGCCTACTTATTATGCAAATATGAAGGATACAGTAGCGCAATACGGTTCGTTGGATGGAGAGAATATGTTCTTCTTCGCAGAAAGGAATCCTGTTTATTATAGTGAAATCACACTGATTCGTCAGGACTGGCTGGATGAAGTGGGAATGGATATGCCAACAAATGAGGCAGAACTTGAAGAAGTAGGACGTGCATGGAAAGAAGCAGGCTTGGGTACGATGGGGAACTCTTTGATCACACAGAGTTTTACATATGAATATCCATATTTTGATGACAGTATTTCAGAGGAAGAATATGGAAAATATCTTGACCTGACAGTAGCTCCTCTTACCTGGGAGCCATCCGAAAAATATTTGAAAAATCTGAACGAAGAATATAATGAAGGAATTGTAGATCAGGAATTTTATCTGAACGCGCAGGATACGGACTGGAAAGCAGATTTTGTATCCGGACGCTGCGGTACATATAAATTCCGAATCGGAAATACAACGGATGTGTTTGATTCTCTTCTGGCGAACAATCCGGATGCTGAAGTTTCAACCCTAGATCCAGGAGCACTAAGTCCGGAAGGAAAAGGATATTATTATGCATATCCGCCTTACGGTATGGTGATGGGAATCAGCGCGACAACGCCGGCAGAAGAAAGGGCAGCGGTGTGGATGTATCTGGAGTGGCTGAGCCAGCCGGAAAATCTCTTTAAAATGCAGAATGGGGTGGAAGGTGACAACTACACGCTGGATGAAGATGGAATTGCAGTTCCGATTGCTGGATTCGAAGGGGAATCAAAACTCTCTCAAAATAATAATAAAGATTATTGGTGTCTTGTTGTAGAAGATGTAACATACGGAGATGCGGAGAAAGATTACAAAGCAAACTTACGTTTACTGGCACCGACAGGATATGAGTACCTGATCGAGCAGGCTTACAATTATTATCAGGAAGATGCAGAGTATGGAATCGTTACTCCGGTATTTACAAAAGTGATCGAGTCGATCAGTGAGTATTCCAGTGATCTGAATGCGATGTGGCAGGAATTCTATGTGGATCTTGCAACTTGCGATCCGTCAGAATTTGACGCTAAATATGAAGAATATTGTCAGGAATATCTGGAAGGAGGATATCAGGATATTCTGGATGAAAAACAGGAAGCAATGGAGGAGGGCAGCTATATCATTGCTGAATAGTCTATATAAAAGAGGGATGATGCAGAGCCGCACCATCCCATTTTAAAAACATAAAGAGAGGATCAGGCTTATGAATATTAAAATGAAAAACAGGCTTTATTTTAAGAGAACATGGATGCTGTATTTAATGATGGTGCTTCCGATGCTTTTTATTATTGTTTTTAAGTATTGCGCATATCCGGGACTTGCGATTGCTTTTCAGGATTATAAGGTTGCCCGGGGGATTACGGGTAGTGAATGGGTCGGGCTGGAGATCTTTAAAAAGATTTTTACGCACAGGGATTTTCTACCGTCTGTCAGGAATACCCTGCTTTTAAACCTACTTGATCTGATATTCAGTTTCCCAATGCCGATCATATTGGCGCTCGTGTTAAATGAAATTCGGTGTAAGTGGTTTAAGAAAGTGACCCAGACGCTTCTGTATCTGCCGCATTTCTTATCATGGGTCATCATTGGAGGACTTGGGTATCAGCTTTTTTCCATGAGTACAGGTGTAGTGAATATCCTGATAGAAAATGCCGGAGGAAGCCCCATTCCGTTCCTTCAGGACGATGTCTGGTGGGTAATTACTTATGTATTGATCGGCGTATGGCAGTCTATGGGCTGGGGAACAATTATTTATCTGGCAGCGATTACAGGTGTGAATCCGGAATTGTACGAAGCGGCAAGAGTGGACGGAGCAGGCAGATGGAAACAGTGCTGGCATGTAACTCTTCCCGGGATCCGAAGTGCAATCATCACCCTTCTGATCATGAATCTCGGACGGGTAATGCAGGGATCATTTGAAAGGATTTTTGCATTAATGAATGCAAAAGCAACCGAATTTACAACGACGATCCCTGTACTTGTATACCGTTGGGGTATTGAAGGAGGAAAATTCAGTGAAGCAACTGCTTTGGGACTGTTTCAGTCGGTGATCGGCCTGATCCTTGTGCTGGCAGCGGACTTCGTGGCAAAACGTATGGGTGAAGAAGGTTTGATTTAGGGAGGAAAACTATGACGGCAGTAAAGAGAAGTGTTAAAGGAACAAAGAAAATAGTTGGAAGAACAAAAAAAGATTATGTTATTACTGCATGTTTTTACATAATCCTTGCTTTGGTGGCGGCAATCTGCCTGTTCCCGTTTCTGCATGTATTATCAAAGTCTATCAGCGATGAGGCATATGTGATTGCTAATAAAGTAGTGTTGTTCCCAAAGGGGTTCAGTCTTGATGCATATAAAAAAGTATTTGCAGATTCATCGATCATGCGTTCTCTGTATGTGTCGGTAGTTGTGACGGTTGCTTTCACCGCGATCGGGATGTTCCTGACGGTCTGCGCATCTTATGCACTGACACGAAAAGAACTTAAAGGAAGAAGAGTTATGACTTTCCTGATCATGGTAAGTATGTATTTTACAGCAGGGACAATCCCGGATTACCTGCTTATGAATAACCTTCATATGCTTGATACATGGTGGTGCCTGATCCTGCCGCTGTGTTTTTCGCCATATAACTTCCTTATAATGAAGAATAATTTCAGCTCTACAATTCCAAACAGCCTGATTGAGGCTGCTGTAATGGACGGAGCAGGGCATTTTACAATTCTTGCCCGTATTGTGCTTCCGCTGACGAAACCGATCATAGCGACGATTACGTTGTTCTATGCAGTTGGACGTTGGAACACCTATTCAGATGCATTGTATTATATTAAACAGCGTGTAGATTTGCGCCCGCTGCAGTTAAAATTGTACTATCTTGTAGTTTCAGCTCAGGAATCTTTTCAGGCAGAGGGCGGTGTGACAGGCGTATTGACAAATCCGGAAGTGTTGAAAGCGGCCTGCGTAATATTTGCAACAATACCGATTATTATTGCGTACCCGTTTGTACAAAAATATTTTGTACAGGGCACAATGGTTGGAGCGGTAAAAGAGTAACAGCGCTTTTATAGGAGATGAGGGATGAAAACAAGAGGACATAAATTAGGAAGAGGCGTGGGAGCGCTGGCAATGACGCTTTTGACAGCGTTTACCTGCGTGTGCTCCGTTTCTGCGGTTGGAGCGGAGAAGTCTGCAGGATCTCGGTTTTCAGCAGAGAGTAAGGATAAAGAACATATCATTTATGAGGAAAATTTTGATCCTGACGATTACAAAGAACAGGCGGGACAGCCCGGCATATTGCCAAGGGATTGGAAATATGCCGGAAGTATGCCGGGCACTTCAGAAATTTATATAAATGATGAAAGCGATGAATGTTATTACGGTATTGCGAGAGGTGAGGAAGAAAAAGATAGTTCATATGTCGGCATTGTATATGCGGATTATTATGCGTTGCCGGATGAGTATACAGTATCCTTTGAAATGAAATATGGCGGTGGGGATATTGAAGTGCTGGCATATGAAAACCGGCTGAATGGTGGGAATCTTGCTGTAAGGAGCACTTTTTCGGACGGAGCATTTTCTGTCGTGGGGGCAGATACAGAGTCATGTAATCTGACGGAGAACGACCGGTTTTGTCTGTCCTACAAAATCGACTGTGATGCGAAAATCTATCGGGTTGAAATAACGGATAGAGAAGGGGGAATATTATATACTACAGAGGATATTCCGTTTTATAATCAGGACGCAAAGACTGCTGGAAGTCTGGCGTTGAAACTGGGGGCGGACAGTAGTATAGATATATTTGCCGTAAAAGTGTCGACTTCAGATGCAGGAGATGAAACACCGCTGCCGGATGAAGATGAGACTGAGGGGCAAGATACTTTCTATGCTGAAACATTTGAAAGTTACAGCAATGAGATGGGCAGGACTGATTTTGTTCCTGAAGGATGGGAGACGGCAGGGAATATGCCCGGAACAGCGGCTGTGCGTTCTTATGGAGAAAGCGGAACAGAAGAAAACGGATATTATTATGAATTATCAAGGACTCAGGAAGAAAACGGAAGTTCTTACGTGGGAATGAAGTTGACCAGTATCACATTGCCGGATGAATATACTGTATCAGTGGATGTCAATTATGCCAACACCGGAGACATTGAATTCTTTATGAGAGACTCGTCTTTTAACAGCGGAAAAGTAGCAGTTCGCGCAGGAATTACCCAAGGCGATAATGGCGGTACGTTCTATGCTTATTCGGGTGGAGATAAGAAGATCATAATGAGTAATGTAGCGGAAAACGGCTGGTTTAAACTGTCTTTTTATGTAGATAATTTCACAGGTACATATTATGTAACGATCAGGGATATTGACGGGAATACGATCGCCGGTTCAGAAGAAATGAATTATTATGATGCGAAGCCGGGAAGAGCAGCGGCTTTTGCAGTAACAACTGCGGCAGGAGCATCTGTCTCATTAGATAACGTAGTGGTGACAGGAAAAGATGAGCCATATGTGATAAGACCGGTTGAGAAAACAGTGCCGACAGACAGTAAAGTGAGTGTAACATATGATCCGGAAACAGAGGCTTATATTATGCAGAATGAATATGTGAAACTCTCAGTTGGCGAAGCAGAAGGAACAGTAGATGAAATGATCCGTTATATGAAAGATAATGGAGATTATGAAGATGGCGGATATAATGTTCTGGGACCATTTACAGGTTATTATCTTCTTAATTATACTGTAGACGGTGAAAGAAAACAGTGTGGATTTCATGCAACGGATTCGGAAATTGTAAAGCAGGAAGAAAATTACTGCGAGATAGTTCTTACGATGGATGATATAGAATATTCATCTGTGGCAGTTGAACTACATTTTGTTTTAACGGATGATGCAGAAGGATTTTATATGTATGCATACCACAGAAGAGCCGTGGGAGCACAGGGGGAGGTTGGAATCGAACAGTCCAGATATTCTTTGCGCATGGATTCCAGAATGTATCAGTACAGTGCGGTGGCAAATGAACCACTGTCGAGATATCCTGAGGCGGATGAGTACTGCAAAAGGCTGATGGATGCGACAGATCTTTTAAATGACGGCTCTACGTATACAAAATATCAGAATAGTTCATATCAGTTTGAATCGATAACACAGGGGTCTTATGGCGACGTGTTCGGTCTTTCCTTGATTACTCCGCAGAGAGACTGGGCAGGCGGCGGATATTCCAAACAGGATATCGATGTTCATGATGTATATAACGGTTCAAGGATACTAAACTGGCATCTGTCAACTTCCCACGGAGGAACCGGACTTGGAATATTAAATGATGATTGGCAAAAAATGTATGGGCCGGTTCTGTGGTATTCCAATTACGGCTGTGACGGACCAGAAGCGTTGAGACAGGACGCGCAGAAAAAAGCACAGGAAGAGATAGGCAGGAGCCCTTATGAATGGGTGGAAGATGAGGCTTATTCAGCGGAACGCGGGAGCGTATGTGGAAAGATTTCTGCCCGGAATGGAGAAGTTGTTTATACTGACACAGATGTTTCGCCCTCAGACACTTACGGATGGGCTGTATTGTCAGATATTCGAAGCGAAAGCTGGAAGAAAGATAATACGTACTATGAATATTATGCTCCGGTCAGAGAGGACGGAACTTTTGAAATAAGTAAAATACGTCCGGGCAGTTACCGGCTGAATATATCGCTTGACGGGATTATGGGAGAGTATGAATATGATGATATCGTAACAGTAGATGCAGGAGGAAAAGTAAACGTAGGAAGTATACAATGGGATAATGAAGTGTATGGCGACACGTTATGGACAATCGGAATACCAGATCAGACCGGTGAAGAATTCGCATATGCAGATTCCTATCGGCACTGGGGAATACATTTGGTGTATGACCAGTTGTTTCCGGAAGGAGTTAATTTCTATATCGGTGAAAGTAAAGAAAGCGAAGACTGGTTTTTTGTTCAGACAGCGTCCCCAATGGCTGGCGATATTTCTCATTATGACGGTGGATGGTATTATGACAGTGAAACCGGTCTGGCAAAGTATGATTTTGACAAGGCAGGAGAACCGCTGACGGAGGAAAGTTCAGAATGGAAAGGAAATGACAAGAATTTTTATAATATTTTTTTTGATTCTGCCGGATATGAAGACGGGACGGCAACTCTGTTGATTGCGAAAAACGGAGCAAGAGATGTCAGATTGTGCGTTTCGGTCAATGGTACAGACGTTACGGGAAAGGATGGGATCGAGGTATCAGGCGGCGGAGCTTATCCGCGATGCATGATTATAGATCAGCCGGAACTGCTAAAAGTTACTTTTGATGCGAAACTGCTTAAAAACGGGCAAAATCAGATCAATCTCTCTTTAAACGGTTCAACTGGAGATCTTGGCGCTTATGCCAATATGATTTATGACGCAATACGTTTAGATGTTGACGGAACATCATCAGTAAAAACTGGAGTGTCAATAGGGGGTGAAACAGAAAAAAATGACGAGAGTAGAGATGATGAAGAAAACGATACATTCAAAGCGGCAAAAACAGGCGATAATATCTCAGTGTATGGTGTGCTTGCGTTAATGTGCATGGCAGTTGTTTGTGGAGGAACAGTCTATACAATGAGGATATTGAGAAAGAAATAATGATGATGTAATCAATAAATATGCGAAGCAAAAGAAAAAGGATATAATATATTATTCAGACTTTTAAAACGGCTGACAACAGGTGGGCACCCTGCTATAATCATAGTATGTGTGAAGTATAACGATTTTAAGCAGAAATCTGTATGCAGATAAGGAGACTGGATAATGAGAAAGATTAATTATGATCGAGAAGAAATTGAACAGACGATTGATCGGATTGTAGAACGGACACAGCGCATGGATCTGATGTGGGATTGGCCATGCGGTGTGGCGTATTACGGGATAGCGGAGGCTTATACGGCAACAGGAAAAAAGTTATATATTGATTTCTTGAAAGATCGAATAGATGAGTTGATCAATGTAGGACTTCCTGTATGGACAGTCAATACATGCGCAATGGGACACAGTCTGCTGTCGCTCTGGCAGGAAACAGGGGATGAGAAGTATTTGGAAATCATTCATTCTAAGATTGATTATCTCAGGAATGAGGCACCTCGTTTTAGCAATCATGTGCTGCAGCATACCGTTTCATCAAATAGCGATTTCCCAGAACAGTGTTGGGCAGACACGCTGTTTATGGCTGCATTTTTCATGCTTCGTTATGGGATAATGGCAAAAGACAACGATGTAATAGAAGATGCCTTGAACCAATACTACTGGCATATTCAATATCTTCAGGATGAAAAAACCGGTTTGTGGTATCACGGGTATGATAATATAAGAAAAGATCATATGTCAGGGGTTTACTGGGGAAGAGCAAACTGTTGGGCAGCATATACAATGAGTATTGTGAAACATATCTTGCCGGAATGTTATCTCTATCCCCAATATCAGGAAATTGTGGGAAGCCTTACGGAACAACTTTGCGCTTTGAAAATATTTCAGACAGACGATGGTTTGTGGAGAACGATTTTGGATGATCAAGAATCGTATGAGGAATTATCAGCATCAGCCGGGATTGCAGCGGCAATGATATTGAATGAAAATCCGCTTTATAATAAATATGTTGAGAAATCAATAAGCGGCATACTTGCACATGTTGCTCCAGATGGAAAAGTGATGGATGTTTCCGGAGGGACTGCCATAATGAAAGACCGTGAAGGGTATCGTACGATATCAAAAAAATGGACATGGGGCTGGGGACAGGGAATGGCTCTTGCATTTTTTGCTGCCGTCCTGATGTCAGATAAACGGCGGGATATCTGAAAATTATCCGAGGGTTGTTCCGCTGTATGAAATGAAGCGTAGGAGATAAGATTAAAATAAAAAAGGTAAAAAAAGAGCTGATTGCACAGAAGCTGGATCTGGTGATTCAAAAGCTTATAAACCTCGATAATCCAGAAAATGAAGATAAATTGAAAGAAGGTGGAGAAGCGGTTGGCTTTTTTCAACGGGACTTTGGAATTACAGAATGGGACTGGCCGCAGGGAGTCGGACTTTATGGTCTTTTCAGAGTCATGAAATATTGTAAAAGCGATACGTACAGAGATTTCCTGTATGATTGGTTCCGGAGAGATATTACGGAAGGGCTTCCCTCACGTAATATTAATAGGACAACGCCGCTCCTTACACTTGTCGAATTAAATGAGGAATATAATGATAAAGAATTTGAAACCCTTTGCCTTGACTGGGCGGATTGGCTTATGAACTGCATCCCGCGCACGAAAGTCAGCAATCAAATAGTTAAGTTGACGGCAAAAGAATTTGATATCCTTGCGCTCCTGATCATGCATCCGAAACGTGTCTTTACCTATGAAATGATCATGGATCTGGTCTGGCATGAAGATTATACATTTTATTCCCGTAAGGCTGTTAACAACCATGTGAGTAATTTGCGGAAAAAATTAAAGATTGCCCCCCAATATACCCGATTATATAAAAAGTGTCTATGGCGTCGGTTATAAATTCGAGGTGTGAAGAAGCGTGGCAATATCAGTCCGCGCTTCTTTTGTAAAATACAGCAGAGTTTCAGTGTACTTTGGAAGAAAATGGACACTTTGGGAAAAAGAATAGAATATTTCCACGTATGCTCTCCCCATACAGAAGGAGGTTGACGATAAAACGTCCATAGGTTCTCCTTCGCGGAGGGGGAACAGAGTGGATGGAGAGAGTGATGCATTTTCCGGCAGGAACCTTGAAAACCGAAAAGAGATCAGGCAACGCAATTCCGTACAAATGAAGGGTCGTTGGTTCGAACCCAACTCGGGGAGTTGTTAAGTTCCATAGATGGTAATGTCTATGGAATTTTTTGTGGAAAGAATAGAAAAATGAGGACGACGATGGCGTTGTCCTCATTTTTTCTTTCCTATCATCAGATAGGGTTCAAACATAATATAGTAATCCTGATACTTGGTACAGACTCCATATTTTGAGCGATAATCGGCAATGGCATCGCGAAGCTGCTCTTCTGTTACATCCAGAAATTCAGCAGTTTCGTGATATTCCCGGCATCCGTGCTGATAGGCATCGATCAAACCACGCAGACCGATCAGCCGTTCGTAGGTCCACATTCGTGCCTGGCGTTCCTGCTTTGCGTTGGAAACATCAGAAAGATGGCTTGCTGAAAAATCCGACATTTGATCCATCTCATGGAGATGGAGGATGGTATACCTTACGTATGTCAGATGGAAAGTGGGGAACGATTACACATGCAGACGGATATGTGGGCACAAAAAGTGCGAAGCTGACAAAAACAGAACTAACATCAGAAGAAGGAATCTGTCAGGATGTGCATCTGTCAGCTGGAACAAAATCTCCATTTGATGCAGGGGATTAATATTACAGGAGAAGAAGGAGACATTTTTAACCTGAGCTGCTGGGTCAAGGGCTTTGGAATTCCAGAGAAACATTTTTCTTTATCCGCAGCGGTGATTTATACGGATGATTCTGTGAAATGGCATCATTTCCAGTGTAATCCAAATATCAAAGGATGGCAGTTTGTCAGCAACACCTTCAGCACAGATGATCAGAATGAAGGGGCAAAGAAAAGCTACAAAGCGATTCATATTTATCTGACGTATCACAATCAGGTGAATCAGGTCTTGTTTAAAGGAGTTCAGCTTGTCAGAGATGACGGGGAGAGTTACCAGTATGATGATGACGGGAATCTGATCAATGCAGTGAGTGCAGCGGAAAAAGAGAGTTTTTCATACGACAAAAAAGGAAGTCTGACCAAGATGGGAAGTATTGACGGAACAGGGTTTGAATATCGATACGATACGAAAAATCATCTGACTCAGGCTGCCAATTCTGAAGGAGTCCGTTATCGATTTACATACAATGACAAAGGACAGCCGATCCAGATGACGGCAGATGGCGGAAAGCATCTTGGTGCAGTCATACCGGGCAGAGTGTATTATATCCGGGAAAAAGTTTCTGGAAATTATCTGGATGTGAAAGGCGGGGAAGCAAATAATGCAGTAACAGCTCAGCTTTATACATTTAATGGAAGTGCTGCGCAGAAATGGAAGCTGATCGATGGAAAAGACGGATATATGCAGTTTGAGCCTCTTTGTGGCTCTGGATACCGCCTGGATCTTAATAACAAATCTGAAGCAGAGGGAGAAAAAATTCAGATTTATGGAAATAACAATACCGATGCACAGAAATGGAAGCTGCATCCAAACGCAGATGGAAGTTTCCAGATCACCAGCAAGGCAACGAAAGATAAGAAAGCGTTGACAAACGGACCAAAGAGTACCACAAGCGGACAGCCGGTGCAGAGTTATACACGAAAAGAAGAAAACGAACATCAGGACTGGTATTTTGAACCGGCAGATGAGGGAACTGTTTCAGCAGTTCCGAAAGCGGGAGGGACTTATCATATCCGGGTACGTCATTCGGGACAATATATTGATGTGAAGAATGCTTCGACAGCAGCAGGAACACAGGCAGTGCAGTTCAACTACAATGGCGGGATGAACCAGCAGTATCGTTTGCTGCCATATGACGGCACGTATTATCAGTTAGAGCCGGTTCACGCACCGGGAAAAGTACTGGCAAAATCAGGAACCAACGACAGAGGCTTTTCTATTCTTTCTTTGGAGACGGCTATGTCGGGAGCTGCAAATCAGCTGTTCCGATTCGAAGAGGTGTCACCGGGAAATGGATATGCGATCATCTGTAAGGATGGAAACCTGTCTCTGGATGTGATGGATTATTCCCATCAAAAATTGGCAGATATCATTCTGACAGCCCACCAGTCAAACAGCCAGGTCAACAAATGGTGGATCCTGGAAGAGTGCAGTGAGCGCATGGAATCGTCTATGACATATACATCGGATTATAAGCAGCCGAAGACGATCACAGATTCCAGAGGAAATACCGTGCATTATGAATATGATGACAAGAACCGTCTTCTGACAAAGCTGACAGATGCAAAAGGAAATGCCACTTCCTATGCATACGATGCCAACACGGATAAGATGACAGAAGTTGCGAGAATGGTGGATGGAAAAGAAGTGAAAGTTTCTTACACCTATGAAAACGAAAAAGTGACGTCCATCGGTCACAATGGATTTACGTATGATTATGCGTATGATCCGTTTGGAAATCTGGAATCCGTGTCGGTCGGAGGAAGAGAACTGGAGCGTACCACGCTTCGAAGCAGAAACGGTCTTGCGGACAGGATCACCTATGCGACAGGGGAAGCCGTTCGAAATGAATACAATCCGGAAGAACAGCTTGCGGCACAGTATCTGCTCACCGCAGACGGCAGAGAAGAAAAACTGTTTGAAAATACGTATGACAGCTGTGGAAAAATTGCAAGGCACAAAGATCTTTGCAGTGGAGTGACCAGCACATACCAGTATGACCTGATCGGAAGAATGGTAGGAACAGACCGTTCTGACGGGATGAAACTTCGCAAAGTGTATGATGAGAAAAATCGTGTCAAAGGATATACGTATCAGAAAGATCGAGTCGGACATGAGGTGGAATTCCTTTACGGGGATGTGGAAAAACAGCAGAAACCGGGGCTTGGATATGGAATCAAGATCAATGGCGCCCAGAAGATTGCCTATGAGTATGATGCCCTTGGACGTGTGATCCGTACTCACAATCACTTCTCTGATACGAACACATCAACTCAGGAGTATACATACGTCTCAGGCAAAGAGGCAGGAGTGACTACAAACCTGGTTGCATCTGTCCGGGAAGGAAACCGTGCAGAATCCTACACCTATGACGCCTGTGGAAATGTGGAAACAATGGTGGAGAGAAGCGCCGATGGCAGCGAAAGAAAAATCCGCTACTACTATGATGCACTGAACCAGCTGGTACGAGAAGATAATCAGAAGCAGAATCAGACAATCTGTTACACCTATGATGTGGGTGGAAATATGGTCAGAAGAGACGAGTACCGTTATATCGAAAATCCGGTGATCACAGAAGCTCCGTGGAAGTCCGATACATTTGAGTATCAGACCGGAGGCTGGAGAGATCAGCTTCGTTTCTACAACGGACAGGCAATTACCTACGATGCCATGGGAAATCCGCTCCAGTATCTGGGGATGCAGATGGAATGGGAAAAAGGACATCAGCTGAGGCACATCACAGGCGCCGGACTGGATATGTACTGCATGTACAATGACAGCGGAAAGAGAATCCGAAAGACGGTCAATGGCGTTACGACAGACTTTTATCTGGATGGTTCGGCCATTCTGATGCAGACGTCCAGTGACGGCAGCAGGATCGATTTCTTCTATGATGACAAGGGCAATGTGTTTGCCATGAAGTATCAGAATGAGATGTATTTCTACCGCAAAAATCTTTTTGGGGATATTCTGGGAATTCTTGACAGTCACGGAACGGAACTTGTAAAATATGAATATAATTCCTGGGGAAAACTGCTGAATCTGACGGATTACAGTTCGAATGGACTGGGCAGAAAGAATCCATTCCGTTTCAAGGGATACTACTATGACGAAGAACTGGGAATGTACTATCTGAATAGTCGGTATTACGATCCGGAGGTTGGAAGGTTTATTAGTCCTGATACGACAGATATTTTAGAAGTACAGGATGATTTATATGATAAAAACTTATATGCTTATTGTGACAATAACTCAGTGATGAGGATAGATTCAAGCGGTGCAGTATGGCATTTGGCAGTTGGAGCAGTAGTGGGTGTTGCTACACAGTTTGTTGCAGATGTAGGTATTGGTTTAGCGACAGGAAGTTCATTCGGAGAAGTGATCAGCTCATTATCTCTAGTGGATTATGCAGCCGCAGCAATAGGAGGGGCTATAGCTGCATCTGGAATAGGGTTTGCTGGCGCTGTAGTGGCTAATGCAACATTAGGTGGAACAACTTATCTGGCAAATTGTAGCTATAAAGGGGTAAAAGCGAATAAAAAAGATTTTATTGCATCTACAGTGATAGGTGGAGTTGCAGGAGCTATAGGTGGTTCTGGAGCGAATGGAAAAAATATGCGAGGAGTATATAGTCGCTCTAAACAGGTGATTAACGCAACCAAATCGGTGAGGAAGCAGGCAATGTATAAAGCGAAAGTAACTGGAATTAAACAGAACATTACAAAAAGTACAGGAAAAACTGTCTTGGCAGGTATTGTGTCTAATGTCAGCAACTTTTTCAGAAGATGGTTTACAAAAAGTGATGCGTAGGAGAAAAATATGAGTAAGAAATATGATTTTTGGGCGAATAAAAAGACTATTCCAAATTTAAAATTGTATACAATATTAACGGGAGTGTGGTTTGGTACTCTAGGCATAAATTTTTTGATTGTATTTTTTTATTGGAAATATGTACTAAATTATGAGTTTGCAAATTTGGTTTTGATTCTAAGCATCATAATGTTTTTGCTTGTACCTATTGCTATAACGGATCCCAAAAAAGAAAGTAGGGATTTGTTGGCTACCGTGTCTTATGGGATATTACATACAGTATGTACATTAGCAAGTATAATAATTAGTCGGTGTTGGTATTTGGTTGGTATTTATATTTTAGAATTGTTCGTGGTATTAATTATTTTACTTAAAAGTATCCGAAGAAAAAAGTAAAAGGTTTCAGGAACTCCTGACAAGTGTTTTTTGATGCCTGTAGCTATCCCAATACGATGCTTGCTGGTATTGTGCAGAAATACCGGCAAGCAAAAAGTACTTAAAAATGCTTAAAAAATTGAAAATGAGGGTTTCATTTTGGCCTCTAACTGAGGAAACAAGTGAAGAGAAAAGTCGCGTCCCTTCCACGTGTTTTTCTCACTTATAGGAGAGTGTATATGACAAAACAAGAATTTAAAGAATTTTGCCATGAGGAGTTCACAAAAAGAGGTTTTAAAAAGCGAAGAAATATGTGGTATTTACAGGGAAAAGGTCTTTTGTGTGGGATGTATCTGCAAAAATCAATGGCGGAGGCATTTTATGTAGAGTATGATTTTTTCTTCGGAGATTTTTCAAATGTGAAAAAGTATCCGACAACATATGACTCCGATGTATATAGGAGAATAGGTGTTTTGACTAAAGAGGACAAAACGTTGACTGGGTTGATAGACTATGAACTATATACACCCGATGAACTCAGGCCATATTTTGATAAAGCATTTGAAGAGCATATTATGCCAGCGATACATTATGGAAAGTCCTACATTTTGAAAGAAGCAGACTATTATTATCATCTTTTTGCAGATGATGAATGGGAGGAATTTTTAGAAAAATTAAAAGAAGATTAGGCAAAACACACAAAATGGGTAATGGGTGAGAAGATTGTATTTGATGAAAGTCAATAAAGAGTAAAACAACAAGAAACTGTCGATATACAGAGGACAATGCCACTTCCGATATATATCGACGAGAGGGGGATTTATGAAACCATTTAAGTGGATGTTTGAAGAACAAAATGCAACAGAGATAGAGTATAAGGGTAAGCAAGTAAGTGCACTTTATCGATACGATAAAAAGGGGAAGTATCGACTAAAATTTACTTTTGTAAGTACTAATTCGCAACATGAACAGTCAATTATTTTACATTTGGATGGATTTAAGGGGAAAATATTCTGGAATGGAAAACGTTTGAAAAAGGAAAGGAGGAGATTTCCACAGATTATTTTTGAAGAAACCTGGGCTCCGAAAGAATTTGAATTAGAAATCATTTTGGAAGAAGGAGATATTGGGATTAGCAACGGGTGTTTGAGGCCGACAACAGAAACGATTGCTTGTTTTGTGGATGGTTTTGCCATGATCAAAGAAGAATTGGGCGAGGATAAGTTTCGGTTTTACTGCAACGATATTGATTGGGATGATGACTTTGACGATTTGATTTTTGATCTTGAAATCGAAAAGGTGCAATATGAGGATTAAGCATTATTATTGTTTAAAAAATAAGTTTGGTTTATTGAGATTTTTGAATCGATATGAAATCCCTTATCAGACAGAAGATTCTTTTGAAGTACTAGGGACATCTGTTCAAGTAAGTGATAAGGAGTGTCTATTTGAGTTGTATGAAGATCAGAAAGTGTATGAAAAATTTAAGCAACAGTTTCCATTTGTTTCAAGACTGGATTCGATTACAACCTGTGAATATTCCCAAGGAGAAATTGAAGAGGCGCAATGGTTGTTTGTTCGGAACAAAAGCGTGAAAGTGCAGTGGGAATATGATGAGTATGCATTTCAACGCTCTTGCGGTTATAAAAGACTATTTCAGAAAGAAATGGAATACCGACATGAGGAGCAGATTGGATATTTATCCGTTACGAAACCTGTAAGGTGGGGGACAAGACAATTTTTCAGTGGGCCGAATGCAGCAGATGACCTTTTGTTTTGTTCGGACAAGACCAGAAAGATTTTAGGAAGTGTCTGGAAAGGTTTGGAATTCTGGCCAGTTAAGAAATATGCTTCCCAAGGGCAGATAAAAGATTTATATCAATTATATTTTGCGGAAACATTGCCGATGGAAGCAATTACAAACAAGCCGATCATATCTTGTCCCAAATGTGGAAAAGCAATGATAAGAGTTCCAAATCCGGTACAGAAGTTGGTGCTGGACAAAAATTATTTGAAAGATCAAACCCATGTCTATAAAACAGGGGATGTGTTGACAGAGCAAAAAAGAGGGTATCATACATCTTCTTTCAATATTGTTTCACAAGAATTTTACCAGTATTGCGAAAAGTATGGTATGAATCGGAGCATGGTGTATGAACCGGTGAAGATGTTGTAAAAAGTTGAACATACAGGGGAATGAGAAAATATGAAGAATAAAAATCCATATTGGTTTGCAGTTTTGTTAAATTTAGTGACGTGTATCGCAGTGATATGGTGGTCGATATGGGATATGTCTTTTGGATTATCTATTTTGTATATAGCGGAGAAGCATACGGAGGCTATGTTAGATATAGGAATCTCATCGTTGGGGCTTATGTGGGGAGGCTGGAAAGGAATAAAAGTTGTACTATTTATAATCGATTTGTATACAGGACCAGAAAAAGATAGGATGCGTATACGAGAAATGAAAAAAATAGGATTATGGCGTGAAGAAACAACTAGAGATGTTACCAAATATAGTGAATGTAACTGGGTGTATGGGAAAATTATTTTGAAGCCAATACGAAATGCCAAAGCAATGAAATTTCAAATTGTGGCCTCAGGGAAAGAACTGGCAAAATTTGCTGATCAAAAAATCGTGACATTTTACTATTTCAGACGTTCTAAAATTATAAAAAGAATTGCATTTGATGAGAAACCGGAAGAAAAGAAATGACGGGGGATAGAATAGGAGAAGATCCATGTATGATTTTATAGGAATCTATCAGGAAATGATATACTTTGGAGTGTTTGGAGTTGTGGGAATTACCATGATAGTACAAAGTAAATTCTGGAATAAAAATAAGAGAAACATAGGTGATATGCTATTAGGAATAGCGGTTGTGATTGCTTGCCTGTACACAGTTATACAAGATACACGGGCAATTCAGAATGAGAATATTTGTATCTATGAAGGAAAAGCCTGGGAATCCTGGCATCGAGGCTATACTTTTATGAGAGCGGATGGAGATAAGAGAGAGTTGGAGATATGGGGACCAGCCCGGAATAAACTATGTGAAGAACAGATAGAGAAAGGAAAGCGGTATCGGGTTTATTATGAAGAGGAAACAGAAATTATTGTAAAAATATAAGAGATAAAATAAAGAGTAAAACAGTAAGAAACTGTCGATATACAGAGGAAACTGCTACTTCCGATGTATATCGGCAAGAGGGGGATTTATGAAATTTAGGCATACATATATTGGTTTTGTATTGAAAGATTTTATGTTTTTTATGGGATTAGGTTGGGCGAGTCAAAGGATTTTTTTCAATGTAATAAATGATGACTCAACAGCAGATGCTATCGCAGGTGTGATAGTTGGGATAGTTATCTTCTGCATGACAATCTACTACTTTTTTCGTTTCCTCTTTTTTATAATCGATTTATGTGAAGGAATTCAACAGAAACGATTAAGGTATAAAGACACAGTTAATATGGCAAATTTTAAAGCTATTCTCTGGAGTGACAGAAGTGAGTTTATCATGAAAGAACATAAAAATGATAAGTGGTTATGTGGAGCTGTCATGTTACAGGAAGGGAGAAAAGGTGCGGAGAAAAAATTGTATTTGATGAAAGAAAATAAAAAGGGATAGATATTATGGATCACATTTGGACGATAGAAAACTGGGAACAGAACATTGATTTTATGGAAGAGGGTCATCGGACGGGATTCAGACTTCGGTTTGACAGTGGGATAGATCCGGAGGTACGAAGGGCATGTAAAGAGTTTGCGGCATTTTTGAGAAAAGAATATTTCTTTCCCCTCAGAGTTGTTGCCTACATAAAAAATAAAAAGAAAATACGGGCAATGGACGGGGATCTGGTATATGGGACATTCTGGAGTATGGAAGATGATTATACAGTGGAACCGTATATCCGGGTTGCGGCAGGAGACTATTTAGATTTATGTGACAAATGGGGAAAGGACAGTGCATTGACGGCAATCTTGCTTACAATAGGGCATGAACTGACACATTATTTTCAGTGGATCAACGCATTGGAATTAACCCCGATCGGGATGGAGCGTCAGGCAACAAAATATGCAAGATATGTGTTAGACGATTATGCAGAAACAAGGGAGCATCCTTGAGTGCGGATCGAATGAAAAAAGGAAAAGAAAAATGAGTGGCAGAGTAGAACATTCTTTGAAAAGAATGCCGTCTATTCTGCCTTTTTCATTGAAGGTGGTGAAGGATATGAAGCAAATGGTGACGAGCTTGTTTGGAATGTTTGGGAGTGCAGTTGCACTTTTATTTGGCGGATGGGATATCGCACTGCAGACATTGGTTCTTTTTATGGGAATCGACTGGATCACAGGCGGGATTCTTCTGCCGGTGATTTTTAAGAAAAGTCCGAAGTCAGAAAATGGCAGACTGGAGAGTCGTGCGGGCTGGAAAGGGCTGTGCCGAAAAGGAATGACATTATTGTTTGTTCTGATCGCAGTCCGTTTGGACCTTTTGATGGGGACAAATTATCTGCGGGATGCCGTGTGCATTGCGTTTATTGCAAATGAAGCATTGTCTATTCTGGAAAATGCCGGGCTTATGGGGATGCCCATTCCAGAAGTACTCAGACAGGCAATTGATATTTTAAATGGAAAAGCAGAGAAATATACAGAAAGCAGGGGAGAACGATGAAGAAAGAGGAATTTATTCAGAAAATCGCAGGATATGTAAAGAAATATGCGGCTGCATATGAAATCAAAGTATGCAGTCCCATCATTGCACAGGCAATTTTGGAGTCCGGCTGGGGAGAATCCAGGCTGGCGAAAGACTATCACAATTATTTTGGATTGAAATGTGGAACAAAATGGCAGGGAAAGTCTGTCAATCTGGCAACCTGGGAGGAATATGAGGCCGGAACGGCGATGGTGATTTCCGATTATTTCCGGGTATTTGACAATATGGAAGAGGGGGTGAAAGGATATTTTGAACTGCTTCAGCTTCCACGTTATCAGAATCTGAAGGGAATCACAGAACCCGGACGCTATCTGGAAACCATTTGGGCAGATGGGTATGCGACCAGTTCCGTCTATGTGCAGAAAAATATGGAACTGATCGAGCAGTATCAGTTAACGAAGTATGATGAGAATGTATCGGGAAGAAGGGCTCAGGATGTATTGAACGTGATGCGTTCATGGATTGGATACAGTGAAGCGAATGGGAAGTTCCGGCAGATTATTGATCTGTACAATTCGCATCAGCCGCTGGCAAGGGGATATGCTGTGCAGTATACCGATGAGTGGTGTGATACCGCAGTTTCTGCAGCGGCGATCCAAGCGGGATGTGTGGACTTGATCGGAACAGAATGCGGATGTGAAAAGCATATCGAAATCTTTAAAGAAAAGGGGATCTGGATTGAAGATGGAACTATCGTGCCACTGCCAGGAGATATCATTTTGTATAACTGGGACTGTCAGGCACAGCCAAATGACGGGTATTCTGATCACATTGGATACGTGGAGTCTGTTTCAGGACAAATGATCACAGTGATGGAAGGAAATTATAATGAGGCAGTGGCGAGAAGGCAAATTCCGGTGGGCTGGGGTCAGATCCGCGGCTATGTAAGACCGAAGTATACAGAAGGTGTGACAGGGCGGCCCTCCAAAAGTATTGAGGAAGTTGCCGGGGAAGTGATACAAGGAAAATATGCAAACGGTGAAGAACGAAGAAAGAAGCTGTGTGATATGGGATACGATCCGGATGCTGTTCAAAGGGAAGTAAACAGGCAGTTGAGTCAAAATGAGGCTCAGGCGGAATATTATGTTGTGCAGGAAAATGATACTTTATCAGAGATTGCAAAGCGTTTTGCAACAACTTATCTGGAACTGGCAGCATGGAATGGAATTGCAGATCCGAACATGATCTACGTTGGACAGAAAATCAGGATCCGATGAAGAAATATTGGCAGAAATGATTGAAAAATTACCGTAAAAATTTGATGTGAAAACGTAAAATGTAAAAAATAGACAAAATAAGTGAGCAAAATCTATTGTGATAGTAAAGAAAGTACAATTTCTGGTAAATATATTCCATATTAAAGGAGGGAACAGTATAGTACTCTAGAATTCAAGCGGGAAAATCCCAGACATGTAAGGAACCAGAAAAAAATAAAGCATTTTCTGGTTTTACTTTCATGTGGAAGAAAAGGAGGAAAATGAGGATGAAAACCAGAAAAGAAGGGAGCAAAGCCAGATTACTCGGACTGTCATGCATGGCGCTTGTGCTGACGGCATTTGGGGTAACAGGAGTCCGTGCAGATGCGGCAGATGCAAAAAAAGCACCGCCACTGGTCAATCTGGCAGAGGAAAAGGATGTCAAAGTCACAGTCGGGGAAAATATGAATCTGAAAGATGAGAATTTATTAACCGATGGTGACAAATATTATCTGCAGCATGATGCTACGGGAAATAAAGAGGGAAGCAACTGGGAGAATTATCAGGAGCAAGGAACAGAAGTCACCAGCACCGCAGAAGGGGAAAAAGGTGTGTGGGTGCAGGTGGATTTGGGCGCATCCTATCCGTTGGAAGTCATCAACCTGAAACGACAGGTATATGATGGACAGGCGACAATCGGAAATGGAAATCCGGGAAATCAGGGAAAACGTCTGAAAGGAACCAAGATTTCTTATAAAAATACTGCCATTGTGATTGGAAACGAAGAGGATTTATCGGACGGTCAGATCGTTTATTATGAAGGAAATCCGACACTTCCGGATGGGGTGAAACAGCCGGAGAATGTTTCAAAGCCATACGAAGAAGCGATGGGCGGACAGTGGTTCTATATGGATTATGCAAATAAGAATGGACTTGGGGCCACAGAGCTTGGAACGACAAAAGAAGCACGTTATATCAGAGTGTATACAGAGAATCCAAAAGGTGCCGCAGTAAAATTCATGGAACTGGGTATTTATGGATATGAAAATGAGCAGGATGTACAGTCACAGGATGGTCCAAGACGTGTGATCGATAACGAACACCCGATGATGATCGCAACAGCGTATTCCAACGATGTCTATGAGATCGGACAGGAAGAAGGGCCAGAATTACAGGGATCTAACACAGTAGACGGAAGATGGAATGCGATTCCGGATGATCTGAAAGAGAATAACGTTTTGCTGTTACATACAAACAACCTCAGACAGTTTGCTCCGGATCATATCGGACAGGCTTATCTGCAGGCATTCCATGAACATGGGCTGCAGATTGCCTATGAACAGGGAGCGCCGATTATGCTTCTTGGATTGACAGCAGCTGCAACTCCGGAAAATGGAGGAACACAGTACAATATTACAGCGGATATGGATTACGGCTGGTTGGATCTGATGTACCGTATGTATCCGAATATGCAGGGTGTGTTCAATACAGAGAACTTCTGGGCAGGTATTCATCCTCCATGCGAAGGAAGCGCTAAGATGCTGGAGATTGCTGACCGATTCGGTGGATTCTTTGTATGGTCAGATCAGGATCACGGTTCTACAGTGACGAATATTGTCAGCAATGCAAATATGAAAAAGGCACTGGAAAAACACGGAGATGCATTCTACTTGATCTATAAGAACACAAGTTCAAATCAACCGGATGATTTGAAAACAAGTAGTTTCTTCCAGGGAAGCTGGCTGGCAGGATATACCGGAGGCTGGGGAATGCTTTCCGATACCTGGGCATGGGACAAGCAGTTCTCAAAACTCTGGCAAGGAGCTGGAAGCTATAACAACTGGCAGAGACTTTGTGGAGAACCGGAAGCATTGCTTGGAATGCAAATGATGAGCACCTATCTGGGCGGTGGTGTGATCTACACGTTTGAGTTCCCGGAAATCGTATATGGAACAAGCAACACGAACAGTCCGGCAAATACCCATGTCCTGACAGAACTGTTCCGTTACATTGTCAATCATCCGGCACCTTCCAAAAAGGAAATTATGGAAGAGACCAAAGCAGTGCTCTATGGAAATGTAAGTTCTGATTTTTACAGTGGTTTATCCGGAAAACCGACAGGATTCCAGATTTATGAAACAGGACGTTATGGCATTATTCCGGTTATTCCGGCATGGGGAAGCAGAGCGGAAGTAACAAAAAAACTGATTCAGGAAGCAGACAAACTGGGCGTAACCCCTCCGAATGTACTGGATGTCAAAGACAAGAATCTGTCCGGACAGGCAAAACAGAAGTATTTCAAAGATCTGTATCCGATCGAATATGTAGGAAATGCATTTGCTGACAAATGGGAGGGCACATGGTATCTCTACAACAATAAAGTTAATACAAATGAAAAGCAGCATGCAATTTTACCTCTGGAAGGGGAAGAAGAAAGCGCACGTCTGAAAGTAGAGATGGAGCCTCACGAATTTATGATCATGAATGAATCCGGAGACGGAACAGCGATGGATATCACGCTGAATAACTACAGGGTAAATAAAGATGAGATTATTTTTGATAATAAATTCAACTTGAAGTGGACAGGTGATTTTTCGCCGGGACAAGTTACAATCGATGGAAAGTTATCTGTATATGAATATATGAATAAGTACAATGTGGTAAACGCACCGGAAGGAAAATTGTCTCCGGAAGATAATGAGCTGCGTACCACTACATTTGAACTGACAAAACTGGCGAAGAAACCAGAAGTGAAGGTTGTAAAGGGACAGCAGCCGGACACAGACGGACAGCTGCAGTACACAGAACCAAAAGTAGAATTTAACGAAGAAACAGGAAAAGCAGTTATCACGATCCAGACAAACGGCTGGGTAGATCTTTCCATTACAGGTCTGGAGTTTGTATATGATGAGAATGCACAGGAAATAGAAGATGAGCCGATCAAATCTGAGAGAACCAATCTGGCAAGAGGCAAAAATGTGAGCTTTTCAAGTTCTGTAAGTGCAAATGATAGAAAAACAATGGCTGTAGACGGACAGAAAAATAATCCAGATGGATATTCTGATCCGGGCGGAAATACAGGAGGTGCACACTGGCTGCAGGTAGATCTTGGTGGGTTGCATCATGTAGAGGAAGTGAATTTGTATCGGTATTGGAGTGACAGCCGAAAATATCATGATACCGTTGTACTTCTGTCACCGGACAGTTCCTTTGATCCGGCTAAAACATTGGTCCTGTGGAACGGAAATCGGGATGCGGACAGAGAGTGGCCGGCAGCTTTAAATGGTGAGGCAGGAAAGACACATAAGTTGCCAAAAGGAGAGAAAGAAGAATACAGCGAGACAAAAGATGGAAAAACTATAAAAGTGTATGAAAAAGGTGTGTCTTGGTTGGATCCAGATACAAAAACACCATTGCCGAAAGAAGGAGAACGTTTTGATGCAGGATACATCCGTGTATATATGAACGGAAGTACAAAGGGAGATACAAACCACGTTGTAGAACTGGAAGTAATGGGCGAAACAGGGGATGTGGTGATCAAAGATGAAGAAGCACCAACTGTGCCGGGCAATCTGAGAGTCGTATCTCCGAAGGCAGCGGAAGCAGAAATTCGTTTCCTTCCATCAGTAGATAATACAGGAGTCGAAAAATACAAAGTAAGCTGGAGTAAAGGCGGAGAACAGGTTGGTTTCCGTGAAGTTACACAGACTGCGCTGATCTTAGATCCGTTGGAGGCTGGCAGCGAGTATACTGTTCAGGTAAAAGCTGTGGACAGATATGACAATGAATCTGAAGCGGCAGAAGTATCCTTTACAGCAATGGATATTCAGGTAAGCGCAGATGTTGCTTCCGGACAATATGATTCTGCACAGCAGGTGACATTGACAGCAGGTGAAGGAGCAGAGATTTATTATACTCTGGACGGCAGTCAGCCATTTGAGAAAAATAAAGAAGTTTCTGAGTCCGCTAAAAAATATGAAGGACCGATTACAGTCGAGAAAAATACAATTCTGCGGGCAGCAGCAAGAAAAGATGGGGTAGAGTATGGAACAGGTTCCTGGTATTACCTGATCGGAGCGCAGAGTCAGGACAACTGGGAAACACCGAAAGCTCCAAGCGACGTGAGAATTGACAGCAAATCTTCGTCTTCTGCAAATATCAGCTGGGCTGCGGAAGAACCGGGATGTACATACCGTGTGTATGCAAATGGTAAGATGGTATGGGAAGGAAAAGAAATGAATCAGACGATTCAGGAGCTGACCCCGCTTACTACATATCAGGTTTATGTAACTGCAGTAAATGAGAGAGGAATTGAATCTCTCCGTTCAGAAACAGTAGAATTCGTCACTATGGCACAGTAGATAGTAGGAGGGAAAAAGATGAAAATAAAGAAATTAACTGCGTACCTGCTGATGTCCGGAATGATTTTAGGAACGATGAGCAGCGATTTGTATACGATCAAAGCGCAGGCTGTAGAAACAATAGAAGAAACAGAGGATAAGACACCGGAAAATGAGACACATCAGATACCGGAAACTCCTGAACAGCCGGAGACAGAACCAGAGAATGAAGAAGTGACGGAAGCAGCACCGGTGGGAGAAATTGAGCTTTCTGCAGAACAGTTTCCGGATCAGGTGATACTGACATTTGCAGGAACCTGTGACAAAGATGGAAATGGAAGCCTATCGGAAGCAGAGTGCATGGAAGTGGAAGAACTGGCAATGCCGAATGCAGGAATTACCGATTTAAAAGGTGTGGAGAATTTCCGGAATTTGCAGCGTGTGGATGTCAGCCAAAATGCGATTGGGGATTTTGCACCGGTAAAAGATCTGTCATCTCTGCAGATTTTGAAAGTAAACGGAAATGCGGCTTCCGTGCTGGATGTGACAGGATGCAGCAGTCTGAAAAAGCTGTATGCTCAAAATAGTACATTTTCAGAGCTTCATGTGACAGGACTTGGAAGTCTGGAAGAAGTACGGATTGAAAATAATCATCTTACAGATCTGGATCTGACAGGCCTGACTTCACTGCGAGCATTAAGCTGTTATGGAAATCAGCTGCATACACTGGATGCAAGACCGGCAGCGGCTCTTGAAGTGCTTCAGGCAGACAGTAATGGAATGGAAAGCCTTCTCGTAGAAGGACTTGGAAATTTAAAAACACTTCATTGTCAGAATAACAACCTGCAGCAGATCTCACTCTCAGGTCTGGGAGCATTGGAGGAATTTAACGCAGCAAATAACAGTCTGACAGAACTGATCGTGGATGAAGCAAGTGCATTAAAAACGGTTCTTGCAGGAAATAATCAGTTATCCGGAGAGTTCCGTTTCGGAACAGCAAAACAGGTCAGTGTGGAAAACAACCAGATCACAAATCTGATCGGGGCAGAAGAAAATATTGCATACTTAAATTTTAACAACAACCAGCTTATCAGTCTTAAGATGGACAGTGCTGCGCCGGAAAGTGTTTATGGAAACCAAAATAACCTGTCACTGCTGCAGTTTGGAGATGTTTCAAACCTGAAAACATTGTATTGTGCAGAGAATCATCTGGCATGGACAGAGTCAGGAAAGGCTCTGGATTTACAGTTATCTCCGCAGACGATCGAGTTAAAACGGAAATATGACGGTGAAAAGTACTGGACAGATTTAAATGAGGTACTGACACCTCAACAGCTGCAGAGAACGGAAGTTCTGATGGGAGAAAACAGTCAGATTGCTTCATTTGACAAAGAGAGCGGAAAAGTATTCTATACAGGACCGGCTTCTGCACTGGAATATTATTTCACAGCAGGTGATGTCGGAGAAGACGAAGGAAATGCACGGATGCTGGTGCAGGCAAAACTGACAGAAGAAACAGTGACACCTCCACAAGAGGAAAAATTCCATGTAACGATCAAAATCAATGACAACAGCATGGGAACCGTAACCATTGATTCAGCAGACGGAAGCTACAAAAAAGGAGAAAAAGCAGAAGTTATCGCAGTGGCAAACGAAGGATTCCGTTTTGTAAACTGGACCGATGCAGAAGGAAACGTGATCAGTGAGTCCAACCCGTATGTATTTGAGGTGACAAAGGATCTGGATCTGACTGCAAACTTTGAAAAGATAGAGGATTCCTACCTGATCTATGTAGAGTCACCGGATCCGCAGATGGGAACGGTCACAATGGATCCTGCAAATGAAGGAAACATCTACAAAGAGGGAACAGAGATCACGGTGAAAGCAGAGCCGAAGGACGGATATGAGTTTGCCCAGTGGCTGGAAGTGACAGAAGCAGATGGCGAAGAAGTCCTGACACCGATAGAAGGCGCTCAGGCAGAATACAAATTTAAGGCAGAGTCAGACCGTGTACTGCGTGCACAGTTCAGACTGGCTCCGGTTCCGGAAACATATTACCGTGTTGTGGCGCAGTCCAGCGATGAAAATATGGGAACAGTTTCCATGGATAAAGAAGACGGTACATATAAAGAGGGTGCGACAGCATCTGTGAAGGCAGAAGCCAAAGAAGGATTTGAATTCGTGGGCTGGAAAGAAAAAGGACAGACCGAATATGTATCGAAGGATGCAGAATATCAGTTCAAAGTGACAAAGAATATCGAACTGACCGGAGAATTCAAAGCAGTGGAAGCGCCGCATGTTCCGGGTGCACAGGAAATTTTAAATGACATTCTGGCAAACCATAAGATTCCATCAGAAGTGAAAGCAGGAACAGAAAGACTGGTTCTGCCGGAAGTTCCGGAAGGAAGCAAGATCGAGATCGTGGCAGTGAATCCGGAAGGAATCATCGGACTGGATGGAAAGGTAACAACCCCGGAAAATGATACGGATGTGATCGTGACCATTCAGGTGACAGATACAAACGGAGCAACAGCCAAAGCTGATGTGAAGGTTCTGGTCAGAGGAGAAAAAGCGGATCCGAACCCGAATCCGGATCCGGACGACGGTAACAACGGAAATGATAACAACGGCGGAAATGACAACAACAGTGGAAACAATAACGGCGGAAGTCATAACAATGGAAGTACATCCGGTTCACATTCTCAGAGTGTGCAGACAGGAGACAATGCCAATGTGATCATGTGGGCAGTACTTCTGGTGGCAGCAGTAGCAGCTGTTGGCGCAGTAATGATTATCAGAAGAAAGAAAAAATAGGTTGAAGTAGATGAAAACCTGTCGTATGCTTAGAGCAGACGGCAGGTTTTGTGATAGAAATAGCAGACGGCAGAGGACGTATTATGTACTGCATGCTGATTGTAGACGATGAAGATCAGGAACGTTTAGAATCCAATCTTTTCTGAAGAAGGCAGGGATTGACTCTATATGACCAAGGTGAATAATTATTCTCTGCAGAAATATTTGATCACTGGTATTGTCGTGGGAAGTGTAAAAGAATAAACAAAAAGAAGGGAAGTTGTTATGCAGAAGATATACAGAATCAAGACATCACCCTGTGCGAGACAGGAAAATATGATCATAGGAAATCAATACAGAATCACAGTACTTACGGAAGGGCTGGTGAGACTTGAGTACAATGCAGATGGAGAGTTTGAGGACAGAGCCACGCAAATGGTCTTATACCGGGATTTCCCCGAGGTGGATTACCGCGTCATTCATACAGAAAACGGGATAGAGATCAATACCTCCCGCCTACATCTTGTATATGATGAAAAAGAGTTTTCATCTGGCGGTCTTAGTATACATGTGAAAGGAAGTGTGAACAGTACCTGGCACTATGGAGAACAAATCTGTGATCTTGGTGGTACAGCGCGGACTCTGGATGGAGTTGATGGAGAGATCAGATTGGATCATGGTGTTGTGTCGAGAAATGGATTTTCTCTTCTGGATGACAGCAACTCCCATGTATTACTGGAAGATGGATGGATCAAGTCGAGAAAAAAAGGGGGAAAGGACCTTTATTTCTGGGGATATGGTCACGATTATAAGGAGGCTGTTGCTGACCTGATCCGTCTTTGCGGAAAAACACCTATGTTGCCGAGATTTGCACTTGGCAACTGGTGGAGCAGATTTTACCGATATAATGAAGAGAGTTATCTTTCGCTTATGGATCGATTTGAGCAGGAGAATCTTCCATTTACAGTTGCAGTGATTGATATGGACTGGCATCTGGTGGATATCGATCCCAAATATGGAAGCGGATGGACCGGATATACGTGGAACCGGGAATTATTCCCAAATCCAATACGATTTCTGGACAATCTACATACAAGAGGGATGAAAGTGACTCTGAATGTACATCCTGCAGATGGAGTGCGCGCCCATGAGGAGATGTATGTAGAGATGGCAAAAGCTCTGGGAGTAGATTATGCGAATGAGGATCCGATTTTATGTGATCCGGCAGATCCCCGATTTTTGGAAGCATATTTTCAGTATCTGCATCATCCGAGAGAGGAAGAGGGGGTTGACTTCTGGTGGATCGACTGGCAACAGGGGGAAGTTTGCAGGGATGAAGGACTGGATCCACTCTGGATTTTTAATCATTTTCATTTCCTGGACTCTGCAAGAGAGGGGAAAAGACCTCTGACATTTTCAAGATATGCAGGGCCTGGAAGTCACAGATATCCAATCGGATTTTCAGGAGATACAATCGTAACCTGGGAATCTCTAGATTTTCAGCCCTATTTTACACTTACGGCTTCGAATATAGGATATGGTTGGTGGAGCCATGATATCGGTGGTCATATGCTGGGATATAAGGATGATGAAATGACGGTAAGATGGGTACAGCTTGGCATCTATTCGCCGATCATGAGGCTTCATAGTTCCAGCAGTGAATTTAATGGAAAAGAACCATGGCGTTATAAGAAAGAAGCAGAAATGGTGATGGATCATATGCTGCGGGAACGGCACAGGATGATCCCGTATCTTTATACAATGAATTACAGGAGCTATTGCGAAAATAAACCTTTGATATCACCCATGTACTACAACTGGCAGGAATGTAATGAGGCTTATGAAAAGAAGAACCAGTATCTCTTCGGAACTTCTCTGATGGTTGCTCCGATAACAGCACCGCGGATAGAAAAAATAAATATGGCGAAAGTACAGGCATGGCTGCCAAAAGGACGTTGGTATGATATTTATACAGGAATGATATACGATGGGGACAGAATTCTGGATCTGTACAGAGGGATTGAGAGTATTCCCGTTTTTGCTTCCGCAGGAAGTATTCTTGCGTTTACAGACGAAATCAGTGCAGTGCAGGCACAGAAAAATCCAAATTCCTTACATCTCATGGTCTATGCAGGGCAAAATGGTGAGTTTGAGCTGTATGAAGACGACAATGTGTCCTGTGCATATGAGGAGAGAATCTGTTGTACAACGAAGATGGTGTATTGTGAAGATGAAAAACCAATCTTTACAATATATCCGTCTGCAGGAAATCGGGACCTGATTCCTCAGAAACGGAGTTATACAGTTGAAATGACTGGTTTTGAAAATTCCGGTGAAACGGTCGTGGTCAGAAAAAATGGTGTAGGAACAGATGCTCAGATATCTTATGACAGATGGAAAAAAGCAATTGTAGTAGAGATACCAGAGACAGAAACAGATGCGATGATCGAAGTGAGTTTGGAACATACGGCTTCCGGAGCCAGAAATGATGTTGTGGAGAGATGTTTTGATTTTCTGAATCAGGCAGAGATAGAATTTGTGCAGAAAGACAGGTTATACGAACTAATACGGTCAGAACGTCCGGCTGCGGGGATTTTGTCAGAACTGTTTGCAATGGATATCAGCAGAGATTTAAGAGGTGTTCTGGTTGAAATTCTTACGGCACAGATTGTGTAAATACTGACAGAAAAAATCGTTTCACCTCATTGACAACTCCTGATACGAGTGCTACTATAATGATATCAAAATGATATCAAATAAATTCATATGAGGAGGACAAGAATATGGATGGAGAGAAAAGTGTAGTACAAGATGAAAAAGTATTGAAAGCAAAGAGTGGATATGCCATGCTTTTACTTGGTATCATCGGGATGCTGCTTGGTGTGGCTGTGATCATTGCGGGATGCATGGTGTTTGGTCAGACAGGTGAGACGAATACGGCGCTGTTGGCAGGTTCTATTATTCTTGGAGTGTTACTGATTGTGGGATTTATACTCGAACTTTGCGGATTGAGAGTATTGAATCCAAATGAAGCCTATGTATTTGCCCTGTTTGGAAAATATTACGGAACGATCAAGACAGCCGGATTTTTCTGGGTAAACCCATTTTGTGAAGCGATCAACCCATCTGTACGTCCGGCAGCACCGGTTGTTACATCCTCAGGCCTTGCCAATCCGGCAGCTCTCTCAGGAAAAGCAAAGAAAGTGTCATTGAAGACACTGACGCTGAACAACGAAAAGCAGAAAGTCAACGATGAACTTGGAAACCCGGTAGAGATCGGCGCAGTAGTGATCTGGAAAGTGACAAATCCGACCAAAGCTGTGATCAATGTGGAGAACTATAAGAATTATCTGTCCATTCAGTGCGATGCGATTATCCGTAACACGGCAAGAATGTACCCATATGATACCAGTGAAAAAGGAGATGAAAAGTCCTTAAGAGGAAGCTCCCAGGAGATTGCTGAGATCATGTGCAAAGAATTGCAGGAGAAAGTTGAGAATGCGGGAATCAAGATTCTGGAAGTCCGCATCACACATCTTGCTTATGCACCGGAAATTGCATCTGCAATGCTGCAGAGACAGCAGGCGGCAGCGATCATTGATGCAAGACAGAAAATCGTGGAAGGTGCTGTCGGCATGGTAGAGATGGCACTTGACAAATTGAACGAGAATGATATTGTAGAATTGGATGAAGAGAGAAAAGCAGCAATGGTGAGCAATCTTCTGGTCGTCCTTTGCGGAAATAAAGATGCACAGCCGATCGTGAACAGTGGAAGCCTGTATTAGAATCGTCGGGCGGAGTATCTGTGAAAAATAATTAGAAGGTGGGACAGATTTTGGAAAAGGAAAAGAAAGAAAAAAGCAAAGTGAAAAAGCAGGTTCCACTGAGACTTTCCAAGGAGCTTTACGATGAGATCGCACAGTGGGCAGAAGATGAGTTCCGTTCGATGAATGGACAGATTGAGTATCTGCTGACAGAGTGTGTGAAGTGGCGGAAGCGGTCTGGAAAGAAGGATGAGTAATATCATTTATATACAGAAAAGCTAGGGATGTCGTTTGACATCCCTGTTTTTAACTGTATTTTGCCGCATATTCTTTTGGAGAACACCCGCAGGCTTTTTTGAATTTCTTACTGAAGTAGTACACATCCGAATATCCGGATGTCTCTGCAACTTCGGAAATTTTCATCGTGCCTTCTTTCAGAAGTTTCTGAGCAGCGCTGATCCGGATATCGGAAATGTACTGGAGTACAGAGGTATGTTGTACTTTTTTAAATACGCTTCCCAGGTAGGAAGGATGCAGCTGAAAATTCGCAGCCACCTGAGAAACGGAAAGGGAAGCATCTGTATAATGATTTCCGATATATTCCATGACCCGGCGGCAGAGTGCGATATCTGACGGAACGGCGTCCATTTTCTGAATGCACTGCAGTCCGTAAAACAGAACTTCATTTTTCAGGTTCTCCAGAGAATGTTCGGTATCCAGTATGGAAGCGGAGAACTCGGTTACGGGCTGAGCCAGATTTTCCGGAATATGAAAATACACATGGTACACAACAAAAATCTCGTGGATCACAAGGGAAAGATACTCACTGTTTTTCTTCTGACTGATGGAAAGGAACAGTGTTTCCAGATATTCCAGCAGATCTTTGCGGTTCTGGGCGTGCAAAACGGTGATAAAGTGCTTCCGCATTTTTAAGAGTTCCTCGGAAAATCCTGGCCTTTCCGGATGAGAATAGCTGATGCAGAGATTGGATTCCCGGGAAAAATAGCGTTCTGTCAGAAGGTGCAGGCAGCGGGTGTAATATGGCTTCCAGTCGGTTGTAACAGGAAAGATATTTTCAATGTACAAAAATGTATATTCGTTTTGCTGTGCAATAAAATCCGTAAAACAACTTCCGATATGGAGTAGTTTTTCTTTGTCGGAGAGGAAAATCTGAAGCATGTAGATGTATTCGCTTTCCTGCATATATTCGCAGAGAAAATCCTGCCTGCGCAGACGATCCACCAGCTGTAATACTGCATCGTGAGTGTGTTCCGAAACATAGACACTGCAATAGATGCTGTATGCCAGATTTTCAAATTCCGGATGCTGTACACACAGATCGGAATAGGAAAGCACACCGTCCCGGATATTGGCAAGCATACTGCACAGATGAAAGTGCTCATAATGCTTTAATGTATGGCGGGTCTGCTCTTCGGAATGAATGGCCTGAATACATTCAGACAGCGCCCGCTCCAGTTCTTCGGCGGCAACCGGCTTTAGCAGATATTCTTTTACCCCGTACCGGATCGCGGTGCGCGCATATTCGAAATCATTATAGCCCGATAAAATGAGGATATGCACAGAAGGAAAATGCTCTTTGATATATCTGGCAGTTTCGATTCCGTTCATATGCGGCATTTTGATATCCAGAAGCAGCAGATCCACGGGTTCTTTTTCCAGATGGTCGATGACCTGCTGTCCGTTTTCGGCTTCTCCGGCAAAAATAAGATTTAGTTTTTCCCAGGGTATGATCTTTTTAATACGCTGACGAATAAAATATTCATCATCTGCAATCAATAGTTTCAATGACATGGCAATTCCTCCTGTTTGGGTAATGTGATCATGGTGATGCAGCCGCCAGTTTGGGGACTTTGCATGGACAGTCCATAACCCGGCCCGTAGTAGAGCAAAATTCGCTGCTGGATACTTTTGATTCCAAAGTGGTCAGCATCCTCCTGCCAGATTTTTTCATAGTCTTCTTTTGAAAATCCACGCCCGTTGTCTGAAATCGTAAACCGGATACAATCCCCAGTATCTTCCGCCTCAATATGAAGGATTCCGTGCCGGTCAAGTCCCTTGATCCCATGGTAAATACTGTTTTCCAGAATCGGCTGAAGCAGCAGTTTGATGCAGCTGTAGTTTTTTAACGCTTCCGGGCAGGTGATGGTGAAATCGAATTTATGGAAATAGCGAATCTGCAGGATTTCCAGATATGCTCTGGAAATTTCCAGTTCCTGTCCGATGGAAATATGCATCTTTCCATTGCTTAAGCTGGAGCGGTAAAAAGAAGAAAGATTCATAACAAGCTGAATCAGAGTTTCTTTTTCATCAAGCTCCGCCAGAGCGCAGATGTTATCCAGAGTATTGTAAAGAAAATGAGGATTTACCTGCTGCTGAAGGAGGCTTAAGGAAAGCTGCTGTTTGAGTTTTTCAGCTTCGATCAGGTCGTCTCTCATTTTCGTCTGGATCGCGATCATACTGTTGAAAGAGCTGAGAAGCGAAGCAACCTCGTCATTACACGGAATCTCATGAATCGGAACCCAGTTTCCCTCCTTGACTGTCTGAATATGCGAGATCAAATAGCTTAACGGATAAGTGACTTTCTGTGCAATATGGTGAGAAGCAAATACACAGAGCACCATAACCAGTGCGGCAATCAGCAGAGACAGGCAAAACATCGCGAACAGAGGCGCCAAAAAGCTGACGATCGGGATCTGGTTTAAAACATACCAGTCAAGGGTAGAAAAAGGTGTGAAAAACAACAGATTTCCGCCTGCAAAAAAATACTGGGAATTCAGATTTTTAAGAATGAGATCCATATATTCATACTGGCTGTCCAGTTCGGGATTGCCGTTACTGCTCTGGACCTGTCCGTTTTTATCGATCAGAAACAGTTCATTGGTTGTATTGTATTGTTTATAAATGCCGGAAATCTGTGTTTCTGGTATGGAAAGCTCTACATATCCGAGCATTCGTCCGGAATTGATATTATAGAACGGGCGAATGTAGGAGAGGACTTTTACCTCTTTATGTCTGTCGTTCAGGTGTCGTTTCATACCAACCCGCCAGACAGGAGAAAGAGCCGGATCACAGAGATTCATCTGACTTGAGTTCGGCTCGGTAGATACCAGAAGAAGTCCCTGATCAGAATACAGACTTACAGAATGGATGAACGGTGTGGACTGTATGATCTGCCGGATATGCTGCTTGACATTGGTTGTTGCATTGGAAGAATACTTTGCGGCAAGATAGTCTTTCATATATTCCTGTACAGTGTCATCAGACAGGATAGTTTTGGAATAATTTTCCGTGGCATCCAGATAATATTGAAATTGTCCGGAAATATAGCTGAGCTGCTGCAGAGCATTTTTCCCTTCCAGTTGAAAAGAATGCTTCAGAAATAAACCAGAAATCCCTAAAAAAAGCAAAACCATGAACAGGATAGAAGTCATGGATATGCTTCGGAAAAAGCTAAAGCTGATGGAATTTTTGTTGTGTTTGATCTTTTTCATTGCAGGAATTCTCCATAGTATAGTCGATGTAACAGAATTAAAATCATTATAGAGAATGTAGGAAGAAATGTCAAAATAAGTTTATTTGAGATTCCATATTGAAAAAGAACAAAAAATATAGAAAATGAACATTGTGAAAAACCCGCTTATTTTCTATACTAGGTGCATCACATAAATGTTTCAAAGGAAAACGGAGGAAAAAGGAATGAAATTGAAAAGAATCACAGCGGCGCTGCTGGCAGGAGTGATGTGCGTGGGACTTCTGGCAGGATGCGGAAGCAAAGGGGACGGAGACGAAAAAGGTTCAGGCGATAAGATTACGATTCGTCTGTTGACAAGAATGGCAGGAACGACAGCGCAGGTGGATATCTACAATGATATTCTGGATGAATTTAAAGAGAAACATCCGGAAGTGACGATCGTTGATGATTCACAGGGGGATGAATCTGCATTCAACAATATTTTATCGACAGATATTGCATCTGGAACAATGGCAAATATTTTCCGTATCCAGGGTGTTGCCAATCTGTCAGAATATATCGATAACGGGCTGATCCTGGATGTACAGCCATATTTAGACGAAGATCCGGAATGGGGCGGCGGATTTACAGAGGGAGCGCTCTCTTATTATCAGGTGCCTGGAAAAGAAGGAACTTATGCGATTCCGATGGAATCCGGACTGATCGGAGTTTATTACAACAAAGATTTGTTTGAAAAAGCAGGCGTGAAGGAATTCCCTGAAACATGGACAGAATTTCTGGATGCGATCAAGAAGTTAAAAGCCAGCGGTGTGATCCCGATCGCAATGGGAACACAGACAACTTATATGGCAGGACATCTTCATGATCAGATCTTCTACAAATGGCTCGGAACAGATGCTGCGAAGAAGTTAGGTTCCAGAGACATGAAATGGACAGATCCGGAAGTGGTAGAGACACTCCAGTTTGTACAGGATCTGATCGATGCAGGCGCATTTGACAAAAATGCAGCAGGTATGACAGACAATATTGCAATGACACAGTTCCAGCAGGGAGAAGCTGCGATGGTAATCACAGGTCCATGGAATATCGGAACTTTTGAAGATCCGGCAGAGACACCGGTATGTGACAGCATTGAAGTTGCAAAATTCCCATACTTTGAAGAAAAACCGGAGTTTAAGAATGAAGATATGCAGACATTGTCTCCGTATATGATCAGCGGAAAACTGGAAGGAAAAGAACTGGAGCTTACACTGGAACTCGTAAAAATGCTGACAGACAAAGATGCAGCGAAGAGATTTGCAGAGGAAGCAGCCTTCTTGATTCCGAGAACAGACATTGATCTGGATGAAAGTGCGATCTCTCCACTGTTTGCCAAAAATGTAGAGCTTGGCGGAACATCTGAGGGAATCGGAGTCGATGTATTTGATTTTGATCCGCTGGCTTCTATGCAGGATCGAACAAGAAACTCTATCTCAAGCATGTTCACCGGAGAAAAACCGGACAGCGTTGCAAAAGAGATTCAGAGTGAGATTGATAAATAGGTATCAATAAAATAGGACGTACAAAAATGCCCTGTCAGCTTTGTGCAGGGCATTTTTTTAAAGAACAGGAGGTTTCCGGATGATAAAGTTAAAAAGTAAAAAGACAAGAATGGGCATTATGCTGTTTCTTGTTCCGGCACTTGTGATCTATCTGGTATTTCAGATTATTCCGATTATCGGTTCCATCTATTTTTCTCTGGTTGACTGGAACGGAATTGCAGGATCTGCGCCGAAATTTGTAGGACTGAAAAATTATATCGATGCATTTCACAATGCAGATTTTATTCTTTCTTTAAAGAACATGGCAAGAATGGTCATCATCAGTGTGATCTGTCATACCCCGATCGCACTTTTGATGGCAGTTGCGATCAATACAAAGTGTAAAGGCTACCGGATCTTTAAGGCGTTGTTCTTCGTACCGACTGTATTCCCGCTGACTGCAGTTGGTCTGATGTGGTATTTCATCTTCATGCCGACCGGATCTTTCAACTCTCTGCTGGAAGTGATCGGACTCAGCGATCTGGTGATGCCATGGCTGGTAGATCCTGCAACAGCGATGAATACGATCGTATTTGTCAATGTCTGGGCAGGTGTTGGTTATTACATGGTTATTATTTTAGCCGGTCTGACGACCATCCCGGATGATGTATATGAAGCGGCAGCGATCGATGGAGCAACATCGATCCAGAAATTCTTTAAGATCACAGTTCCGATGCTGAAACCGATCCTGGCAATGTGTATTCTGATGGATATCATCGGATCTGTCAAAGTATTCGATCTTGTATTTGCCATGACAGGAGGCGGACCGAACGGTCTGACCAACCTTCCGACAACATTGATGTACAATGAGGCGTTTAAGTACAACCATTACGGAGTAGGAAGCGCGATCGGAATCATTATCATGGTGATCTGTATTGTGGGTACGGTTGGAAGTAATCTGATCACAAGCAGAAAGAAAGCGGAGTAGGGGGAAGAACACATGAAAAAGAAAGTAAAAACTCGTAAGAAAATTACGCTGCAGAGTGTGATCATGTATATTCTGCTGATTTTGACAGCGCTGATGTTTGCAACCCCGATGTTGTTTACCCTTTTGTCTTCCATTAAGACAAAAGTAGAAATTTTTGCGAAACCATTCTCCTGGCCGGAAGTCCCGCAATGGTCCAACTATGTGGAAGCCTGGACAAGTGCCAACATGAGTCACTACTTTTTAAACAGTTTGATTCAGGCAGGAGCGACAGTGATCGTACTTGCGATCGTGTCTACAATGGCAGCCTACGTACTGTCCAGATTTGATTTTAAATGCAACAAATTTTTACTGTTATTCTTTATGTTGGGAATGATGGTTCCGGTACATACTGTACTTGTTCCGGTTTCTTACATTATCGGAGCGCTGAATCTGAAAAATAATATCCCGGCGCTGGTTATGATCTATGTGGCATTCAGCCTTCCGTTCAGTATTCTGGTCGTGACCAACTTTATGAAGGGCGTGAACCGTTCTCTGGAAGAAGCAGCTCTGATCGATGGAGCAACCTATTTCCAGATTTATAAAAATGTGATGCTGCCGATGACAGTACCGGCGATTTCCACGATTTCTATTTTTAACTTCCTGGGTGCATGGAACAACATTCTGTTCCCGCTTCTGTTCATCAATGACAAGAACTTAAAGCCGATCGCACTGGGACTTCTGAACTTCAACGGAGAGCGTGGAAGTGATTATGGCCCGTTGATGGCGGCAATCGTGATCACAGTTGCTGTTCCGCTTGTGATCTACCTGTTATTCCAGGAGAAAGTAGAAGGTGGTCTGGCAGCGGGAGCTGTGAAAGAATAGGCATGAGGAGGAAAATAAAATGAGCAAAATCAGATACAGACAGGTGCATCTGGATTTTCATACAAGTGAGTACATACCGGATATCGCAGCAGATTTTGACAAAGAAGAATTTGCAAAAACATTGGAAGAAGCACATGTAGATTCCATTACATGTTTTGCAAGATGTCATCATGGATGGCTGTACTATCCGTCAAAAAAATTTCCGGAGCTCATCCACCCGGGATTGAAGAACAAAAACTTTTTACTGGAGCAGATCGAGGCGTGTCATAAGAGAGGGATCAAAGTGCCGGTTTATACAACTGCACAGTGGGATGGAAGAATCATGCGCGAGCATCCGGAGTGGCTTGCAGTAGATGAAAACGGAGAATTTATTGATACCCAGGGAGTTCCGGCGCCGCATTTTTATCACACGATCTGTCTGAACAGCGGTTACAGACAATTTTTCAAGGATCAGCTTCAGGATATGATCGAGGTGATCGGCGTGGAAAATCTGGATGGAATTTTTATGGATATTCTGTTCCAGGTAGACTGCAAGTGTGAGCATTGTGTGAGGAAGATGCAGGAGCTTGGAATGGATACCGAATCCAAAGTGGAACGGATGCGGTACGCAGAGCATATGCTGGATGAATTTAAGACGGAGATCAGCGAATTTATCCACAGCATGGCGCCGGAGGCAACGATCTTTTACAATGGATCTCATGTGGGACCAAGAAGCAAGAACAGCTTTAAAGAATACAGCCATCTGGAGCTGGAATCTCTGCCAAGCGGCGGCTGGGGATATGATCACTTCCCGGCAACCAGCAGATATGCCCGTAATCTCGGAAAAGAGATGATTGGAATGACCGGAAAATTCCATACATACTGGGGAGATTTCCATTCTCTGAAAAATCAGGCAGCGTTGGAATATGAATGTTTCCATATGCTGGCAGTGGGAGCAGGATGCTCCATCGGAGATCAGCTTCATCCAAGAGGTGTGCTCTCCAAAGGCGCTTACGACCTGATCGGGAATGTTTACAAAAGCGTAGAGGAAAAAGAGCCGTATTGCCGGGATGTCAAAGCACGGACGGAGATCGCAGTGATCACACCGGAGGAATTCTATCCGGAGGATGCAAAGGATTCTGTTCTGTCACCATCTTTGATCGGAACGGTGCGTATCCTGCAGGAGCTGGGCTATCAGTTTGATATTATTGACAGTCAGATGCTGCTGGATGACTATCAGGTAGTGATTCTTCCGGACTGCATTTATTATAATGAAGATCTGAAACAGAAGATGGAAGCATATCTGGCACAGGGTGGTCATGTGATCGGTTCTTTTGATTCCTGTCTGCCCAAAGACGGAAGTGAGAGCATTTACGGTGTGGCATTTGAGAAGGAATCGGAATATTACAGAGAATTTGTGATGCCGAATGACGTGATCGGAAAAGATCTGCCAAAAGAAGAGTTTGTCATGTACTTGAGAGGATATGATGTAAAACCGGTACATGCAGAAGTGCTTATGGATAAGATAGAGCCGTATTTTGACAGAAAAGGAAACACCTTCTGTTCACACCAGCATGCACCGTCTTCCGGGAAAGTGGGAAGCCCGGAGGTGACGATCTGGAACAATGCGCTGTATTTCTCCCACCCGGTTTTTGCACTGTACCGTAAAAATGCGGCAAGATGGTGCAAGCTGATGGTGAAAGATGCACTGGAATATTTCATCGGAGAAAAGCTGGTCAAATATGAAGGCCCGTCTACACTGAATATTCAGTTGAATGCGCAGGAAGAGAAAAACAGAGATGTTCTGCATATCCTGCATTATATTACGGAGAAGAGATCGGAAGATATCTATACCGTAGAAGACAAGATTCCTTTGTATGATCTGGAAATTCAGGTAAATACAGATGGAAAACAGGTAAAAGAAGTCAGAAGTGTTCCGGATGAAACGCTGCTTTCTTTTGTTCAGGAAGGCAAATACGTTAAATTTTCGGTAAAAAAAGTAGACGGACATCAGATGATTTGTATTCAATATTAAAAGAAGGGGATGTTCTGGAAATTTGTATAGGGATACAGGTTTTCAGACATCCCTTTTCTACAGGAGGTTCAAGGTGGAAGCAAAAAACTGGAAGACAGAAAAAGAGACCATCATCCGTTGTGTGCTGTTAAATCTGGCAGGCGTTTTTATTTATGCGGTTGGAATCAACAGCTTTGCGGCGCCGCACAAGATTGCACCCGGAGGGGCAAGCGGCATTGCGATCCTGATCAATTATCTGACAGGATGTCCGATCGGTCTGTTTGTCTTTGTATTTAATATTCCGCTGCTTCTGATCATTGTGGTCAAAAAATATTTTCCGCGTTCTTTCGTGTTTCGCACCCTGGCGTCTACGGCCCTGCTCTCCATTGTAACAGATCTGGTGATCGTCAGGATTCCGGTATACAAAGGAAATCCTCTTCTGGCGGCTATGTTTTGCGGAGCCATGATGGGGATCGGTCTGGCGCTGGTGCATATGGGACAGTCCAACACCGGGGGCATTTCTCTTCTGGGACTGATCATGCAGAAATGCAATCCGCAGTTTCAGGTAGGCGCCTGGATCTCGGGATTGAATATTGCGGTTGTACTTGCCTCTGCAATGGTATATCGTAATATTGAAAGCTTATTATATGCGGTTGTGACGGTGTATATTTCGGGAATGTTCATGGATCATATGCTGGAGAATGCAGATGCAAAAAATCTGATGATCGTGGTCGCCGAATCTACCGATAAGGTACGTCAGGTATTTCTGGACAGGAAGATCGGCGTGACCGTATTAAAAGGAGAAGGCGGTTATTCCAGTGAGGTACAGCGTGTGGTGATGTGCGTGTCAGAAAAGAAGGAATGCGAGCTTTTGCAGAAGCGGATCCACAAAGTGGATGACAAAGCACTGGTGATTATTACAGAAGCGGAAAAAGTAGCAGGAAAAGGATTCAAACATTTGACATAGAAGGAGGATGACGAACGTGATTGTATTAGCAGAACAAAAAAAGGCATCCGTACGGGTGGCATTTATCGGAAAAAAAGAGGCAGAAAATCTGACATACGTGTCAGCAGATTATCAGGCAGTATCCAGAGTGGGCGGTCTGGATGAGAATCTGACGGTTTATATCGGACAGGGGAAGGAACCGCTTACGATCCGTAACATTCAGGAACTGTCCGCAGGAGCAGCCGGCGCGGTGAAAGGAATGGGGATCAAGGCGTATGAGATGGACATCCGTCCGTTTCTTGAAGCAGCAGGTGTGCGGGCAGTCAGCGCCGTGATCGAAGGAATTTATACCGGAGCTTATGAAATCTGTCTTCCGGGAGAGGAACAGAAAGAAATTCCGGATGTGACACTGACTGGAATCGATGAAAATCTGTATCCGGCAGCACAGGGGGAATTAAAACAGGGGATTTCTCTGGCAGAGGCACAGAGCTGGGCAAGAAATATGGTGAATGCACCGGGAAATCTGTTTCATCCGATGGACTTTGCAAGAGAGATCATGGAGCATATGAAAGAAACATCTGTAGAATGTGAATTGATCGTATACAGTAAATTAAATGCAATGGGTATGGAAGCGCTGACCAGTGTGGGAAAGAGCAGTGAGAATCCTCCGTGTATGCTGGTAATGCGCTATCGTGGGGACGAAGAGGCTCCGGTAACCGGACTGGTTGGAAAGGGAGTGACCTGTGATACCGGCGGGTACTGTCTGAAACCGGCAGGATCCATGATGGGGATCAAAGGCGATATGGCAGGCGGTGCGGCAGTTGCGGCGGCAATTTATGCACTTGCGGCAAATCAGGTCAAGGTCAATGTAACCGGCGTAATCCCGATGTGTGAAAACAGGATCAGCCCGTCTGCGCTGGTTCCGGGAGACGTGATTGGTTCCTATGGCGGAAAGAAGATTGAAATCTGTAATACGGATGCGGAAGGTCGTCTGATCCTTGCCGATGCTATGGCATATATGGTGAAGGATGAGCATGCAGACCGGGTGATCGATATTGCGACACTGACTGGTGCAGTTGTGGGAATGCTTGGATTTTCCACAGCAGGATTGTTATCAGATGACGATGCGTTCTGCGGAGCATTTTTAAAGGCAGCACAGACAAGCGGAGAACGCTACTGGAGACTTCCGATTTTTGAAGAACAGAAACAGATGATCGAAAGTAAGATTGCGGATATCAAAAATATGGGACGGGATTACTGCGGAACGATCACGGCAGGTCTGTTCATTCAGGCATTTGCCCAGGGACGTCCGTGGATTCATCTGGATATCGCGGGAACCGCATGGACAGACAATCCGCTGTACCAGGGACAGCCGCAGGGAGCGACTGCTGCGGGAACATCCAGCTTGTATTATCTGTTGGCAGGAGGAGAAGAGACATGTTTTTAAAAGAGACAGAAGAACATATCCGGAAGCAGTTTGCTGTTTTCACGGAAAAATTTGAGAGGGCAGGAAAAGAGATCGAGGCCAGGATTCATGCAGAGCCGGCAGATATTGCACTGCTTTTAAAATATTTATACGCCAATATGCCGTTTAGTGATGTGGCAGATTATTCCTACGAGATGTTTCGAGAGTTTGCAGCACATGGTGCGCAGTTAAGAAAAGAACAGATCTGGAAAGGAGAAACCCGGATTCCGGATGAGATTTTTCTGGACAATGTGGTATTCCACCGTGTCAATACCGAAGGAATTACTTCCTGCAGACCTTTATTTTATGGGCAGTTAAAGGGGCGAGTTGCAGGAAAACAGATGGAAGCAGCGATTCTGGAAACAAACTACTGGTGTGCCGAAGAGGCCACCTATCAGGCAACGGATGACCGTACCATCTCTGCAGAGGCCGTGTATCGAAATGGGATCGGGCGCTGCGGGGAAGAGTCGGTATTTACGGTAAATGCGCTGCGCAGTATCGGAATCCCGGCAAGGCAGGTATATGCGCACCGCTGGGCACATTGCGATGACAATCATGCCTGGGTCGAAGTATGGTGTGAAGGAACGTGGCATTTTCTGGGAGCCTGTGAGCCGGAAGAGATTCTGGATCTGGGATGGTTCGTCAATGCATCTTCCCGCTCCATGATGATCAATTCCAGAATTTTCGGTTCACAACAGGCAGACGGAGATGTGATTGAACATCCGGATGTGACCTCAGGGGTGAACCAGCTTTCCAGATATGCAAAAACAGTTGATCTGGAGCTGTTTGTGACAGAAGAAGACGGGACTCCGGTGGCAGATGCGGAAGTCAGTTTTGAACTGTTGAATTATGCAGAGCTGGTTGCAATCTCCAGAAAGAAAACGGATGCAAACGGGAAGGTCGTGCTCAGGACCGGAAAAGGAAGCCTGTTTGTTTCCGTGTGGAAAGAAGATAGACATGTGACTGCCATTTTGGATACGCGTGAAATTTCTGCGCAGACACTGGTTCTTGCAGGAAAAAAAGCAGAAAAATCAGCAGAGGAGTGGGTGGCGTTCGATATGATCGCACCTTCGGATGCTCCTGTCAACACGAAAAGACCGACAGAAGAGCAGAAGCAGACAGGTGCGCAAAAATTCCGTCAGGCGACAGAAAAGCGGCTTGCGAAAGTAAACAGTTTCTTTGGAGAAGAAGCAGGGAACGCACTGGAAAACAGTAAGGGAAATCATCAGGAAATTCAAAAATTTCTCGATGCAGAAACACCAAATGCACTTTGGAAAAAGGCGCTTCTGGATCAGTTGAGCCTGAAAGATTTCAGAGACTGTAAGGCGCAGGAGCTTTTGGAGCATCTTGAGGAGGCATGTGTGTGGGGACATACGCTTCCTTCGGAGATTTTTGCAAAATATGTTTTAAATCCAAGGATTTCAAGGGAACAGCAGAGTGCGTACAGAAGAGAAATTCAGGCGTTTTTTACAGAAGAGCAGAAAACACAGTTTCAGAAGAATCCAGGAGAGATCTGGAATTGGATCTGTAAAAATATTCAGGAAGAACCGGCATATGAATATGAAGAGCTTTTAACAACCCCAGCGGGAACGCTTCGCTATCAGAGGGCAAGTCTGGAATCGAAGAAGGTGTTGTTTGTGGCGGTCTGCCGTACACTGGGTGTTCCGGCAAGATTAAATCCGCTGGATGGAGAAATGCAGTATTATGGGGAAAACGCATTTTTGAATGTGGAAAACTCTGAAAAAACAGAAGAAATATGTGAAAAAACAGCACAGATCCATTTGAAATCCGGGGACGATACGAGATGGGTCTATATGCAGAACTGGACGATTGCGAAAAAATCAGAGACAGGTTATCTCTGGCAGACCCTGCAGCTTGGGGAAGGATATCAGGGAGAGGCAAAACTGAAAGTGGAAGCGGGGACATACCGTGTGATCACAACAAACCGTCTGCCGAACGGGAACCAGTTTGCTGCCTGCACAGAATTTGACATCGAAAATGGTCAGACAAAAGAAATCCAGCTGACTCTTCGAAAAGCGGAGCTGAAGGATATGCTGGAAGAGATTCCGCTGGAAGAATTTGCGGTAGAAGATGAGCAGGGAACCAAAATTTTGGGAAGTCAAAAAGTCAAAGAGGGAACCTCGTTGTTTATCTGGCATGAGGTTGGAAAGGAACCAACGGAACATATTTTAAACGAACTCCGTGAAAGAAGTCAGGAATTTGCAGCGCTTGGAAGCCGGGTAAATCTGATTTTGAAACATAAAGAAGATCAGGCAGATCCGACATTTGCAAAAACAAAGGCAGAATTGCCGGGAGCAGCGGTGTACTATGATGAAGGAACGGAAAATATCAATGTACTGGCGCGCAGAATGTATGGGGATCCGGATAAGCTGCCGTTGATTCTTGTTGTAAAAGAAGGAATGCAGGGGGTGTATTCGGCAAGCGGATATAATGTAGGAACCGGGGATATGCTGCTTCGGGTTCTGAATAGCGGGATATAGGCATCTAATAAATATAGTAGCTCTGAAAAAACAGTTCTATCGCAAGGTAGGACTGTTTTTCGTATGTATCATATGACTTCCGGGATTCCTTCATCAACTGCTGTCTTAAGTTGTTGAACTTGACAATCCATGGTAAACTAAATTCTTAGTAAGAACAATCCGTAGGAGGGAAAAAGCAGTTCTATGAAAATACATTACAGAGTATCCGGAGAGGGGATAGAGATCGTTCGGTGTTTCGGGACAGACAGTCAGGTTGTCATTCCGGAGCAGATTGAGGGGAAACCGGTAATAAAGGCAGCGCCCTATGCGTTTTCTGCAAGAAAAGACAAGGAAGAGATTGATGTACAGACATATGATACGGATCAGATCGGACAAAGGTCGGCAGAGGAAAAACTGCTTGCAGGCGATGTTGTGGAGGAAGTCGTTTTTCCCAATACCATGCGGGAGATCGGGCGTTATATTTTCTATGGATGCAGAAACTTAAAAAAGCTGGAGTTCTCGGACAATCTGATGCAGATCGGAAGCGGAGCGTTTACAGTGTGCGGAAATTTGCAGAAACTGATTGTTCACTTGAAATTTGGAAGTAAAAGCTGTGTAAAAGAGATTCTGGGAGAGTTGTGGCAGAGAATGGATGTGACTTTCGTTTACGAAAACGGAGCATTCATCGGTCAGAAAGCAGAGTTGGTATTCCCGGGGCATTATGAAGAAGCAGTGGAGAATACGCCAGCCCGGATTTTGTATACGCAGCATCATGGTTCGGGAAACAATTACCGGCAGTGTTTTCTGGCAAAGGAGTTGGATTACGAGAAATATGATGAATTGTTTTCTATGGCAGTGGTGATGGAAAAGCTGCCTGTACTCATTGATCTGTGTTTCAGGAGACTTTTGTTTCCCATCCGGCTTTCGACAAGGGGAGAAACAGCTTATCAGGGATATATCAGGTCTCATCTGGAAGAAATCGTTCCATATCTGATCAAGAATGAACAGACAGAAAGGATACGCCTGATTTCCGGAGAAAAACTGTGGACACCAGAGGGGCTGGACCTGGCGATCGAGTGCGCTTCCGACAAGCAGAAGCCGGAGATTTTAAGTCTGCTTATGAATGAACGGCAGCAGATGCAGCCGGTCAGAAAGAAAAAATTTGTGTTGTAAATTTACAGTATAAAATAGAAGGGATATATGCGTATGGAAGAAGAAAACAGTAGAGAAGCAGCCGAAAAGCTTCAACAGATCGGCAGCAGTATTTTAGGTGCTGCAAGGGATGAGATGTATCTGGGAATGCGTTTTCTGGATGTGGCGCTGAGCAGTTTTGTATATCAGATGGATCCGTCTGTCAGTCCCTTTGGAACGGATGGAGCAGTGATATATTTTCACCCGCAGCAGCTTGGGGGCTTGTACCGGCAGAATCGGATTCTTGTGAACCGGGGATATCTGCACATGGTGTTTCACTGTATTTTCCGACATTTTATCAAACAGGGCATGGACGGACGCTATTGGAATTTGAGCTGTGATATTGCAGCAGAGCATATGATAGATGGGATTTATCACAGAAGTGTCCGATTTTCCAGGAGTCTTCTCAGACGGGAGACCTACCGGAAGCTGGAAGCAGAGAAAAAAGTTCTGAATGCCGAGCGTATCTATCGGATTCTGACTGCCTGGGAGTTAGAAGAGAAAGAATTGTTGAAGCTGGAGCAGGAGTTTTATCAGGATGACCACAGATACTGGGAGAATCAAAAACCGGATCAGAAGCCAAGCCCGCAGATGAACCAGAAATGGCAGGAGATCAATGAAGAGATGGAGACCGATCTGGAGACATTTTCAAAAGAGGCATCCAGGCAGACCGGAGATTTTCTGGATCAGGTAAAAATCGAAAACAGGAAACGACAGGATTACCGGGAATTTTTACGGAAATTTGCGGTGTTTCGGGAGGAAATCGGTGTGGATCCGGATACGTTCGATTATACGTTTTACAGTTATGGACTTCAAATGTACGGAAATATGCCGCTGATCGAACCGCAGGAAACAAAAGAAGTCAAAAAAGTTGCAGAATTTGTGATTGTGATCGACACATCCATGTCCTGTTCCCAAAATCTGGTACGAAAATTTCTGGAAGAGACATATAGCATTTTGTGTGAAGAGGACAGCTTTTTTAAAAAGACCAACATTCATATCCTGCAGTGTGATGAGACTGTGCAGTCAGACCAAAAGATTACAAGCAAAGAAGAATTGAAAGAATATATGGAGCATCTAAAGCTGTACGGAGAGGGCGGGACGGATTTTCGTCCGGCGTTTGCATATGTGGATCAGATGTTGGAAAATCATGAATTTGAAGAATTGAAGGGACTGCTTTATTTTACAGACGGTTACGGAATCTATCCGGGGAAAATGCCGGCATACAAGACGGCATTTGTATTTATGCAGGAGGATTACCGGGATGTGGACGTGCCGGCCTGGGCATTGAAGCTTATTATAGAAGAATCAGAAATGGGAGGAGATACATGGATATAAAGCGAGCAAAACAGGAAATTAAAGATTCTATTGAGGCGTATTTGGCCAAGGATGAATTTGGAGATTATCGGATTCCGGCGATCCGTCAGAGACCGATCTTTCTGGTGGGACCTCCGGGAATCGGAAAAACACAGATCATGGAACAGATTGCGAAAGAATGCCGTATTGGCCTGGTAGCATACACGATCACACATCATACAAGACAGAGTGCGGTAGGGCTGCCGTTTATTCAGGAAAAAGAGTACGGTGGAAAAACGGTATCTGTAACAGAGTACACGATGAGTGAGATCATTGCATCTGTGTATGACAAGATCGAAAAGACCGGAATTCGGGAAGGAATCTTGTTTCTGGATGAGATCAACTGCGTGTCGGAGACGCTGGCGCCGACGATGCTGCAGTTTCTCCAGGGCAAAACATTTGGAAATCAGAAGGTGCCGGAAGGCTGGATTATCGTAACAGCGGGAAATCCACCGGAGTACAACAAATCCGTACGTGAATTTGACGTGGTGACACTGGATCGTATTAAGCGGATCGATGTGGAGGAAAATTTCGAAGTATGGAAAGAATATGCATATCGTCAGGGAATCCACCCGGCAGTCATCTCTTATCTTGAAATCCGCAGAAAGAATTTTTATCGGATTGAGAATACCGTGGATGGAAAAGTATTTGCGACAGCAAGAGGCTGGGAAGATTTATCCCAGCTGATACAGGTGTATGAGATGCTGGAAAAGACTGTGGACAGGGATGTGGTTTATCAGTATATTCAGCACAAGATGATCGCAAAAGATTTTGCAAACTATCTGGCGCTTTATTATAAGTACAAACAGGATTATGCGGTGGAAGATCTGTTAAAAGGAGAATGGGATCCGTCCATAATTCAGAAGATCAAGAATGCGCCGCTGGATGAGCATCTGAGTATCGTAGGACTTTTGAGCGGTCGTCTTGGCGAGGCGTTTGCAGCCTGTTATCGGGCAGATGCCATGGTTACGAAAATTTATGAATACATGCTTTTATATCGGGAACATCAGGAAGAGTGGTCTTTGGAAACGGTGATCGGACAGATCACGCAGGATCTGGAAGCAGGAAAAAAAGCGGAGCAGCTGACCCGCACAGAAGAGAAAACCATGCAGAAGGCAGAAGCGTTTTTTGAAACAGCCAGAATCCGTGTGGATGAGTCATCCGGTTCCAAAGAAGCGGTTTATGACGAAGTCAAAGCACAGTTTGAAGCAGAGGCAGAGAGGCTGGAGGGACAGACAGAAGAGGCAGCCGGTATGCTGCAGCATGTGTTTGCGTTTCTGGAGACTGCATTTGGAGAGAGCCAGGAGATGGTGGCATTTATTACAGAATTAAATGCGAATTACTACAGTGTGTGGTTTATCAAAGAAAATGGATCCGATGCGTACTACCGGTATAATAAAGGGCTTTTATTTGAAGAACGGCAGCAGAAGATTCTCGGGCAGATGGAGGAAGTGGAAACATTGTTAAATGCCGGGATTAAATCATAAATTGTCATAAAAATCAGATGAAAAATCGTTGACTTTCTGTTCGACAGTCATTATGCTAATTCTTATGGACATATGAAACAACAGAAAATTACTGGTGGGAACAATAACATCAGAAGAATGGAAAGCAGGAGAACACCATGATAAAAGTAATAGCAAGCGATATGGATGGAACTCTTCTTGGTAATGACCATAAAGTAGCGCCTGAGACATTAAAAGCAATCCATGAGGCATGCGATGCGGGAATCCGTTTTATGATCGCCACAGGACGAAACTTTAAAGGCGCAATGGAAGAATTAAAAGAAACAGATATTGTCTGTGATTATATTGTCGGAAGCGGGGCGGAAGTGCGGGATCAAAAGCAGCAGATCGTCAGTACAGCACCGCTTTCGATGGAGTTGTGTGAGGAGATTTACGAAAATCTGAAAGAATTTCCGGTTTCGATTATTTTCAGTTCCGGAGATTATGACTACCGGATCGGAACGAAAAAAGAAATCGAAGAAAGTTTTTTGAAACAGATCCAGCTGTTTCACATGGATACCGGTCAGGATACGGATGAGAGTGCCGTTTTATCTTCCCCTCTCTATCGGAGAATCGTAGAAAATACGAAGATCATCTCCGAATTTCAAGAACTGGAAGAGTCGCAGGTATCAGTCTACAAAGTATTTTTGTATTCCAACGACCTGGAAATGCTGGCAAGGATCAGCAAAAAACTGGAGAAAAATAAAAAACTGGCAGTGGCTTCCTCTTTTAAGACAAACTTAGAGATTACGGCAGTGGAGGCACAGAAAGGACCGGTCTTAAAACAGTACATCGAATCACTGGGGTATACGATGGATGAGGTGATGGTTCTTGGAGACAGTCTGAATGATTATTCCATGCTGTCTATGGATTTTGGAGCAACAGTGGCGATGGAGAATGCAATGCCACAAGTGAAGACGGTTTCAAAATATATCACAAAGTCCAATGAAGAGTTTGGAGTTGCATATGCAATCTACGGAGTGCTTGCACAGATCAGAAAGGAGAATGCAGGATGGATGTCAGAAGCATGAGAAACGCTGTCCTTGGGGCAAGAGTTGTAAATGCCTTAAAGAGCAGAAATATGGATGCATATTATGTAGAGACAAAGGAAGAGGCAGTCGCAAAAGCTCTGGAGCTGATGTCGAAAGGTAGTACGATCAGCTGGGGCGGAACGATGAGCGTGGCAGAAGCCGGACTGATGGATGCCATTCGAAACGGAGATTACATGTTATATGACAGAGATCAGGCAGAGACAGCAAAAGAGAGAGAAGAAATGATGCATCAAGCATTTTTTGCCGATTTCTTTCTGGGCAGCACCAATGCAGTAAGTGAAGACGGCGTTCTTGTGAATATTGACGGCGTAGCGAACCGGGTGGCAGCCTATGCGTATGGTCCAAAGAATGTTCTTCTGATCGTGGGGATGAACAAGGTTGTCAAGACACAGGAGGATGCTCTGCACCGGGCAAGAAATGAGGCGGCGCCGATCAATGCGCAGCGGTTTCAGAAAGAGACGCCGTGTGTTTCGGGCGGAACCTGTTTTGACTGTAAGAAACAGGGATGTATCTGTTCTCAGATCTTAATTACAAGATACAGTCAGATTCCGGGGAGAATCAAAGTGATCCTGGTGAATGAGTCTCTGGGATTTTAAAAAATAACAACAATGAAACAGGTAGAAGAGGTTGAAATGAAAGAAAAAAAGCAGCAGAAAAGAAAAAAGAAAAAAGGCTGGGATCCATTATCACTGACAGTGCTTCTGATCGCGCTTTGTGTGTTTGTGTTTTCCGCGTATCAGCTGGCAATGATGATGGTTCCGTACTACACTGGCGGTGAGGAGTATGACGAGATCAAAAATCTTGCCATCGTCAGCGACAAGATTGGGGAGGGAGTGGAAGAAGCTCCGAAGTTTCAGGTGGATTTCGATAAATTGGTGCAGGAAAATCCGGATACCGTGGCATGGCTGCGCTTCGACCAGCCGTCGATCATCAGCTATCCGGTTGTGAAGAGTGCAGATAATAACGAATATCTGACAAAGACGTTTTCCGCAAATGACAACAAACTGGGAGCAATTTTCATGGATATGCGCAATCAGAATGATTTCAGCGACCGGAATACGTTTATTTACGGACACAATATGAAAGTCGGAGGAGAGATGTTCTCCCAGCTGAATGAATATGCAAGTGAAGATTTTTATAAGGCGCATCCGTATTTCTATATTTACACACCGGACGGAAAGACACGGACTTACGAGGTTTTTTCTGCAGGAGTAGTGAAGGATTCGGCAGAAGTCTATAACCTGAATATTACGACAGATGAAGAGTTTGAAGCATATCTGGCAGAGTGTAAGAGTACGTCCAATTATGTGACGTCTCCGGGAGTGGACAGAAATTCCAAGATCGTCAGTCTTTCTACTTGTACAAATGTCAATGAAGATGAAAGATTTCTTCTGCAGGGAGTTTTGATCAAAGAGGAGTAGGACATGGCAGACAGATTTAATGTGGGAGATGTAATCCGGATGAAGAAGCCTCATCCGTGCGGCAGCTGTGAATGGGAGGTGCTGCGTGTGGGAGCTGATTTCCGGCTGAAATGTCAGGGATGCGGACACCAGATCATGGTGGCGCGCAGGCTGGTAGAAAAGAATACAAAAGAAATTAAGAAAAAGTCTTGAAACGAGCAGATTCTTATGGTAAAATAGAAAACTGTGACGTACTGCTGAATTATCAGCGGACACAATTTTCCTTGTTCCCGGAGGAGCCGGGAGCCAGAGACCATAAGGAGGTGCAGAACATGAACAAGTATGAGTTAGCTGTTGTTGTCAGCGCAAAAATCGAAGACGATGCCAGAGCTGCTGTGATCGAGAAAGTAAAAGAGATGATCACACGTTTCGGTGGTAACGTAACAGACGTTGATGAATGGGGTAAGAGAAGATTCGCTTACGAAATTCAGAAAATGAAAGAAGGATTTTACTACTTCGTACACTTCGAGTCTGACGCGAGTGTTCCAGGTGAGATCGAACAGCGTATCCGCATCATGGACAACGTACTCAGATATTTATGCGTAAGACAGGAAGCATAAGAGAAGAGAGGTATATATGAATAAAGTGGTTTTGGTGGGTCGCTTGACAAGAGACCCGGAAGTTAGATATTCACAGGGTGACAGTGCAACTGCAGTTGCAAGATATACAGTAGCAGTAGACCGCAGATTCAAAAGAGATGGAGAACCGACTGCAGATTTTATTCCGTGTGTTGTGTTCGGACGTTCTGCTGAGTTTGCAGAGAAATATTTCCGTCAGGGTATGAGAATTTCCGTTTCCGGAAGAATCCAGACAGGAAGCTACACAAACAAAGACGGTGTGAGAGTCTACACAACAGAAGTGATTGTAGAGGATCAGGAATTTGCTGAGAGCAGAGCCGAAAGCGAAGCAAACAGAAGTTCATTCCAGTCTTCACCGGCACCTGGCCCGGCACCAAGTATTGATGCAGGGGACGGTTTCATGAACATTCCGGACGGAATCGACGAAGAATTACCGTTTAACTAACTTCAAAAGCCATAGTTATCAAAACAGGAGGTAATGAAGATGGCTTACGAAAAAGGTAGCAGACCAGAAGGCGGCTTCAAAAAGAGAGGCCCTGCACGCAGAAGAAAAAAAGTTTGCGTATTCTGTGGAAAAGAGAATAACGAAATCGATTATAAAGATGTAGCAAAACTGAAAAAGTACGTTTCTGAAAGAGGAAAAATTCTTCCTAGAAGAATTACAGGAAACTGTGCAAAACATCAGAGAGCCCTTACAGTAGCAATCAAGAGAGCAAGACACATTGCTCTGATGCCATACGTACAGGACTAATTCTAAAGAGCGTAAATACATCGGAAGGACTACCACATATTGTTGTGTGGTGGTTCTTTTTTATTTACTTTTCAGTAGATATTCGAAAACAGTTTTTGTTATAATAAGGGAAAATGGATATGAAGGAGGAGACATAATGGCAGGAAAAGCATCAGATAAGATTCAATACTATCAGAATCCAAGTGGTCCGACTATCGGAACAGTCGGTCGGAAAGTGATTGAGAAAGACGGGTTTTATTTTAAAGATTTGGACGGCAGCGGGGAATGGAAAGAATACGATGACTGGAGGCTTCCGGCAAAAGAGCGTGCGGAAGCCTATGTAAAAGAGCTGACGGTCAAGGAAAAGATTGCACAGCTGTTTATTTCTGACTGGAGAATGGGGAAATATCCATCAGGCGGTCCTATGACATTTGAGCCGAGTGAGAAGGTGTTGGATGAAAGTGGTTTGCTGGATGAGGGAGAGTTTCGGGGAAAGACTATTTTCGGTGAGCAGCATCTGCCGGGAACGACGACTTTGCTGAAAGAGTGGTTTTCCCGTCACATGATTTTACGTGCAAATCCTACCCCGGAAGATCTGGCAGACTGGATGAATCAGCTCCACGCAGTGGCAGAAGAGTGTGAGCATTTTATTCCGGTCAGCGTAGCTTCGAATTCCAGGAATGAAAATGGTGAAATGGTCTTTGGTATGAATGATGCGGTGGGTACTTTTGCCACCTGGCCGGGGACGATGGGGATTGCGGCAGCAGTAAAGGGCGCCGGGATTGAAGTTGCAGATCAGTTCGCAGACTGTATCCGCAGAGAATGGAATGCCTGTGGTCTGCGCAAGGGGTATATGTATATGGCAGATGTGATGACAGACCCCAGATGGCAGAGGACTTACGGTACTTTCGGGGAGGATCCGGAGTTGATTTATGAGATTGTGGATCATATCATCCCAAGAATCCAGGGAAGCGCAGAGGGTGTGACGCCACAAGGCGTTGCGGTAACGACGAAGCATTTTCCGGGAGGCGGAGCAAGAGAGAATGGATTTGATCCTCATTATGCAGCAGGACAGTGGAATGTCTATGCAACCGAGGGATCTTTACAGAAGTATCATATACCGGCGTTCAAAGCCGCAGTAAAGAATCATACGTCATCTATTATGCCGTATTATTCAAAGCCGTCAGCAGAGAAGAGCGCACTGCAGAGGGATTGTAATGGGGAAAAACTGGAATTCCAGCCGTTTGGATTCGCATACAATCGTCCGTTTATTCAGGAAATGCTCCGAGAACAGATGGGATTTGAAGGGTATATCAATTCCGATACCGGTATTGTGCATAATATGAGCTGGGGAGTGGAGATGCTGGATATTCCGGAACGTATTGGATTTGCAGTGAATCACGCAGGGGTGGATCTTATCAGTGGTCTGTATGACAACGAAGCAGGAATGGAAGCTTACATGCGAGGGAAAAATGCATATTATGAAACACATCCGATTCCGGAAGGGTTTCAAAAAGAACAGCTGATCTTGACGGATGAAGCATTGGATCGGGCGGTTGCGCGCACTTTACAGGAGCTGTTTGAACTTGGTATGTTTGAAAATCCATACAGGGATCCCAAAGAGGCTGTGAAAGCAGTGGCAGAACAGAAGGATTGGGATGCAGCTGCGAAAGCACACCGTCAGAGTGTAGTTCTTTTGAAGAATAAGGATGTTCTGCCTTTGACAGAAGAGAAACTGAAAGGAAAGAACATTTATGTTGAGGCATTCCATAAAGATGCAGAACAGTCAAAAAAATCTACAGAGGCTTTGAAAGAAATGTTCTCAGGTGTAATGCTGACAGAAAATCCGAAGGAAGCGGACTTTGCGATCCTGATGATTTCTCCGTCCAGTGGAGAGTATTTTAATGCAACACAGGGATATCTGGAATTGGATATCTGTGAGGAAAAAGTAGTGTGCAATGTGAGTGCAGACGGAAAACCTGAGTCAGGAACACACAAAGAGACGACTTTGGCAGGTGCGGACAGGATAAAAAGAATTGCAGATGCAGTCCATAAAAATGGAGGAAAAGTGATTTCGAATATCAATTTTACACTTGCCTGGCTGGTGAAAAATGTGGAAACGCAGTCAGATGCACTGTTAGCAGGATTTGATACGTATCCGAACGCAACGCTGGATGTCATTTTGGGTCGGTTTGCGCCGGTAGGCAAGCTGCCTGTCACATTGCCGAGGGGAGAAGAGGTATTAGCAGTGAATGCAGAAGGAGTCTGCATCAGTCCAAACGATGTTCCGGGATATGACAAAGATTTGTATATGCCGGATGAAATGAAGGATGAGAACGGAAAGGCTTATGCATACAGAGACAGTATGGGAAATTATTATGAATTGAATTTTGGATTGAGCTATCCGGGGGAAACAGTGAAAGAATAAAAATAAAATAAAAGGATTGATATCTGTTCCAAACAGAGTATACTGGAAATAAAATGGCTGACAAGGCAGGAGAAAGAGCAGGTAAAGTATGAATCTAAACAAAGAAAATTTAAAAAAGATACGGGGACTGATCGTGTTTACAGTGATTCTTCTGATCGCATTGTGGAATTATTCATTAATTCTGGATGTGCTTGGACAGGGAGTGGGAATTGTATATCCGTTTCTTTTAGGCGGTGCAATTGCATTTGTGATCAATGTTCCGATGAGTTTTTTTGAAGAAAAGCTGTTTCAAAATCAAATGATGAAAAATAAAAAAGTGGCACAGAGGCTGGCCCGTCCGATCAGTCTGATCATTACGCTGATCGTAGTAGTCAGTGTGATCGGGCTGGTGGTATTCGGAGTGCTTCCGAAGCTGGGGGACACTTTTATATCGATCGGGAAAGGAATACAGTCATTTATGCCGAAAGCGCAGAGCTGGGCAGAAGAGATTTTCCATAACAATAAGGAAATCAAAGAATGGCTGGACAGTCTGACTCTGGATTGGGACAAAATAATAAATGAAGTCGTGAAGTTTTTTACGAGTGGAGCGAGCAGCGTTCTTGGCTCTACGATTGTTGTGGCAAGAAGGATTGCCAGTGGAATTACAACCTTTGTGATTGCGTTTGTTTTTGCATGCTACATTTTGTTGCAGAAAGAAAAATTAAATATTCAGATCCGGAAAGTGATGTATGCATACATGAAAGAAGATCTGGTGAAAAAGGTTCTGGATGTTTGTTCTCTGAGTTACCGTACATTTTCGAATTTCCTGACAGGACAGTGTCTGGAGGCCGTGATTCTGGGAACGATGTTTGTGATCTGTATGGGAATCCTGCAGATGCCATATGCGATGCTCATTGGTGTTCTGATCGCGTTTACTGCGCTGATTCCGATTTTCGGGGCATTTATTGGCTGCGTAGTGGGAGCATTTCTGATTCTGACGGTGGCGCCGATGAAGGCTTTGGTTTTTGTGATCATGTTCCTGATCCTTCAGCAGATCGAGGGAAATCTGATCTATCCGAGAGTGGTGGGCAGTTCTGTGGGACTTCCGTCTATCTGGGTGCTGGCAGCGGTCAGTATCGGAGCCAGTCTGATGGGAATCGTGGGAATGCTGGTTTTCATTCCAATCGTTTCCGTGCTGTATGCACTTCTCCGTGGGGATGTCTATGAGCATCTGGAAAAAAAGGGAATTGCTGTTGACCGGGAATCCGGTGAGATATATCGGCCGAAGGAACCGGATGTGGATGAAAGCTGACATGGAGACAAAAAAGTGGTATACTAAGACTGAGTTTGTGGAATCACAGCGTATGGGGAGGCTGTGCAAATGAAAGTATGGATAGAGGATAGGAAATCATGAAGAACAAAAACATGCGTTTAAAAGGGCAGCTGAGGATGTACATGCAGTGGCCGCTGATCATGACGATCTTACTGTTGGCAATGAATATCTGGATGTATATGACGGATCAAAAAGCCGGACTTACGATGACGGTATTCGTCATTATTTATGTAGTGATCGTTGGATTGTTATATTTTTACAACCGCTCTCTTATTCTGGCAGATTTGATCCAGTTCTCAACACAGTACAAGGGAATTCAGAACACGCTGTTAAAGGAGTTGACCGTTCCCTATGCGATCATTCTGGAGGATGGACATATTTTATGGAAGAATGACCGTTTTTCGGAAATCGTGGATGGAAGAGAAAAGTTTATCCAGAAGGTAATCCCGGAATTGAATAAGGGAATTTTTCCGAAAGATGATGAAACCAGAAGCGAGCTGGAGATCACATATAAGGAGCGGGATTATCAGGTGGAGCTGCGCCGGATTTCCCTTGAGGGCTTCAGCGAGAGTGAGCGGATGCTGCAGATTCCGAAAGAAAAAGAGTATTTTATCGCACTTTATATGAGGGATGTGACAGAACTGAATTCTTACATCCGTGAAAATGAAGATCAGAGGCTTATTGCCGGGCTGATCTACATTGACAACTATGATGAAGTGATGGAGAGCGTGGAAGAAGTCCGTCAGTCTCTTTTGGTCGCTCTGATCGACAGAAAGATTAATAAGTATATCAACGATGTGGACGGAATTGTAAAAAAACTGGAGAATGATAAATATTTCTTTGTTGTGAAAAAAGAAAGCTACCGTAAGTTTGAAGCTGATAGGTTTTCGCTCCTGGAAGAAGTCAAGCAGGTCAACATCGGAAATGCCCGATCCGCTACTTTGAGTATTGGATTAGGACTGAATACAGCAACTTATGCGCTGAGCTACAATTATGCCCGTATGGCGATCGATCTTGCACTGGCACGAGGAGGAGACCAGGCGGTGATCAAGGATTGTAAAGGAATCACATATTTTGGAGGTAAGAAAGAGCAGACAGCCAAAAATACGAGAGTTAAAGCCCGTGTTAAGGCAGAGGCGCTCAGAGAGTTCATTGTGGCAAAGGATCAGGTTATTGTTATGGGACATAAGATTTCAGATCCGGACTCTTTTGGAGCGTGTATGGGAATTTACAGAGCTGCTGTTGCTTTGGAAAAGAAGGCGCATATCGTGATCAACGACGTGAGTACTTCGATTAAGCCTCTGTATGATGAGATCGCGCAGAGCAGTGTGTATGGAAAAGATATTTTCCTGACTTCCGGAGAAGCGCTGGATTATATTTCAGACAGCGCTATGGTCGTGGTGGTAGATACGAACAAACCACAGATGACAGAGTGTCCGGAACTTTTAAAGAGATCTAAGACCATTGCGGTGCTGGATCATCACCGGCAGAGCAGTACGGTGATCGACAATGCGGTCCTGTCCTATATTGAGCCGTATTCGTCCTCCACTTGTGAGATGGTGGCAGAAGTCCTGCAGTATATTGTGGATGATATCAAGGTGCCGTCCATTGAGGCAGACTGCCTGTATGCAGGAATCATGATCGATACGAGGAATTTTATGAACCGTACCGGTGTCCGTACATTTGAGGCGGCGGCATATTTAAGACGCTGCGGAGCGGACATTACCCGGGTCAGAAAGATGTTCCGGGACGATATGGAGTCTTACCGTGCCAAGGCAGAGGCGATGCGTATGGCAGAGGTCTACAGAGAACAGTATGCCATTGCAGAGTGTCCGAGTGACATTGCAAGTCCGACGGTACTGGCGGCACAGACAGCAAATGAGCTGCTGGATATCAATGGTATCAAGGCATCTTTTGTGCTGACAGTGTATGATGGAAGGATTTTCCTGAGCGCACGTTCTATAGACGAAGTAAACGTGCAGATCATAGCGGAAAAACTGGGCGGAGGCGGTCATATCAATTCAGCCGGCGCACAGTTTGAACATACAAACGTAAAAGAGGCGATCGAGGCGCTAAAGGTAACGATCGACCAGATGATAGAGGAAGGAGATATATAAAATGAAAGTGATTTTATTACAGGATGTAAAAGCTCTTGGAAAAAAAGGAGAGGTTGTCAATGTAAATGACGGATATGCGAGAAACTTTATTCTGCCGAAAAAGCTTGGGGTAGAAGCAAACGGGAAAAATCTCAATGACCTGAAGCTGCAGAAGAACAATGAAGCCAAGGTTGCACAGGAGCACCTGGATGCAGCGAAAAAACTGGCAGAGGAACTCAAAGCAGGAAAAGTCGTACTTACCATGAAAGTCGGTGAAGGCGGAAGAACATTCGGTTCTGTTTCCAGCAAGGAGATTGCAGAGGCAGTCAAAGAGCAGATGCATCTGGAGATTGATAAAAAGAAGATTCAGCTGAAAGAGCAGATCAAAACACTGGGAACACATATCGTATCTGTAAAACTGCATCCGGAAGTGACAGCAGAGTTGAATGTTTCCGTGAAAGAAGCATAAGGGGAAATAGAGTTTATGGAAGCAGCGATTAAACGAATATTGCCCCACAGCACAGAAGCGGAGCAGGCGGTTGTGGGCGCCATGCTGATGGATAAAGATGCAATTATGGTCGCAGCTGAGATGCTTACAGGGGAGGATTTCTATCAGAGTGCATACGGAATGCTGTTTGACGCGATGGTAGAATTGTTTCAGGCAGGGAAGCCGGTGGATCTGATCACACTGCAGGAGCATTTGAAAGAGAAAAATGCTCCGCCGGAGGTCAGCGGACTGGAGTTTGCAAGAGAACTTCTGGTCAACGCCCAGACCTCGGCAAATATCAAGTATTATGCAGAGATCGTCCGCGAAAAAGCAACTCTTCGGAAGATGATCAAGATCAATGAAGAGATTGCAAACAACTGTTATCTGGAGAATCAACCGCTGGATGTGATCATGGATGCTGCGGAAAAGCGGATTTTTGAGTTGGCACAGCATGGAAACAGTCAGGAATATACGCCGATCAAGCAGGTTGTGTTAAATGCTTTGGAAGTGATCGAGAAAGCATCCAAGACAAAAGGAACGGTAACCGGAATTCCGACAGGCTTCATTGATCTGGATTACAAACTCTCCGGTCTGCAGCGTTCGGATCTGATTCTGGTGGCGGCGCGTCCGTCTATGGGAAAGACAGCATTTGTACTGAACATTGCCCAGCATGTGGCGTTCCGTCAGGAGAAGGCCGTTGCCATCTTCAGTCTTGAGATGTCCAAGGAACAGCTTGTAAATCGTCTGTTCTCTTTGGAGGCTCATGTAGATGCGCAGATACTGAGAACCGGAAATCTGAAAGATTCGGATTGGGAAAAACTGATCGAAGGTGCCGGTACGATCGGAAAATCAAAACTGATCATTGACGATACTTCGGGTATTTCTATTACAGAGATGCGTTCCAAGTGCCGTAAGTACAAGTTAGAGCACGGTCTGGATCTGATCATCATCGACTACCTGCAGTTGATGAGCGGAAGTGGTGGAAGAAGCAATGAAAGCCGTCAGCAGGAGATTTCCGAAATCTCCCGTTCTCTAAAAGGACTGGCAAGAGAATTGAATGTTCCGGTGATCGCATTGTCTCAGTTGAGCCGTGCGGTAGAACAGAGAACGGACAAACGCCCGATGCTTTCCGACCTTCGTGAGTCCGGAGCCATCGAGCAGGATGCCGATGTCTGTATGTTTATCTATCGTGAGGATTATTATATTCCTGATACAGAAGACAAAAATATTGCGGAAATCATCATTGCAAAACAGAGAAACGGTCCGGTTGGAACCGTCAGACTGGCATGGATGCCGCAGTACACCCGTTTTGGAAATGAACTTCGTCAGGATCAGCAGTGATTGAACATATTTTTTAATCTGCCGAGCGGATGTTCGCGGGCCGCCTCTTTGCGGTTCGCCTGCTGCTGGCGGATCAGCGTGTCCAGTTTGCGGAAATGTTCTTCTTCCTGCCGTTCTTTTGCCTGGAAGAGGAAGTCCATTTCTCGTATGACATCAGTAGTGACAGACTTACTGATGTCTTTTTTTAATTCTTCATTGTTGGACACGACGACCTCTGTCAATACATCTCCGATCAGAGAACGGACCTGTTCCAGTTGAGTGACCGGCACGACTTCTGCTTCGGAGATGGCTGCTGGAGTTGATACAGCCGCCGGAGCAGAAACCGCAGCGGGAGCTGACACAGTCGGGGCAGTCGTTTCTTTTTTCAGAGCTGCTTTTTTTAATGCCTCTGTCTTTTGAAGCTTCAGTTTGGTTGATTTTAATTCCGGAATGAGAGGCTTTAAGTCCTTTAAAAGCATTCCGGCATCTTTTAGTTTTTTAATACAGCAAAAGAGTTGTATATCATCTTCGGTATAATATCGATGTCCCATTTCTGTGCGTCCGATGACAAGCTCAAGCTCTTCCTCCCAGTAACGCAGAACGTGAGATTCTACATGAACCTGTTTTGCCGCTTCAGAAATCATAAATCTGACCTCGCCCATTAAAATATACCTCCTATGATCTGTTTTCGGTATTATTATAGCATGAGGGGGTGTAAAACGCCTTAGAAACCGTTCGTCAAATTGTGCCAGGAAGTGACTTGAGATTACTGGGAACAGCAGCGATTTTAAGAATATGAAAAAGAGCATCCTGAATCTGAGATTCAAAATGCTCTTTTCATGCTTGTGATCACTCGCAAATATTAAAAATTACTCTGCTGAAATAGCACCTGTAGGACAGGCAGCTTCACATGCTCCGCAGTCAACGCAAGCATCAGCATCGATTTCGTATTTGCCATCGCCTTCGGAGATAGCTCCTACTGGACATTCGCCTTCGCAAGAACCACAGCTTACACATTCATCACTAATTACGTGTGCCATAATATGTATCCTCCTTCTTTGGAATTACGATAAAGGATTGCCGTTACCGTTACCAACATTTTAATACAAATGAGGGAAATATACAAGCATTATCATTGTGAATTTATGGTTAAAATCAGATGCAATTTAAAGAGTAAAAATATAAAATTTTTCAAAAATTAAGAAAATATTTCTTTTTTTTTCACAGAAATCGTGTATAGTATACCTTATCGGACGAAGTCCGCCCTCTGAAAGCATGTATTACGGGATGCCTAAGGGGGATAAGCTATTGTGAAAAGACAGTTTATACTGGAGGTTTTGATATGACAAGAAAATTAAGAGCAGTGATACCGGCGATCTTGTGTGTTGCCCTGGCAGCCAGTGCCTGCAGCAAAAAGGAGGAGACTCCGACTTTTACAGGAGATAAGACAGAGGAGCCTTCGTATCAGGCTAATCTGGATTTTGTGACACCTGCAGCTTACAGCAATATACAGGGGCTTAATCTGGAGCCGGGTACTTATATATCGATCATCGGAAAGGATGAGAACTCGTCTTATTGGAAAGAAGTAAAAAAAGGTGTGGAACAGGCGGTAAAGGATCTGAATAAGACTTTTGGATACAGTGGGGAAGATAAGATCAAGGCAACCTTTAATGCACCGGACGGAGAGGATATTGATGAACAGGTCAATATTCTGGATGAAGAACTGGCGCGGTATCCGGATGCGTTAGGAATCGCAAGTATTGATGAGGATGCATGTAAGGTACAGTTTGATGCGGCAGCAGAGAATGGGATTCCGGTCATTGCTCTGGATTCCGGAAATACGTATCAGGGAATCCAGTGTACTGTAAAGACGAACAATACAGAGGCTGCAAAAACATCCGCATATCAGCTGTGCAATGAAATTGAGGATGCGGGAGAGGTTCTGCTTCTGGCGTCTGACAGTAATTCGGAAGCGGCAAAAGAGCGTCTGGCAGGATTTCAGGAAGAAATCAAGAGCGGACATCCGAATGTGCAGATTGTAGATACGATTTACTGTGACCAGATGGATGATCTGAAAAAAGAGATTGCAGAGCAAAAGAATGCTGCAAAGAAGGCAGAGGAACCAGAGATCACAGCAGATGATCTCAGCGATGAAGATGTGATCCTGTATTATATGGAACAGCATCCAAATCTCAAAGGAATGTTCGGAACGAATGTTACGGCAGTGCAGCTTGGATTGTCAGCCTTGAAAGAGGCAGAAAAGACAGATGACATTGTTCTTACAGGATTTGATGCCGGAGAAGCTCAGATCGAGGCATTGAAAAATGGGGAGATTGAAGGGCTTGCAGTGCAGAATCCATTTGGAATCGGTTATGCTTCTGTAGTGGCAGCAGCAAGGAGTATCCTTCAGACAGGAAACGAAGCTCTTGTGGATACAGGATATGTGTGGGTGACAAACGAGAATATGGAAGATGCGTCCATTAAAAATATGCTCTATAAATAGAAGAGATTCTTCCTATGTTGTTGGAGAAGAAGATCACAAGGTTTTCTCTGACGGATCACGATACGATTGACGGAATCCAAAAAGCAAGGATGCTTAGCAGAGATCGGATCACATTTATTTCTGGGATTGAATTTACATGCCAGGAGAAGACTCTGGATACGGTTTCTCTGCCATTTTCCATTCATCTGCTCGGCTATGGCTTTGATGAGAATGATCCGGATCTGATCAAAGCACTGGAGGCGCGAAAACAGAGGGTTCTGGAAGTGTTTGAGTCTTTGTTGAATGCCGCTAATATTTCAATAGAGCAGGCGATTCGATTGAATCATAAAGCCGGGGGACGTGCTGTGTGGGCACATCCCCTCTTTGTTTATCGCAATTTTGAAAAACGAAAATTGGAAAAAGAAGAAATTCAGGTGATTCTGCAATATTTAAAAACGTGCGGTCTGGACGGAATAGAAGCAAATTATTCAGCATTTGATTCTTCTGAAAAAGAATGGATATATAGGGTGGCGCAGGATGCAAAGTTATTTTGTGCATCCGGCAGCGATTTCCATGGATCCAAGGGAAGGGACTTCATGGGAATGAAAGTATTGCATGAAGATTGGATCGGGTAAAAAGACATATTAAAAAAGTTGATATGTATATTGACAAAAGATGCATTCAGAGGTATGATACACATATCAAAAATATTTGATGTAAGGTGAAGGGTATGGATGATTATTCAAAAGATGTAAAGATTTTCAAAGCACTTTGTGATGAAAAACGACTGGCGATTTTAAACCATTTGAAAAGCGGTGAAAAGTGCGCCTGTGTTTTAATTGAGTATATGAATATCGGACAGTCCGCTTTATCCTATCACATGAAAATACTTTGCGAGTCAGGGCTGGTAGTCAGCAGGCAAGAAGGAAAATGGACACATTACAGTCTCAGTAAAAGTGGAAGTGAGTATGCTTCCAGACGTCTGTTGGAACTGACAACACCAGAAAGTGAAAAGCAGTCAAAATGCTGTTGATAGAGGTCATCTTCGGATGGCTTTTATAAAACCTCAATACATCAAAAAAAGTTGATATATCAAAGAAGAGGAGTGATTTTTTGGAATTTTTAAATACAATCTGGATATTTTTTCAGGATCAGATACTGGGGATGAAGTTTCTGAATCTGTTGATCGGCGATGTATTATCTGTGGCAGGTGTGGATATCGGCGGCCGCCTGGGCGGAAGTATTCAATTTTTTCTGTATGACGTGGTCAAAATTACAATTTTGTTATGCTTGTTGATTTTTATGATTTCATATATCCAGAGTTATTTTCCACCGGAAAGAAGTAAGAAGATTTTAGGAAAATTTGACGGAATAGGAGCAAATGTGATATCCGCTTTACTGGGAACAGTTACTCCTTTTTGTTCCTGTTCTTCCATTCCGTTGTTTATCGGATTTACAAGTGCCGGATTGCCATTGGGAGTTACCTTTTCGTTCTTGATCTCTTCTCCTATGGTTGATCTGGGAAGTCTTGTATTGCTGATGAGTATTTTTGGAGCGAAAGTTGCAGCGGCTTATGTTATTCTCGGGCTGGTCATTGCGGTTATCGGCGGGACATTGATTGAAAAACTGCATATGGAAAAATATGTAGAGGATTTTGTAAAAAATGCAAGAAGTGTTGATATCAGTTCACCGACATTAACCAAAAAAGACAGGGTACAATATGCCAAAAAGCAGGTGATAGGAACTTTTAAAAAAGTATTTCCATACATTCTGATTGGGGTAGGAATAGGAGCAGTGATCCATAACTGGATTCCGGAAAGTTGGATCGAGAGTGTTTTGGGAAGTCGGAATCCTTTTGGTGTGATTTTAGCAACGCTGGTTGGAATCCCGATGTATGCGGATATATTCGGTACAATCCCTGTTGCAGAAGCTTTGTTATCAAAAGGTGCAGAGCTGGGAACAATTTTATCATTTATGATGGCAGTAACAACATTAAGTCTGCCGTCTTTGATCATGCTGAAAAAAGCTGTAAAACCAAAATTACTGGTATTATTTATTGGGATATGCACGGCAGGGATTATCATTGTCGGTTATACTTTTAATATCTTCAGCGCAGTATTTATTTAAAGGAGAACGTGAATTATGGAATTATTTGAAAAAAAGGATGAAGGAATTAAAAAGAATATTGGAAGAGAAGGAGGCGTAACAGATATGGATAAAATGAAAGTGGCTTTTATATGTGTTCACAACTCATGTCGCAGTCAGATTGCGGAAGCGCTTGGTAAATATCTTGCAAGTGATGTCTTTGAAAGTTATTCTGCCGGAACAGAAACGAAACCGCAGATCAATCAGGATGCAGTTCGCTTAATGAAGGAAATATACCAGATTGATATGGAAGAAACACAGTACTCAAAGCTGTTGTCAGATATCCCTCCTGTAGATATTGTGATCACAATGGGATGTAATGTGAACTGCCCGACTGTTTCATGCAGGCACAGGGAGGATTGGGGATTGGAGGATCCTACTGGAAAAAGCGATGAAGAATTCCAGAAGACAATAAAACTCATTGATTCAAAAATTATGGATTTAGCGAATAGAATTAAGGTTGATTTTATCACGCAAAGTGTCGTCTGAATCCATTGTTTCGTCTGTCTGCTGTAATACAGCAGCATCTGCGTTACTCGGTGTAGGAGGCGGATTTGCATTCTGCTATATTTTAAGCTTCATTCCGAAAATAAAAGAGGCACTCCCGATCCATTTGCTGGATGGGGTAGCTCTGCTTGCGGGAAGTGTTGATATCAAGGACTATTTTGCGGCGATTGCAGTCACACTGCTTGTTGGTATCGTGAATCTTGCAGCAGCTGTTTTCATATTTAACAAAAGAGACCTGTAAGGATTTAAACCTTCGTCAGAGAGAAGATGAACTCTGTGCCAACGCCCTCTGTGCTGATGACATTGATATGTTCATCGTGAGCCTGAATGGCCTCTTTGACGATGGCAAGTCCGAGGCCGGTTCCTTTTTTATCCTTTCCGCGAGACAGGTCGGACTTGTAAAAGCGTTCCCAGATTTTATTCAGTTCTTTTTTTGGAATTCCCATTCCGGTATCCTTGACAGAAACAAAAACCTTCTCATTCTTTTCGGTGACCTCAATCGTGATCGAAGAGTCGTTTCCGCTGAATTTGATCGCATTATCAATGAGATTGTAAAGAACCTGCTGAATCTTCCGTCGGTCTGCATACACGAGAATATTGCCTGCCAGAAGCAGAAGCTCAATGGAAATCCGTTTGCTTGTGCAGGTGCCTTCGAAAGAGGCGGCAGTGTTCTTGATCATCTGCTGGATATCAAACTCTGTCTTGTCCAGGATCATTTCATTCCGGTCAAACTCGTTGAGTGTCAAAAGATCCTGTGTCAGATCTGTCAGACGTTCCGTCTCAAAGAGAATGATATTCAAATATTTCTGATGCAACTGGGGCGGAATCGTGCCGTCAGTCATCGCCTGCACATAGCCTTTGATCGAGGTGAGCGGAGAACGGAAGTCGTGAGAGACATTCGCTACAATCTTTTTCTGGTATTCCTCCATATCCTTCAGCTGTGAGGACATGTAATTCAGAGAAGCAGAAAGATATCCCATCTCGTCGTGCGTTGTTACAGGAATCTCATAGGTCAGATTTCCGGATGCATACTGAGTTGCCGCTTCTGTAATCTGTCTCAGTGGACGGAATACAAAAAATTCAAACCCGATCAGAAAGAGAAAGGACAGCAGATAGATCACGGCCATCGTAATGTATACCGGCAGGATCAGAGAATGGCATGTCTGCTTCAGGCTTTCGACCGGACGATGGATCAAAAGGTAGCCCTGCACAGAAAAGTCCTGGGTGACAGGTGCCATGACAGTAATTACATCTTCCTCAAAGTATCCATGATAATTTCCGGAGATAAACTGATTGTTTCCGATCTCGGCAGGGTCGAATTCCAGGATTTGTTCCGGGGCTTCGGTTCCATCCAGAGGGGCAGAAGTAATCAATGTGCCGTCTGTTTTGACAAACCAGACGGACGCGTTCAGATACAGCTGCATAGCCTGCAGCTGAGAATGAACAGACCAGGCTGAAAGATCATTTGAAAAGTATGAGGGCAGGTAGGAGGTCGCAGTCTGATTTGCAATCCGGTACATATTTTGTGAGGAATCCTGTTCCAGTTTATTGAGCAGAAGCTGATTCGACAAGAGGGATACCGTGAAAATACTGAGAAATCCAAAGATAATATACAGCATGATAAATTTTAAACGCAGTGTACTTTTCATAGTATCCATCCTTTTTTGTTTATTTTACTTCGAATTTGTAACCGATTCCCCATACGGTGCTCAGTCCCCAGCCCGGATGATCTTTGATCTTTTCGCGGAGACGTTTGATATGAACATCTACTGTGCGGGTGTCGCCGATGTATTCATAGCCCCAGATCTGATCCAAAAGCTGTTCTCTTGTAAATACCTGATTTGGAGAAGCAGCCAGAAAGTATAAAAGCTCCAGTTCTTTTGGAGGCATGTCAACGTTCTCGCCGTCGCACAGTACGGAATAGTTTGTAAGATTGATGGTAAGTCCGTCGTACTCGACACATTTTACCTTTTCTGCGGCAGGTGCTTCCGGCTTGACCGGCTGATAACGGCGCAGGACAGCACGCACTCGTGCTACCATCTCTTTGGAGTCAAACGGCTTCATGATATAGTCATCTGCCCCCAGCTCCAGTCCCAGTACTTTGTCAAATACTTCTCCTTTTGCAGAGAGCATGATAATCGGTACCTGTGATTTGGCGCGCAGTTCCCGGCAGACTTGATAGCCGTCGATTCCCGGAAGCATCAGATCCAGAAGAACAAGGTTTGGCTGATATGTCTCAAAGGCAGACAGCGCATCCTCCCCGTTTGACACAATTTTCGTATCAAAGCACTCTTTCATCAGATAGAGCGAGATCAGTTCTGCGATATTCTCATCATCATCCACAATTAAAATTTTCTGTTTTGCAATCATAAATACTCCTCTCTTATAACCCCGTTTATTTTAACTCCACGATCGTGACGCCGGCGTCTCCTTCTCCGAATTCCCCGAGACGGTAGGACTTAACATGCTTCTGACGGCGCAGGAATTCGTGAATTCCTTTTCGGAGTGCTCCGGTTCCTTTTCCGTGTACTACCCGCACTGTGCTTAAATGGGACAGCAGAGCATCATCCAGATATTTGTCCAGCTCAGAAACTGCTTCGTCTACAGTCTTTCCAAGCAGATTGATTTCAGGGCTCACGGACAGAGATTTGCTCATTTTCAGCCTGCCTTTTGACGTACGTTTGAATGATTTTGGTGCATAAGGATTCGCCTCTTCGATAATCTCCAGATCTGAAATGTGAACCTGAGATCTTAAAATTCCCATCTGCACTGTCACATTTCCGCGGGAATCCGGAAGGGAACTGATGGTTCCGGTCAGATTCATGCTCAGTACTTTTACAGATTCTCCGAGTTTGAAATCAGTCGGTTTGTATTCCTTTTTCGGTTTCTGTACTTTCAAAGATGAAGATGCGGTATTTTCCTTCATCTTCTTGCGCAGACGTTCTCGTTCTTTTTCCATTTCGGCGGCTGAAATATTTTCTTTTCCGAATTTGCGGAAATTTTTAATCGTCTCATCAGCCACATCTTTGGCATCGCGCAGGATTGTATTTGCCTTTTCGCGGGCTTCGGCAAGAATCCGCTCTCTTTGTTCCTCAATGCGTTCTTGTTTTTGCTGCGCCTGACTTTTCAGTGCTTCGATTTCTTTTTTATATGCTGCAATCTCTTCCTGTTCTTTTTCAATCGTGCGCTTGCTTGTCTCCAGATCTGAGATCAGATCCTCAAATGAGACATCCTGTTCGGAAAGTCTGGTTTTGGCATCTTCGATGATATAATCCGGAAGGCCGAGCTTACCGGAAATTGCAAATGCATTACTCTTTCCCGGGATTCCGATCAGAAGGCGGTAGGTCGGGCGCAGACTTTCTACGTCAAACTCACAGCAGGCATTCTCAACTCCGGGAGTGGAAAGTGCGTAAACCTTTAATTCACTGTAATGAGTGGTAGCCATGGTGCGGATTCCACGTCCGTGCAGGTAGGAGAGAATGGCGATGGCCAGCGCGGCTCCTTCGGTAGGATCCGTTCCCGCTCCAAGCTCATCAAACAGAACCAGAGAATTCTCATCTACATCATGCAGGAAAGAGACAATATTTGTCATATGAGAAGAGAAGGTACTCAAGCTCTGCTCAATGCTCTGTTCATCTCCGATATCTGCATAGACCTGTTTAAACACTGCCAGTTCAGAACGGTCCCTGGCAGGAATGTGAAGGCCGGACTGTCCCATCAGGGTAAAAAGTCCTACGGTTTTTAAAGATACCGTCTTTCCGCCGGTATTTGGTCCTGTAATGATCAGAAGAGAAAAATCGTCTCCCAGAGAAACCGTGATCGGAACTACTTTTTTCGGATCCAGAAGAGGATGTCTTCCCTCACGGATGTGAATGCGTCCATCTGTGTTGAGGATCGGACGGCTGGCATTCATAGAAAGTGCCAGTGCACCGCGGGCAAAGATAAAATCAAGATCCGTCAGAATACGGTAATCCGTGCGGATCTCTTCAATATACTGTGCGGTCTCTTCGCTGAGACGGGCGAGGATGACCTGAATTTCTTCCTGTTCTTTCGCATACAGTTCTTTGAGGTCGTTGTTCAGTTTTACGACTGCCATCGGCTCGATAAACAGTGTAGAACCGGTGGAGGACTGATCGTGGATCATCCCGTTGACCTGACTGCGATACTCGGCTTTGACCGGAACACAGTAGCGGTCTCCGCGCATGGTGATGATCGGATCCTGCAGATAGGTGCGCAGAGAACCGTTCACCAGATTTGTCAGAGTTGCATGAACTTTATCGTTGATGTGTCCGATGCTGCGGCGGATATTCTTTAATGTGCTGCTGGCATCATCGCTGATCTCGTCTTCCCCCTGAATACAGCGCTCAATCTCGGCAGTCAGAGGAAACAGAGGTTCCAGCTGTTCAAAATAGACATCCAGGCAGTCACAAAGCTCTTCCTGTGTGTCGTGACGTCCGTAAGCCTTTACTTTTCCGGCATTCTGTAAAACTTTGCAGATGCGAAGAAGCTCTCCGCATCCAAGTGCACCGCCGATCTCCAGACGTTTTAAAGACTCTCCGATGGGGAATGCATTGCCAAAAGAGATGCGTCCCTTTTTGACGATCCGTGTAAATGCCGCTTCGGTCTGCTCCTGTGCAGTGTTGATCTTTTCCGGATCGGTCATCGGTTTCAGCTTGCGGCAAAGCTGTTTTCCGCGCATGGAAGAAGCCTGTTCCTCTAAAAGCGCAGTGATTTTATAATATTCTAATTTTGTCAATGTTTTTTGATTCATATTCTTTCACCTTTTATAATTCGAACTCACAGCTATATTTTACCTTATTTGTGGGGGAATGAAAAGGATAAATATTGAACAATCCGGGGGAATCGGTTATACTATACAGCAGAGGAGATTAGCAATTATGCCGTGGAATGAAGACCCAAAAGAAAAGTCCCCCAAAGACTTGAATGAAGAGCAAAAAGAGGATAGTTTTTCTTTTCTGCAGGAGACGATCAAGCCGGAACCGATCACCGGAAAACAGGTGAGAAAACAGCTTCTGAAACTGGCTGTTTACGGAATCGTGGTAGGTGCGTTTGCCTGTCTGGGTTTCTATGCCCTAAATCCGTGGGTACAGAACTTATTTCCGGGATCTCCGAAAACTGTGACCATTCCGGAAGACAGTGAAGAGACGCATCCGGAAGAAGACGAGGCGCAGGAGCAGGATTCGCAGGAGAAGAGTCTGAGAGCAAAAGATTATGAAGCCATGATGCAGAGTGTTTACCAGATTGCAGCAGAGGCCGCAAAAAGTGTGGTCACGGTCCGGAGTGAGCAGGATGCGGCGAATCTTACAAAGGATGTAAATAATGAAGATATGGGATGTACAGGGCTGATCGCAGCAGACAATGGACAGGAGCTTTTGATCCTCAGCAACAATTCTGTCTGTGGGGAATCCACTGTCTGGAATGTGCAGTTTTCAGATGGCAGCACCTGTGAAGCATCGCTGAAAAAGCAGGATAAAAACAGTCATCTGGCGGTGTTTGGTGTCAGAAGAAATCTGATTTCTGAAAGCACGTGGGATGAGATTAAAACAGCGGCTCTTGGAAATTCAAATATAGTGGCAGAGGGAGATCCGGTGATCGCCCTTGGAGATACATTTGGATATTCAGATGGAACAGGATATGGTATGATCAGTTCTAACGCACATGAAAAAGCAATTCCGGATCATACATTCAGCGTTCTGGCGACAGATATTCCGTCAGCGGATTTTAGTTCCGGTGTTCTGTGTAATCTGGACGGGGAGATCATCGGACTCATTGATTCCGAGATCTGGACAGAGAATCAGGGGCATACTGCCAATGCATATGGTATTTCTGATTTAAAACCGATCATGGAACTGCTTTTAAACAGTCAGTCCGTTCCCTATGCAGGGATTTACGGAGTGACGGTCAGCAGTGATATTTCCGAATCAAAGCAGGTGCCGTCCGGAATGTATGTGACCCAGATACAGGCGAACTCTCCGGCAATGGCAGCGGGAATCCAGAGCGGTGATGTAATCCAGTCTGTGGACGGCGAGGAGATTGCCTCTATGGCTCAGTATGAAAAGGTACTCCAGAAGTGTAAAGTGGGAGATACGATCCGGATTCAGGGAAAACGTCTCGGTGCAGGAGGATACGTGGAGATTTCGTTTCAGCTGGTACTTGACAGCCGTGAGTAAAGAATAGCAAAAATAGAGAGGAAACAAAATTATTATGAGATATATCAAGGATTTACATGAAGGCGAGACAATCAGGAATGTATACCTGTGTAAAGGAAAACGTTCCGCGGAGACAAGAAACGGAAAGCCTTATGACAATCTGATTTTACAGGATAAGACGGGAACACTGGATGGAAAAGTATGGGATCCGAATTCTCAGGGGATCGCAGAGTATGATGAGAAGGATTTCATCGAAGTATTTGGTGATGTGACAAGTTATAACGGAAGTCTGCAGATGAACATCCGTCAGATCAGAAAAGCAGAAGAGGGTGAATACAATCCGGCGGATTATATGCCGACTTCTGAGAAGAGTGTGGACAGTATGTATGAAGAGCTGCTCGGATTTATCCGTGGAATTTCCAACACGTGGCTGCGTCAGCTGCTGGAATATTATTTTGTGAAAGATGAGGAGTTTATCCGCGTGTTTAAAGGACATTCTGCGGCAAAAACAGTTCATCACGGATTTGCAGGAGGACTTCTGGAGCATACGTTAAGTGTTGTGAAGATGTGTCGGTATTTTGCGGACACCTATGAAATCTTGAACAGAGATCTTCTTTATACGGCGGCAATGTGCCACGATATTGGAAAGACAAAAGAGCTTTCTGCATTTCCGGATAATGATTATACGGATGACGGACAGCTTCTGGGGCACATCATCATTGGTGTTGAGATGATGAATGATGCGATAAGAGAGATTCCGGGATTTCCGGAAAAACTGGGAAGTGAATTGAAGCATTGTATTATTTCCCATCACGGGGAGCTGGAGTATGGTTCTCCGAAAAAGCCGGCCCTCGCAGAGGCGATGGCATTGAATCTGGCAGATAATGCAGATGCCAAGATGCAGATTCTGACGGAGATCTTTAAAAATAAACCGGGAAATGACTGGCTGGGTTACAACCGGATGTTTGAGACCAACCTGAGAAGAAGTTCCATTTAGAGACAGAGAAACAAAAGAGGGTGACCAAAAGAAATTTTGTGCGCCCTCTTTTTTCAGATAAAGGAGAAAAACAGATGCAGAAGAATGATGTAATAAAGGTGACGATTGAAGATATCGGAGTGAACGGGGAAGGAATCGGAAAAATTGACGGCTATACGCTGTTTATCAAGGATGCGGTTATCGGTGATGTGGTGGAAGCAAAAATTATGAAAGCCAAGAAAAATTATGGATATGCGAGAATGATACAGATTATCGAACCGTCCAAAGACAGAGTGGAGCCGAAGTGTAAATTCGCAAGACAGTGCGGAGGATGTCAGATTCAGCAGATTTCCTATGAGAAGCAGCTGGAGTTTAAAAACAGAAAAGTGTTGGGAAATCTGGAGAGGATCGGCGGCTTTTCGCCAAAACTGCTGGAAAAAATTGCAGATCCGATCGTGGGAATGGAAATCCCATTTCACTACAGAAATAAGGCGCAGTTCCCGTTTGGAAAAGATAAAAATGGAGTGACAGTGACAGGGTTTTATGCAGGCCGTACTCACGATATTATTGCAAATACAGACTGTGCACTGGGAGTAGAGCAGAATCAGGAGATTCTGGAAACCATCCTGTCATTTATGGAGCAATATCAGATGGAGCCATATGATGAAAAAACAGGGAAAGGCTTACTTCGTCATGTCCTGATCCGGTATGGCTTTACAACCAAAGAGATTATGGTCTGTCTTGTCATCAACGCAAAAAAAATCCCTCATTGTGAAAAAATGGTTGAATTACTGCAGAAAATCGAAGGAATGACCAGTATCACGATCAGTGTGAATCAGAAAAACACCAATGTGATCATGGGAGATTCTTATGAAGTGCTGTGGGGACAGGCATTTATTACAGATTATATCGGTGAAATCAAATATCAGATCTCTCCGCTGTCCTTTTTCCAGGTCAATCCGGTGCAGACAGAGAAATTGTACGGACTTGCACTGGAGTATGCAGACTTAAAAGGAGATGAGACGGTCTGGGATCTCTACTGTGGAATCGGAACGATATCCCTGTTTCTGGCGCAGAATGCGAAACAAGTCTACGGTGTGGAGATCATTCCTCAGGCCATCGAGGACGCCAGAAAAAATGCGCAGATCAATGGAATCGAGAATGCAAAGTTTTATGTTGGAAAAGCAGAAGAGGTTCTGCCGGGATATTATGCGGATTATGCCAAGGCACATCCGGGAGAACAGGCCCACGCTGACGTGATCGTGGTGGATCCGCCGCGGAAAGGCTGCGAGGAATCTCTGCTTGAGACTATGGTGCAGATGCAGCCGGAACGGATTGTGTACGTGAGCTGTGATTCTGCCACACTGGCACGGGATCTGAAGTATCTGTGTGGAAATGGGTATGAACTGGTGAAAGTGAGGGCGGTTGATCAGTTTTCGCAGACCGTGCATGTGGAAAGTATCGTGCTTTTGTCCCGTAAGTAACTAAATAGTGTTATCAGTGTGACAGTAGAATTTGGAGAAGGTGATGATAAGATATCGTTGGACACGATTGCAGAACGGGCGAAGAAATATCAACCGAAACCGAAAATTACATATAAAATGATACAGAAATATGTGAAGGGAAGTATGGATTCAAGGCGCATACCGCTTATATTGCGGAGGTAAAGAGGTTATTAGGTCTGACAATGTATGATGCGTCTAATGCGACAGAGGGATTGAAGTAGCAGAGGAAACATCCGCTGAAAGAAAAGGCAGAAGCGATAACAGATGCACTTAAGTATTTTGAGGTAATCTAATGGATGAAAATAGTTACCAGATTGCAGAGCAGATAGTCCAATTACATCAGAAAGCCTATGCGGTTTATTTGCCATTGGTTGAAGATGTGTGCAGCAGAATTGTGCCAGAAGATGAATTGTCACATTTGTTAGATTATTTACTGGACTTTGCGTGTGATGAAAAAATGTTGGGATTGTATAAAAGGGTATGTAGAAAGTATTTGGATGTATATCCCGGTTGTATTAAGGATTATATTGAAGCATATCAGGAAATGTGGGGAGAGGAGAATAGTTATGGCGAAAATTGTTAAGGAGACGATCCATGCAAAAGGTATTGACATTGGAATCTATACTACAAATTTTGAAAATGAATTTATTTCATTAACGGATATTGCAAAATATAGAAATGAAGATGACCCAAGATTTGTGATTCAAAACTGGATGCGCAATCGTAATACAATAGAATTTTTAGGTGTATGGGAAGAATTGCACAATCCAGAGTTTAACCGTGTGCAATTCGAGGCGGTTAAAAATGAGGCGGGATTAAATCGTTTTGTCATGACACCGACAAAGTGGATTACACAGATGAATGCCATTGGTATTGTTTCAAAAGCAGGACGCTACGGAGGAACATATGCCCATAGCGATATTGCTATGTCCTTTGCAACTTGGATTTCTCCGGAGTTCCAGTTATATATTATGAAGGACTATAGGCGTTTAAAAACAGACGAGAACAGTCGGTTGTCTTTGAATTGGAATTTAAATAGAGAGATTTCTAAGTTGAATTACAAGATACATACAGATGCAATTAAAGAAAAACTGATTCCGCCAGAATTAACGCCTGCACAGGTGGCGTATACCTATGCTAATGAAGCAGATATGTTGAATGTTGTTTTATTTGGCAAGACGGCAAAGCAATGGAAAGATGAAAATCCAACGTTGAATGGAAATATGCGGGATGCAGCAACTCTGAATCAATTACTGGTGCTTGCAAATCTGGAAAGTTATAATGCGGTTTTGATTAATCAGGGGAAGGAACAAAGGGAGAGAATGGAGTTGCTTCGTCAATTGGCGGTACAGCAATTACAGACATTGGAAATGGTAAGTTTAAATAATTTGCCGAAATTAGGAACGGATTTGCAGAAGGTATAAAAGTATTTTGCAAGTTGTATGAATAATAAGGCATAAAGAAGATTGACGCATATGGATGGCCAAGATGTGCATAGAGGAATTTTGTTCATATAAAAATGGAGCCCTTGTTTTTTATACAAAAAGCTCCATTACTGTTTATTTATTTGAATTTATGATTCCTTCAATATCACGGCCACCGTAGAATATTCGAGCTACTGTAACTGCCATTTTCTCGTCATCAACAAGATAATACACAATAAAGTTATCTACCGGAAGGTGATGCATTTTCATCGAATGCCAAGGCTCCCAGTCAACTAACGCATAACGAGCCGGCATGAAATCCAATGAACGAACCTCTTTTCGTATGTGGCCCAGCTGAGCAGTAGCAGTCTCCGGAGCCAGGAGTTCATTCGCAATGTACGAATAGATTTCACGTAAATCGTCAAGTGCATCTACAGAATAGCCGACCTTATAGCTATCCGTCATATGCCAAATTCCTTTGCAAGTGCCGCATCGATTTCATCTGCAGAATATACCTTTCCTGCTTTGATGGAATCAACACCCTTTTGGAGTTCTGCATCAAGCTGTTCTCTGGTCATTGCACCAACAGCTAATGGCTTAGAAGAAGGAAGTTTCAATTCAAATGGCATACCCTTCTTCAGTACAATCTGGCTATAAAGCATCTGAATTGCACTGGATGGAGAAATGCCAAGCTGAGAAAGAATGCTCTCAGCATTATCCTTGAGATTGGTATCTATTCTTGCATAAACAGCGGATGTATTTGCCATAGTATCGCCTCCTTTTTCTTTATTATATTCGCTTTTGCTTGCGATTGCAAGCATTTGCATAGATTGTTTTATGACGAAACTTTGAATTTTATACGCCCTTTGAGGCAGAAAGGAATATTTATGGGATTTTTATCAGGACTGTTTCATTCCAGAGACAAGCCCACCAACAGCACCAACGGCAGCGCCTATTGCTTTCTCTTTGGTGGAAACAACTCTGGCAAAGCCGTTAATGAACGAAGCGCCATGCAGTGAATAACTAGAAAAATTATAGTGAAAGAAGATAATGGATATAGTTGAAAAGGAAAGTTAGGCAAAAGCTTACCATTATCGTAGAATATTTCTCTAACAAGCGTAAAAAATATCATTGACACATTATTTCGTTTGTGCTAAAATCCAAAGCAATTTAACATAGTAAACCGTTGAAGCGGAGATAACGGCAATGATGCCTTTACAGAGAGCCTGAGATGCTGAGAATCAGGCAAGAAACAAGTTGTCAAATGGACCGCTGAGGGTGCAGTCAAATGGGATCTTTTCCCAGAGTATTCTGCAACGTGTGGGCATACGTCAGTTGCCGGGGATATGTTGGTATCCTGCTAAGCGCACGGGTTATACCGTGAATCAAGGTGGCACCGCGGGTAGAGTCATACTGTAGATGCATCTATTCGTCCTTGACAGAGGCTATATTTCTGTCAGGGACGTTTTTTATTTTTATAAAGCTTCTTTGACGAGAGATATCAGTCAAAGGAGCTTTTTTAAAAGGAGGTTGCAATATGCTGTTGACGAGATATTGGCGGTGCTTTTGTGCGCCGGATATAGAATTTAAATAAGAATCTTGATCGTAACCGAAATTAATGTAATGTTATCAATTTGGAGGTGCAGGTAATGAAAATTCTTCCAACGTTAGCTGAAGTCAGAAAGATTGCTTCAGATGTAAACTACAATGTGCTGCCGGTCAGCTGTGAAATACTTTCCGATTTCACAACCCCCATCGAAATCATAAAGATACTGAAAAACGTATCGACTCACTGTTATATGCTGGAATCCGCTCAGGCGAATGAAACCTGGGGACGTTATACATTCCTCGGCTTTGATCCAAAGATGGAAATTACTTGCGTAGATGGTGAAATGAAAATCGGAAATCTGAAATTAAAAACCGAACATCCGTCCGACTATCTGCGGCAGATCCTTGCAGATTATAAAAGCCCGCGCTTTGATTATCTTCCGCCATTTACGGGAGGTCTTGTCGGATATTTTTCATATGACTATCTTGGTTACAGTGAACCAACAGTGAAATGCGACGCCAAAGACACAGAGGATTTTAAGGATGTTGATCTGATGCTTTTTGATAAGGTCATCGCTTTTGATCATCTCAGGCAAAAAATCGTTCTTATTGTCAATATGCCGCTTGATGATGTTGAGGTCAGATATAATAAAGCAGTTATGGAACTGAAGCGACTGATTGAACTTCTTAGAAATGGAGAAAAGAGGGGGGAGCCAGGCGGAAAACTTCTGGGAGAGGTTACATCGCTGTTTGGCAAAGAACAGTTCTGTGCCATGGTGGAAAAGGCAAAACACCATATTCATGAGGGAAACATCTTTCAAATTGTGCTGTCAAACCGACTGTCTGCTCCCTTTGAAGGAAGCCTGCTCAATACCTACCGTGTTCTCCGAACGATCAATCCGTCTCCTTATATGTTCTATTTTTCAGGAACGGATGTCGAGGTTGCAGGCGCTTCGCCTGAGACCCTGGTAAAGCTGGAAAATGGTGTACTTCACACCTTTCCTCTCGCTGGTACCAGACCGAGAGGAAAAAACGATGAGGAAGATAAAGCACTGGAAACAGAGCTGCTTGCAGATGAAAAGGAGCTGACCGAACATAATATGCTGGTTGACCTTGGCAGAAACGATCTTGGTAAAATCAGTAAGTTTGGCACCGTTCAGGTGGAAAAACTGCATTCTGTTGAACGATTCTCCCATGTTATGCACATTGGCTCTACTGTACGGGGTGAAATAACAGAGAAACACGATGCACTTGATGCCATTGAAGCGGTATTGCCTGCCGGAACACTTTCCGGTGCACCGAAGATCCGGGCTTGTCAGCTTATCGGAGAACTTGAAAACAACAAGCGGGGAATCTATGGCGGCGCCATTGGATACATCGACTTCACAGGAAATATGGACACCTGTATTGCGATTCGTATCGCCTACAAGAAAAACGGGAAGGTTTTTGTTAGAAGCGGAGCCGGGATCGTGGCAGATTCCGTACCTGAAAAGGAGTATGAAGAATGCATCAACAAAGCCAGATCCTCGCTGAAAGCGTTGAAACTTGCACAGGAGGCAGAATTATGATCTTACTTATCGATAATTATGACAGCTTTTCTTATAACCTCTACCAGCTCATTGGCGAAATAGATCCGAATATCAAAGTCATCCGTAATGATGAAATGACAGTTGATGAGATAAAAGAACTAACACCCGACCGCATGATTCTTTCTCCCGGTCCGGGCAGACCTGAAGATGCAGGCATGATTGTTGAAGCCGTAAAAATACTCGGGAAGGAAATTCCGATTCTCGGTGTTTGTCTCGGACATCAGGCAATATGTACGGCATTTGGTTCAACCATTACTTACGCAAAAGAACGAATGCATGGAAAACAATCGGATGTCAAATTTGACATAAATTGTCCGTTGTTTGCGGGTTGTCCTGAAACTGCTCCCGTTGCCAGGTATCATTCTCTTGCAGCAGATGCCGACACAATTTCCGAATGTCTGAAGATCACCGCCTTTACTGCGGACGGAGAGGTAATGGCAGTGCAGCATAAAGAATATCCGATCTACGGGGTACAATTTCATCCTGAATCCATAATGACACCGGATGGAAAGCAAATGCTTAGGAATTTTATAAAGGAGATATGAGTCATGATCAAAGAAGCCATTGTAAAAATCGTCAATAAAGAAGACCTCACTTACGATGAGGCATATTCTGTTATGAATGAAATCATGAGCGGTGAAACAACAGCGACGCAGAACGCTGCATTTCTTGCAGCCTTGTCAACCAAAAGTGCCAGAGCAGAAACAACCGATGAAATTGCCGGATGTGCGGCCGCTATGAGAGCGCATGCCATGAAGGTCGAAACAGGAATGGATCTTTTTGAAATTGTAGGAACCGGTGGTGATAATGCGCACAGCTTCAATATTTCCACTACATCAGCTCTGGTTGCCGCTGCAGGAGGTATGAAAGTGGCCAAACATGGAAACCGTGCAGCATCCTCACAATGCGGAACGGCAGATTGTCTGGAAGCCCTCGGCGTAAACATTCAGCAGAGCCCTGAGAGGTGCCTGGAGCTTCTGGATGAAGTGGGAATGTGTTTTTTCTTCGCACAGAAATATCATACTTCAATGAAACATGTGGGAGCAATCCGCAAGGAGTTGGGATTCCGTACGGTGTTCAACATCCTCGGCCCTCTTACCAATCCGGGGACACCTTCTATGCAGCTTCTCGGTGTGTATGACGAGTATCTTGTGGAACCATTGGCACAGGTATTGATTCAGCTTGGTATCAGGCGCGGGATGGTTGTGTATGGGCAGGATAAGCTGGACGAAATCTCCATGAGCGCACCAACCACGATATGTGAGATTCGAGACGGCTGGTTCAAATCTTCAGTGATCACACCGGAAGATTTCGGGTTCGAAAGATGTACGAAAGAAGATTTGAAGGGTGGTGCGCCTGAAGAAAACGCAAAAATTACCCTTGCCATTCTAAATGGAGAAAGAGGTTACAAGAGAAATGCTGTGCTTTTAAATGCCGGCGCGGCACTTTACATTGGTGGAAAATCAGACAGTATGAAAGAGGGTATCGCACTTGCTGCAGAAATCATTGACTCAGGCAAGGCGCTGGAAACACTGAATAAGCTCATTGAAGTCAGCAACCGTTCGGAGGTGTGAGTATGACGATTTTAGATCAGCTTGCCGGATGCGCCCGAGAGCGCACCGGGCAGGCAAAGTTAAGAATATCACTTGAAGAGTTGAAACAGCAGGCGTTATCCATGCCGAAAGGAAATTTTACATTTGAAAAAGCAATCAAAAAACCAGGACTTGCTTTTATCTGCGAGTGCAAAAAAGCCTCTCCATCCAAAGGGATCATTGCTCAGGAGTTTCCATATCTGCAGATTGCAAAGGACTATGAAGCGGCAGGGGCAGACTGTATTTCGGTACTGACCGAACCAAAATGGTTTCTTGGAAGTGACGAGTATCTGAAAAAAATTGCCGGCGCGGTTTCTGTTCCCTGTCTGCGCAAGGACTTTACGGTGGATGAGTACATGATCTACGAGGCAAAGGTGTTAGGCGCATCAGCGGTGCTTTTGATCTGCTCTATATTGAGTGAGGAACAAATAAAAGAATATATCAGTATTTGCGATGAGCTGGGACTTTCTGCTTTGGTGGAGACACACGATGAATGCGAAGTGAGAATGGCATTAAATGCCGGGGCACGTATGATAGGAGTCAACAATCGCAATCTCAAAGATTTCTCGGTGGACACCGGCAATAGCCGCAGATTCAGAAAGCTGATTCCGCCGGATGTACTGTTTGTTTCTGAAAGTGGTGTAAGTTGTGGCGAAGATGTAAGAAAACTCTGTGAGATCGGTGCGGATGCTGTTTTAATCGGAGAAACACTTATGAGAGCAGAGAATAAAGCAGCCAAACTTGCCGAACTGAGAGGTGTGTTATGACAAAAATGAAACTCTGTGGGCTGTTTCGCCCGTGTGATATAGATGCAGCTAATGAATTGAAACCAGAATATATTGGTTTTGTGTTTGCACCGAAAAGCAGACGATATGTAACGCCTGAAAAAGCGGCAGAATTAAAAAAGCTGCTTGATCCTGACATTCAAGCGGTTGGGGTATTTGTAAATGAAGCGGCTGAACGGATTGCGGCTCTCTTAAATAAAGGAATTATTGATATTGCCCAGCTTCATGGCGCTGAAGATGAAAATGATATCAATCAACTGAGAACGCTTACTGATAAACCGATCATCAAGGCTTTTTGTATAAAAGAGTCAGAAGATATTACAGATGCTGAATCCTGCTTAGCAGATTATATTTTGCTTGATTCCGGCGAAGGGACAGGAACTGTATTTGACTGGAAGAAGATACAAAACATACAAAGACCGTATTTCCTCGCTGGCGGGCTTTCCATTGATAATGTAGAAAATGCGGTGAGACAATTAAACCCGTATGCGGTCGATGTCAGTTCAGGCATTGAGACAGATGGGCTAAAAGATAAAACGAAAATGGCGGCATTTGTTGCCGCTGTCAGAAAGGAAGAACGATTATGACGAATCCAAACGGACGCTTCGGGATTCACGGTGGACAGTATATTCCCGAAACATTGATGAATGCAGTGATTGAACTGGAAGAAGCATATAACAACTATAAAAACGATCCTGAATTTAACCGGGAGCTTACAGAACTTTTGAATGAATACGCAGGCAGACCATCCAGATTGTACTATGCAGAGAAAATGACCAAAGACCTTGGCGGCGCCAAAATATATCTCAAACGTGAGGACCTCAATCATACCGGTGCGCATAAAATCAACAACGTACTGGGGCAGGCTCTGCTTGCAAAAAAGATGGGAAAAACAAGGCTGATCGCTGAAACCGGAGCTGGTCAGCATGGTGTTGCCACTGCAACTGCTGCAGCCCTTATGGGGATGGAGTGCGTGGTGTTTATGGGCGAAGAAGATACCGTTCGCCAGGCGCTTAATGTATATCGTATGAGACTGCTTGGAGCAGAGGTGATTCCGGTTAAAACAGGAACGGCAACTCTGAAAGATGCAGTTTCTGAAGCAATGCGTGAGTGGACTTCTCGCATTTCCGATACGCATTATTGTCTCGGTTCAGTTATGGGACCGCATCCGTTTCCGACGATTGTGCGTGATTTTCAGGCAGTGATCTCCAAAGAAATCAAAGATCAGATGCTTGTTAAAGAAGAAAGATTGCCGGATGCGGTGATAGCCTGTGTAGGCGGTGGTTCCAATGCAATCGGCAGTTTTTATCACTTTATTGAAGATGAGAATGTCAGACTGATCGGCTGTGAAGCGGCAGGAAGGGGCGTTGATACATTGGAAACAGCAGCCACGATTGCAACCGGAAGACTTGGTATTTTTCATGGAATGAAGTCTTACTTTTGCCAGGATCAGTACGGTCAGATCGCTCCTGTTTATTCCATTTCCGCCGGCCTGGATTATCCCGGGGTAGGTCCTGAACACTCTTATCTGCATGATATCGGCAGAGCCGAATATGTGCCGGTTACGGATGATGAAGCAGTAAATGCATTTGAATATCTTGCAAAGATGGAAGGTATTATTCCGGCAATCGAATCGGCGCATGCAGTTGCTCACGCGATGAAGATTGCACCGGCAATGGATCCGAATAAAATCATTGTGATTACGATTTCAGGCAGAGGTGATAAAGACTGCGCCGCGATTGCCCGTTACAGAGGGGAGGATATTTATGAGTAACATTAAAAAAGTATTTGAAAAGGGAAAGGCTTTTATCGCCTTTATTACTTGTGGCGATCCGGATCTGGAAACAACAGCCAGGGCTGTCCGGGCTGCCGCAGAGAATGGTGCAGATCTCATCGAACTTGGCATACCGTTCTCTGATCCTACCGCAGAAGGTTCCGTCATTCAGGGTGCAAATTTAAGAGCATTAAATGGAGGGATCACTACGGATAAAATATTTGCATTCGTAAAAGAGCTGCGGAAAGATGTAACAGTGCCAATGGTTTTTATGACTTATGCAAATGTAGTTTTCTCTTACGGTGCAAAAAAGTTTATTTCTGCGTGTCGAGAGATTGAGATTGACGGATTGATTCTTCCTGATCTGCCATTTGAGGAAAAAGAAGAATTTCATCCGATCTGCAGTCAGTATGGTGTGGATCTGATATCTTTAATTGCTCCAACCTCTAAAAACAGGATTGCAATGATTGCAAAAGAAGCGGAAGGTTTTATTTATATCGTTTCCAGTCTCGGAGTGACAGGTGTGAGAAGTGAAATCAAGACGGATTTGGATTCGATCGTAAAAGTGATAAGAGAAAATACGGATGTACCCTGTGCAATCGGATTCGGCATTTCCACGCCTGAGCAGGCAAAGAAAATGGCAGATATCTCGGATGGAGCCATTGTAGGCTCCGCGATTATCAAGCTTTTGGAAAAGCATGGAAAAGAGGCGCCGGATTACATAGGTGAGTATGTAAGATCCATGAAGAACGCCATAGGGTAAATCTCTTCTGGAGAATTATGAACTTCGGTGGTAAAATGGATTATCATACAGGAAAAGGAACTCAAAAGGCTGTGTTTTTTATGCCTGAATATCTTTTCTGCTGTACTTCCAATAAGCGGTTAAAATCCCGATTACAGCAAACAGCATCCCCGTCAAAACCATACCGGTATTCAGACTGCCGTTTTCAACAATATCTGCTCCGTTTGCATAACCAAACGGGGTGATGTATTTCAGAAATTTTGCCTGATCGGAGATATTGGCAATAATGTTCAGGAAATACATCATTGTGGCAATGCCAAGTCCGATGCCGAGTCCGCTGCGGCGCAGGAATGCGGAGATTCCAAAACAGATGCCGGCAAGCTCAATCTGGATCAGAAAATAGGCAAAATGCAGCAGGCAGATTTCTTTCCAGAGTATTTCTTCACCGATCAGTGAAATGGATCCAACGGAAAGCAGGAACACGATCACATTCAATATCAGAAGCTGGAACAAGACAGAGGTCAGTTTTTCCGTGAGAATCTTTTTTCTGCTGATCGGGTGTGCGAATAAAAATTCTGCAGTGTGTTCTTTCTCCTCTTTGGCAAGGCTACTGACTGCAATAAGAGATGCAAAGAATGCACCGCCCAGCCCTAAAATATTGCCACATTCTGTTGCGTAGAAACCGATCAGAGTGCCAAAATTCAGACGATCCATACCAAATGCTGAACTAAAGGCTCCCATAGAGGAGAACATTTCGTTCATGTCTTCCATTTCTCCCTTCATTTCCGGATACAGGAACACACAGATGATAATAAAAAATCCGATAGAAGCAGTCCAGACGGCAAGTGATTTCCATCCCTGTTTTAATTCATGTTTGATTAGGATCATACCTGTTCACCTCCGTTTTCATAGTAGTGCAGAAAAATTTCATCCAGATCAGGGTTCGAAATGGAAAGATCGGTGATCGTTCCGGCTGAGAGTGTTTCAAGGAGCCGATGGATATCTCCACCGTAAAGAAAGCTGAAAATACCGTCATTTTCCTTCAGGTCACGAATTTCTTCCAGAGAATCAAGCGATACCTGTCCCTGTACGCTGATCCGCTTGGCATTTGTTTTAGAAAGCGCCTCCACACGGTCACAGGCAATGATCCGCCCTTCTCGGATGATCGCGGCTCTCGTACAATTCCGTTGAATTTCTGAGAGGACATGGCTGGAAAGAAATACGGTAGCTCCCTGTTCATTGCGCTCTCGGATAATATGGAAAAACTCCCTCTGCATCAGAGGATCCAGACCACTTGTCGGTTCATCTAAGATCAGAAGCTTTGGCTGATGTTGGAGTGCAGATACGATTGCTACTTTTTTTCGATTACCGAAAGATAATTCATCGACCTTCCGGTTGACATCCAGCTGCAGGCGTCTGCATAGTATCTCTCTTTCCGCAGAACAGTCTTTGTAATGAAGATCAGCAGATAATTTTAACAGGTCTTTGACTTTCATTCCACGGTAGAATACCGCCTCAGACGGCAGGTAGCCGATGTGGGAACGAATTTGGGGATTGCGCCGCCGGATTGTCTCATCAAAAATCTTTGCCTGACCGGATGAGGGCGTGATCAGGCCGAGCAGTGTACGTATCGTGGTGGATTTACCGGCGCCGTTTGGACCGATAAAGCCAAAGAATTCCCCTTCTTTTACATCCAGGTTTAAATTTAAGATTCCCCTGGATTTTCCGTAATATTTGGTTAGATTTGATAGTTGGATCGCATTCATAAAGTTACCTCTCTGTCCGCAAGTAAATGGATTTCCAGAAATCAATCAGTTTTATAAAATCCGCTTCGATCTCATCAACATTGATATGATCATGCTGCAGCTTTTCCCAGATATATCCTTCAGATGCCCATAGCATATCGAGATACATCATTTCCAGATCAAGTCCTTCAATAAAATGTTCCGGATTCAGATTTAACAGGACGGTATTTGTCTTAAAATCAGCGTATTTTGCAATGCTTTCCTGAATCGCAGGGCGTACATCTGGATCTTTTTCATAATATGCTTTCATTACAAATGTACCCATATGCGGATATCGGCGCATGATCTCCAGCTTTGCCTGAAGACCTAAATTCATGGAATCGAACAGATCAGTCTGCTCATAACAGCCGCTTTTTTCCAGAGCCTCCATGGTAATCTGCGCACATTTTTCCCATAGAAAAAGATACAGTTCTCTTTTGTTGTAAAAATAGTGAAACAACAGGGATTTACTGATACTTGCAGCATCGGCAATTTCACTTGTAGGGCTCTTCTTATAAGAGTTCTGTGAGAATACACAAAATCCCGCATTGAGAATCGCCTCCTGTTTCTGGATAGGCAGTGCAAAAAATTTTTTGTTCATGATCTTCTTCCTCCTTAACCGCTGCGGTTAATTTTAATTATACGCCGTTGACCGTTTTTGAGAAGACCTAAAGAAAAAAGGATTGAAAAAATCTCTTCGTCCGACAATGTATAAATTGAGAAATGCATGTAAGAACTGACTCCTTTCGGGTGAAAGTGTAGCGTGCCGGTTTAGTATGTATTATAAAGAAAGAGGCGAAAGACATGATGGTGGAAAAATATGACAGCGAAAAAAACACTATTACTGTTCAGCCTTTTGAAAGGAGGAATACGATGCAATTGAATATTGCAACAGACTATGCCATTCGTATAGTCATCTATATGGCAAAGCAGCGGAGAATAGTGTCATCCAGAGAGTTGTCAGAGAATCTGAAAATTTCACAGCCTTTTATTTATAAGATTATGAGGAAATTGAATCATGCGGGGATTTTGGCCATAAATACGGGAATTCATGGCGGGTATATTTTGCAAAAAGAGACAGAACAGATTAATTTATTCGAGATTATGGATACCATGGAAAAAACCATGAAATGGAATCGATGCCTTGAGGATGACCGATATTGCAGCTGTTTTGCAACAGAGGCATGTCGTTTGAGAGAAACGTACCTCAAAATGCAGGAGCATTTTGAAAATGAACTAAAGGAAACTACAATACAGAAAATTATTAAGTGATATGTGTTTCATATCAAAATAATACACCAACAAAGACCCGCATGATTATTTAAAAATGAGATCTTGTGGGTCTTGTTGAGAATGCTGAAGAAGGTGACAGTACTTCTGAATTATGTTGGAAGTTTAAAAAGCAGCGTGGTAAAACAACTCTGATTATGTAATAATGAAGGAAAGAAAGTACCGTATAAATAGAAAATGAAAGAGGAGAGGGATATATGGATTTGAGTGAACAGGATTTAAAGAAAATCAAATCGTTACATGTGATGTTGAAAATGCCCATATGGATATTGGAAAGAGAGACAAATCGGGTTTTGAAAAGCTACAAATCAATTTATAAGCATCCGATTTCATATGAATTTAAAGAAAAAAATATTTCAGATGAGGTTGTACGGTTTTACAGCGGGATGTTAAATGAAATTTTTCTGTGCTTATGGTATCAGGATGTCAGAATTGTAATTGGAGCGTTTCGAATAAATAATGTTACCAGTACAGAGTTTTCTCATGTATATGACAATCTGACTCCGGAAAATAAGAAAATTTTGTCAGAAAAAGAATGCTGGGAATATTACTCTTCACTTCCGGTATATCCACTGGGAGATATTCGGGATTATCTGATTCTTCTTGGATTTTTGTTTGATATGAATTTGGAAGAGATTTATTCTGAAGAGCTGCATAAACAAGTGGGCGAAAATCAGCTGGAGTTGGTGCGGAAATCAGCAGAAGATACAGCATATGAGACATTCTGGGTAGAGCAGTATACATTTTATTATGAAAATAAGATCATGAATCTTGTCAGTCAGGGGACCTGGAATTATTAAAAAGTGGTCTTGCAGAAATGGGAACGGTGTTTTGCCGATCTTGATGAGCAGCTCTTTGAAAACAGAAAAGAATTATACGATTATTATTCTGGAAAAACTGGCATCGTTGGCAATTCAGGTGGGAAAGGATATTTTATCAGTCATCAAACTGAGAAATTATTATATCAGAAAAGTGGAAGAACAAACGGAGTTTATGGGTGTTTTGGCAACGAGAGACACTGCAATCATACATTTTACAAAAGAGCTTCATGGTGTTTCCAATCAGGCAAGAACATCACTGATCCGATGTATCCTGCAACATATTAACTTGAAAATTTATGACACGATTAAAGTTACAGAGCTTGCAAAGCAGTTCTATTTGTCAGAAAGTGCTCTTCGTCGCAGATTTAAGGAGGAAGTAGGGATATCCATTAATGAATATGTCAATCAGAGAAAAATTGAAGAATCGAAGATGATGCTCCAGTCGGGCGTACCGGTAGGAGAAATCGCACGGAGATTGAGTTTTTATGATTTGTCACACGGACGTTTAAAAAGTATACAGGTATGACACCGCAGTATTTCAGAGATACGAATGTTGTAGCATAGGAAAAAGTGATATATTATGAGTATTTTAGGGTTTGTACTTCTTTTTGTATTACCCTCTTTTCCGGGTTTTGTGATGGGAGCGGGATTGATTGAATTTGGATTTGGTGTGGAACAATCTGCCACTTCAACCTGGATGTGCGATTGTATAGAAAGTGAGACAAGATCTGCTTACAGTTCGATCTTCAGTACGATTCAGAGTGTTGCCGGATTTATTATTATGAATCTTTTGGGAGTGCTGACCGAATGGAACGGAGTCAATGCGGCATGGTGTGTGGCAGCAGTGGCGATGGGAGTGGATATTGTGATATTGGTTATTTTTAGCAGGAAGTACAGAAATCGTGTATAAATGGAAGATATTAAAAAACAGTCGGCGTACCTGTTGGTATGTCGGCTGTTTTGTGCTATGATAAAAAACGGATTGTGAAAAAAATAAAAGTTTACCATAGTAAAAGAGGAGTTGATTACATATGACAAAAAAGCAACTTGCACTGGAGATCATAGAACGACTTCGCACGGCGTATCCGGATGCGGATTGTACGCTCGATTATGACCACAGTGAGGCGTGGAAGCTTCTGGTAGGGGTGCGTCTGGCCGCACAATGTACAGATGAGAGAGTCAATATTGTTGTCAAAGATCTGTATGCGAAGTTTCCGGATGTAAATGCACTGGCAGAAGCAGATCCACAGGAAATTGAAGCAATCGTAAAACCTTGCGGGCTTGGGAAAAGCAAAGCGAGAGATATCAGCACCTGTATGAGGATTCTGCGTGATGAGTATCATGGAGAAGTGCCGGATGATTTTGATGCATTATTAAAACTTCCGGGAGTCGGAAGAAAAAGTGCCAATCTGATCATGGGCGATGTATTCGGAAAACCGGCGATCGTGACAGATACACACTGTATCCGTCTGGTCAATCGAATGGGACTTGTAGATGAAATCAAAGAGCCGAAAAAGGTAGAGATGGCTTTGTGGAAGATCATTCCTCCGGAGGAGGGCAGCAGCTTTTGCCATCGTCTTGTATATCATGGAAGAGAAATCTGTACTGCAAGGACAGCACCATATTGTGACAGATGTTGTCTGTTTGATATCTGCAAAAAAAGAGGTGTTTAGAAATGAAAGCAAAAGGACAGATGTCAGAATCCATGCCGCTGGCAATATTTCTTACATTGGCCGGTGGTTTGCAGGATGCCTATTCTTATAATTGCAGAGGCAAAGTATTTGCCAATGCCCAGACAGGAAATATTGTACTTTTGGGACAGAATCTTGCAGAGGGAAACTGGGGCGTTGCGCTTCATTATCTGATTCCGTTGCTGGCGTTTATCAGTGGTGTTTATGTGGCAGTCCGCATTCAGAATCTGTGCAAGGAAAGCGAAAAAATCCACTGGAGACAGATTGTGCTGGTCATTCAGATCATATTGCTGTTTTTGGTAGGCTTGTTTCCGCAGAGTATGAATGTACCGGCCAATGCGATGATGTCATTCAGTTGTGCGATGCAGGTAAATGCCTTCCGGAAATTCCACGGGATTCCGTGTGCAACGACCATGTGTATCGGAAATATGCGAAGTGCGACAGAAATGCTCTGTAAATATCAGGTAACGGGCAATCAGGAACTGAAGAAAAAAAGTATGCATTATTACTTTGTAATCCTGGTTTTTGCGGTTGGAGCGGCCATGGGAGCATTATTCATCCGGCAGATTGGTGATCGGACGATCTGGATTGCGGCGATACTGCTGCTGGCAGGATTTGTTTTGATGTTCATAAAAGAGGATAGAGAAGACGTGAGAAGATAAATCTGCAAGATTTGTTCTCTATTCTTGCATAATAGAAACTATGGGTGTATCCTAAGAACGTATTTGATCAAAATGATTTGACAGAACATAAAGAGGGGGCAAAAAAGTGGATACACAAAAGCATCTATTTGATAACAAGAAAATGGCGGTGCTATTGATTCCGCTTGCAATCGATCAGCTTTTGAATTCCTTTATGGGAACCGTGGATACTCTGGTAGTCAGTAGTCTTGGTTCGGCAGCCATTTCAGCAGTGACGCTGGTGGATTCTATCAATATTCTGATCGTACAGGCATTTTTTGCACTGGCATCCGGGGGAACGGTAGTCTGCTCACATTATCTGGGATGCAAAAAGCAGGATCATGCGAAGGAGGCGGCAAGACAGTTGATTTTTATCACATTTTGTCTGTCAGCTCTGATTGGAATCATCTGTTTTTTATTTAATGGCCAGATTCTGGGGCTGATCTTCGGAGAAGTCGAAGAGAACGTGATGACAAATGCAAAGCAGTACTTTTTCTTTTCTGCCATCTCCTATCCATTTATTGCATTGTACGATGACGGTTCCTGTATTCTGAGAGCACAGGAGAACAGCAGTCTTCCGATGAAGATCTCGATTTGTTCGAATATTGTAAATATTGTGCTGAATATCTGGTTTGTATGGGGGCTTCATCTTGGTGTGGCAGGCTCTGCCTGTGCAACGCTGCTTGCAAGAATGTTTGCCATGTTTGTAGTTATGTACAAACTTCGAAAACCAGATCTGGAAATCCCCGTGTACGATTACTTTACGATTCGTCCGCAGTGGAAAGAGATCAGAAGAATCTTGAATATCGGAATTCCTTCAGGAATTGAAAACAGTATGTTCCAGTTTGGAAAGCTGGCAATCCAGTCTACAGTTTCTCTGATGGGAACGGCTGCCATTGCAGCTCAGGGAATGGCAAATCTGATTGAAAATCTGAATGGAATCCTGGCAGTAGGAGTTGGTGTGGGGCTGATGACCGTTGTAGGAGAAAGTCTCGGCGCCGGGCGTAAGGATGAAGCGATTTATTATGTGAAAAAGCTGAGTATTGTTTCAGAGGTCGTAATTGTAATTTCCTGTCTTGTGATGTATATTCTCGTCTATCCAATTACAAAATTCGGAGGAATGGAGACGGAGAGTGCAAGACTTTGTATTCATATGGTAACCTGGATCACAATTGTCAAACCTGTTGCATGGGTATTTTCTTTCATTCCGGCATATGGATTCCGTGCGGCTGGAGATGTGAAGTTTACAATGACCGTATCAGTACTTTCGATGTGGTTTTGCAGAGTGCTTCTTGCAATGATTCTCGCAAGAGGATTCGGAATGGGACCGATGGCGGTATGGATCGGAATGTTTGCAGACTGGTCTGTACGTGGAATCATTTATGCGATCCGGCTGAAAAATAAAAAATGGCTGAATCATCAGGTAATCGGTTAAAAAAGAATAATTTCAGAAAAAAACAACATTCTAGTAGAGAGGTTTCAAAACTGGGATGTTGTTCTTTTTTTGACACAATCTGGGAAATTCAGGAAAAAGAATTGCATAATTCCTAGTTTTATGGTAGGGTTTAAATCAGTAATAGTTATTATTTTAGTATAAAAGTGAGGGAGATTGATATGATGAATATTCAAAAAGCAGCAGTGATAGGATGTGGATTTGTAGGAGCATCTACGGCGTTCAGCCTGGTACAGAAGGGGTTGTTTTCAGAGCTGGTTCTGATCGATGCGAACAAGGAGAAGGCAGAAGGCGAGGCCATGGACCTCAGTCATGGAAGACCGTTTGTTCATTCCATGAAGATTTATGCAGGGGATTATGATGATATCAGTGACTGTGCTTTGATCATCATTACAGCGGGAGCAAACCAGAAACCGGGAGAGACAAGACTGGATTTAGTACACAAAAATGTGGCGATCTTCAAATCAATTATTCCGGAGATTACAAAACGAAATTTTGAGGGAAACCTTCTGATCGTGGCAAACCCGGTGGATATTCTGACATATGCGGCATTGAAGATTTCCGGTTATCCAAAAGAGCGTGTGTTTGGAAGCGGAACAGTTCTGGATTCTGCAAGATTTCGCTATCTGTTGAGTGAACACCTGGATGTGGACAGCAGAAGTGTTCATGCGTTTATCATCGGAGAGCATGGAGACAGTGAGCTGGCTGTCTGGAGCAGTGCGAATGTTGCGGGAATTGATATCCATGATTTCTGTGAGCTGCGCGGCCATTATGAGCATGATGCGGCAATGGAGCGGATTTATAAAGAAGTTCGCGACAGTGCATATGAGATCATTGAGCGAAAGGGTGCGACCTATTACGGAGTAGCCATGGCAGTAGGCAGAATTGCAGAAAGTATTATCCGTGATGAAAATTCTGTTCTTCCGGTTTCCAGTCTGATGGAGGGCGAATATGGATTGGAAGATCTTTGTATCAGTGTTCCGACTCTGGTTTCCCAGAAAGGAGCAGAGCAGGTGCTTGAGATTCCATTGGATGAAAAAGAGCACAAGAAACTGAGACAGTCTGCCGCGGAATTGAAAAAAGTCCTGGAAACTCTGGACTTATAGGACATTGACGATAACATATTTTTTGTGATATCCTTGTACGAATGGGGTGTTTTTTATACACCTGAAAAGGAGAGAAAGAACGGGGATACAAACGATGGATGTTATTGTGATCATGTGTATTGGAGTGCTGGCCGGCAAATTTTTATTGCCGCGCAATTTAAACAGGTGGAATCAGATCTTGCAGGTAGTGTGCACACTGCTTCTGATTTTTTCCATGGGAGTTCTGCTGGGAAGCCGGGAAAACTTTCTGGAAGAACTTTCTACATTGGGAATTCAGAGTGTGATTTTCTTTTTGCTGCCGTCTGTGGGATCGGTTCTTCTGGTCTATCCTCTGACCAGACGTTTTTTAGAAAATAAAAAGACTGGAAAGGGGAGAAAATAGACATGGTATATCTGGCAATCATTGCGTTGCTTGGCGGCATTGCCTGCGGAATGACAGGATTGGATGAGAACGTGATCGTATCCTGGATTACTTCGAATAAAGATATGATCTTATACCTGCTAATGTTTCTGGTAGGAATCAGCATTGGTTTCAATCAGGGGATTGTCAGTAAGATCAAGGAATATCATATTAAAATTTTTGTGATTCCCCTGGGAATCGTAGTTGGCTCTATTTTGGGAGGAATCGCGGGAGGACTTCTGACAGGGATGCCGCTTGGTGAGAGTACAGCCATTGCCAGTGGACTTGGATGGTACAGTCTTTCCGGGGTTACCATTGGCAATCTGGCGGGAGCACAGGCGGGAAGTATCGCATTTTTAAGTAATCTGCTGCGGGAGATATTTTCATTTTTCAGCATCCCATGGATTTCGAAAAAACTGAATTATTATACCTGTATCGCTCCGGCAGGGGCAACCAGTGAGGATACGACACTGCCGATGATGATACGGTATACGAATGAAGAGACCGTGGTACTGTCTGTGTTTAACGGAGTGATCTGTTCTGCGCTGGTGCCGTTTCTGATTTCGTTTTGTTATAATATTTTTTAAAAATACGAGGACAGTGTGTGTTGTCGAAGTGGTTCGATGGTGCGCACTGTTTTTGTTTTGGAAAATGTGATGAAAATTTCTTGTTTTTTTGAGTTTGCTGTATAATATAATTATATTTGCAGAAGAGGGTGAAATTTTATGAAGAAAAAATGGAAATATCTTATAAGTATACTGTTGCTTTTGATGGTGTTGTTTTTAGGAAATTATTTAGCCAGAGATAAACAGGATTTAGACGACTTATTTGCTTTACATCATACAAAAGAGAATCGTTCAAATCCTGTCCGGCAATCAGATGTGGAGCAATATATGACACCCTTAGATCAGGAACTGGGAATTCCGGAGCAGAAGTTGGAATATATTTCAAATGCTTTGGAACAAAATCCCAATTTAGAAAAAACTGTAGCTTCGATACCAACAGAAGCAGCCGTGGAAGATGTACAGTTCCTTTTTGATGTTTTAAAATATTCGTATGCAGGTTATAGCTATTTTGGAACGGAAGACATTTGGAAAGATTGTGAAAACAGAATCATTTCCAGTATTAAAATGCATGATACAGATTTGACGCAAGAGGAATTGGTTCAAATACTATGTACCAATTTGGAGTTTATTCAGGATAGTCACTTTAAAATCAATTATGCTTCTTCGGTAATTCATTCAGAGTTTTATTATAACGATACGATGGAAATAGAAGAGGATCACAGTGGGTATTATGTGAAAGACGGAAATCAAAAATGGTATATGAAATCTGTGGAATATGATGAAAATGTAGCAGACTATGTAAAACCATCTCTCAATGTAGAGGGTAAGATTTGCCATTACTTAGGAATTCTGGATACACGATTTCATTCCCGAGTGAATGTTGTTTTTCAGTCAGGAGATCAACAACATGAGACATCAATTCGGGTATCTTGCAGTGAACCGCAGGTCAATCAGAATGAAGATGCTTATTCCTGTCAGAACATAGATGGGATTCCTGTGATTACTATGGAGCGTATGTATAAGAAAGATTCTGAAGATTCTTCCGTAGAGGAATTTGTAGAGTCTGGCAATATCATATCTGGACAAAAGCTTGCCATCTTAGATTTGCGTGGGAATACAGGAGGACAAAGCTGGGGGGCTGATGCATGGTTTCAGAACTTTACCGGTGATTCTCAGATTCCACAGGTAAGTACGCTGAAACTATCAAGTAAAATTGGGGCGTATGAACTGAGAGAAATCTATCAAACAGCAAAAGAGCACTCTCTTTTCCCGCCGGAAGAACTTTTACAGTTAGAAAAGGAAATATCTTCTATTGATACCACAAAAAATCAGTGGATTTTTACAGAAGAAAAAGCAGAAAAAACGAAGAATGAAACGAAATTGATCGTTTTGATGGATGGTCATACTGCTTCTGCAGCAGAAGCTCTGATTTCTCATTTGAATACTTTGGAAAATGTGGTTTTTATCGGAACGAATACCTTGGGCTGTCTCTTGTCAAATGCAAATATGAAATGTATTTTACCACACTCCGAAATAGAAATCTCATATGGAGATCAACTATATTTCCCGGAAGGATGTACAGAAGGAAAAGGATTTGAACCGGATATCTGGATCGGAGGGGCAGATACTATGGAGAGGGTACTTGCTTTTCTTGCAAGGGGAAAGTGAAGTAGGGAATGAATCTCGTATAGAAACAATATGAAGCTGGAATAAAAGAATGGGAAGACGATTATTCAAAATCGCGACTTCCCATTCCTATTTAGTGTGCATATCCTCTTATCTCAAAAATGTATTAATCACATGTAAAATCCCATCTTCATCATTGGACTTCGTGATAAAATCGGCAGTCTCTTTGACGATCGGCTGTGCGTTTTCCATGGCAACGCCAAGTCCGGCGTATTCGATCATGGAAATGTCATTGAATCCATCTCCGCAGCAGATCATAGAATCTGCAGTAAGTCCGATGCTGTTTAGCAGTTTTTGTAGGGAGTATGCCTTGTCGATATTCTGTGGCATGATCTCCAGGAAAAACGGCTCAGACCGGTAAATATTCAGCAGCTTATGAAACTTCTGCTGAAGATGCGGCATCAGTTCTTCCAGAATAGACGGTTCTCCTGCAATCAATAGTTTGTTGACAGGAAAAGTCAGCCGGGATACGAAATCCGGTACCTGTACGATTTCCATTTTATTGATGAAAGATTCTTTTTCGGTATATTCGTTGGAAGCAATACCGGACAGAATCTGGTCACCGTCGTAAGTCAGAATATCCAGTCCCGGATAGGTGGATGTAATTTCATAGATCGGCGCGATCACATCGGCAGGCAGAGTACGATTATAGACGATCTCTCCTGTGGAGCACTGAGTGATCCTGGCTCCATTGAAGGAGAGCATATATCCGCCGTATTTGGAAAGATTCAGCTTTTCTGCCAGAGGAACGATACCGTTGATCGGGCGTCCGCTGGCAAGTACAACTTTCTTTCCTTCTTCCTGAATCTCGATGAGTGCCTGTTTTGTCGGTTCTGTAAGTTCTTTTCTGGAATTGGTCAAAGTGCCGTCCAGATCAAGAACGAGCATCTGGTAGTCCATATGTTACCTCTCTTTTAGTACATTGACGATCTCGGAAAACTTCATACCATTGGAAGCTTTGACAAGAACTGTATCCTTTGGATTTAAAATGCGGTCTGCCTGTTCGAAAAAGTCATCTTTTGTTTCAAAATAAAATACCTGTGTTTTGGAACACTGTTCACTTGCGCCGGTTGCCATATGTTCTGAGAGCTGTCCGATGCAGACAAGTATATCGATGCCAAGGTCAGCAGCATATTTTCCGACCTCATAGTGCATCTGTTTTTCTGTCGGTCCCAGTTCAAACATATCGCCAAGGACTGCAACCTGACGAGTGTCTGCCTTTGCAAGAACATCCAGAGATGCTTTTGTGGAAGCCGGATTGGCATTGTAGCAGTCATCAATGATCGTAAGGGAATCTGTCTCGATCAGATTGTTACGTCCTGCCAGAGGAACTAAAGCTTCAATGCCGGCTTTGATCTCTTCGTCGTTCATTCCCAGTGCATACCCTGCGGCAATGCCGGCAAGTGCATTGAGAACCATATGTTCTCCCGGAATCGAGATATGTGCAGAGAAGGTTGAATTTGGTGTGTGGAAGACGGCATTGGTACCGCGCAGTCCGCAGGATTCTACCTGATCCGCATAAAAATCCCGGCTGTCATCCAGACCAAAGAAGACCGGCTGGATTCCGTTTGCAGGGTGAACGGTTGAGAGTTTATCATCATCCCCGTTTAAGATAATGGAACCGTTCGGGTTCATATAGAGGAAAATCTCCGTTTTTGCTTTCAAAATACCGTCTCTGGACTTTAAATGCTCCAGATGGGCAACTCCGATATTGGTGATGACGCAGATGTCAGGACGGGCAATCTTTGCAAGCCGTTCCATCTCGCCGAAATTGCTGATACCAAGTTCCAGCACGGCAACCTCATGTTCTTCGCGGATATTGAAGATCGTAAGTGGGAGTCCGATTTCGTTGTTGAAGTTTCCGGCTGTTTTCAATACGTTATATTTTTCTCCAAGCACAGATGCGATCATTTCTTTGGTGCTGGTCTTTCCCACACTTCCGGTGACACCTACGACTTTCAGATTAAGGCTTTTCCGATAGTGCTCGGCAATATCCTTCAATGCCTGTTCACAGGAGGTGACCAGAATGTATGGATAAGAGGCATTTTCAATCCGTTTTTCGGAGAGCGCACACAGAGCGCCGTCCCGGATCGTCTGCGGGATGAACATGTGTCCGTCTACTCTTGTACCGCGAATGGCGATAAACAGACAGTCTTTTTCCACTTTACGGCTGTCGATCACAACGCTGGACACTTCTTTATAATAGCTTTCATCATCGCCGTAATAAATCCCACCACAGGCAACGGCGATTTCTTTCAATGTCATGTTTTTCATAAACGTTCCATCCTTTATTGTATTTGCTTACTGATATCTTGCTTCCATGGATTTCTGGATGATCAGCTCGCACAGATCTCCGTATTCAATTCCGTCTGCAAGTGCTTCTTTTGGAAGGAGGCTTGCAGAAGTCATGCCCGGAAGGGTATTCATTTCCAGGCAGTACAGATTGCCGTCTGCGTCCAGGATAAAGTCAGCCCGGCTGTATACATTCAGCTTCAATGCCTGGAAAGCGCGGACTGTGAGAGCTTTCATGCGCTCTGCAATCTCTTCGCTGATATCGGCAGGGCATACTTCTTCAGTCGCATTTGCCTGATATTTGTTGGCATAGTCAAACCATCCGTTTTTTGGAATGATTTCGATCGGAGGAAGTGCTTTTCCATCGATCACGCCGCATGCAAATTCGCGGCCTTTGATGTAAGTTTCGACGACCACTTCGTTTTCATAACGGAAAGAATTTTTCAGTGCCTGACGGTATTCGTCTTCTGTATTTACAATATATACTCCGATGCTGGAGCCGCCGGAACATGGCTTTACAACGACCGGGAAGGAAAGTCCCAGAGATTCCAGGGAACAGTCACTGTCTTCTTTATACAGGCAGACTCCGGAAGGTGTGTCCACACCGGCTTCCATAAAAATCTGTTTGGTGAGTCCTTTATCCATGGCAACGGCACATCCAAGCGAGTCAGGTCCTGTGTAGCGGATTCCGAGCAGATCAAATGAAGCCTGCAGCTTTCCGTTTTCTCCTTCTCCGCCGTGAAGTCCGAGGAAGGTCATATCTGCCAGGCGGCAGAGTTCGATGACATTCGGACCGAAGAAGCAGTCAGACTGATCCGGACGGGAAGCTTTTACAGCTGCAAGATCCGGCTCTGTTTCGGAAATATTCTTTGCGATTTCCAGACCATGTCCGGGCAGTGTAAAGACGTCTTCCAGATTCTCGGGTGCGTTCTCAAGGCCGAGAAATACATCCAGAAGAAATGCATCGTGTCCTTTCTCCAGTAATGTGTTACAGATTCCGGCAGCAGAAGCGAGAGAAACGTCGCGTTCTGTACTGAGTCCACCGGCTAATACGATAATTTTCATGATGATCTCCTATCTTATTTATTTACTTCATTTAACAGTTTTACTTTTGTGTCATAGAGCTTCCGGGACAAATCCACATAAACTTTGTGTGGATATAAGAGACGTTTTGTCTCATCCCAGAGAGTCTCTTTTTCCTGTTTGCAATATGCTGCGATCTCCATGACAGAAGGAGAAGTGTAGACACATTCTCCGTGGATGAAGATTGGTTGTAACATCTCACGCATCGTGTAGCTTCCGCCCGGAAGACGAGTCTTTTTCCAGGTTTCGTTTGGATCGAATAAAAGCAGTTCTTCGGATGTGTCATAGGTCTCGTCCGCAAAACAGATCAGATCCGCACGAAGCTTTCCGGTCTCTTTATCGTATACACGATAAATGGTTTTGTTTCCCGGATTCGTGATTTTTTCCGTATTTTCTGAAATCTTGATCTTCGGAAGGAATTCGCCGTCTTTTTCAATGGCAGCCAGTTTGTAAACTCCACCGAAGGAAGGGCAATCCTTGGAGGTGATCAGATGTGTTCCAACTCCCCATGAGGTGATTGCTGCACCCTGGATCTTCAGATCATTGATCAGCATCTCATCCAGATCGTTGGAAGCTGCGATCACGGCATCCTCAAATCCTGCGGCATCCAGCATGACACGTGCTTTTTTGGACAGGTATGCAAGATCTCCACTGTCCAGACGAATGCCGTAGCTCTTTGGATGGATACCGGCCTCTTTCATTTCACGGAAGACGCGGATCGCATTTGGAACTCCGGATTTCAAGGTATCATAAGTGTCCACCAAAAGTGTACATGCGTCCGGATATAATTCGGCATAGGCTTTGAATGCGGTGTACTCGTCCGGAAAACTCATGATCCAGCTGTGGGCATGGGTTCCCATGATCGGGACATCAAACATCTTGCCGGCAAGCACATTAGATGTGCCGACACATCCGCCGATCATAGCGGCTCTGGCTCCATAAAGTCCGGCATCCGGTCCCTGAGCACGGCGAAGACCAAATTCCATGACACCGTCTCCCTGTGCCGCATGGACAACACGGGCTGTTTTTGTCGCGATCAGGCTCTGATGATTAATGATATTCAAGATCGCAGTCTCCACAAGCTGTGCCTCCATGATCGGAGCGATGACTTTTAAGATTGGCTCCTTCGGGAAGATCACACTTCCTTCCGGAATCGCGTAAATATTTCCGCTGAAATGAAATCCACTCAGATAGTGGAGAAAGTCCTCACTGAAAATGCCGAGTCCCCGCAGGTAATCTACATCTTCGTAAGAAAAATTCAGATTTTTGATGTATTCGATGACCTGTTCCAGACCGGCCATGATGGAGTAGCCGTTTTTTACCGGATTCTCCCGGAAAAATACATCAAAGATCACGGTTTCGTTTGCAGACTGTTTTTCAAAATAGCCCTGCATCATGGTCAGCTCATATAAATCTGTGAGCAATGTTAAATTATCTGCTCTCATAAAAAATCTCCTTTTTTAAATCAGATCAATTCTGCATTTTTATTGATCGTTTCCTGAATGATATTCTGTACGTAAGCGCCGATGTGTTTTTTGTCCTCCGGCGCCAGATCTTTCGGATAGATCGGTTTTCCATACTCTACGATAACATTGACCTTTTTGATCCTTGGAAACTGATTTTCAAAGATCGCGGCAGTGTTGTTCATGGAAATCGGAACAATCGCACATCCTGTTTTGGTGGCAATCTTAAAAGCACCCTCTTTAAAAGGAAGCATACTGAGCTCTTCCCCTTTGTTTCTCGTTCCCTCAGGGAAAATACAGATGGAAATTCCCCGCTTCACATAATCGATCGCCTGAAGGATGGTTTTCAGTCCCTCTTTTGGATTCTCGCGGTCCAGAAACAGGCAGTATACAAAGCGCATCCAGGTAGATAAAAGCGGAATTTTTTCCATCTCCTTTTTCGCCACATATCCGGTCAGTCTCGGACAGCGGGAGTACGTCAGAAGAATATCAAAGAAACTGCGGTGATTTCCGATAAACAGCACGGGCTCGTCCGGAATATTTTCGAATCCGATCACGGTCGTGTGTACACCGGTTACTTTTAAGATTGCTTTGAATCCCCACTGTACGATTCGAAGACAACTGTAGTCTCTTGCATTGCGGTTGAACTTTCCGATCAGCCATTCAATGAAAAATACCGGAATTGTCAGAATAAGAAACAGAATAAGGAAAACAACAACACAAATAAAACGAATCATGTTATAAACCTTCTCTCTTAGTTTTTTAGACGTTGGGGGCAAAGATGCCTGACATCTTTTTAGTCTAGTACAGATTATACTAAAGCATCCTGTGAAATACAAGTTTCGCGGTCATAAAAAGACAGAAATGTTAATAAGATAAATGGAAAGAGGGACTCCGGAGCAGAGGGTGAACAGAAAAAGAAAAAATAAAACATTCAAAATTGTGGTTTTGTGTATGATGATTCTGTCAGCGATCTGGCTGCCCTGCGGCTGTATCCGCAAAAAGCCGGAGATCACAGGGGAGAAAAGTGCAGCATTTCAGCTGATGAGTGAAAGAGAAATCCCGGAAGAACTAAAGGAATGGATGGAACAGGAGAAAGCCCATCCTTTTATGCTGACATATGCCGTGGAGCAGGATATTTACGCTGCCAGAAGCTACGGACCGCAGAATAAGACCGGATATCAGATCAAGGTCGATGCCGTCCTGGAGGGGGAAAAAACGGTGCGGATCCAGACAAGTCTTCTGGGACCGGAAAAAGGAGAGAAAACAAAGGATGTCGTAACCTATCCGTATGTGGTGGTGAAATTAAAAAAGACAGAAAAAGAAATTTTATTTGAGTAGGAGGAGTTTATGGAGCTGATACAGAAAACAATCCGTTATAATCAGGAAGGAAAAAAAACATTTGACCAGTTTTATCTGGACGAAGATTACAATGTTCCGGATGCAAAGCAGGATGTGCGGCGTATCATCAAGGGACAGGGAACTGTCAAGATCGAGGATGTCAAGCTGGTGGAAAATTATGTGCGGATTTCCGGAAAGCTGTATTTCCAGATTTTGTATGTGACGGATCAGGGAGAGCCGATGCCGGCAGTACTGGATGGCAAGATTCCGTTTGAAGAAATGGTGTACACGGAGGGAGAAGAGCGCACCCAGTATTTTGTCCGGAATATCCGGGTAGAGTTCGGTACGACCCTGGTGCACTCCAGAAAGATCAGTATCCGCGCGATGATTGAAATGGAAGTCGGATGTGAAACTCTCATTGAAGAAGAGACGGCGGTGGATCTGGAGAGCAGTGCTTCTATTTACAAGAAGCAGAAACCAGTGAATCTCTTAAAGCTGCATACTGCGAAAAAAGATACATACCGCATCAAAGAAGAAATTACGATCCCCGGAACAAAAGAGAGCATCGGTCAGGTGCTTCTGACGGATATTACAGGGCGGAAGCTGGAAGTGCGGGCAGCACAGGATGAACTGCTTCTGCGGGGAGAACTGCAGATTTTCTGTATGTATCTCTCAGAAGAAGGAAAGACCGACTGGCTGGAGCAGAGTGTTCCTTATGAGGGACGAATCGAATGCAGCGGGGCAACAGAAGGGATGTATTATGATGTGCAGCACGCGCTGGAAGATACGCTGGCAGATGTACGGATGGATGAGGACGGAGAGATGCGCATCATCGGGATTGAGGGAACCGTAAGTGTTCGGATCAATCTGTATGAAGAGGAAGAGCTGAATCTTCTGGAAGATCTGTACTCTCTGGAACAGAAAGTTTCGTATCAGACAAGAGAGGCGGTCTATGAAGAATTGCTTTTACAGAATCAGTCCAAATGCAAGATTGTAGAAAACCTGTCGCTTCCGGAGCTGAAAGACGATGTTCTGCAGATCTGTCACAGCTCGGGAAGTGTGCAGATCGAACATGTGGAGACAAGAGCGGAAAAACAGGGGGGAATCCTGATCGAAGGAATCCTGCATGTGTCATTTTTGTATCTGAAAGCGGATGATGCGCTTCCGTTTGGAAACTGGCAGGGAATGGTTCCGTTTTCTTATCTGCTGGAATGTCCGGATATGCCAAAAGACGTGCGGTATCAGTTATCCAACCGAGTGGAACAGATCTCAGTGACCATGACTGGCAGTGATTCAGTAGAAGTAAAGGCAGTTCTGGATTTTGATGTTTTTTTAAGAAAAGAAGTGCCGATGCAGGTCATCACAGAAGTGTCTCTGGAGGAAACAGACCGGGAGGAACTGGCGAAAAAACCGGGGATCGTAGGGTATATGGTAAAATCCGGGGATGATCTGTGGACGCTGGCAAAACAATATATGACGACCGAGGAGAGTATCCGTCAGATCAACCATCTCGAAAATGGAAAAATCAAATCGGGCGATAAGCTCATTATCTGTAAAGAGATCGGAATGTAGAGATATATCGTTGATTTTTGAAGGCAAAATGGGTATACTATAAACACAAATGTATACAAGATACAAACGGAGGACACAGGATGAAACAGATAGAATTAAAGGCACTTGCCAAGATCAATCTGGGACTGGACGTACTGGGAAGAAGAGAAAATGGATATCATGATGTGCGGATGATCATGCAGTCCGTTTATCTGTATGATGATGTTGTAATCGTGAGAAAGGATCTGCCGGGTATAGAAGTGGAGACAAATCTGCATTTTTTGCCGACGGATGAAAATAATATCGCGTATAAGGCGGCAGCCATGCTGATGGAAGAATTCAAGCTTCCGGGCGGCGTCAGGATTGTTTTGAACAAGCACATTCCCGTAGCGGCAGGTATGGCAGGAGGGAGCTCCAATGCAGCGGCAGTTTTGTTTGGGATGAACAAGATGTTCCATTTGGGCTTAAGCCAGAGATCTCTGATGGAAAGAGGTGTCCGTCTGGGAGCAGATGTTCCGTATTGTATTATGAGAGGAACGGTACTGGCAGAGGGAATCGGAGAGGAGCTGACCACACTTCCTGCACTTCCGGCGTGTACGGTGCTGATCGCAAAACCGCCGATCAGTGTTTCTACCAAAGTGGTATATGAGGCGCTGGATGCAAAAGAAATCGTGGATCATCCGGACATAGATGGGATCATCCGGGGTTTGGAGACGGGGTCTCTTTCCGAGATTGCCGCTCATATGGGCAATGTGCTGGAGGATGTCACGATCGGGATGTATCCGGTCATTGAAAAGATCAAGGATGAGATGAAAAAAGCAGGTGCGCTCAATGCGATGATGAGCGGGAGCGGTCCTACCGTATTCGGGATTTTTGAAAGCCGTGCGGCAGCGCGCAGAGCGCAGGAGCAGATCCGCAGGAAGGCACTGGCAAAACAGGTATATGTGACAAATGTGCATGGCGCAAGGAGGACATAAGATGGAACCGAAATTAGAAGTGACAATGGATGAATATCTTCCGCTTCGGGATGTGGTATTTAAGACACTCAGGCAGGCGATCCTGCGCGGAGAATTAAAGCCGGGAGAGCGTTTGATGGAGATCAAGCTGGCCAATAAGCTGGGGGTGAGCCGCACACCGATCCGGGAGGCGATCCGCAAGCTGGAGCTGGAAGGTCTCGTGCTGATGATCCCAAGACGCGGGGCAGAAGTCGCAGAGATCACGGAGAAAAGTCTGAATGATGTGCTGGAAGTCAGAAAGGCACTGGAAGAGCTTGCAGTTCAGCTGGCCTGTGAGCGGATGGATGAAGAAGGACTTGAAGCGTTGAAGAAAGCGGCGAAGGAGTTTGAAGAATCTCTGGGAAGTGAGGATGTGACCAGAATCGCAGAGGCGGATGTGGCATATCATGATATTATCTGTCGTTCTACAGACAATCAGAGGCTGATGCAGCTTTTGAATAATTTCAGAGAACAGATGTACCGCTACAGAGTAGAGTATCTCAAGAAGAAAGAATGTTATCCGCAGCTTTTGAGAGAGCATCAGGCGATCATCGAGGCGATCGAGAAGAGTAATAAAGAGACAGCATCTGAGATCATGGGACAGCATATTGAGAATCAGGTGACTGCAGTGACAGATTCATTGAGACATAAGTAAGGGCGTAGTGAAGGATTTCTTCACTACGTCTTAAATTACGGAAATTTGTATAAACTTCCTGTTTTTGGTACATACTTCGGATATCAAAATGAAACCGGAGGAGATACATATGAAATTTTCAAATCAGAACAGGAACAGAATCATTGCATTGCTGTCCATGCTGGCAGCGGGAATTCTGATCGGACAGATCTTTAGTACAGCAGAGAGAACAGTACAGGCAAAGGTACAAAAGGAACTGGCAGATGAGGTGCTCAGATTTCATGTGCTGGCAAACAGTGACAGTACCCTGGATCAGGAGATGAAGCTGTGTGTACGCAATGAGATTTTGGAATTTCTGCAGACCGAGATGCCAACAGGTGCAGGCGCAGAAGCGACAAAAGAGTGGGTGCGTTCCCACTGTGATGAAATTGAGCAGACTGCAGAAAAGTGCCTTACAGAAAAGGGATACGATGATCCGGTCAACGCGGCTGTGACAACCACCTATTTTCCGGAAAAGAAGTATCAGGATATGATATTTCCGGCAGGAAATTACGAAGCACTCCGTGTGGAGATCGGAAGTGCCAAAGGTCACAACTGGTGGGGAATGCTCTATCCGGAGCTGGCATTTTGGGATGCAGTGCATACGGTAAATGAGGAGACGAAAAGTGAGAGAGACGGGATCCTGTTGTCAGAGGAAGAAAAAAAGCCGGAGAAAGTAAAATTTCGCTTTTACCTGCAGGAGATATTTCAAAAATAAAACAACAGAAGGAGACGAAAGAAAAGTATGACAGAATTTTTAGTCAGACATTTTGTGAAAGACTATGAAGCGGTAGAAAAATCTGCGGTCCGCACTGCATATGGAGTGCTGGCGAGTATGGTGGGGATTGTTTGTAATGTATTTCTGTTTCTTGTGAAGCTTATTGTGGGGCTTTTGCTGCACAGTGTTTCTGTCACAGCAGATGCGTTTAACAACCTGTCAGATGCGGCATCTTCGATCATCAGTTTTATCGGGGTGAAGATGGCGGGCAAGCCGGCGGACAAGGAGCATCCGTTCGGACACGGAAGGATTGAATATATAGCGGCTTTGATCGTATCATTTCTGGTACTGGAAGTAGGATTTACTTTTTTGAAGGATTCTGTTTCCAAGATCAGAACCCCGGAAACCTTGAATTTTCAGTTGATTTCGGTAGTGATCCTGATTTTATCCATCGGAGTCAAGCTATGGCTCGGTGTATTTAATAAAAAGCTGGGAAAGAAGATTGATTCCAAGGTGATGATGGCAGTCTTTACAGATTCTATGGGAGATGTGATCACGACCAGTGCAACGATTTTGTCTTTGGTGATCTTCCGGCTGACCGGGCTTAATATTGATGGGATTGTGGGGATCGGAGTCGCTCTGGTAGTTATGTGGGCAGGTGTCGGAATTGCAAAAGACACGCTGGAGCCTCTGATCGGAGAAGCAATCGATCCGGAAGAATATGATAAAGTCAAGCATTTTGTAGAGCGTTATCAGGGAATCGAGGGAACTCATGATCTGATCATACATAATTACGGACCGAATCAAAGTATGGCATCCATTCATGCGGAAGTGCCAAACGACGCGGACATTGAGGAAGCCCATGAGCTGATCGATCGGATTGAACGGGATGCGGTGGATGAGCTGGGAATTCTTCTGGTGATTCATATGGATCCGATCGAGATGCGGGATGAACAGGTGATGACGGTGAGAGGAGAAGTGGAAGCCGCATTAAAGGAACTGGATCCTCAGTGCAGCATTCATGATCTGCGTGTTGTCAACGGGATGGGGCAGATCAATCTGATCTTTGATATGGTCGTACCATTTGAATATGATGAGGAAGAAAAAAACAATCTGCAGCTTCAATTGATGGAAAAGCTGCAGGAGATTGACAAAAGATATCAGTGTGTCATTACGATGGAACACAGCTATAAGGCACACGTATAAGGAACAGGAACTGTTCGGGAAGGAAGAAAAGATGTACACATTTGACAGCAGAGTAAGATACAGTGAGATCGATCATACCGGGAATATGACCCTGCCGGCACTGATCAATTATTTTCAGGACTGCAGTACGTTTCAGTCTGAGGATATCGGGTTGGGCACAGAGGTGTTAAAGGCAAAGAAAAAAGCATGGATTTTGTCTTACTGGCAGATCGTGATCGAACGTCTGCCGGCATTGGGAGAGCGTATTACAGCAGGAACCTTTGCGACGGAATTTAAAGGCTTGTATGGAAACCGGAATTTTGTGCTCGATGATGCCCGGGGAAACCGGCTTGCGTATGCCAATTCTGTGTGGGTGTTTATGGATATGGAAAAAGGAAGACCGGCAAGACCTGAGCCGGAAGATGTACTTCCATATGGATCAGAGCCTGCGCTTGAGATGGAGTATGAAGACAGAAAGATCCGTCTTCCGGAGAATCTGGAGGAAAAACCGTCGTTTCCGGTGAGGAAGTATCACATTGATACCAACGAGCATGTGAATAACTGTCAGTATGTACAGATGGCTCTGGAGGTTTTGCCGGAAGAGACAAGAGTCCGCCAGATCCGGGTGGAATACAAGAAATCAGCAGTTCTTGGAGATGTGATCTTTCCGAAAGTGGCGAGAGAGGAAAATCGTATTGTGACAGAATTGTGCGATGAAAACGGAAAACCGTATGCAGTGATTGAAATCAAGTAAGAGAGCATGTTATACTGTTCGAAGAATGGTGAAGAGGAGATTTTAAATGAAATTAGGAGAAAAGCAGGTTTTAACTGTTGTAAAGATTGTAGATTTTGGTGTGTATCTGGGAAATGATGAAGAACGTGTACTTCTTCCGAAAAAGCAGGTGCCGGAAGGAATTGAACCGGGGGATCCGGTGGAAGTATTTTTGTACCGGGATTCGTCTGACCGTCTGATCGCGACGACGAATGAGCCGAAGCTGACGATGGGACATCTGGCAGTTCTGGAAGTGGCAGATACAGGAAAGATGGGAGCTTTTCTGGACTGGGGACTGGAAAAAGATCTGTTCCTTCCATTTAAAGAACAGACAGCAAAAGTACAGAAAGGCGATAAGTGTCTTGTCGCATTGTACGTAGACAAGAGCGGAAGACTCTGCGCCACCATGAAAGTTTATCATATGCTGCGTACAGACTCGCCGTATCAGAAAGACGATCAGGTAAAAGGAATTGTATACGACAGAAGTGATGAGTTTGGCGTTTTTGTTGCGGTGGATCATCAGTTTTCTGCAAGAATCCCGAAAAAGGATGTTTTTGGAAAGATTCGTATCGGTGATGAGATCGAAGCACGTGTGACAAATGTAAAGGAAGATGGAAAGCTGGATTTAAGTGTCAGAGGGAAGATTCCGCAGCAGATGGATGCAGATGCAGAACTGATTTTGAAAAGAATCCAGTCTTATGACGGAGTACTGCCGTTTAATGACAAGGCAGATCCGGATACGATCAAGGCAGAGTTTGGTATGAGCAAGGCTGCATTCAAGCGTGCCGTCGGAAGACTTCTGAAAGAAAACCGCGTAAAAATCTTTCCGGACAGTATCCGAATTCGCTAAAAAGCCTTGCAATCCATGGTAAATAGGCTATAATGAAGAAAGAAATAGAGAAGAAAGGGGACAGATAGAAATGAAAGTACAGAATATTACAGACATAGACGCATTTTTTAAAGTAGTAGACAACTGCAAAGGAAGAGTAGAACTGGTAACAGGAGAGGGAGACAGACTGAACCTGAAATCCAAACTTTCCCAGTATGTATCTATGGCAAATATTTTCTCAAACGGAGAGATTCCGGAGCTTGAGATCATTGCTTATGAACCGGAAGATACAGAAAGACTGATCAATTTTATGATCAATGGTGAATAAGAATATCTCAGATTTTGAATCGCCGGTTTTGACAGACACGAGAAGATGTAAGGGCAGTTCTCTGTAAGGGAACGCCCTTTTTAGATTTACAGCAATACTGGATATAGAGGTGAATTATGAGTTTTGCGCATTTACACGTCCATACGGAGTACAGTCTTTTGGACGGTTCCAACAAAATAAAAGAATATGTATCCAGAGTCAAAGAACTGGGCATGAACAGTGCTGCGATCACGGACCACGGAGTCATGTACGGTGTGATCGACTTTTACAGGGAAGCCAGAAAGCAGGGAATTAAGCCGATTCTTGGCTGTGAAGTTTATGTGGCGCCGAATTCCCGGTTTGACCGTGAGACTGCCGGTGGAGAGAGCAGATATCATCATCTGGTACTTCTGGCAGAAAACAATACGGGATATGCCAATCTGATGAAGATCGTTTCCAGAGGATTTACAGAAGGGTATTATTATAAGCCCCGTGTGGATAAGGATCTTCTGCGTCAGTATCACGAGGGAATCATTGCCTTAAGTGCCTGTCTTGCGGGGGAGGTACAGCGATATCTGAGCCGGGGACTTACCGAAGAGGCGAAGAAGGTGGCGCTGGAGTATCAGGATATTTTCGGCAAAGGAAATTTCTTTCTGGAGATGCAGGATCACGGGATCCCGGAGCAGCAGCTTGTAAACCAGAGACAGATCCAGCTTTCTAAGGAGACAGGGATCGAGCTTGTTGTGACCAATGATATCCATTATACGTACGCGGAAGATGCGAAGCCGCATGATATCCTGCTCTGTATTCAGACCGGGAAGAAGCTGGACGATGAGAACAGGATGCGGTATGAGGGCGGCCAGTATTATGTAAAGTCCCCTCAGGAGATGGAAGCGCTGTTTCCATATGCAAAACAGGCACTGGAGAATACGCAGAAGATTGCAGACCGGTGTGAGGTGGAGATTGAATTCGGAGTCACAAAGCTGCCAAAGTATGATGTGCCGGACGGCATGACTTCCTGGGAGTATTTGAACAAGTTATGCTGGGAAGGACTTGAAAAGCATTATGGAGCGCCTTCCAGGGAGCTGAAAGAACGGCTGCGCTATGAGCTAGATACGATCCGCAGCATGGGATATGTAGATTATTTCCTCATAGTATGGGACTTTATTAAATATGCCAAAGATCACGGGATCGCAGTAGGGCCGGGGCGTGGCTCTGCAGCGGGAAGTATTGTCTCTTATTGCCTGGAAATTACAAATATTGATCCGATCCGGTATCAGCTGCTGTTTGAGCGTTTTCTTAATCCGGAGCGCGTGACCATGCCCGATATCGATGTGGATTTTTGCTTCGAGAGACGGCAGGAGGTGATCGACTATGTTGTGCGTAAGTATGGAAAAGACCGGGTAGTCCAGATCGTGACGTTTGGTACTCTGGCTGCCAGAGGTGTAATCCGTGATGTGGGACGCGTGATGGATCTTCCGTATGCATTTGTAGATTCGATTGCCAAGATGATTCCGCAGGAACTCAATATCACGATTGATAAAGCACTGCAGATGAATTCGGAATTGCGTAAAACATATGAAAATGATCCGCAGGTAAAACTGCTGATCGACATGTGCAAACGACTGGAAGGACTGCCGCGCCACAGCTCCATGCACGCGGCGGGTGTTGTGATCGGTCAGAGAGAAATTGATGATTTTGTGCCCCTTTCAAGAGCTTCTGACGGCTCGATCACAACTCAGTTTACAATGACCACTCTGGAAGAACTGGGACTCTTAAAAATGGACTTCCTGGGACTTCGGACGCTGACTGTGATCCAGAATGCGGTGCAGCTTGCAAAAAGCAAAAATCCGGAACTTGATATGGATCAGATCGACTATAACGACAAACAGGTTCTTTCTTATATCGGAACCGGGAAGACCGATGGAATCTTCCAGCTGGAGAGCGGAGGGATGAAGGGCTTCATGAAAGAATTGAAGCCAAACAGCCTGGAAGATATCATTGCCGGGATTTCCCTGTACCGTCCGGGTCCGATGGACTTTATCCCACAGTATATCCGGGGAAAAAATGATGCAGGATCGATCACCTATGACTGTCCGCAGCTGGAGCCGATTCTGGCGCCTACTTACGGATGTATTGTCTATCAGGAGCAGGTTATGCAGATCGTGCGTGACCTTGCCGGATACACACTGGGACGAAGCGACCTTCTTCGCCGTGCCATGTCCAAGAAAAAGGGCGATGTGATGCAGAAAGAGCGCCAGATCTTTGTCTATGGAGATGAGGAGAACGGTGTGCCGGGCTGTATTAAAAATGGAATTGATGAAAAGACAGCCAATAAGATCTATGATGAAATGATCGATTTTGCGAAGTATGCATTCAACAAATCCCATGCGGCGGCCTATGCGGTTGTTTCTTATCAGACAGCATACCTGAAATATTATTATCCGGTGGAATACATGGCAGCACTGATGACTTCCGTGATTGAAAATCCGTCCAAAGTGGCAGAATATATTTATGCCTGCCGGCAGATGAATATTCAGATTCTGTCACCGGATATTAACCGCGGGATCGGCAACTTTTCGGTAGACGGCAACAATATCCGGTACGGACTGACGGCTATCAAGAGCATTGGAAGACCGGTGATCGCTTCGATCATAGAAGATCGGGATGAGTTTGGTCCGTTTAAAAATCTGGAAGATTTTATCAGTCGGATGTCAGTCAAGGATGGGCTGAATAAACGGGCGATCGAGCATTTGATCAAATCAGGTGCGCTGGACTGCCTGGGAGGCACGAGAAAGCAGTTCATGAGCATTTATGTTCAGATCGTCGATCACGTCAATCAGGAAAAGAAATATGCCATGACCGGTCAGATGACACTGTTTGATATGGTGGGTGAGGAAGAAAAAGAGCAGTTTGAGATCAAACTGCCGGATGTCGGGGAGTATTCGAAAGAGAATCTGCTGGCGTTTGAAAAGGAAGTGCTGGGAGTTTACTTAAGCGGACATCCATTACAGGAGTATGAGGACAAATGGAGAAAATCCATTTCAGCCACCACACTGGATTTCCAGCCGGATGAAGAGACAGGCCGGGCAAAGGTGCATGACGGAACGAGGGAGATTGTAGGCGGCATGATCACCGCAAAAACGATCAAGCATACAAAGACCAATCAGATGATGGCATTTTTGTCTCTGGAAGACCTGGTGGGAACGGTAGAGGTGATCGTCTTCCCGCGGGACTATGAAAAAAACAGAGAGTATCTGGAGATTGATAAAAAAATTTTTGTAAAGGGAAGAGTATCCGAGGAAGAGGAGCGGCCGAGCAAGCTGATCTGTGAGACGATCATTCCGTTTGAGCAGACCAAAAAAGAGCTGTGGGTGCAGTTTTCAGATAAAGAAGATTTTCTGCGAAGTGAGCATATTTTATATGGATATCTGGCAGACTCGGAAGGAGATGACGAGGTCGTGATCTATTGTCAGAAAGAGCGGGCGATCAAGCGGCTTCCGAGAAACAGAAACATTCGCATCGGTCAGGAAGTATTGAGCAGATTGATGAATCATTACGGGGAAAAGCGAGTAAAAGTCGTAGAAAAATCTATTGATAAAGGAATATAAATAAGGTAGAATATACCCGGAGTGTTAAAAAATAGGCAAACTTTACTTTTGAAGAGTAGAAGAATTCAGAAAGGTGGAAAAGTTATGGCAAACAAAGCAGACAAAGAAAAAATGTTAGAAGAGATTGAAGATAGAGTTCGTACCATTGGAGTACTTACAAGTGGTGGAGATGCACCGGGAATGAACGCTGCGATCCGTGCAGTTGTAAGAAGAGCTCTTGCAAAAGGACTGAAGGTACGCGGAATCAGAAGAGGATATCACGGACTTTTAAAAGAAGAGATCATTGATTTGACGGCACGCGATGTGTCTGATATCATCCAGAGAGGTGGTACAATTCTTCAGACAGCACGCTGCCAGGCAATGCGTACAGAAGAAGGACAGCAGAAAGCAGCAGCAATTTGTAAAAAATACGGAATTGACGGTCTTGTAGTAATCGGCGGAGACGGATCTTTTGCCGGAGCACAGAAGCTGGCGAACCTCGGAGTAAATACGATTGCTCTTCCGGGAACGATCGATCTTGACATTGCATGTACAGATTATACGATCGGATTTGATACAGCTGTCAATACAGCTATGGAAGCGATCGATAAGGTACGTGATACATCTACTTCACACGAGAGATGCAGTATCATTGAGGTAATGGGACGTGACGCAGGATACCTTGCACTGTGGTGCGGTATTGCCAACGGAGCAGAAAAGATCCTTCTTCCAGAAGAAAAAGATTATGATGAGCAGGAGCTGATCGAAGATATTCTGGAAAACAAAAAACGCGGGAAAAAGAACTACATTATTATCAACGCAGAGGGGATCGGTGATTCCATCAATATGGCGAAGAGAATTGAAGAAGCAACAGGAATCGAGACAAGAGCAACAATCCTCGGACACATGCAGCGTGGAGGAAGCCCGACATGTAAAGACAGAGTATATGCGTCTACAATGGGGGCACTGGCAGTTGACTTACTGTGCGAAGGAAAATCCAACCGTGTAATCGGATACCAGGGTGGAAAATATGTAGATTTCGATATTGATCAGGCATTGTCCATGAAGAAGACAATTCCGGAGTATCAGTATAAAATCGCAAAATCGTTTGCAATCTAGGAGAGAAAATTATGAGTATGGAATGTGAGAAGAAAAAGGCCCCGATCGGAGTATTTGACTCCGGTGTCGGAGGACTTACCGTTGTACGGGAGATAACACGGCAGCTGCCGCATGAAAATATTGTATATTTTGGTGACACTGCCCGCGTTCCATACGGAAGTAAATCCAAGAGCAATATTATTCGCTTTTCTGAGCAGATCATCCGTTTCCTGAAAACAAAACAGGTCAAGGCCATTGTTATTGCCTGCAATACGGCAAGTGCACTGGCTTTGGATACTGTTCGGGATGAATTTGATATTCCGATCATCGGTGTGATCGTTCCGGGCGCAAGGGCGGCAGTAGAAGCTACGGCAAACGGAGAAATCGGTGTGGTAGGAACGGATGCAACGGTGAAGAGCGGTACTTATACAAAGGTGATCCATCAGATGGACCCGAACATTCATGTGAGGGAGAAGGCCTGCCCGCTGTTTGTCCCTCTTGTGGAAGAAGGATTTAAAGAACATGTGGTCACAGAAGAAGTCATCGAATATTATCTGGAGTCGTTAAAGCATACAGAGATCGATGCGATGATCTTAGGATGTACCCATTATCCGCTTTTACGTTCCAAGATCCGTGCTTATATGGGAGAACGGATCCAGATTGTCAATCCGGCCTATGAGACCGCCATGGATCTCAAACGGCTTCTTCAGAGTGAAGATATGGAAAATGACGGGGAAGAGGGCACAAGCAGCAAATATGAATTTTATGTCAGCGATGCGGCGGAAAAGTTTGTAAATTTTGCAAATACAGTGATGCCGTTTGATATTTCGAAAGCGAATATTGTGAATATAGAAGAATATTAGGGGAACACAGATGACAAAGGATGTATTGGTCAGTATTTCAGGGCTGCATATGGATATGGACGCCCAGATTCCGGGACCGGATGAGGATGATGTGATCGAAGTTGTGACACCGGCTACCTACTACTCGAAAAATGGAAAACATTATATCATCTATGATGAGATCGTAGAAGGAGTCAGTGACACGATCAAGAATAAGATCAAAATATCAGGGACGGACAGTCTTGAGATCATGAAAAGCGGACTGTCGAATACCCATATGATATTTGAGAAAAACAAGAAGAATCTGACATATTACAAAACACCATATGGTCAGATGCTGGTAGGATTGAATACCAGAAATATGGAAATTGAAGTTTTGGATGAAACGATCAAAGTACGGGTGGATTATGAGCTGGATGTGAATCATGAACCGCTTGCGAATTGTAAGATCCGAATGAATATTGTATCCAAAGGCAGCGGAATTGCTGTATAAAAAAGGAGCACTGCAGTGCAGATTTTCTGCCGGCAATGCTCTTTGTCTTATTTGTTGTCTTTTTTGAATCTTGCAAAAAAGCCTTTTTTCTTTGCTTTTTCCGGAGCCTCAAGTGGTCCGCGAACACCTTTTACAGCAGTGATGTAGATGCCGCTTACGGTAGCTTTGACTTCTTTCTTGATCGGGATAAGGTCAAAGATCTTAACATCACACATCAAAGTCATCACTCTTGGTCCGACTTTTGCTTTTACAACAGGTACTTTGGTACGTCTCAAATATTTTGGCGTATTCTCCAGCACTGCGGAAGGAAGATTGGCTTCTTTGAGTTTCATTTTCTTTTTATCGATGATCAGCATGTTGACAGTCTGCGCCATGGCATCCATCTGTTCCTGCTGTGCTGCCTGCTTCTTCTCTGCTTTTTTTCCGAAGAAATAAAGGCCGACGAGTACACCGATCAGAATCACAAGTACAACGATCAGTACGATCCATCCTGTAGACACGATAAAACCCTCCTAAAATTCTCTTTTTTCATAATTATGCATGTAATATTGTAACATTGTTTCCCGGGAAGTGCAAGAGATTTGGACGGCAGGGCTTTACTTTTCTTGGAGAAAACAGGTATACTAAGGAAATGAGAAAAAGATAGGGGAGAGGTATTTATGGCAGAAACGATATGGAACAGTGCAGTCAGTGTGTATCATTTTATGATGGACAATCTGGTTGTGATCAATATTTTGCTTTCTCTGGTCATTGTGTTTTTTCAGAGAAGATCTCCGCAGACGGTATGGACCTGGCTGTTATTGCTGTATTTTATACCGATTCTCGGATTTGTCCTGTATCTGCTGATCGGGCAGGATTTTCATAAAAGCAGGATGTTTAAGGCAAAAGAGATTGAAGGAGAATTAAAATACGCGGTACGAAGGCAGGAAGAAACGATATACAGGCGAAAACTCCGTCTGACAAATCCGGCAGTGGCGAGATACCGCGATCTGATTTTGTATAATCTGGAAGCCGGTCAGGCGGTCTTAACAGATAATAACGATGTTCAGATTTATACAGATGGGAAAGAAAAGTTTCAGGCACTTCTGAGAGAGATGCGGGGGGCAAAAAAGTATATTCATTTTCAGTATTATATTATCCGAAATGATGAATTGTGGCAGCATATTGAGCCGGTTCTGATCCAGAAAGCAAGAGAAGGTGTGGAAGTTCGGATTTTATTTGACAGTATGGGGTGCCGCGGGATGCGTAACCGGGACTGGGAGCGCCTGGAATGTGAAGGAATCCACGTGGCAGAATTTTTCCCGGCGCTGTTTGGAAATCTTCAGCTTCGAATGAACTACCGGAATCACCGCAAGATTGTCGTGATAGACGGCAGGGTCGGATTTGTGGGTGGTTTCAATGTAGGAAGGGAATATCTGGGACTGGACAAAAAGAAGTTCGGTTACTGGAGGGATACCCATCTTTGTATCGAAGGGGCAGCCGTAACCTCTCTGGCCGTACGGTTTGTACTGGATTGGAATTATGCGGCAAAGGAAAATCTGTTTCAGGAGGATACCTTATTTGAGATTCCGAAGTATGAGCGGGAGGGAAGAGACCCGGTGCAGATTATTTCCAGTGGTCCGGACTCGCAGATCAAAACAATCCATGACAATTATCTGCGACTGATTCACAGCGCAAAAGATCATGTATATCTGCAGACACCGTATTTTATTCCGGATGATTCGATTCTGGATGCATTGAAGATTGCTGCCCGTTCCGGTGTGGATGTAAGGATTATGATTCCGTGCAAGCCGGATCATCCGTTTGTATACTGGGCGACGTATTCCTATATTGGTGAAATGGTGGAGGCCGGAGCAAAATGTTATGTGTATGACAACGGATTTCTGCATGCAAAGACAGTGATGGTGGATGGAACCGTAGTGTGTGTGGGAACTGCCAATATGGATTTTCGCAGCTTTGGATTGAACTTTGAAGTCAATGCAGTGGTATACAGCGAGGAGACAACGCAGAAATTGGAGCAGAGCTTTGAAAATGATATGACAAAATCTACACAGATCACGAGAAATGCGTATCACCAGAGAAGTCTTATCATCCGGGGAAAAGAGCAGTTTTCAAGATTGTTATCTCCTCTTTTGTAAGTGAAAAGAGAGAAACCGTGAAAATCTTGTGAACTCTTAGAAATGCTATATTTTTTGGGAGCAGGAATGTGTTATAATGGGCGTTGACTAATGATGTGGAAAGTGAAAGGGGAAAGTGATGAAGAAGAGAATCATTGCAGCAATTGCAGGAGTATTTCTGATTGGATCCTTAACAGGATGTTCCAGTCAGTTATCCAATGAGTATATTACGATTAAACAGTACAAGGGACTGGAAGTGCCGCAGGTGGAAGCAACTGAACTGACAGATGATCAGGTGACGAATTATGTGAATTATTTTCTTCAGGCAGATGCAACCAGAACAGAGGTGACAGACCGTGCAGCGCAGACAGGAGATACAGTCAATATTGATTATGTCGGAAAAGTAGACGGTGTGGAATTTGAGGGTGGTTCTGCCCAGGGAACAGACCTGGAGCTTGGTTCCGGTTCTTTTATCGGTGCAAACGGAGACTACCAGGGATTTGAAGACCAGATTGTCGGTCATAACAAAGGAGAGCAGTTTGACATTACGGTACAGTTCCCGGATACGTATACGAATACAGAGATGGCCGGAAAAGTCGCAGTGTTTACCATTACTTTAAATGGCATTTATACAGTAGATGTGCCGAAGCTGACAGATAAGTGGGTCAAAGAGAACAGTGTAGAAGCGACAACTGTAAAGGAATATAAAAAAGAGATCAAAGAAAAAATCGAAAACCAGCAGATGTACCAGAATCTTTTGAATGCTCTGGTGGATCAGATCGAAGTGAAAAAAGATCTTCCGAAAGATAAAGTAAAAGAGCAGAAAGAGGCGATCATAAACCAGTATGAGAGTACAGCAGAATACTATCAGATGGAGCTGGGAGATTATTTGACTCAGTACATGGGAATGACAGAAGATCAGTTTAAAGAGAAGGCACAGACAGTAGCAGAGAATACCGTGAGAAATCAGATGGCAGTAGAGCTTCTCTGTGAGAAAAAGAATTTAGAACCTACAGATAAAGAGTATGAGATCGGGCTGAAGCAGTATGCAGCACTTGCCGGATATCGTACAGATCAGATTGCGGAATATGAAGAGAAAAACGGAAAAGAAAACATCGAGCAGTCCATCATGCAGGAAAAAGCTGCCAAGTATCTGCAGAAGAGTTGTGTTCAGGTAGAGCAGGAAGACGAAACGACGAATGAAAATGCGAAAGATACACAGAACAGCACAACAGAGAACAAAGATCAGAATACCGATCAGAGTTCAGATGAGAGTTCAGATCAGAGCAGTACAGATAATGCACAGGAATAAAAAGAGAGCGCCGGAAAACAGATTTTGTTTTTCCGGTGCTTTCTGGTTGTACTGACAGGCAGAATGGTGTACAGTTGTAGTAGACGAATGAAAAGAAGCGGAGGAGTTTTATGAAATTGGAAAACGCATGCCTTTGTGTGGAAATCGCAGAAAAAGGCGCAGAACTGACAAGAATTTTTAACAAAAAGACAGGAGCAGAGATCTTGTGGAACGGAAATCCTGAATTTTGGAACCGGCATTCTCCGATCCTGTTCCCGAATGTAGGGAAGACACATGGAAATACTGTTCTGATCAAAGGAACACAGTATCCGACGTCTCAGCATGGATTTGCAAGAGACAGCCAGTTTCGTTGTGTAAAATCTGCAGCAGAGGAAGCGCAGTTTTTATTTTGTTCGAATGAAGAGACGAGAGAAGTGTATCCCTATGACTTTGAGCTGTATATCACATACCGTCTGGATGGAAAAAATATTTTTGTAGACTGGAAAGTAAAAAATCCATCAGAAGAAACGATTTATTTTACGATCGGAGCACATCCGGCATTTATGTTTGAAGGCGCAAAGGAGACGAAAGACGACTATCTTCTGTGGTTTCCGAAGATGGAAACGCTGGAATGCTGCGGGCTGAATCTGGAATGCGGAACAGGCCTGCCGGAAGAAAGCTATTCTCTGGAACTGGAGGACGGCTATCTGCAGCTTTCCGAAAAATTGTTTGAGGTGGATACACTGATCTGTGATGATTATCAGTTAAAAGAAGTATGGCTGTGCAAAAAGGATGGAAGAAAGCCATATGTGGGCGTAAAGAGTGAAGGATTTTACAGTTACGGAATCTGGTCACCGAAGAATGCGCCGTTCGTATGTCTGGAGCCATGGGCAGGCCGTTGTGATGATACCGGATTTGATAAAGATATTTCTGAAAAGAAGGGAATCAATGCGGTGCAGCCGGGAGAGGTATTTGAAAAAGGATACCAGATTTTGGTGGGATAGTGGTGCAGCATGAAAAAGACAAATGATTTTGGAAGGGATTCCGTTCCACTTTTAGTATTAAAGACATCAATTCCTTTTATGTTTGCCCAGTTCGTCAATGTGCTCTACAGTATTGTAGACCGGATCTATATCGGAAATATTCCGGTGATCGGCGGGGATTCCCTTGCCGGCGCCGGAGTATGTGCTCCGATCATTACGCTTTTGTCTTCGTTTGCTGCTCTGATCGGAATCGGAGGATCGGTTACGTTTTCGGTGAAACTGGGGGCAGGAGATAAGAAGAGCGCACAACGGATATTGGCGAATAGTTTTTCCATGCTGCTTATATTTTCCGCAGTGCTGACAGTTGTGTTTTTGATGATCAAGGATTTTTTACTGAACTGGTTCGGTGCCAGTGAAGTGACGTTTCCATATGCGAATACATATCTGACGATTTATACTCTGGGGACATTTTTTGCCCTTGTGTCTATGGGGATGAACTATTTTGTTACAGCGCAGGGATTTCCGTTTCTGGGAATGGCGACTACATTGATCGGAGCAGTGGTAAACATTGTGCTGGATCCGATTTTTATTTTTGTATTTGATATGGATATTGCAGGAGCGGCTGTTGCGACAGTCATCGCACAGCTTTCGTCCTGTATTTTTGTACTTTTGACTTTACACAGTAAGAAGATGCAGATTCCGATCCATCTTGTAAAGCCGGAGTGGGAGATTGGGAAACGAATCTGTAAGATCGGTTTTTCGCCATTTTTGATCCTTGCGACAGACAGTGTGATCATCATTGCATTGAATGCTGTACTTCAGTATTATGGCGGCGAATCTCAGGGAGATACGCTGATCACGGCAGCAACGATCGTACAGAGCTATATGCTTTTGATTACCTCTCCGATGCTTGGAATTACGGGAGGATCACAGCCTTTGATCAGTTTTAATTACGGTGCGAACAAACCGGACCGTATCCGTAAGACAGTGAAGTGGGTATTGGTTCTATGTATTACATTTACAACGGTGATGTTCCTTGTATCCAGAATTCTGCCGCAGTATTTTGTGCAGATTTTTACAGACAATGCAAGATACCGGGAACTGTCCATATGGGGAATCCAGGTGTTTACATTGATGGTGATCCCACTCAGCCTCCAGTATGTGTTTGTGGATGCGCTGACGGCGCTTGGGATGACAAGGCTTTCCCTTAGCTTGTCACTGTTTCGAAAGATTGTGTATTTTGTGATGACATGTGTCCTGCCGATCGTGTTTGCGGCGAAGAGTGCATTTTATGCAGAGCCCCTCGCGGATGGAGCGGCAGCATGTCTGACCAGTCTGGTGTTCTTTGTGATTTACAGAAAGTATCTGAAAGGAGAAGGCAGACTGGGAGAGATATGGTTGTAAAGAAGGTTGGAATATCAAAAAAATCAGAAAACAGGAGGAAAATGCAATGTTACAAACAGGAACAAAAGCTCCGGAATTTACACTTCCGGATCAGAATGGAGAGTTACACAGTTTAAAAGATTACAGAGGGAAAAGAGTTCTTTTGTATTTCTATCCAAGGGATAATACACCGGGGTGTACAAAGCAGGCTTGCGGATACAGCGAACGTTATCCGCAGTTTGAAGAAAAAGGCGTGGTAATTCTTGGAATCAGCAAAGACAGTGTTGCGTCGCATAAAAGATTTGAAGAAAAACAAGGTCTGACGATTACATTGCTTTCTGATACGGAATTAGAAGTGATTCAGGCATATGATGTCTGGAAAGAGAAAAAGAATTACGGAAAAGTATCCATGGGAGTAGTAAGAACGACCTATCTGATTGATGAAGAGGGTGTGATCATTCAGGCAAACGATAAAGTGAAGGCAGCAGAAGATCCGGAGAAGATGCTGGCGGAGATTTCATAGGGGCCGATACAGTATATTGGGATACGGGGACAATAAAATAAGGACAGATGTGCGGGCGTGTTAGAGTTAACACGTCCGTTTTGATGTATAATTCGCGGAATTTGCACGGAGAAGGGAAAGGCCGTGATGAAAAAAATTAATGAAGTAAGTCAAATTGTAGGGTATACTGTGTATATGATTGCACATAGGAGGAAATGAGAAAATGATAGAAAACAAGAATGTGAAAAAACTGGCATGGGTGGCAGTGGCACTTGTGATAATGGTCCTTTCGATGACTGTTGTTTCAAATGCGGCAAGCAATCCGGAAAACCATAAAAAAACGATAGAGGCACTGGATGAGAAGAAGGCAGATATTCTAAAACTAACAGCAACATCAGCGGCAGCATCAACAGCCATTGCGGCAATTCCCGGAGATGCGACAACACCGATAGCAAATAAGCTGACAGATTTAACATCATATTTTCTGATTATTCTGGTCGTTATATTTTTGGAAAAGTATTTGGTGACACTTACCGGATATGCAACGTTTTCTATATTGATTCCGGCAGCGTGTGTTTTGTTTGCGGCAGGAATCGGATTTAATCGAACGGTTTTGAAAATATTGGCAGCAAAAATAGCAGCATTCGGTCTTGTTATATTTATGATTATTCCATTCAGCATGAATGTTTCGGCAATGATAGAAAAAACATATGAGTCAACGATGGAAGAGACTGTAAAGGAAGCACAGGATATAACGAATGAAATTGAGAAAAATACAGATTCAGAAGGTAACATCATAGAGAAAGCATTATCGAAAATCAAAGATGGAATTTCAGGATTGTTGGAAAAAGGGGAAGAACTTTTAAATCAATTTATTGAGTTGATCGCGGTGATGTTGGTTACATCTTGTCTTATTCCAATTTTTATATTCTTGTTTATGATTTGGTTTATTCGGATGTTATTTGGAGTACAGATCAATGTGCCGAAAGGGGTATCAAAGCAGATTACTGCAAAAATGCCAGGGCGTAAAAAATGATTTAAATTGAGTGAATAAAGGAAAAGTCGGGAGAAATTCCGACTTTTTATGATGTTCTACAGTAAGCAAAAATAATAAGGTACACACAAAGGAACTTAAATTTTAGTAGAAACTTTGAGTTCCTTTTTTGAGTTCCTGGAATATTTTTTTGAATTTCTTGAATAAACTTAAAAAGTGTGTTAATATCTTAAATATAAATGGAGGAACTAAAATGACAACGGAAGAACTATTGGAAAATTTAAAATTTATTCAAAAAATGAAATGTGAAACTCAAATTCTTGAGTTGAAAAGTGCAGAAAAAGGATGCCCCAAACGTTTATATGATTCATTGTCCAGTTTTTCCAATCAAGATGAAGGTGGAGTGATTATATTCGGTGTAGATGAAGAACATGATTATAAGGAAGTTGGGGTTTATGATCCACAGGATATACAAAAGAAAATAAATGAACAATGTTTGCAGATGGAACCTGTGGTACGTCCTTTACTTACTGTGGTGGAAAAAGATGAGAAATTTTTTGTTTCAGCAGAAATACCAGGGATTGATTTGGTGGAAAGACCATGTCATTACAAAGGACAAGGCAGACTAAAAGGATCTTATACTAGAATTGGTGATAGTGATGAACCAATGACAGAATATGAAATCTATAGTTATGAGGCATTTAGAAGGAAATATCAGGATGATATTCGAGAAGTAGGAAGGGCCACCTTGGCATCCTTGAATCAGGAATCATTACAAAAATATATTGATATATTGAAGATGGGGAAACCAAATTTGGCTGCAATTGAAGACAATAGTATCTATGAATTAATGAGCATAAAACGTGATGGCAAAATTACCTTAAGTGCAACCCTGTTGTTTTCTCCGTATCCACAAGCCTATTTTCCACAGTTATGTATTACAGCAATTGTTGTGCCAGGAACAGAAATGGGTGATTTAGGAGAAGCTGGAGAACGTTTTCTTGATAATCAACGCATTGAAGGGAATATATCAGATATGTTGAATACAGCGATAAAATTTGTTAGAAAAAATATGCGAACTAAAACGATTATTAATCCAGAAAATGGAGAGAGAGAGGATCGTTCAGATTATCCTACAATTGCAATCAGGGAAGCAATTGTAAATGCATTGGTTCATAGAGACTACAGTATTCATACGGAAGGAATGCCTATTCAAATTATCATGTTTGAAGATAGAATGGAGATTCGAAACCCAGGAGGGATTTATGGAAGAATTCGAGTAGATCAGCTTGGAAAAGTACAACCGGATACAAGAAATCCAGTATTAGCATCTTCTTTGGAAGTATTAGGCATTACAGAAAATCGTTATTCTGGAATCCCGACCATCAAGAAAGAGATGAAGAAATATCATTTGCGTGAACCGGAATTTATAGATGAAAGAGGAAATTTTGTTGTTAAATTCTATAAAGAAATAGTTCAGAATGAAGTAGAAGAAGTTGGTGATGAAGAAATAAGAAATCTACTAATATTCTGCAAGACACCAAGAACAAGAAAAGAAATATGCGATTATTTAGGATTATCCTCTGTGACGTATGCGATTCAAAAAAATATAATGCCTCTGGTTGAAAGCGGGAAGATAAAGCTGAGTATACCAGATAAGCCAAAGAGTCCGAAGCAGTTGTATTACAGTGAATAAATTGCTGAAAGTACCGCATTATTCAAAAATGAATATGCGGTATTTTTCAGTTCGCAATTCAAATGTAAAATTCGTAATGAAATCGAGGTGGAGATTAAAAAAATATTGAAAATGAGTCTGTTATTTTTATTTCAAATTGGAGATGGTGAACGTAACCTCTAACACATTTTCATCTTTATAGTCTGCATCCTGGAAAGAAAAAGATTCTTTTTTCTGCAGACCTTTGATCATCGGCTCTGCTTCGCTCCACTGATTGATCAGCTCCATCTGAAGGCTGCCTTTTTCAGAGAAAACCTCATCATTTTTATTTTCTTTTACCGTGTAATCGGTTCCATTAAAACGAACCTTGTCAATTACAATCTGAGCATTGGTAAAGTCGGATTTTGTCTGATTTCCAAGTTCAACGTTACAGTCTTTTAAAGCAATGGTTGTGATGTTTGAAAGCATATCTTTATCACCTTTCAGTTTCAGAGTATAGGTGCCGCCTTTTTTGGTAATTCTTGCAGTGTTATCACTTTGAATGGTCGTCCAGTATTTACTGTCTGACACATACAGGCGGACGGACATCAGAGTGCTGTTTTGAGATGCTTTCTGACCAAAACCTTCCATAATGGCATCAATAATGACAGGCTGTGTGACTTCACATGTTGTACGATCAAATAAGCCGAATCCGTGGACACCATTGTATCCATTGTCCCAGTACATTGGAATACATCCGTTTTTACGACTCAGCTGGCACAATTGTCGGGCAAAATATGCACGGTAATATTCGTTTTCACTGTCATAGGATGTTTTGTCGATAGAGCCGTATTCACCGATGAAAACAGGGGATCCTTTGTCTGCAAATGTTGTTTTCATCAGATTTAACTGATTTTTCATGTAAGTTTCGTCACAGGTTGTACTTGTTTTGGAAGGATCATCCGCTTCGTTGCCCCATTGAGTGATCACACCGTTTTCTCCGCCACAGAAGTCCCATGGAGAGTAATAGTGAACAGAAATCATAATTCGTTGTTCTTCTTTGTCGATTGATTTGTCACGGTATTGATCCGTAGGAAGTTTAAAACCGTAGTCTCCGGCGGTATAGTCGATATTTGTGTTCCAGCCGGGAATAATCAGCCAACGCTTTGTATTGTTATCTCCTGTTTTCCGAACAGTATCAACGAATATCTGGTTGTAGTCATTAATATTTTGATAGTACTCTTTATTCGGTTCAGAATAACTGCCGTCAAATTCTTCATTCATGGACTCGAACAGTAAGTGCTCATCGTAATTTTTAAATCTTTCTGCAATTTGCTTCCATACCTTTTTATATTTTTTCTTAATCTCTGTTTGATCTTTTCCATTGCACAAAAGCCAGCTGCCATCGATGGTATTATAGCCATCTCCGTGAATGTTGATCACTGCATATAAGTCATTTTTAATGCAGTAGTCTACAACTTCCTGTACACGATCCAGCCATTTGCTGTCAATCGTATAATCTTTGTCATCGTCGATTTTGGCAAAATAGGATACAGGGATACGGATCGATTTAAAGCCTGCAGCCTTTACACTTTGAATGAGTTTTTCTGTGATTACAGGATTTCCCCAGTTTGTTTCCTCCGGAACGTTGTCAGTGACACTTTCCAGCTGATTTCCTAAATTCCAGCCAGGTCCCATTGCTTCTACTATTTGAGACTGGTTTAAATCTTCAAAAGATGTGGTGTCCTTTTTCGCTGCCTGAACAGAAAATGGAGCTGTGAAGCTTCCTGCGACAACTGTGCCAACCAGTACGGCGGCTATAAACATGGATCGTAAACGATTTTTCATAGTGCCCTCCTACATAAAAAATTTACTCTTCTTGTTATCCTTCAGATCGCGCGTGTTTGAAAAACTGGAAGAATTGTTTTTATAATATCATGGTTTTTTGGCATGTAATACTATAAAAATTGGTAAAATATTACAATAAAATTTTGAGATTTTGAAATGTGGAGAATGGGGAAAAAGTAATGACTGTAGGGGAATTCCGGTCTTTTTGTCACTCATTTTCTTGAGTTACAGATGAAAAGCAGTTAAAATGAAGGATAGGAAGGAGATGTAATAGTATGGGAAATTGCAGAAATGTAACAAATACTTTTTCGGAAGAAAGAAGACATTATTCGAATACGTATTTAGAAATATGCGAGGTATATGATGAAGCTGTAGAAGTGGGCGTATTTTCAGCAGTTGCTACAAAAGGATTATGAAGAAAATAAAGAACTATCAGGTGAATTTATAAGAATGTTTGTAGATACATATGGGCTATGCTTATCAAATGATGTACTTTTTGATGAGTCATCGTTGTTTGGTTTGTTTTAAAGATACGAGTAAAGGGAGGATAATAGAATGGCGAAGCAGGAAAAAGATTATCTTGCCATTGCTAAATAATAGGAGGTTTTGGATGAATGAAAAGAAAAAGAAAATTATGAAGTTGAGCATACCTTAGATTTTGGAACAATAATAGAAGACTTAGGGATATTGTGCCGAAAAAAACGGAGGCATGTTATGAGATTATATCATGGAAGTATATTGTAATTGATAGTATAAATCATGTGGTGGAACTTGCCTGAATTATTTACAATCGAATAGATACAGAAAAATGAAACAGGTTCAGATTAGTTGTTGTAGATATCAAAAGAAATATAGACGAATCGGAGTGTACATTCCGCATACTGTCTCTTAGCCCTGCATAGATTGTATAAACAAATTATACAGGGGTTTCCATGAAAGATTATATTGAGGAGAGGGCCGTTGAGATCGCAACTTATATAATAGAAAATAATGCGACAGTGAGGCAGACAGCGAAGCAGTTTGGGATTAGTAAGAGTACGGTGCACAAGGATGTGACAGAAAGATTACTTCAGGTTCGGCCGATACTGGCGGCAAAGGCGCGAAAAGTGTTGGATATGAATAAATCAGAGCGTCATATACGCGGTGGACTGGCTACAAAAGAAAAATATTTACACCAGCATGAAAAGAACAAGAGCTGACATAGGAATGTGTGCTATAATAAGGAAAAAAGTCAGCAGGTATGCTGAGAATAGAAAGTAAGATACAGGAGAAGCTAATTGAGACAAGGAAAAAACGGGCAAATACGAGGCACCCTGAAACGCAGATTAATGACAAATTTTCTTTTGACAGCATTGATTCCGGTTTTGATCTTTGCAATTATCTCGCAGATCAATATACAGAAGCGGTTAAAAGAAAATCTATCAGACCGAATAAAGAGTAATCTGGATACTGCAGAAAAAAATCTGGAGATGGTTCTGGATAAGTACGAGACAATTTTATATGATTTCAGCACGGATGAAGATGTTCTGGAAATTGTGAGAGAATTGAACGAGAGCCGGGGGGATCGTGAGAGTAACAGCACCAGTCTCAGGAAAAAACTGAGTCATATTTGCAATCAGTTTACCGGAGTGGAAGGGATCACGATACAGTTAAAGACGGGAGAGATCATATATTATGAGAGTCTTTCGTCATTTTCTGGAAGTGAGACGTGGGCAGATAAGGTTGAGATTCCGAAAATAGAACGGGGAGCTGTTTATTTCGGAGATGGAAAGCCAGTGAAGATTGCTGACAAGAATCATTACATGTTTTATATTGCAAGAAATATTACGGACTATCGTATTATCGAGAATTTTCAGGGAACGGTCGTATTAAGTGTCAATGAGGAGAGAATTCGCGGAGCAATTGCATCGGATATTGGTTCCAGAGAATATCTGCTGAGCGACGATGTGATTGTGAGTGCGCCTGATCCAAAGAAGATCGGGAAGAAGCTCAGTGAGATACAGGATTCCGGAAATTACCAGTATACGACAGCAGATCATGAAATCAGCGGATTTGCAATCTGCAATGAGCAGCCACTTGCGTATTACTGGAAAATGTCCGTCAGTCAATGGATTTATCTGTTTATCATTATCAGCATGACGATCGTGATCATGTTCATATTGCTTCATTTTTTCAGCAGACCATACATTCAGGCGGTAGAATCAATTACCGGCGTAATGAGTTGTGTAGAACAGGGTGAGTTTGATCATCAGGTGAGAGTGAACCCGCATCTGCCTATGGAGATACAACAGATCAGTTCAGGATTTAATGAGATGGTTGCACATCTGGAGATGTTGATCGCAAAAGTAAAACAGGCGGTTCTGGATCAGAAGAATGCAGAATTGTCAGCACTGGAGGCGCAGATCGATCCTCATTTTCTCTATAATACGCTGGATACGATCAACTGGAAAGCAATCGAAAATGAGCAGTATGAGATCAGTGGAATGGTTGGCGCACTTGCGGACATTCTGCGTTATACAGTGAAAAATGCAGGAGGAACGGCGAGTATCAGCGAAGAAATTGCCTGGCTGAAGCAATATATTATGCTGCAGAGTGCAAAATTCGGAAAGCGTCTGGATGTAAAGATTCATATGCCGGAAGATGTGAAGGAATGCAGAATCCACAAATTGCTTTTACAGCCGTTTGTGGAAAATACGATCAAATATGCATTCGCAGATCAGGAAACGTGTGCTTTGAATATCCGCATGAAGAAAAGCGGAGAACAGCTGCATATTCTGATTCAGGACAATGGCCAGGGAATGGATCCGGACATGGTAGCCAAACTTAATCAGGACGAGTGCGAGATGGAAGGACATCTTGGAATTGCAAATGTAAGAAAGCGCCTGAAATTGTATTATGGGGGACAGGCAGCATTATATTTTGAAAGTGAAGTTGGAAACTATACAAAAGTACACTTATTTATACCGATAGAGGAGGAAACTACATGCGTATTGTAGTGGTTGAGGATGAAGCGCCGATTCGTGAAGGAATGGCAAAGCTTCTAAGCAAGATCAATCCGGAATATGAGCTGGTAGGAAAAGCGGCGGATGGGGAAGCCGGCTATCAGCTGATTCGTGAACTGAATCCGGATCTGGTCATTATGGATATTCGGATGCCCAAAATGGATGGGATTGCCATGATGAAGAAATTGCGGGAGGAAAATATAAAATGTAAAGCCATTATCCTTTCGGCATATTCGGAATTTCAGTATGCCCAAAAGGCGATTGAACTCAAAGCAGACAGCTATCTGCTGAAGCCGATTAAGATTCCGGAATTGAAAAGTGCCTTAAAACAGGCAGAGAGAGAAATCTCAGAGGATCAGGGGACAGAGCAGATTTTTTCCGTGGAAAATATTATGTTGGCCTGTATGCATGGTCAGGTGCGCCAGAATTCACAATTAAATAAAACAATGCAGCAAAAATACGGTGTTTCTCTGGAAGAACCGGCAGAACTTTTTGGTGTGTGGCTAGGGGACAGTTACAGAAAACAGAAGTCGTTGACCAGGCAGATTTTGGAAACGGTGGGGGATCACGCTATACATTATAAGTCCTGCATTTTGGAATCCGACAGCTGGCAGCTGTTGACGATGGTGATTTATCAGGTGAAAGACGGAGCGTCCCAGAAAGAGCGATTTGAAAAGTCCGTTGTCCCAATGGTTTGCAGTCAGCTGGAAACTCCGGTGGTCTGCTTCTGGAAAACGGTAGAACGGCTGTTGGATATGCCGTCTGCATTGCAGGAAATCCGTGTACAGAGAGAATGGAATCTGATGTTTCCGAAAGGAACACTGATCACCAACGAGTTGATCGAGCAGCAGCATCCGGTACCGTTAAAATATCCTGTGGAATTGGAAGAAAAGGCAAAACAGGCGGTTTTACAGGAGAACAAAGAGGAATTAAAAAAATGTTTCTGGAAACTGGCGAACTGCTATCAGGAAGAGTTTCATACACCGGCAGATATCAAACAGGCGATCATTCATTTGAGCTTAGCTGTATTCGGAATCTATAAGGCAAAAGCTTCGGTTGAACTGGATCTGGAAGTGCAGAATATCCTGCAGGAAATTACAGTAGCAGTGAGCTGGAACCAGCTGGAAGCTGCATTGAAAGCCTTTTTCGGTTTGTTTGAGTTTGAGACGGAAGAGGAAGGCGGGGAGACAAGTGTTCTGGTAAAACAGGCGAAAAAGCTGATCCGCAAATATTATGATCAGGGGATTACGCTGGAGGAGATTGCGAATAAGCTTTATGTATCGGAAGAATATTTGAGCGCACAGTTTAAAAAAGAAACCGGAAGTACTTTTACCGAGACGATCCGCAAATACAGGATAGAGAAGGTAAAGGAACTGCTTTTAAATACACATTTGAAACTGAATCAGATTGCGGAGCTTGCCGGATATTCAGATCCGAAATATATGAGTAAGGTATTTAAAGAGGAAGTTGGGATGCTTCCAAATGACTTCAGGAAATCGGTTCATTAAAAAAATCTCCCTTTTTAAGATATTTCACCCTGTTTCTTTTGAAAGAATGTGATAACCTCGTAAGGGTAAAACATGGAAGGCATCATAGGAAGACATCAGTATAGATAGAAGAGGAGTATTCATGATGAGTGAAATGTTAGTTAGCTTTAAAAACCCCGAGGAAATTCTAAATTTTGTAAATACAGTGGCAAAGTATCCATATGATATGGATATGAAGAGAGGAAGATTTGTGGTAGATGCAAAATCTATTTTAGGAATCATGAATCTCGGGCTGAACAACGTGATATCACTGCAGGTTTACGGTGATCATTGCGAAGAACTGAAAAAGGAAATCTCCCGTTACGCTGCCTAACGGCAGCCCTCCTAAATATGATGTTAGATGAAAATCTGACTCCAAATTCCCCAAACTAAGCAAACCTAAGGGAGAGAATTCCAAAGGCCGATGTACGAAAGTGCATTGGCCTTTTCAGTATACAAAGAAATAGAAAATAGAAGAAATGAGGATAGAGAAATATTTTTCAACACTTTTGTCCGGTTATCCGTCTTATAAGTGAAAGGCAAAAGAAAGGATCGCAAGGTATGATAGAGGAACTGTATAAGAAATATTATGAGGAATTGATCAATTGGTGCCATAGTATGACAGGAAACCTGTATACCGCGGAGGAACTGGTGCATGAAGCTTTCTTGCGCGCAATGCTTCATGAGGATACCTTATCCACACTGAAAGAACAGCAAAGTCGCTCATGGTTATATCGAACTGTTAAAAATTTATATGTAGATCGGCTCAGACATGGCAAGAAGGAAATCATCTCGGATGAGTTTTCGCAGCTACAAATAGATTCTGAAGAACTGGTTCGATTAGAATGGGAGAAGCTGCTGGAAACTTTACCGGATCTGGAAGGAGTAATTTTTTCGTTACGTTACCTGGAAGGGTATAATTCCAAACAAATTGGAGATATCCTTTTGCTTTCACCAGGAACGGTCCGATCCAAACTTTCTTCTGCACGTCAACATTTAAAAAGAATTTTAGGAGGGAACAAATATGTTTGATAAGAAAAACTATGTATTAAATTGTGATATCTGTGATGCCAGAAAAATGAAAGAAGAAGATTACAACAACTATAAAAACATGATAATCAATGCAGATATTGTTATCGTCAGTACTTCCAGTAAAAGTATTTTAAATCGTCTTCCTGTCACGATAAATCAAGATTATACAATAGAAATTGCAGATGATGTTGAGACAGAGTTAAAAGTAATCAATGGATCGTATGAAATAACAGATTCTATGGTTGTTCAGGAACATACATTGTTAATCGTAAATGGAGCCCTCAATATACATTCAGGTACAAAAGAAATTTTAGAGAAATATGAGAAAATTCATGTGAACGGTTCTGTTCGATGTGCGGAAAGTATTTCGGGTTATCTGACAAAATTATCCGCAAGTAATTCCGTTTCGATCTATCCGGATGACTGTATGATATTAAATGACACATTCATTGTAGATAAATATTTCCCTTTGAGAGCAAAAGAAGGCAACAAATATTATGTAAAAGACAAAGTAATTCTTCAGGATAAATCGGTAGATATGCAAAAGCTAGTCGAAAAAAATGTCCGATTTGTTACAGAACAGTTGATCATTCCGGAAGAAATGGTGGAATCGTGTATCGAATTATTTGATGAGAAAGTGGATTTTGTCGTCATCCCTGCAGGAATGACATTGCATTATGGCGATGCCGTTTTAAATGAAGAATTACTGAAGAAAGAGGGAGACAGCATCTATGTGTACGGAAATCTAAAAGTACCGGAAGATGTCAAATTAGATACATTAGATGAGTGGATTTCAAAACTCATGGTAAAGGAAACGGTAGTTTTGATGAAAAATCAAGAAGCGTCATTTAAAAAGTTAAATGTGGACTATCAGAGACTTGAATTTGAATGGGAGGGCAGAATCATTGAAAATAAGCCTAATATTAGCATAGATAAAATATTGCTTGAAAATTCTTCAGATCAAGTTCTTGTAAGAAATATAGCTACTGTAAAGATTGCACAAGATGTAACGCCGGAGTTGATATTAAATTACCTCAGGATTCAAAACTGTGCACAGGTATTGTGTAATGAAGAACAGAAAAGTGTGATTGCAGCCATTTCGCAAAATGTAGCACAAATTGGAGAAGCTGATGGAGAAGAGCTGCCTGGTAAGAATATCGGAATTCAGGATCTGCTCTTTGCGAAAGTGATCAATGCAGACAGCTATATCCTTTGATCAGACAGATTAGAATTAGAGTATTTGGAAGTAAAACTGGTGAAACTACAAGAAAAGAAACTTGTAAATTCAGAAGTGCTACATTATAATAAAAATACTAGGATAAACATTAGGAGGAAACATTTGTGAAAAACGAATTAGTAATCGTACTCGATTTTGGCGGGCAGTACAATCAGCTGGTTGCAAGACGCGTTCGAGAATGCAATGTATATTGTGAGATTTATTCTTACAAAACAGACCTTCAGAAGATCAAGGATATGAATCCAAAAGGAATCATTCTGACAGGTGGTCCGAACAGTTGCTATGAGGCAGACTCCCCGAACTATACAAAAGAATTGTTTGAACTTGGAATCCCGGTATTGGGACTGTGTTATGGAGCCCAGCTGATGATGCATGTACTTGGTGGTGAAGTAAAACGTGCAGATGTCAGAGAATATGGAAAAACTGAGGTGTTGATCGATAAAGCCTCTTCAAAAGTATTTGAAGGCGTGTCAGCATCTACAATCTGCTGGATGAGTCATTTTGATTATATTGCGCAGATCGCACCGGGATTTGAGATTACAGCACATACGGCAGACTGTCCGGTAGCAGCCGCAGAGAATGCAGAAAAACAGCTGTATGCGATCCAGTTCCATCCGGAAGTACTTCATACAGTACAGGGAAAAGAGATGCTCAGCAATTTCGTGAGAAATGTGTGCGGATGTGCCGGCGACTGGAAGATGGATGAGTTTGTAGAAAACTCAATCAAAGAGATTCGTGCAAAAGTAGGCGACGGAAAAGTATTGTGTGCACTTTCCGGCGGTGTGGATTCTTCCGTGGCAGCAGTTATGCTTTCCAAGGCAATCGGAAACCAGCTTACCTGTGTATTCGTAGACCATGGACTTCTTCGTAAAAACGAGGGAGATGAGGTAGAAGCAATCTTCGGACCGGAAGGTGACTATGACCTGAACTTTATCCGGGTGAACGCACAGCAGAGATTTTATGAGAAACTTGCAGGAGTGACAGAGCCGGAGCAGAAGAGAAAAATCATCGGAGAAGAATTCATCCGTGTATTCGAGGAAGAAGCGAAAAAGATTGGAACGGTTGATTTCCTGGTACAGGGAACCATTTATCCGGACGTAGTAGAAAGTGGTCTCGGCGGTGAATCCGCAGTGATTAAGTCTCACCATAACGTAGGAGGACTCCCGGATTACGTAGATTTCAAAGAAATTATTGAGCCGCTTCGTGATTTGTTCAAGGATGAAGTAAGAAAAGCAGGTCTGGAGCTCGGACTTCCGGAGCGTCTGGTGTTCAGACAGCCGTTCCCGGGACCGGGACTTGGAATCCGTATTATCGGAGAAGTAACAGAAGAAAAAGTAAAGATCGTTCAGGATGCAGATGCGATTTACCGTGAAGAAATGGATGCAGCAGGCATGAACAAGACAGTAGGACAGTATTTTGCTGCATTGACAAACATGAGAAGCGTTGGAGTTATGGGTGATGAAAGAACCTATGATTACGCAGTTGCACTTCGTGCAGTCAATACGATTGACTTTATGACAGCAGAGTCAGCAGAGATCCCATGGGAAGTACTGCATAAGGTAACAAGCAGAATTGTCAATGAAGTAAATCATGTGAATCGCGTAGTGTATGATCTGACGGGAAAACCACCTGGAACAATAGAGTTTGAGTAGCGGACTAAATTGCGAAAAAGCCCATAAATAAAGGCTTTGCAGGCAGTCGAAAAGACCAAATGGAGTGCAAATGGAGTTTAAAAAATATTTTTTTCTCTTGTTTATATTCCAAATTCACCTGCAAATTTCGTGAAATCAGTTATTCTCATAAAATATAATTAGAGTAAATAAGAAGAACAGTTTGTTTTGATTGAAGTGATTTTCGTCAAGGCAGACTGTTTTTTTTGTTGCCCGCATTTAGAAAAAAGATACCAAAGAAAGGATCTTTATTTTCGATGAGCTAAACTCCATGACACAGTAACCACACTGATGGAGAATTAAAAAACAAAAAAATTTGATAAATTTCGGAAAAGGATGTCCGATTTTGTATCTGCCAGTACAGAGTATATGAAGAGATAAATATTCAAAACACAGGAGGTACTGATTATGCAGAACAAATTATTTTTAAAGGCAGCCGATATATGTGAACTTCTGGAAGTAAAACAGACATCGGCTTATGAGATCATCGGAAATCTGAACAAGGAGCTAGAAGAACAGGGATATCTGACGCTTAGAGGAAAAGTTCCGACAAAGTATTTTGTGAAGCGTTTCTACGGAGTAGAAGATACTTGTGAGATTCCACAGGAAAAGGGAAAGGAATGGTTTCATGCGTAAAAGAAAAATGTATTTATCAGTGGAAGACATTGCAGAACTCTTTGGATTATCAGTTTCATTTGCTTACCGGGTGGTGGAAAGAATGAATGCTGATCTGGCAAGTAAGAACTATTATGTGATTCTCGGTCGGGTACCAACCCGTTATGTAGAGGACAAGATCTATGGTCTGGAACATGTTGAGCAGTATTTGAAGGAGGATAAAGCGGTATGAGTATGATGCAGGAAAAAATGTATATGGATGTGGATGATGTGTGTGCAATTCTTGGAGTTTCAAAAACTTATGCATATAGTCTGATGCGAGAATACAACAAAGAATTGAAGGCAAAAGGCTATATTGTAGTAGCTGGAAAAATCTCTACGAAATTCCTGGCAGAAAAGATTTATGGCATGAAAGTTGAGGATTAGTAATGGGGGTTTACAAAGAAGGAAAAAACTGGAAAGTACAGGTGTATTACAAAGACTGGCAGGGAAACCGAAAAAGAAAACAGAAAAGAGGATTCAGGACCAAGGGTGAAGCTAAGGAATGGGAAAGAGATTTTCTGCAACAGCAGAGCCAGGGTGTGGATATTGAATTTGGAAATTTTCTGGAGATTTATTACAAAGATATGGATGTCCGTCTCAGAGAAAACACTATGTACACGAAGCGATATATCATCGACCTGAAAATCAAGCCTTATTTTGAAAAGAAGATTCTCAGTGAAATTACGGTGGCAGATGTCCGTGCATGGCAGAATGAGTTGCTGACGTATAAGGATAAGAATGGAAAAGGATATTCTCCTACTTATCTGAAAACAGTGAACTGCCAGCTGACTGCAATTTTCAATTATGCTATGCGATATTATAACCTGCAGGATAATCCCTGCAGGAAGGCAGGAGCGATAGGCAAGAGCAAAGGCAAACCGAAGAATTTTTGGATGCAGGAAGAGTTCAATGATTTTCTGGAGACAGTAAGTGATAAACCGGAGACAAGAATGGCGTTTCTTCTGTTGTACTGGACCGGAATGCGTATCGGTGAATTGCTTGCCCTTACTTATAATGACATCAATCTTGAAGAGAAGACCATATCAATCAATAAATCTTATCAGAGATTGAAAGGAAAGGACATGATTACACAGCCGAAAACTCCAAAGAGTATCCGTGTGATTACAATGCCGGATTTTCTTGCCGAGGAATTCCGGGAGTATTGCAGTCATTTGTATGGAATTATGAAAAAGGAAAGACTTTTTCGGTTTACCAAATCGCATATGGAACATTGTATGGCTACCGGAATCGAGCGGTCTGGTGTAAAGCGGATACGACTTCATGATCTCCGCCATTCCCATGCCAGTATGCTGGTTGATATGGGGGTGGCTCCATTGGAGATTGCAGAACGCCTTGGACATGAAAAGGTGGAAACCACGTTGAACACTTATTCACATCTGTATCCGTCTACACAGAGTAAATTAGCAGGTTTGCTAGATAAGAAACATGAGGAAGAGGAGGAATAAGCGATGGCTGGTGACAGACATGGAAAACACAACACAACAACCATTTCTTTTCGTGTAAATTCTTATGAAAAGGCAACGATAGAGGAAAGGGTTAAGGCAAGTGGAATGAAGAAGCAGGACTATATTGTCAGGTCATGTATTTACAATCATGTATGCGTGGTTGGAAAGCGGGAAAATATTGAAATTCTCCGGTCAGAGATGAAAGAAATGAATCTTGTATTAGAGGACGTGGCAACAGACCTGCAATCTGAGAAACCGACAATATCAGAGGATGGATTGGATAGCATGATGGAACGTTATCGGGCATTCCTGGATGCAGTATTATGGATGCTGAAAGGTTCCAGCTATTTATGGGAGGACAAAGAGAATGGAAGAGAAAGTAAATAAAGCGGGCAAGGTACTGGCATTGTGTTCACAGAAAGGTGGCGTTGGCAAGACAACAAGTTGTGTGAATCTGGCAGTCGGACTTGCAAAAGCAGGGAAGAAAGTCCTTGTGATTGACAATGATCCGCAGGGAAGTATGACTGCAAGTCTGGGATACCAAAATCCAGACGAATTATCAGTTACGCTTGCAACGATTCTGGCTCGGATTGTAGAGGATGAACCTTTTGAGGATACATTTGGAATTTTGCATCACGAGGAGGGGATTGATCTGCTTCCGGCTAATATTGAGCTTTCCGGTATGGAGGTATCCCTTGTGAATATTATGAGCAGAGAACTGGTGTTAAAACAATATATTGAGTGTATGAGAAACAAGTATGACTATATCTTGATTGACTGTATGCCGTCACTGGGGATGCTGACCATCAATGCTCTTGCCAGTGCAGATGCAGTAATCATTCCAGTGCAGGCAGCTTATCTTCCGGTAAAAGGACTGGAACAGCTGATCCGGACAATCGGAAAAGTGCGGAGACAGTTAAACAGACAGTTGAAAATTGGTGGGATTCTGATAACTATGGTGGATAACAGAACTAATTATGCGAGAGATATATCAGAGCTGATTTTTGATACATATGGAAGCCAGATAAAGATTTTTCCACAAAGTATTCCGTTTTCAGTGCGTGCTGCAGAAATCAGTGCAGAAGGAATCAGTATTTTTCGGCACGATCCAAAAGGAAAGGTGGCAGATGCGTACTGGCAGATGACACAGGAGGTGCTTTCGGATGAAAGGTAGAAGTGCATCGAAGATAAAGCTGACATCGTATGACGAACTGCTGGGCGGTGCAGAAGTGACGAACGACATTCGACTGGTTCCCATTGGAGAACTGCATTCTTTTATAAATCATCCGTTTCGTGTAAATGATGATGAAGCAATGGAGGAACTGGTAGAGAGTGTGAAGCAGGAGGGAATCCTTACTGCGTTGCTGGTTCGACCAATGAAAAAAGGGGGATATGAGATTATTGCTGGTCACAGAAGAAAACATGCTGCACAGTTGGCAGGTTTGGAACAGGTGCCGGTCATTATCAGAGAGATGGATCAGGACACTGCTGTCCGTGCGATGGTAGATAGCAACCTGCAAAGGCCCAACATTTTGCCCAGTGAAAAAGCTTTTGCCTATCGAATGAAAATGGAAGCAATGAACCATCAGGGAGCTACTGGTGGTGTCAGTGCCAAAGATGTTGGAAAAGGCGGAAATGACAGTGCAAGACAGGTGTATCGGTTTATTCGGCTCACATATCTGATGAATACACTGTTAAAAGCTGTGGATCAGGGAACAATCGGCCTGCAGGTTGGAGTAGAGTTGTCATATCTGGCAATTTTAGAGCAGGAAATGGTGGAAGAAGTGCATGACAGTACAGGAAAATATCCAAGTCTTGAACAAGCAAAAAAGATTAGGAAACATCGAGAAGAAAAAACGCTGACAAAAGAGATTGTACGGCTCCTGGTAATAGGAGAGCATAAACAAAGAACAACGGTAACATTTAAACAGGATGAAATAAAAAAATACTTTCCTCCGGATTATGACGAACAGAAGATGCGAAGTGTTATCTGTCAGCTTCTGGAGGAATGGAGTAATCAGAATCATTGATAAGTACGAAGGGAGGGATGCGTCATGAGTATAAGAGCAACATTCCATTATTTTCAGGGAATGGAGTGCGATATGTACAGTTTTTATCGTATTCCAAAGCTGCTGTTTACAAGTGAATATTTTAAGAATCTCTCCTGTGAAGCAAAGGTGCTGTACGGACTGATGTTGGACCGGATGTCACTGTCTATCAAAAATCGGTGGTTTGATGAAGAGGACAGGGCATATATTTTCTTTTCGGTGGAAGAGATTATGGAGATGCTGAACTGTGGCAGAAATAAAGCTGTGAATTGTCTGAAAGAGCTGGATCAGGAAAAAGGGATTGGATTGATTGAAAAAAAGCGAATCGGACTCGGAAAAACGAATGTGATTTACGTGAAAAATTTCAGCTTGCAGGAATATCCGGATGAACCGGCAACTCTGGAAGCAGAAGAAACATCAGAAAATCTGGTGGAAAAACCGGAAGAATATGTGGAAAAAGAGCTGGAAAAGCCCGTAGATACACAGAAGTTTAAAAAACAAACTTCAGGAAGTTTGAAAAATAAACTTCAAGAAGTTTCAAAAGCAAACTTCAAGGAGTTTGAAAAACAAACTTCAGGAAGTTTAGAAAACAAACTTCAAGAAGTTTCAAAAACAAACTGTAATAATACTGAATATAACAATACTGAATCTAGTAAGACTGAACCTTATCTATCCATCCAAGAGCAGGATATGGATAAGATACGGGAGAGGTCTGTCTACCGTCAGATCATCCACGACAATATTGAATATGACATTCTCTGCCAAAGTTACAGAGCAGACAGTGTAGAAGAACTTGTCGAACTGATGCTGGATGCAATCTGTTCAACTAAACCATATCAACAGATCAATGGGGAAGCTGTGCCTACCCAGGTAGTGAAGAGTCGGTTGCTGAAAGTGGGGTATGAACATATCCAGTATGTATTTTTTAGCCTTGATCGGAGTACAAGTAAGGTGAAGAATATCCGGCAGTATATGCTGACCGTATTGTATAACGCTCCGGTGACGATCAATCAGTTTTATGATGCAGAGGTTCGGCACGATATGTACTGGGGAAATGATATCCCGGATGGATAAAAACTTTGTGCCCACTGGGCACGAAGTTGTAAAAGAGAGTGCAGGTCTGTCGGACAGATATGGTAAAATAACCTTGTGCCCACTGGGCACAAAGTGAGGAGGAAATTATCATGGTGAAGTTTTTAATAAAATTGCCTTTTAGAGTCATAGCGGTTCCGGTTTGGCTGGTACTTGCTGCTGTAAATATTGTGCTGGTATTCCTGGTAGGATTATCTGCCGGATTCTGCTATCTGATAGCCGGAATCTCTGTTGTGACAGAAGTCTTGAGTATTGGGTTTGGAATCAGCACGGACTGGACAACGAAATCAACGATCATTACGACAATATTTTTTATTCTTCTCCCACATATCGGTATGGGAATTGTTGCGGTGATTGAGGTTGTGAAATGTGGATTACAGGAGTTTATCCTTGGATAATGGTGGAAAATTTTTGAGGATGCTATGCATAGAAAGGCAAAATAGACGATGGAAGAATTATATAAAGTGATGGACGATTTACTGGATGTGGAATTTCAGATGAAATCAGGGATAGATCTACTGAAAGAGCTGGAGGAGTTTTATATGCTGGAAAAAGAAACCGAAGAATCGGAAGCAAGAAAAGTAGCTGTGCTGATGAAAGGGTATCTGCAATCCATGAAATCAAATCTACGTGAAATCATCCGTTATATTGATGATACGACACTTGAAAAATCAAATAATGAAAAGAAAGAAAAACAGGAATCTTCGGGTGCAGTGTCAGAAGAAGTGCAAGAATTTGTCAATCTGACTATTGGGGAGCATATGGGAAAAGCATATTCGGAATGGAAGTTAAAACAGGATAAGGAGCCAGTAAGTGAGATTGAAAAGAAATACCAGAGATTACTGGAAACATTATCCCCGGAACAGGAAGAAGTGATTACGGAATACTGTAATGCAATTTTCAGTAGTGGCGCAGATACAGAAGAGTTTTTCTACCGGCTGGGACTAAAAGATGGACTGAATCTGAAAAGTACTGTAAAATCTGTATTAGAAATGTTGTCGGGAAATATTCTTGCTTCAGGAGAACTAGATGAGACTTCTGTCGGTTTTTCCGACAGAAGTACAGGGGAAGAAACCTAAAAATTTATAATTTGGATATGATTTCATAAATATTTTGCAGTTAGTTCTTTGATCTGCATGGTTATGGGGTGCTGTGCCTGGAGAATAGTTTCCCAAAGTGAGAATGTTGTAGATATAAGGAAAACATACTATGGTATATACAGTGTGTAAAGAGGAACAAAGAAAAAATAGAAAGCGTGGTCAAGCAGAAAAAATGAAGTACGAACATATCACAGAGGGTCGTTTCATAGACCGTCCCAATCGGTTTATTGCACATGTGGAGATCAATGGGCAGGTGGAAACGGTTCATGTAAAGAATACAGGCAGGTGCAGGGAACTTTTGGTCCCGGGTACATTAAAGCTTGTTTTTACTAAATAGTATTCTCTGTAATATAAAAGATATTGCAGAATACTTCTTATAAATGTAAAATTCCGCATGGATTTGCTTTTCCACACAAAAAGTAAAATTTTGACTTTTATAGATATTAATTTACAATTCTATCCACTATTTTGAAAGATTCCCTAGAGTACTCTTGATAAAATACCTGCAGTAAATGAACTTTTGCAGAAAGGAGAGCATGCTTTATGGAACTTCAGAAATACGAACAGGAGCATCTGGATATACTTCGGCCGCTTCTTCCTGAGTGTACAGTACTTCTCAAAAAGAACGGCGATTTCCCCCTTGGCAAGCCGGGAAAGATTGCACTGTATGGTAACGGTGTGCGTAAGACAGTAAAAGGAGGAACTGGGTCTGGAGAGGTGAATTCCCGATTCTTTGAGACAGTAGAGGATGGATTTCAGAAAGCAGGATTTGAAATCGTTTCCAGAGACTGGCTTGATGCCTATGACAAAATATATGACAAAGCGCAGGCTGCTTTCACAGAAGAAATCCGAAGAAGGGCGCAGGAGCATCATACACATCCCGTAATCGAAGGGATGGGAGCTGTCATGCCGGAGCCGGAATATGATTTGCCACTGAATGTAAAAGGTGAGACAGCCATTTATGTCCTTGCAAGGATATCAGGAGAGGGAAATGACAGGGAAGCGAGGGAAGGCGATATTTTCTTGACAGAAAGCGAGAGACGGACAATCCTTGAGCTGAAACGGCAGTACAGAAGGTTTATGCTGGTTCTGAATGTAGGAGGCCCGGTAGATCTTTCACCTGTCATGGAAGTGGAGAATATCCTGATTCTGTCGCAGCTTGGAGTGCAGACAGGAAGCGCTCTTGCGGATCTTGTTCTTGGGAAAACATATCCCTCCGGCAAATTGACGACTACATGGACAAAATGGAAGGATTATCCGGATTTTGCGTCATTTGGAGAACAGGATGATACCCGGTATCAGGAAGGAATTTATGTGGGATACCGCTATTTTGACAGCGTGGGGAAAGAGGTACTGTTTTCGTTTGGATACGGTGTGTCTTATACGAATTTTGAAGTCCGTTTTAAGGGTCTGAAACTGGATAAAATGACTGCCGAAATAAGCGCAGAAGTGGAAAATACAGGTGATTTCTGTGGAAAAGAGGTTGTACAGTTATACGTCTCTGCGCCGGAAGGAAAGCTGGATCAGCCTTATCAGACCCTTGCTGCATGGAAGAAGACAGACGAATTAAAACCGGGGGAGAAACAGACAGTTGAACTTTCATTCTTACTGACGGATCTGGCATCTTACGACGAAGAACAGGCGGCATGGATTCTGGAACAAGGGGAATATACCCTCCGAATGGGAAACAGCAGCAGAGATACGGAAGTCTGCGGTGTCATATCAGTACCAGAAACTTTGGTTATAAAATCAGTAAAAAACTGTTTTGGAAAACCGGATTTCACAGACTGGAAGCCGGAAAGAAAGAGAAAGGACGGAGTAGGAAAAAAGATACAATCTTTGGAAGCAGATATTTCCGGCGTGGATATAGTGAAAGTAGTCTATGGGCATAAAGATGAGCCAATGCCGGGGATGGAGGGATTTTCCGATGAAGAACTGATTAGCCTGAATGTGGGTGCTTTCGTTGCAGGAGGCGGGGTGACAGGCATCATCGGTAATGCTTCTATGTCGGTTGCAGGCGCGGCAGGCGAGACAGCAAAAGTGGGAGAAATCCCCGTGATCGTTATGGCAGACGGACCGGCAGGACTGCGGCTTTCTCAAAGGTGCTTCCGGGATGAGAATGGAATACATAGTCTGGGGAGTACAATGCCGGAGACAATGCAGAATCTCCTGACCGAGGATGAGCGCGCATATATGAACAGCATGATTCCGCAGCCCGGAGAGGACAGTGAGATCTTTGAGCAGTATGCGACGGCAATTCCCATCGGCACCGCGATCGCCCAAAGCTGGAATCCATTGCTTGCAGAACGCTGCGGGGATATCGTAGGAAGCGAAATGGAGCGGTTTGGCATTCATCTGTGGCTGGCTCCAGCTCTTAACACCCATCGATCCATACGATGCGGCAGGAATTATGAATATTTTTCAGAAGACCCGCTGATAAGCGGCGTATTCGCGGCAGCACTTACGAAAGGGGTGCAGAGCCATCCCGGATGTGGGGTTACCATCAAGCATTTTGCGGCGAATAATCAGGAGACAAATCGGTATAACAATAACAGTATAGTCAGTGAACGTGCGCTGAGGGAAATCTATCTAAAAGGGTTTGAAATCTGTGTTCGTCTGGCACAGCCTAAAGCCCTGATGACATCTTATAATCTGTTAAACGGGAAGCATACCTCTGAGCATAGAGAACTTCTTGAGGATGTGCTCCGCTGTGAATTTGAATTTGACGGCATTGTAATGACAGACTGGGTAACATCTTCTGATATATTAAGTGCTGATGCGAAATATCCTGCACCCGAGGCATACAAGGTGGCTCTCGCAGGAAATGATCTTTTTATGCCGGGAAGCCAGCAGGAAATTGATAACCTTACGGCAGCTCTCAAGAACGGTCATATTACAAGAGAGGAATTGATAAAAAATGCCACCCGGATCTGCCGGATGGCTGTGGAACTCGCAAGCGCTTCAGTTTGACCGGCCTTTTGTCTGTTTCCGGTACTGGAGCGGTGTGACACCGTATTGCTTTTTGAATACATTCTGAAAATAGGACTGGCTGGAAAAGCAGAGATAGCTGCTGATTTCAGCCAGACTTTTTTCACTGTAGGTCAGAAGACTTTTTGCTTCTTCCAGCTTGCAGCGCATAATGTAAGCGCCTATCCGGATGCCGAGTTCACCTTTAAAGTGTTTCATCATATAAGAGGCACTGCGCCCTGTATGTGCGGCGGCAGCTTCTACAGAGATAGGCTCATTTGTGTGGTTCCGGATATAGGTCATACATTGATAGACATCCGGGGAGATACCTTCCGGGATGCGTGTTTCTCCGGCACGCTGACAGAAATCCAGAAGCATGACATACTGGAGCTGATTGATTTTCTCAATTGTGCGCAGCTGTTCACACTCTTGAATGTAATAGTCTATGAGCTGGTATATTTTTTCGATATCCACACCGCCCGGGATTGCACCCATGATACCGGCTTTTACTACAGCGCTGATAAAGAGGTTTTTGGCATGCCGCAAGGGTGTGCCTGCCATCTTCCCTTCCTTGAGGGGAGCACGGGTGGCAGAGAGAAATTTCTTCAGGGCGTCTGTATTCCCATTCTTGATTATCTGATACAATTCCAGTTCAAAATAGTAGGTGTTATGAACATTTCCTTCTTCCTTATCTTCTACCATTTGATCCGTCTGTTGGTTAAAGCGCTCCAGTGTGAGCTTGTCATTTTCCAGAAAGAGCTGTTCTGCGGGGACAGTCTTGTGGTTGATGCACTGATGGAGAAATACCAGATAATTGGCAAACTGTGCCTGACCAAGCAGGGGGATTGCATAGAGCAATTCTGCGTACTGTTCCCTGTTTTCTAAAGAGACTCCACTCTCTCTGGAGGAATAGCGAATTAGTTCTTCGGTGACAGGAACGTTGAATACCGGGCCGAGAATCAGATTATAGTCGGTATTCTCGATTAAAAGGCGTCCGTAGCCGATATCCGGAGAATCACTGCAAAAGATCGGATTATGATCGCTCATGGGAAAGAGATCCTCACGGTAGTATGCAGGAGATGTGCCGGTGATATCATTAAAAGAAGTGTAGACTGCATATTTGCCTTTCAGTAATGTGACCGGGATTTTTGTCGCCGCATAAAAATTCTTACACATAGATAGATAATCTGTTTCCATAGGCCATTCTCTCCTTAAACTAAAATCATATATTCTATTTTACAATAATTGAAAGAATATTACAATATTTATAAATTGCCATGTGATAGTCTGACATCAGAAAGGTTGCTGTGCAAGAAAAATGATAATGTAGTAGGAGCCGGAAGAGATAGGAGGAAAATCAGAATGAAACAACGAATCAGGATACACAAGGCAGAACCGAATACGGGAGTCCTCAATTACTCTCATCTGCTGGATGCGCCTGCGGGAAAACATGGGTTTGTCGAAGCGAAAAAGGGGCATCTTTATTTTGAAGATGGTACGAGAGCGCGGTTTTTAGGATTCAATGTGGCGGCGCGTTCCAATACGCCGGATCATGAGACGGCGGACAGAATGGCGGAACGGTTCGCCAGCATGGGAGTGAACATCATCCGTCTCCATGCGGCGGACGCCCCTGTGGGAGAGGAGCCGGGAAGCTGGAGCAGTTGCAAGGAAGCGCCTCTTCTGGACTATGCATCCGGTACCAGCAGGAAATTCAACCCGGATGGGTTGGACCGGTTCGATTACTTTGCGGCGAAGCTGAAAGAGAAGGGCATCTATCTCCATATAGACCTGATTGTAGCGAGAAAGTTTGAAGAGGGAGACGGCATGGAGTATCCGGGCGGCGCACCCTCCTGTATCAAACGGTACTGTCTGTACAACCAGCGGATGATTGAACTCCAGAAAGAGTATGCAAAGGAGCTGCTCTGCCATGTGAATCCCTATACGGGACTGGCGCTTATCGATGATCCGGCGGTAGTGACAATCCAGATCAACAACGAGGACACTGCTATCAAGGGGAATATGGGCGGCGATGCAGGGGAAGAGATGAAACCCTACCGGGCAGAAGTACAGGAGCGCTTTAACGACTTCCTGCTGATGAAGTACCACACACGGGAGCATCTGGAAGAAGCGTGGACAAAGGACGGTTGCTGCGCACTGGGGGAGGAAGAAGATCCGGCCCGGGGAACCGTCCGGGGGATTGAAGGCAGTTTCTATCAGCCGGTCAGCGACCCGGAAGGAGAGTGGGATGCACCGGAAGGACCGGCAAGATATGCTGACTTTATGGAGTTCGGCATCTATATGAACCGGAAGTTCTATCAGGATATGAAAGACTATATCCATTTCCTCGGGGCAAAAGTTCCTGTCGTTACCAGCAATTTAATTGCCGGGGCAGCGGATGTGTATGGGCATACAGACGGCGACCTGATGGAGAATAACAGCTATTTTAACCATCCTCTCCTTCCGGTAGAGAATAATACATACCTGGTGGCCGGCCCCATGGAATATGTCTCTACGAATCCACTGACCATGCAGACCGGCGTGGGATCGGCGGCAACGACCCTTTTAAGTCTGGGATCACTGGCGATTGTGAAAGGAAAACCTTTTATGCTCAGCGAGTGGAACGAGTATGGGGAGCATCCTTTTCATTCCACGGCGTTTGTGCAGATGGCAGCATATGCCTGCTTAAACGACTGGGACGGACTGATCCTTTATAATCACCATACCTCCGAGAACTGGGATGACCAGCCGGCAGATGAGATACTGAATGTTTTCGATGTATATAACGATCCGGCGGTAATCTGTCAGTGGGGATTCATGGCCTCTGTTTTCCTGAAGGGGCTTGTATCCGTGGCAAAGAACTGCGTGGATGTGGTCTACACACAGAATGACCTGAAAACGCTGCCTCTTTTCCACGCTATGCCGACCACCTTTTTCCCATATATTACATCTATGCGCAATGTATTTCTGGATGGAGGAGACAGCTATCAGGGCAATGCGGATATAGCGGTAAATGCTGGATTTTTAAACGGCGCTGATCTCTCAGATGCGGAACATAGCGTGTACTATGCATGGTCTGAATACAGGGATGCGTTCCGGCGTTATAAAGAGGGAAACCGCCTGGCAAATGCTGCGAAAGACACGAAAGAAATTCAGCAGGGAGTGCATCTTGGAGAAAAAGCACTTGTGTTCGACCGGATCAGAGAGACATCGGGCAACGGAGATTACCGGACGTTTGCCGAAATCATGGACAGTGCGATGAAAGAGTGGGGTATTCTGCCGGAAGATACCGGCTATGTGGAAGGAAGGCTGATTTCAGACACAAAAGAAATCGTTTTTGACCCGGATCACGCACGTTTCTCTATCCACACACCTTACTGCGGCTATTTCAGCGGTGCGCCGGAAGAAGAGATTTCCCTTTCTGACAAGATCTGTGTGGAGGCGGAAAACGAAAGGATTACACTGGCTCTGATCGCAAAAGATGAAATTAAGATGGATGGCGCGTCAGAATATATTTTGACGGCAATGGGGACAACCGGTATGGACGAGACAACATTTGGCAAAGGACCGGAGCTGATGGGGATTCCGTTTGCCGCTGTGGAGTTCAAAGGCAAACTGTACGCAGAGACACTGGAAGGCTGCATCCGTGTGAAAGCGGAGAATGCGAAACTGGAGGTGTTAAATCCGATCGGGGAAGTCATTGCCGAAATGAATGGAGAAAAAACAGGAGATGAAATAAGGTTTGTAATGGACGGTTCTGTTCCGGGCATCCAGTACAGACTTGTGGTCGGTGAATAAGCATAGTTCCCAAGGGAGTACTTTGAGATTACAAAATAAGAAAACAGGAGATTGAAAGAAAGATGAATTATGAGTCAAAGAAAAGTGCAGAAAATGGCCTGTATGAGTTTACGCCGGACGGGAACGGCTGCCAGATCTATCATGCGGAAACACCGCGTTATTGGTATAATTACCTGTGGAATGAAGACCGCTACTGCGCTCAGATATCGCAGGTAGGACACGGGCGCAGTTATTATCTGAGCGAAAAAGCAGATATGTGTATGATCAACCGGGATGATGCCAGATATGTATATTTAAGAGATGATGCAGACGGAACATGCTGGAATATCGGGAAGGGACCGCTTAACACAGAGGTGGAAGACTACTGCTGTACACATAGTATCGGGCACACGCAGATTTGTTCAAAGAAAAATGGAATTGAGGGATCCTGGAGGATTTTCGTGCCCAAGAAAGGGTTTCATGAGGTATGGACACTGAAACTTCGCAATACAGCAGAGCAGGAGAAAAGGTTAAGCATGTTCTCTGCGGTCAGTTTCTATCTGGAAGGCTTCTCTTATCCCAGATACTACGAAATGTACCGCTGCATGAAGACAGAATTCAAACGGGAACTGAACGGAATCTACTGTGATTCCGCCCATCCCTTCGCACCCCATGAACTGTATCATGGGTTTCTGGCTTCATCGGAGCCGGTTTATGCATGGGACGGTGATCTGACGAAGTTCTGCGGTTCCACAAGTACACTGACACTTCCGGATGCATCGACCTGCGCCCTGTTCCAGAGACCGGATATTGTCGTGAATGGAAAAGACTGTACAAATTCCGAAGCCTCGCTGTTCATTCTTGGCGGGGTGCTGCAGCATAAGATTACGCTGATGCCGGGAGAGGAGAAAGAGATTCAGGTGGTATTCGGGATCAGCTCTTCCTGTGAAGAGGCATGCAGTGCAGTAAAGCGGTATGCAGATGCAGAATCCACAGAACGGGAGTTCGCAGAAGCGGAGGCGTATAACTATGAGAAGATTAGCTTTTTGTCTGTGAAAACACCAGACCAGAAGATTAATCATATGATGAACAACTGGGTAAAAAAGCAGGCAGATTTCTGTATCGTAGGAAAGAAAGGTGTCCGTGACAACCTGCAGATTTCTGTAGCGCTGTTGAATTACCGTCAGGAGAAAGCAAAAGAAGAAATCCTGGAATGTCTGCGCCATCAGTTTCAGGACGGGCACGGAGTGCTTACATGGTATCCCTATGATGATACGCGTTATTCAGACCAACCATTCTGGATCATCTGGGCGGTGTGCGAACTGATCAAGGAGACGGGAGATCTGTCAATTCTTGATACGGAGATTGAATGGCAGGACGGCGGCAAAGCATCCGTGCTGGAACATGTAAAGGCTGCGGTTAATCGCTTAATTCTTGATAAAGGGGAGCATGGCTTGGTGAAGATTTATTTCGCCGACTGGAATGACGCCTTAAATATTACGGATGATCCGGAGGCAGAGTCTGTGATGCTGTCCCACCAGTTCTGTCTGGCTCTGAGAGAATTAAAGAGAATGATGGAGTATGCGGGTGATACACAATATGCCGGATTTCTGGAGAAGGAATATGAACAGCTGAAGGAAGATATCAACCGCTATGCATGGGATGGGAAATGGTATGCCCGAGCCTTAAGCAGCAAGGGAAACGTAGGAACGCAGGACAGCGCCGGAAGCAAAATCTATTTGAACGCACAAACATGGGCTGTACTGGCAGGAGTCGCGGACAGAGAAAGGCTGGCCTACGTGTTGGAAGCTGTGGACAGTATGGAGCAGGATTTTGGCTTCCCCTTAAATTTGCCGCCGTACCCGGAGTATGATGCCCATGTGGGAAGGATGTCCGGTATGCTGCCGGGACTTTTTGAGAACGGTGGAGTGTACTGTCATGCTACTGGCTTTAAGATCCTCATGGACTGCTGTACAGGCAGAGGGGAAAAGGCACTGAAAACGCTGAAAAAGATTATGCCTGACAGCGAAGAGAACCCGTCGGCGAAGTCCGGGGCAGAACCTTATGTATTTACCAACTGCTATTCCACGAACCCGGGATATTACGGGAAATCCTATCAGTCATGGACAACAGGAACTTCCGCATGGTGCATGATGGGGCTGTATGAAGGTATTCTGGGTGTAAAACGGGATTATGAAGGGCTTAGGATCAGTCCCTGCTTTCCGGAAGAATGGGAAGAGGCAGAAGTGACGAGATACTTCAGAGGTGCGGATTATCATATTATCATCCGCAATCCCGAACATATTAAGAATGGAAAAGCCGAGGTTTATGCTGACGGTTCAATCTGCGATTCCGGGCTGATACCAGACTATCAGGATGCTAAGCAGCATAGGATAGAAGTTTTAATAAAACGAGGATGAAACTTACAATTTTGTAAATTATTTTACAATAATCATCTATAGAAAAACAGTATAGTAAACCTATCATCAATGACACAGGAGGAGAGGAAAGATGGCAAAAGACAAAAACGTACCCCGTTACGACAAGCAGGGCGCAAGGCGCATAATGCGCAAAAGAGATTATCTGGCAGATTTCGGCGGACAGCTCGCATTAGGGCTGATGGCGAATCTAGTCGGACAGCTCAATTATTTCTACACGGACAAGGTAGGACTGGCTGTCGGAAGTGTTGGTATTGTATTGGCAATCTCAAAGGTGATTGATGCATTCACGGATGTGATTGCGGGGAATTTTATCGATCATTCAAAAGGAGGCGACCATAAGTATTTCAGATGGATCCTGCCGCAGATTATTCCGGCAGCCCTGATTATGGTTCTGATGTTTACCGTACCGATTCAGGCAGGACAGATTCCGGGCGTAATCTACGCGCTGATTACGAATCTGGTATTGTCCGCAGGTCTTTATACCTTTATTGCGACCCCGTTTTCAGCAGTTATGACTGTACGAAGCAGAAGCTTGAGCGAGAGAGGAAGTATCGGGCTGTTCCGTGCGGTTGCCAATTATGGCGCTGGAATGCTGATCTCCATTTTCACGATCCCGGTGACAAATATGCTGGGCGGCACACAGTCCGCATGGATTAAATACGGTGTGGTACTTGGTGTACTGGTATTTGTCCTGTTTGCAATCTGCTGCCATAACGGCCGCAAAGCCAAATTTGCATGTGATTACGAAGAAGAAACCGAGGGAGCTGCTGAAGAAGAGGAAGAGCCGGTTCCTTTCAAAGAAGCAATGACAATGCTTCTGAAGAATAAATACTGGGTGATCATCCTGCTTTTTAATCTGATCACAAGCGTTACAAGCGGCATCGCGGCATCCAGCGGTGTATATTACTGTAAATGGATTTTTGGAAATGACAACCTTGTGGGCCTGATCGGCGCGGCAGGCATGCTGGCGACTGTAGTGGGATTCTTTTTATCCAAACCGATCATTGCCGGGCTTGGAATCAAGAGGACAATCTCCATCGGGCTCTTAGGAGCGGCGATACTCGCAGGCATCCGCTGTTTTATACCGACGAACTTTACCGTTTATGTAGTGACCTGCCTGTTAGGAAGCTTTGTGCAGATTCCAATGATGAGTCTGTATGGCGTGCTGACATCTATGACCATCGATTACAATGAGTGGAAATATGATAAGAAACTGGTGGCAATGTCAGGCGGTGCGATTGGCTTTGGCAGTAAAGTGGGAAATGGTCTTGGTGCAGCAGTCCTGTCAGCGTTTCTGGCAATCGGAGCATATGATGCCACGCTGGAAGTTGCTAGTACATCCATGACATATTCCATTTATGGATTCTCAAATTATCTTCCGGTTGTGATCAACCTTGTGATGTTCATGATCTTCCTGAAATTTGATCTGGAAGAGAAGCTGCCGAAGATGCGCGAAGAGATTGCTGCGCGCAGAGCAGGAAAGACCATTGAAAAATAAGAAACAGATATTATCAAGAAGCAGGCAAAGCTGAAAGAAACATTGTAATTATGAGAGCCGGCGCTTCCATCGGAATAGGAGCGCCGGCTTGAGTTATAGGCGGAAAACAGTAATAGGGAAATGGGCAGGAAGGAGAAGACAAGAATGAAAGTTTATGATTTCAGGATAGAATACAGGGAACGGCCCAAAGGACTGGCTGTGGAGATACCCCGTTTTTCATGGAAGATCGCATCTGGAGACAACAATGTGGTGCAGACAGCATGGCATCTGATTGTGAACAGTGCAGGAAAATGCTTCTGGGATAGTGGAAAGGTTGAGAGTGATCAGTCTGTGCTGGTTCCTTATGCCGGACAAGCGCTTACCAGAGAACAGGAGTATCAGGTTTCTCTCGAAATCTGGGACAATTATGGAAATAGAGCAAAAGCAGTATCGGCATTTACAACAGGTGTTTTTGATACGGAAGATTTTCAGGCTAAGATGATCACACATGATTTCCCTCCTGAGGAGACGGCGTGCCCGGTATTCTTCCGAAAATTTTCTTCGGACAAGGAAGTATCATCTGCCTGCCTTTACGCCACGGCACTTGGTGTTTATGAGATTACTCTGAACGGGAAACGGGTAGAAGATTATTATATGGCGCCTGGTTGGACAGATTATCATAAGATTTTGCAGTATCAATATTATGATGTGACAGACAGGCTGCAAGGAACAGTGCAGGAAAATGTCCTGGAATTGACCGTGGGCAACGGCTGGTATAAAGGGATTCTCAGCTTTGACTGTAAGCCGGACCGGTATGGAGATCGGACTGCCGTATGGGCAGAGCTCCATGTGCGTTATAAAGACGGGACGGAAGAGGTGATTGCGACTGATGAGAGTTGGAGCGTTCGAACCGGACAGATCCGTTACAGCGAGATCTATATGGGAGAGACAATTGATACAAATGCCCCTGATATCAGAGAGGGAAAAGTATCTGCCGTGCCAGAAGCCGTATTTCATCCGACTGTATTGACGCCGCAGCTAAATGAACCGGTGCGGGTGACTGAGCGCTTGAAGGCAAAGAGGGTTTTCACGGATTCCAAAGGGAATATACTTGTAGATTTCGGCCAGAACCTTACAGGTCTTGTAGAAATCAGAATCCGGGGAGAAAAAGGCCAGAAAATCACTGCCCGCCATGCGGAGACTCTGGATCAGGATGGTGTATTTTACCCGGACACTCTGCGGACGGCGAAATCCGAGGACACCTATATCCTAAACGGAGAAGAACAGGTTTTGATGCCCCACTTTACATTTCATGGTTTCCGGTATGCTGCCGTGGAGGGAATAGAGAATCCCCGACCTGAGATGTTTACAGCCTGCGTAATGCATTCGGACATGAGAAAGACCGGAGAGTTCCGATGTTCCAATGAAAAAGTGAACCAGCTTCAGAGCAATATTTCCTGGAGTCTGCGTGATAATTTCTTTGATATCCCCTCCGACTGTCCTCAAAGGGATGAGCGGCTTGGATGGATGGGAGATGCGCAGGTATTCTCATGGACAGCAGCGTTCAACCGGGAGACGGCTCTGTTTTTTACAAAATGGATGAGGGATATATCGGCGGCATCTTCACTGGAACGGGGAGTGCCTCATATAGTACCGGACATACAGGGAACTTACAGTTCCGCGGCGTGGAGCGATGCGGCAGTGATCATACCATGGGTAGTCTACCAGACGTATGGAGACACACGTATTTTAGAAGAATCATGGAAATGTATGCATGAGTGGGTAGATTATATTCACAATCATGTAAATGAAAACGGGCTGTGGATGACCAATTATCAGTATGGCGACTGGCTGGCACTGGATCGTGAGATGGGAGATAAAAGCGTTGGAGCTACAGATGTTTACTTTGTGGCAAACGCTTACTATATATACGTCACAGAGCTTGTGGCAAAGACGGCTCATGTGCTGGGAAAATATGGAGAGGCGGCATATTATGAAGTGCTCCGTGAAAAGACGCTGGACTCTTTCAGGAAAGAATATTACACCGCAAGAGGCAGGATCGTCAGCGAGACTCAGACTGCATGCGCGCTGTCTCTCTATTTTAACCTGGCATATGAAAAGGATAGGGAAAATATTGTACAAATGCTGGTGAGCAATATAGAAGATCATCAGAATCATTTGACCACAGGATTTGTAGGAACACCGTATTTATGTCATGCCTTGTCTGAGAACAAAGCGCATGATACGGCCGGACTCCTGTTTATGAGAGAGGATCTGCCATCATGGCTGTATGCTGTGAATAAGGGCGCGACGACGCTTTGGGAGAGGTGGGACGCCGTCCTGCCGGACGGCACCATGCAAGATCCGGGGCTTAATTCTATGAACCACTATGCAAATGGAGCGATCGGCGATTGGATGTATCGGAAAATCGGCGGTATAAACCAGACGAAAGCCGGATACAGGAGATTTTATGTAAAACCGATGTTTGTAAGGGGAATCGAAGAGGCAAGGACAGAGCTGGAGTCTCCTTACGGAAAGATTGTTTCCTGTTGGAGCTGCCGCAATGGAAAGATCCGTGTGGAGGTCAGCGTACCTGCCAATACGAGGGCGGATCTGTTCCTGCCGGAAAAAGAGGAATCCTTTGAGGTGGGATCGGGAACATATGTGTATGAATATGACACAAACACAAGTTTAAAAGAGCTGAAATTCACTCTGGACAGTACACTGGGAGAGATTCTGGACGAACCTCTTGGCATGAAGATGATGGAAGAGATGCTGCCGGAGCTTGTACACAATCCAATGATCGAGTATGCAAGGCAAATGACTCTGGCTGAAGGAATCAGCTCTGCCCCAGAGGTAAAAGCGGTTTATGAAGCCGTACTAAAAGAATTGAATGCGCAGATGTAAAAGGAGAAGAAAGTAAATGGTACAGCAGAAGGTAAAATATACAGACACCGAGAGAACCCCGGCTGAACGGGCACGGGCACTTCTCGAAGAAATGACTTTAGACGAGAAGATGGCGCAGCTTGGCTGCATTTTCCCATTTGGCGACAGCTATGATGATATGGAACAGCAGGCTCTGGAGATGCCTTACGGGATTGGACAGGTGAGTACTCTGGAAATGCGCAGGATAGGCACGCTGGAAGAGGCCGCCGGATGGCAGAGGAAGATGCAGGAGACTGTGATGAGACAAAGCCCTCATCATATCCCGGCAATCTTTCATATGGAGGGACTGTGCGGAGCATTTATTCAGGAAGGAACCAGTTTTCCCTCCGGAATCGCCAGAGGCTCAGGATGGGATCCGGAGCTGGAAGAGAAAATAGCCAAAGTGGTGGCAAAACAGGAAGCAGCCTGCGGCATCACTCACATTCTGGCTCCGGTGCTGGATATTTCAAGGGATTCCCGCATGGGAAGACAGGGAGAGACCTACGGAGAAGACCCGGCTTTGGCGGCAGCTCTGGGAACGGCATATACGAAAGGAATCCAGACAACAGAGGCAGGCGGCAGAAGACCGGAAAGTGTGGCCAAGCATTTTCTCGGATTTCACAATTCACAGGGCGGTATCCACGGGACAAACAGCGATACGCCGTCCCGCCTCATGGAAGAAATATACGGCAAGCCTTTCCAGTCTGCGATTTCTGAATCCGGGCTGAAAGGAGTGATGCCCTGCTATAATTCCATTGACGGGGAACCGGCATCAGTTTCCCACAGGCTGCTCACGGAACTTCTCAGAGAAAAGATGGGGTTTGACGGTCTGTGTGTCAGCGACTACGGCGGCATTAACAATGCCCACGAAGTCCAGCGGATCGGGGAGACTATCGGAGAAACAGGGCTTCTTGCCATGGAAGCAGGGATGGACATAGAGATGCCGAAAGCGACCGGATATGGAGAAGAACTCAAAGAAATGTTCCGAAGCGGGCAGGCGGATACAGAACTTTTGGACCGGACCGTTCTGAGGGTGCTGGAAGCCAAATTCCGCATGGGCCTGTTTGAACATCCTTTCGCCATGGAGGGCGAGTCCTGCCAGAAGATTTTTGGAGAGAAAGAAGGGGCGGAACTGTCCCTTCAGTCGGCAAGGGAATCCATGGTACTTCTGAAAAACAACGGAGTACTTCCTTTGTCAGGTAAGATTAAGAAGCTTGCCCTGATCGGGCCTCATGCGGACTGCGCGCGCAAGTTCTTCGGCGGTTATACCCATCTGTGCATGATGGAGTCGGTCTATGCGGCCGCAAGCTCCATCGCAGGTGTAGAGGGCAGCCTGGAGTCGGGACAGATCGGCGGAGCAATGCTGCCAAATGGTGAGCAGGTGAATTATGTCCCGGGTACAAATATCCAGTCAGACGAAGCGGAACTCTTTGATGATATCCTGCGTCTCCAGAAGCCGGATTGCAGAAGCCTGTTAGAAGAACTGAAAGAGCGGATGACAGACACGGAGATTCTGTATGCATACGGATATCCGGTTGCCGGAAAGGATCAGAGCAGATTTGAAGAAGCGCTGCAGGCAGTCAAGGAAGCAGATGCTGTGATTCTGACGCTGGGAGGCAAACACGGTACATGCTCTATGGCGACCATGGGAGAAGGTGTCGACGCTGCCGACATCAATCTGCCGGAATGTCAGGACGCATTCATTCAGGCTGCCGCTGCATGTGGTAAGCCTTTGATTGGGGTTCATTTTGATGGAAGGCCAATCTCCAGTGACACCGCAGACCAATATCTGGATGCCATCATAGAAGCCTGGAGCCCAGCGGAAATGGGAGCACAAGCTGTGGCGGATGTACTGCTGGGAGTATATAATCCGGGCGGTAAGCTGCCGGTATCCGTGGCATATCACGCCGGACAGATTCCAATTTATTATAATCACCCGAACGGTTCTGCATGGCACCAGCAGGAGAGTATCGGATTTGTCAACTATGTGGATCTTCCCCATACACCGCGATATTGCTTCGGGCATGGATTGTCTTATACACGGTTTGAGTATTCAGAAATTCATATATCGGCAGCAGAGATTGGAGCAGAAGAATCGGTACAGATCAGCTGTGTGGTAAAGAATGTGGGAAACTGTGCCGGGGATGAGGTAGTACAGCTTTATCTCAGGGACAGATTCGCAAGTATGACACGTCCGGTGAAAGAGCTTGCCGGATTTAAGCGGATCCATATGGAGCCGGAGGAGAAAGTACGAGTGACATTTATAGTGCAGGCGGATCAGTCAGCCTTTCTTGACAGGCAGATGCGCTGGAAGGTGGAAAAAGGGGATATAGATGCAGAAATTGGAAGTTCTTCTGAGGATATCCGGTTAAAAGGAACATACCGAATCACAGAAGATAAATGGATCAATGGAGTGGAAAGGGCATTTTATGCGAAAGCACGGGAAGTAAGACTATAAGTCCGTTAGATTTACAGCAGGCCGGCTGTCAGGTTCGGCAGGAAATGAGAAAACAGGAGAGGATAAAAAATGGATAAAAAAAAGATTGCCAGAAAAATAGCAGAAGAATCGATTGTTCTGCTTAAAAATGCGGACCATATACTCCCTTTAAAAGAGAAGAAAGAGATTGCATTTTTCGGAAGGACACAGATAGGCACTTTGTATTCTGGAAATGGATCCGGTGGTGCTAATATAGCCGGGTGCGGCACAATTCTGGAGGAATGTGAAAAGAGAGGGATAAAACCTGAATCGCAGCTGAAAGGATTTTATGAGTATAAAGCAAGTGCAGAACAGGTAACGGAAGAGGATGAGTTTGACTGGACGAAGGTCAGCGAAATGGTAAACAGCGGAATCATGTACGAAATATTCGGAAAATACAAGGCTCCGCTTGATGAATATGATGTGCCGGAGACACTTATCTTTCAGGCGGCGGAAAAAACAGACACAGCAATCTTCGTGATCGGCAGAAACTCCGGCGGAGAAGAGTGTGACCGTCATCTGCCGGAGGATTATTACCTGACCAGATCAGAAGAAAGCCTGTTAAAGGATATTTGTACCCATTTTGCTAATGTAGTGATAGTCCTGAATGTAAACGGACTGATTGATCTGTCGTGGGTGAAAAAATATGCGAGCATAAAAAGCCTTTTGTTTATTGGAATCCCGGGGGAAGAAGGGGCTTTTGCGCTGGCTGGCATTTTGACAGGGGAGATTAATCCTTCCGGGAAACTGGCGGTGACTATAGCGGAACACTATGAAGATTATCCGTCGGCAGATCATTTCTCATGGGATAAGGAGCATCTGGAGAATATTCTGGACTATGAGAGTTACGGTCTTTCGTCAGAAGAAAACGGAAGTACAGGTTTTATGAAGAGTCCGGTAACCGTGTATTGGGAAGATATTTATACTGGATATCGTTATTTCGATACATTTGGAAAACAGGTTCTTTACCCCTTTGGTTATGGACTATCTTACACTGCATTTGCAATCAGCGATGCATTGGTCAAGAAGCAAAACGGCGGTATTCTGGTGACAGCCGATGTGAAAAATATTGGGGAAATGTCGGGGAAAGAGGTAATCCAGGTTTATCTGTCTAAGGTATATCCAGCAGAGGGCGTGGAGCGTCCTTATCAGGAATTGAAAGGATTCGAGAAAACGTCTGACCTCGCTCCGGGTGAAAAAGAGCAGATTAAGATCTGGATCCCATGGAGAGAACTGGCGGTTTATGATGAGGAAAGAGCCGCTTGGGTCATCGAGTCAGGCGATTATCTCCTGAAGATGGGAAAATCATCAAGAGACACCTTTACGGTGGGAATGGTATGCCTGCGGGATACAGTCCTTACAGAACAGTGTGCGAACCGTCTGACTATCTCGGGATGCAACAGAGGAAAGCTTTCGTTCCTGACACAGAAAGACTGCACAGGGTGTCAGCCGGAAGATGTATATGAGAAAAAAACTGATGGAGGCGTGACCGAGACGGAGGTAATTTCTGTAACGGAAGAGGATATTCTTGCAGGAGGGGAGAGTATACAGGCTGAAAAAGAAGCGCAGCAAAGTCTGCCGGAACTGTCCATCGAAGAACTCGCTTCTCTCTGTGTGGGTTATGGACCGGGCACCCCCTTTGCGGCTGTGGGTGACCGTACTGACCCGTCTGCAATTTTTAACGCAGATGGGAATCCGCTGACGATAAACAACCATCCGACAGGATATCCGGGATATGTTTCCCCGGCGATTGCGGAAAAAGGGATCAAATCCATTTTTTATAAGGACGGCCCTGCCGGGATCGGCGGTATTGCCTGGCCGACAGAAATGCTCATTGCGTGCTCCTTTGACAAAAAACTGTGGCAGATGTTCGGGGATGCAGTAGGGAAAGAATGTGAAGAACAGCAGGTGAATGTCTGGCTTGCTCCTGCTGTGAATCTCCACAGGAATCCGCTGTGCGGAAGAAATTTTGAATATTTTTCTGAAGATCCGTACCTGACAGGGGTCTGCGCCTGCGAGATTACAAAAGGCGTACAGAATAGCCGTCCGGTTATTGTGTGCCCGAAGCACTTCGCGGCAAATGAACAGGAGACATTCCGCCGCGGAAATGCAGGGAAAAATGTAGATGCAGTGGACTCAATCCTGACAGAAAGGGCACTTAGAGAACTGTATTTAAAGCCGTTCGAGATGTTAGTCAAAGATGCCGGGATCGCATGCATCATGACCTCCTTCAATAAGATCAACGGGTCATTTGCCGGCGGCAGCCATGACCTGTGCACACATATCCTGCGTGAGGAATGGGGATTTGAAGGGGCTGTTGTAACGGATTGGGGAGATATGGATATGGTTGTGGATGGCGCGGACGCTGTGGCGGCAGGAAACGATATCGTAATGCCCGGCGGTCCTCCGGTAATCCGCCAGATATTAAAAGGATACGAAGAAGGCAGAGTGACGAGAGAAGAATTGGAACAGGCAGTGAGGCATCTGCTGTTGATGATAGAAAGAATCGGACTGTCAAGCTGAAAATAAAGATAATGAGATAATGGGATTATAAATGAAACAGGTGAAAATATGGGAGAGAAAATATATCATACAGTGAAAAGCTCAGGGATTATGAACATTGTGTCAGGAGTATTTGCAATCGCAGTAGGAGCTTCCGCTCTTATAAGTGGAATACGACTTCTAAAAGCCCGTACTAAGATTCTTTTTTAGAAAAGAGGAATAATGAGATGAAGTACATATCTGAGATAAAGAACGACAACGGAATACCTACATTATATGTAGATGGACAGCCTTTTCAGGCATTCGCAGGAGAGGTGCATAATTCCGCTGCGTATGATCCGGAAAAGATGGAAACAGAAATTTGGAGCAAGATGGAGCAGAGCAATCTGAATACACTGATTGTGCCGGTGTATTGGGAAACGCTGGAACCAGAAGAGGGGAAGTTTGATTTTGCCCTTGTGGACGCGCTTTTAAAGCATGCCGACAAATATAAAAAGAAATTAATCCTGCTCTGGTTCGGTCTCTGGAAGAACGCAGAGTCAGCCTATGTGCCGGGGTGGATGAAGAAAAACAGTGAGACATATTTCCGTGTGGAATTATATGGCGGCGAGAGATTGAATACGATCTCACCATTGTGCGCAGCTGCGGTGGAGAAAGATGCCAATGCCTTTTCGCGTCTGATGGAACATATCAGAGATACAGATGAGAATTCTGCGGTTATCATGGTACAGATAGAAAAGGAAGTGGGTCTGTTAGGAACAGAGAGAGATTATTGCGCTCAGGCAGAAGAAGTGTTTGGCAGATCTGTGCCGGAAATACTGCTTCCAGAGCAGACAGAGAAAGAGCGTGTTACATGGAAAGAAGCCTTCGGTGATGATGCAGAGGAAGTTTTCTCTGCATGGTGCTTCGCAAGCGCATTGGAGCAGATCGCGTCTGCCGGAAAGGGGAAACATCCTCTTCCCTGCTTTACGAATGTATGGCTGAAGCAGTTTCCGTGGTATCCGGGTTCCTATCCGTCCGGAGGGCCGGTAGAGGATATGCTGTGGGTATGGAAAGCAGCGGCTCCCTCGCTTTTTACCATCGGTCCGGACATCTATGTGCCATATGTACTTGACATCATGAACGTATACAGCCGGCCGGATAATCCGCTTTTAGTCCCCGAAGTGCGGAAAGATGCGGTTACAGCTTCTTATGCCCTCTATGCATTCCTGCATTTTCATGCGTTATGCTATGCACCTTTTGGTGTGGAAGATTTGTGGGCGGACCAGCCTTCTGATCTTCCGGCAGAAGTGATAGACGCCCTGAAACTGGATCCGCTTTCCTTTAATCTGAGCGGAACAAAAGAGATTTTGGGCGAGGTATACAGGATTCTGGGGGAAATCAGGCCGCTGTACCTGAAATACCGGGGAACAGAACATGTGAAGTGCTTCCTGAAACAGTCAGATGGAGATCAGGGATGCTATCTGAAGTTTAAGAATTACAATATAGAAATACAGTATCTCCCGCGAACAGACGGTGCACCGGCAGCCGCAGGAGCCGTCTTTGAACTGGACGAAAATACGTTTCTGATCATAGGAATGATGTGCAGTATCCGTTTCCATACGAAACCCGGGGATCACAGGAAAGCAGACTTCCTTACTAAAGAAGCCGGGACATTCCGCGATGGTAAATGGGTATGTGATCAGAGACAGAATGGCGATGAAAAAATCGTATCAGTCTTATATAATATGCCGGGATGTTTTAGAATAGAGACATTTAAATACTAATTTTCTATACTTTAAAGAGAGATATACAGAGGACTGGAGTATGGCAAATTGTTTATTACAGCATTAGATGATCTTGCATCAAAGAGAAAGGGATTTTATTCCGGTGTTGATGACTACATGGTAAAGCCTGTGGATATGGATGAGATGGTTCTGCGTGTAGGAGATCTTCTTAGACGTACACAGATTAAAAATGAAAACCGTCTGGAGATAGGAGATCTTGTGTTAATCAGAGATGAGATGGCGGCATATGTAAACGGAGAGGAAGTTCCAATTATTCCCAGAGAGTTTAATGTTTTATATCGGAAGTGAAAGAAAATGTTGTCTGTGTGACAGTTCGGGATTCTGGTTGCGGAATGGACAAAGAAACTGCAGAGAGTAAAAGTCCAGATTTCATATTTCATTAACAAAAATCGTGAAGTTGATAAACAGCTGTATATGCAACAAGTGGGAATTGGGATTGTGTTGATTCTGGCTTTTATCGGAATTATGAACTATATGAACACCAATGTCATTTATTTCAAGCCCGACAATTACTGCGGATAAAATAGAACGTTTTATTCAGATTCTGAAGCCACGACAGGAAGCAGGAGTAAAAGTAAGTGTAATTCTAACAAAGCCAGAAAATAGATGCTATGGGAATACAGATTTTTATCTGATTTTGATAGAAAAAATGAAAGAAACTGGAATTCAGGTAATCATGGTAGATGAAGATACAGAGTGTTTTGCGATTATAGATCAAGAATTAGTTTGGCATGGTGGAATGAATTTGTTAGGCAAAGTGGACGCATGGGATAATCTGATAAGGATTAAATCAGAAAGCATTGTACAGGAATTGATGGGAATGATACTGAAAGAATTTTGTGACAATGACGTTACATCCTCCCCACCTACTTTGTGACAATTATATAACGTCCTCTATACAGAAATATGCGGTTTTAAGCCATTTTTGTGGCAAAAAAGCCGCATATTTTTTGTAGCAATGACTTGACATCCTCGGGCTATTTATTCAGGACATAAAATGCTTTCTGGGAAAAAGAAACTCAAGAAAGAATTGGTGAATGCAGAAAATGAAGAATAAGCAACGCACTTTAACAACACGCAAAAAATGCGTGTTAAAAAATAGATGATATTATTAACAGAATCAATAATTCCAAGAAATGAATAATGAACCAACTTTGTGCCCACTGGGCACGAAGTTGCACAGTCACTACGGTGTCAGGAGAAATCCTGGCATCTTTTTTTATGTCTTTTTCACTTCAAAAAATAATTTCAAAAAATTTCTAAAATCATGTCCGATTTTGTCGCTCCCAATACAGAGTATATGGAAGGCAAATTGAAAATCCTCTGATTTCCAAAAATCACAAACGTAAAAGAGGTTCAGACAGTTCTTCCGATTGCACCTTGACAATTGAAGGAGCTGATACATCTTGAGGAACATGCTTACCGGAGATAATCCGGCTCGTGCAGGCGAAGACTCCTATGGGAAGAGCGAAGCAATAATGATACCACCGAAAGGTATAGGACCTCTGCTGAAACAGAGACTGTGACTGTATTTTTACAGCCGGGTTATCTGGAATGATAACGATCAGATGTATATGTACAGACAAAGCCCAAATGCGAATACTTAAATTTTCTTATTTATATTACAGGAGAAATCCTGTAGCAAGTGGGGAATGGTTCGAATCCATTCCTCATTTTTTCGTGCAGAAAATGCACAGATTATTATCCTGCTTGAAATACCGGGGAAAGGTGTTGCAGGAAGAAAGGAAGGACAAGAAGCATGAATACGATTGTTTTAATGGGGAGACTAGCCAGAAATCCAGAAACTAAGCTGGCATCTACGCAAAAGGGACAAACCAAAGTATCCAGGTTTCCACTGGCAGTAAAAAGAAATCGCACAAGCAAAGCATTTGTAGTGATGATCACAGCTTATGGAAATAATGCAGAATTTGTGGAGAAATATCTTGAAAAAGGAATTAAGATTGCTCTTTCCGGAGAGTTGGTAATCTCTCAGATCAAAGATGAACAGACTGGAACTGCATCCTATTATACCGAAGTCATTATGGATGATGTGGAGTTTGCAGAAGCCAAAACAAAAAAAGAAGAATCTGACGGATTTCAACCAGCAGGGAAGAGACAGATTCCGTTTGATATACCAGAAGAACTGGAAAAAGAAATGCCATTTCGATAGGAGGAACAACGACAATGAGAAAATATTTTATGGAATTATTTGCAATAGGATGGGTTGATTCAAATGGAAAGATCTGTGAAGAACAGATGTCAGATGATGCCCTTATGACAGCGATTAAAACAATGGAAGAGCTGGAACGTATGAAGCTGGATCGGCTGGTGCTGGAAACAACAATGGATATGATTTTATGTTTGTTCGATGTGCATACTCCAGAGACATTTACGGAAGTGATGGGAAACTTACTTGGTGGAAAATATGTATCTAAAGTGACAGCTCATTTGGAAGCACTGGAGGAATTACTGACAGAAGAGGAATATGGTGATTTCCTAGCAGAATACCTTGGTTATTTAACTGTGAATGTAGCAGAGTTTATTAGGAGTACAATCATTGAAAATGGTTTGATGTTACTTGCCGGTACAGGAGGAGAAGAGGATGGAGAAGACGGATTATAAAATCACAGAGTTTCACAATTCGGAGTTTGGTTTCATCCGTATGATTGAAGATGGAGGCAGACTTTTATTTTCTGGAATTGATGTAGCATTTGCTTTGGGATATGCAAAACCAAGAAATGCCATCAATGTTCATTGCAAGGGGGCCCTGAAACGGGGCGTCCTTACAGCGGGCGGTGTACAGCCTATGATTTTTATTCCAGAGGGGGATGTGTATCGTCTGATTACAAAAAGCCGTTTGAAGTCAGCACAGAATTTTGAAAAGTGGGTATTTGATGAAGTCTTGCCTGCAATCCGAAAGACAGGTGGCTATATGGAAAGTAATTTACTGGAACAGGTAAAGGATAATCCGGAACTGCTTCTGGAATTTGCTGAAAGACTGCTGGCAGAGAACAATCGTAACCGGGAATTACAGAGCCGTGTGAATGATATGCAGCCGAAAGCAGATTATTTTGATCACTTTATGGTCAAAGGGGAATGCACCAATATCAGAACGACAGCGAAAGAAATTGATTTTCCGGAAAGAAAATTTGTGAAACTTCTTTTAAAGAAAGGTTTTTTATACAGAAGTCCATCGGGCACTCTTCTTCCTTATGCAGATGCGAAGAACAGTGCCTTATTTATTGTAAGAGATTATTTCAACAATGGACATCTCGGCTCACAGACATTGGTTACACCAAAAGGAAAAGAATTCTTTAAGACATTGTGTGCTGAAGAAGAATAAACAGGATAAGGGGGTGATTGCCATGATTACAGACCTGGACAGCAGTTAAATCGCTGAAAGGAGGGAAAATCATGCAGGAAGAGGTAACT